>Ga0209319_1000016_pt1 | contig 355807 bp, 272 predicted proteins | sample RifGroE2_FD_184000 | JGI IMG/M metagenome (GOLD analysis project Ga0209319, IMG submission 184000) | Groundwater microbial communities from Rifle, Colorado - Groundwater E2 (SPAdes) (version 2) | ecosystem: Environmental > Aquatic > Deep subsurface > Groundwater | place: Rifle, Colorado...
TATGCGGATCTCAAGATACCGAATGAAGAGATAGCATCACTTTATGAAACGACCGTGCTTTCTTGGTTTAAAGAAAAAGGGATTAGTCAGGACTATCTGCGTATGCTTAGTTATTTGATTCAGGGTGATGCTGCTGAATTCAAGCGAATGTTTGAACTTTTTTCTTACGAAGCGCTTAGCAGTTTTGATATTACAGGACGTGAGCCTGAGCGGCTTTATCATGCGTTAACGATAGGGATGTTTGTGGCGCTACAGGGGAGCCACGAGGTTCGCTCAAACCGTGAAAGTGGATTAGGGCGTTATGATGTCTCACTTATTCCAAAAGATCTTTCAAAGCCGGGCATTATACTTGAGTTTAAAAAAGTAGATGTGAAGAAAAAAGAGACGTTGAAAACGGCGGCACAAAACGCACTCAAGCAAATTGAAGAGAGGGACTACGAGACTGAGCTACGTGCACGAGGATTTAAAAATAGTATCAAGCTTGGCATTGCATTTAAGGGCAAAGAGAGCCTCGTTTTAGTTGGGTAATTTGTGATTAATTAGAAAGAGAGCCAGCAGAAATTAATTCGCCAGCTCTCTTTTTATCTAATGAACGTTAATTATCCCTGTTTATTACATTAGCAGCGGCATATCGGGATGCGAAATATTTTGCTCATGCTGTTTTAGTTGTAGGTACATTGCGATATTGGTAAAGCCATGTCCTTTTGCACTGTCGATAGCTTCTTGGGTTACCATAAATCCTTCTTTTTCGACCAAGCGTTCTACGACTTCCATTGAGCCGGAACCGGCGGCGAAATAAAGCAGTTTGTTGTTCTGAGCACGGATATCAGCACCATGTGATTTAAGAAGCTCAAACATTTCTAGCTTATTGCCACAATAGAGAACCGGAGTCATTTGGCCAAATTCAGCATCGTAAACTTCCTGATTAATCAGTTCAGGATTTTTTTCAATAATGGCTTTGACTGCTGCAATATTATTCGCTTTGACGTTGCTCTGAAGTCTGAGCAATCTATCTTGATGCTCTTTTTCTCGATGAATTTTTTCTTGTTCTTCTCTTTGCAATCTATTAGTTTCAGCTTTTTTGGAGGAGATTTCGAGTTTTGGGTCTAGTTTTAATTGTGCATCAAGAATAAGTTTTTCAACATTGATAGTTTCTGGGTCTAATACGGTTCGTCCATCTTGATCTAAAGGAACTATAAATGCCATTTTACTGTCTCCTTTTGGAGAGAGTGGCCCTTGCAGAACAGGAGCCCCTTCTGGTTTTACGCCTTGGTCAATGAAATATCGAGCAACATCAAAATGTTTATTTAGAAGCGCAAAAATGAGCGGTGTTCCCAAAATGAGATGTCCCTTTGTTGGCCCAACACCAAAGTTTAATGCAGGGGCGTTAAGATAGAGAGGGAGTTTATCCAGAGCATTAAGTGCTTGAAGCTTTGATTTGATCCACTCGACAATCGCCTTTACGACCTCAAGACGACCATGTGATGCTGCTATTGCCAGTGGATTGCCTCCGTAGGTTTTCTCCTGGAAAATGGATCCAACCCCATAAGAATTCCCCCATCTGAGGCCATTAAGATTAATTAAAAAGTCATTATATCCTGGAACGAATGGTAATAGGTGAGTCGAAAGATTAGTGTAGTTTTTGACTTCTTGATAACGCTTTTCTAGTAATGCTACCACGGCGGTAGATGTATCATTACGAGCTGCAATGTCGTAGATGGTGTAGCGTGGACCAAACGTGCCCTCCCAGAATCCATCCATATCTCCAGGACTGAAAATGGAGTTGTAGTCAATAAACGCCTGTTCTTCTGGATAGGGCGATGTGACTTTTAGGCGTTCCCCCCACATAGTCTGATTTATGCCAGCGACGATAAGCCCCAAGAGGGCAAGTTTGAGATACTGCTTCATGTCGTACTCCTTATTCTTTAGTTATATAAAATAATGGCAGTAGTTCTGCCTTATTTTAAGCGTAACAGCGTGGTTGGGTGGTTGTAAAGATTTCTATCTAAAATATTTTACAAAGATTTTGTCAGCGCTTTGCAAGACGTTAAAAACGGCGGCACAAAACGCACTCAAGCAAATTAAAGAGAGTGGCTTACGAGACTGAGCTGCGTGCACGAGGACTTAAAAATAGTATCAAGCTAGGTATCGCGTTTTTAGGCACAGGAAGTCTGGCTTTAGTGGGATAAAAAAGAGAGCCGGTAGAAATTAATCTGTCAGCTCTCTTTTTATCTGATGAACGTTAATCATCCCTATTTATTACATTAGCAGTGACATATCGGGATGCGAAATACTTTGCTCATGTTGTTTTAGTTGTAGGTACGTTGCGATATTGGTAAAGCCATGTTCTCTTGCAATGTCGATAGCTGCTTGGGTTACCATAAATCCTTCTTTTTCGACCAAACGTTTTACGACCTCCATTGAGCCAGAACCAGCGGCATAGTAAAGTAGTTTTTCGTTTTGAGCACGGATATTAGCACCATGTGATTTAAGAAGTTCAAGCAATTCTGGCTTGTTGCCACAGTAGAGGACTGGAGTCATTTGGCCAAATTCTGCATCGTAAACTTCCTGGTTAACCAGCTCTGGGTGTTGTTCAATAATGGCCTTGACGGCTTCAATATTATTCGCTTTGACATTGCTCTGAAGTCTCATTAATGGTGTTCCAAATTTTTGTCGAATCTGCGCGAAAGGATTAGGCTTATTCATGGAATAGCTACTTTCTATGAGATCAGCAAGATCAGGGCGTTTAATGAGAACAGTTTCAAAAAATTCAGGATAAATCCATACCGCTTTTCCGGCGTTGTGGAGTAAGTTTTTGTTGGCAGCAAGTTTGAGATCTGCATATGGCAAGCGCAAAGCCGCTTCAAGACTTTCAAAGCGATATTTTTTATCTGAAGCATTTTGTTCTGCCATAACTTTTTCAAAGCTTGCTCTGTCTTCCCGCTCTTTGCGTATTCTGTCTTGATGCTCTTTTTCTAGACGGATTTTTTCTTTTTCTTCTCTTTGCAATCTATCAGCTTCAGTTTTTTTGAGTGAGGCTTCGAGTTTTGGGTTCAGTTTTAAGTGCGCATCAAGAATAAGTTTTTCAATATTAAGCTCTTCTGGTTCTACTGCACGTCCATCTTTAGTCCGAACTATAAATGCCTTATTGGTGTCTCCATCGGGAGAGAGGTAGCCTTTTAGAATACGAGCACCTTCTGGTTTTACGCCTTTGTCAAGGAAATATTGAGCAATAGAATTATAACCATTTAGAAGTGCAAAAATGAACGGTGTTCCCCCCACGATGAGTTGTCCCCTTGTTGGCCCAACACCAAAGTTCACTGCAGGGGCGTTAAGATAGAGAGGGAGCTTATCCATAGCATTAAGTTCCTGAAGTTTTTCTATGAGCCACGCGATAATCGCTTTTACGACATCAAGACGACCAAGTGATGCTGCTGTGGCAAGCGGGTTGCCTCCGTAGACTTTTTCCCAAAAAATGGCTCCAATTCCATAGTAATTATTCCATTTAAGGCCATTAAGATTAATCGAAAAGTCGCCATAAGGCTTTACAAATGGCAGCAAATTAACAGAAAGATTAGGGCTGTTTTTGATTTCCTGAAAACGTCTTTCTAATGCGTCTATCAATTTATCAGGGGTGTCGCGGACTAAACTGTCATAGCCCGTGTAGAGTGGCCCATAATTGCCAGACCAGTCGCCATCCATGTCTCCTGGGTTAAAAATGGCGTAGTAGTCAATAAAAACTTCTTCTTCTGGATAAGAAAAAGTTGTTGACGAAACTTTGGGTGCTTCTCTACGCATGGTATGATCTACGCTAAGAGTAGGGTTCAGTTCCTGTGGTAATTTTTTCAACCCTTCTCTTGGTTTACTGAAACAAGTACTTGTATGATTTATGCCAACGACGATAAGTCCCAAGAGGGCAAGTTTAAGATACTGTTTTATACAATAGTTCATAACTGTTTTCCTGTAAAAATTAATAGGTTTATATGATATTTATACAATAGTTCATAACTGTTTTCCTGTAAAAATTAATAGGTTTATATGATATCTTACTTTTATATTATCACAGTGCTATTCTCAAAAACAATAAATCTTGTTTGAAATTTTATTAAAAAATCGCTCTATTTGCGCAATAAAAATTTTTTTCATTAAGAAAGAATATTGCGTTAGTTTGTCTAAAAGGCATACTACTGTGAGTTGTTGGCTTGTAAAAAATAGAATTAAAAAAAGGGATTTGTCAGTGAAAAAGATGAATAAACTGTTTTATAGTCGGGCCTGTTTGATTAAGCGAGAAGAATTAGTAGAGAAGGTCTATTCAAGATAGTTTAAAAATGTTAAAACGCTCCTAAAGGCAGAAAACCCTAAAAGGAGCGTTTTAATGAACGATCAGATCGTCCAATTACTCAAGAAAATTTTTTCAATTTCATACAAAAAGATAGCATATCTGTTAGAAAAGTTAATCCCACTTTTTAAAAAATCTTTTAGGCCTAAATTGCGTCATGGGAAAAAGTGCATGTCTCTAAAAGATGCTCTGGTGGCTCTTTTTTATAAAATTAAAACTGGATGCCCATGGCGTCAGATACCAGAATGTTTTGGAAATTGGCGTACAATTTATGGTTGGTATAGAAAAGTTGCTTTAGCGAATTTTTTTGAAAATTTTTACAAAAAATTAGTAATCGCGTTACAAAAAGAAAAGCCTGATTTTCTCAAAGACCTTATTGCCGATGGGACACTGATTCCAGCTAAGAATGGGGGGATTTATGCAAAGCGTAATCCGAGAGCACAGAATAAAAGCGTCACAAACGTCATGTTTCTATCAAATGGGAAAGGCCTACCTCTCAACTTTTTGATTGCATCAGGTGTTACGCATGATTCACAATTATTGCAACCGATATTTATCACATCTAGAGATGTTATTAAGAGCGCCAAGAACTCAATTGTCCATGCTGACAAGGGTTTTGATTTGAGAGAAATTAGGCGTTTTTTAATCAAAAACAACTATTGGGTACAGATTCCATACCGAAAATTTAAAAATAGAATGTATGCAAAAAGACCAATTGATCGAAAGCGCGGAAGAATCGAGCGACTGTTCGCTCGATTAAAACAATTCAAAAGCATATTGTTAACATTCAATAGATCTATCAATTCGTTTAAATTGGATATTTTTATTGCTATTTCATGCATATTTACAGAAAAAGTATCTCGAAAAAGTTTGGATTTATGCTTCAGTTCTATTTAAAGTTGTTTAATCAAACAGGCCCGTATTAACAGGCAAGTGGGAAAAAGTAAAAAATCAGTTGGGTATATTAGATGATGATTTTAGTTTTACTTCCCTGGAGGCTCTTGCAAAAGACAAGGCTCTTTCAATGATACAAGATTTTAATAATCAATTTAATTGGTTTAAAAAACTTGCTAATGCTCAAGATCCATATCGTTTTTTAAAAGACGCAGATATTGAAAAACTTCCTTGGGATGCACCAAAAACACCAGGACTTATTACGGATCCGTGGCTTTTTGAAGACTTTGTACAGGCACTTGACCGTATTTAGGTCGGTAAAAGTATGAACACTATTTTTTTAGCTGTTGCTTTATGAGATCGTAGAGTCCTGACATTAATACTCCTTTTGCAATCAACCCAAGGGCAAATATAACCATAAATATAGTAATGCCTTTTTGTACGATGCCAAGTGAGTGTAAAAGCATGAGAATGCCAAGCGCAAGTAAAAAAAGTCCTTGCATGGTTGGTGTGCGTATGATATCGATATTATTTTCCATAAAATTTCCTTGTAGGTAAGTGCGGTAACTGACTATAAAATTACAGTAGTTGTAGGCGGTATTGTTTCTGCTACTGGTGTTGGTTGAATATTTTTTTGTTGAGCCCATCGTACAATAGAAACGACCCCTTCTGTCAAGAGTGGAACAAATAAATGCCACGCATCTTTATTATTGAGTCCGATTTCACACAGAACAGCTGGTGCTTGAATTCCAATAAGTGGTTTTACGGGAAGCCCTTTTGGTGTATGCAACTGGAACATACCTTGTTGATGCAGTGGTTGCAGTGTTTTGTAGAGTATTGAGCTGAATGCAACCGAAGTGTCAAGTGCTGCAGTATGAGCTGTTGAGTATGGAATCCACGTAAAGGACTGGTCTTTCGAAACAAAATCAGCAATGGGATCATAAAGAAAATAAAAAAGTGAAGCATGACAAGGAGCCTGGCGCTCTTGATAAAAAGCGAGATGAATAAAAAGATCTGCCTTGAGCCTATTTGAAAAAGCAGCATTTTGGAGTGGCTCGACCGTTTCTCCAGGGAACCGAGTGAGAATAACGCGAATGCCCGAGAGCGAGCTTTCTAGTCGAAGCTTAAGCTCTTCTGCGCATTGCAGGGTAATGCCACGCTCAAAGGTATCGTCGATAATGCGTCCTGTGTGCTGGGAGTCGCCCTCTGGATCGATCATGATGGTGAATGGCGATGAGGCTGGGCGTGTTGGTTGGGTGAGGTTTCTTGGAGGTTTCGCTGTTTTAAAGCCTTGTGTTGGCCACGGTTGTGAAAAATCGAGGTGAGCATCTTCAGCGGGTTGGTGGTGGACAAGAAAAGCAACGTTTTTAAGATCTGAGAATGCTGCATGGAGCGTGTTGGTAAGACTTTCGATGATCATCCATTTAGTGTGAGTTGATTCTGCTTCCCCAAAAGGGAGATGGTCAAAAGAGAGTAAGAGGTTTTGTTCGTTGTGTGAGAAAGAAGCAGATTGCACCATTGTTTTTTTCTCGGTTAGTCCTTCCTCATCAAGAACAGTAAGCCACTCATTAACAAGGTGAATGCAAGAATCGGCTTTGTTAGTAGACCAGAGAATCGTTCGGGTTTCGTTTTTTGCTCCCTGTTCGTCAGGAACAAAAATTGAGATACGCTTTTTTTCTGTTTTTTCGGCAGAGACCAAGGCACTGCTGGTCTTAAAAAACGGAAGATTAAAAATGAGCCAGTTATTATAAATTGCATAGGTAAAAAAACCTATGCAGCAGGCGATAATAGTGCCATAAATAAGTTGTTTTTGAGGCATGTTTTGCTCCGGTTTTAAAGGCTTTTTTGTATCATTGATTTAAGAAAAGTCATGCGTTTATGGGCGTCTTCTTTTTTGATAGTCATGGCAATAGCGCGTGGTTCGCCGATGAGGATACATAACTTCTTAGCTCGTGTGATTGCAGTGTAAAGGAGGTTGCGCTGAAGCAACATAAAGTGTTGCATAAAAAGAGGGATAATGGCAACGGGGTATTCTGACCCCTGACTTTTATGAATAGTCGTTGCGTAGGCAAGGACAAGCTCATCAAGTTCGCTTGCATCGTAGGGAACAACTCTTTCACCAAATTTGACCTCAAGGGATTGAGCTTCAAGGTCTATTGAGGCAATCGATCCAATATCCCCATTAAAGACATTTTTATCATAGTTGTTGCGAATCTGCATTACGCGGTCACCTTGGTGATATTTTGTTCCAAAATTAGTGAGCATTGGCCGCTGTTCTGGATGAAGATAGGATTGTAAAAATGCATTCAAAACCTGCGTTCCTGCGATACCACGATTCATTGGTGTTAAAAGCTGTATGCTGGCGGGAGGAAAACCACGTCGTTTACATTCTTCAAATGCGCGCTTGATATGCCCTTGTAAATTCTCAGGTTCAGTCTCTTTAATAAAAACAAAATCTTTGAGCGTGGCTTCAGGATCTGTTGTTGTAGGGAATTCACCATGATTAATACGGTGTGCATTAACAACAATGAGACTGCTTCGTGCTTGCCTAAAAATTTCGGTTAACATAACATTCGGTATTTTATCGCTTTCAATGAGATCGCGTAAAATGTTTCCTGGTCCGACTGATGGTAACTGATTGCAATCGCCAATTAATACAAGGTGAGCAGTTGAGGGGAGCGCTTGAATAAGAGAGTATGCCAAAAATAAGTCGACCATCGATACTTCATCGACGATTAAAAAATCAACTTTAAGTGTATTTCTTGCATTGTGTACAAAATGGCCGTTGGCAGGATCAAACTCAAGAAGTCTGTGTAGTGTTGTTGCAAAATGGCCAGTACTTTCCATAAGGCGTTTTGCAGCGCGTCCTGTTGGAGCAGCGAGCTTAATAGTTACCTGTTCGCGCCCAAGGAACGAGATTAATTTTTTAACGAGTGTGGTTTTACCGGTTCCTGGACCTCCAGTAATAATGGCAATTTTATTACTTAAGGCAGTCATAATGCCCTGCTGTTGGCCTTCGTGGAGATCAAACTCGCCGGGTTTTGGTACACGAAGCTCTTGATAAAGCTGAGCACTGTTAAATGTTTTTGGTGATGGGGTTTTTAAAAGACGGTTTATGTGTTCTACTAATGCCTGCTCTGTTTCATAGTTAGTTGCAAGTCCTCGGTATTCAAGCCCTTCAAAGGGAATAGAGACGACTTTTCCTTGCGACAGCAGCAGGGTAAATGCCTGTTCAAAGAGCGGTGCTTCTTCTGCCTCAAGAGTAAGTATGGGGGCTGCTTTATCCCAGAGTTTTGTACGCTCTACGTACAGATGCCCTTGCGCAGAAGCAGTCGAGAATACGTAGCTAATTCCTGCCGTGAGGCGTCTGATATCTGCTTTGGTGAAACCAAGGTTTTTTGCGATAGCATCAGCAGTAGTAAATCCAATTCCCCAGACTTCATCGGCAAGGCGGTAGGGGTTTTCTTGGAGTACTGAGAGCGCTGAAGTGCCATAACATTTGAAGATTTTATTGGCATAGGCAGGAGATACGCCCTTGTCTTGCAGGAAGACCATGATTTGTGCCGTTTCGCGCTGTGTTTTCCATGACTCTGTAACGAGGGCAATACGCCGTTCTGCAAAACCACCAACTTCTTTGAGACGATGGGGTTCATGTTCAATAATCTGAAGTATTTTATCACCAAAATGCTGAATAAGTTTTTCTGCATAGACTTCGCCGATACCGCGAATGACGCCTGAGGCTAAGTATTTAGTAAGTCCAGTGAGCGTGGTGGGGATCTTTTGAAGACATCGAGTGGCAAGAAATTGTTTGCCGAATTTTGGATGTGTCGTCCAAGAGCCTTCAACTTCAATGTCTTGCCCTTCGCGAATGGTTGGTAGAGAGCCGCGTACTGTTGTTGAAAGTGTGGAGGCGACTAGTACAAAAACGACAAAGTCGCCATCAGCACTTTGAAAAATAATACGCTCTACGGCGCCCGATAAAACTTCAGTTTGTTGCTCCACGTGACTTTAATGACTCTCGGTATGCTTTATGAGATTTTGGACAATTTTGTACAAGATCCGCTAAAAAGATAAGCAAATCATCTAAAAGCCTATCAAAAATATGGAACGAAGTCATTGTTTGGTGCATTGAGGTTGTTTCGTTATGGTTCAATTTACTCCACTCACAAAGAGGGGTATCTGGGCGATCGCGCAAGATACTCCATTGATCAATAAGCTTTACCATATACGCTTTCCCAACCTGTATCTCTTCGATGTAATCAGCAGAGAATTTTTCAAAAGCAGTAACGGCCCGTTTGAGTGCAAGCTTAAGTTCTTCAGGGTCGCCTTGTTGAGAGCGTTCAAGTTCTGCGAGCTCATGAATGGTCGTGTAGCGATTCTGGTAAAGAATGATGCCTATTCGAGATAAATTCGCTTGATTTCCAGCAAGAGGAAGAGGTAAATCTATTCCATAAGCAGCGGTTGCTTGTTCAGCAAGTTCAACTGTTTTGTAGCCAGTGCGTTCACCAATAAGGTTGTTCGCATAGCCAAAAATCTGCTTTATATCGATAAAAGATGCAGTATCAACAAAATGTAAGATGGTAGAATCCATAGCGATTGGTGCGAGTTTTGCTTGGCTGTTTAAAGTTAAAAGAAATGAGAGGCTTGCGCAAAAAAGGTATGTTTTTTTCATTGTTATCTCCTAAAGCGAATGTATTATGTGCTACCAGGTCAAAAGGCCGAAGAGGCCAACAGTGAAACTTCTTCCGATTCCGTTGCGCGCGAGTGATCCATCAAAAGAGGCGCCAAGGTCCAAGTAATGACGCTTCCCATCAACATGCCAAGCGAATGATCCAAAGATTTTATGGTCAGTTGCCGAGAATCTACTGGCACATCCAGTATCGAGTGGAATAGTTCCATTGATAGAATCGATGATACAAAGTTTTTCGGCAGAGCGATACCAGAAATCATAGCCGACTGCCCACTGGAAGCAATCATGGTCCCATTGGCCTGAAATAGAATATTCACAAGACGTTGTTGCTCCTACATGCGTCTCTTTTTTGATTGGATAGAGCATGTTGGCGAGTCGGTCTTCAAGAAACTGGAGGTTTGCGTTTGCATCTACTTCGACGGTGTAGTCGCGGTCAAAATCTTCTGGTGTTTTAATTTCTCTATAAAAGCGGTTCGCTCGGTAAGAAGGTTGGAACATAACAAGTAGCATTTGGTGGAGATTGAAGCAGTCGCTGTGTTCATAATCCCATTCAAAGCGAGGTCCGACGCGAAGTTGTTGTTCACCAAGGTGTGTGTCTCCGGCGACAAGAATAAAGCGATCAAGCGCGAAAAGGCCAAGATTGAGGAGATCTGTTTGATAGGAGAGGTCATTGGCTTTATTGTCGTACTTGTCCACAAACTCAACGAGGTCGATGTTAGGTTGCCCAGGACAGCGGTTAACCGGGCCGCCGATAAAGCGCTCGGTTATTGTGGTTGCGGTTGGGAGTGCAAGTTCTGCGCCAATTTTGAAGGTTGAGCAATTCCGATAAAAATCAGCTAAGAAGCGAAATCGCATATCGCCTAATCCAAAAAGATCATGAGCAAGGTGCTCGGTCAAAAACGCTTCGACGGCTGCGGAAGAACCACCTCCTGCTCCTGCGTATCTAAAAAGATCTGAGTTTGCAATGGCATTTTGCTCTGAGTCGCTCATGTTCACATTGTGGACTATAAAATAGACGGGTAATCCCATGTAAAAAGAAAAACGGCCACTCTGTTTAAAAAGTGAAAGAACGCCTCCAACTCTTCGCTCCTCAAAGCGAATAGGTGAGAAAAGCTGTGCAGTTTGAAGAAGGTTTAAAAGCAATGGATCGGGGCTATCTCCGTGGAGCATCTCTTCAATAAGCTTGTAAAGATCAGCAAATTCTGCACTGGTAAAAGCAAGATAACTATCAAGGTTTGTGCTGTAGGGAGTGAAGTTTTGGCGGCGTGTTTCATTGTAAAAAAGTGTAAACATGGGCGATACTTGCTCATCGCAATAATGCTTTATTGGCATCTGAAGGGCTGGAAGGTCAAGTAATGGTCTGACGTTGACAGGATTAGTGCGGAGGTAGAGGTTGCGCTGTAAAATAGTTTGTGCATTGATCGGTAAATCGGGGCTGGTAATTAAATCAAGAATGCCAATGGGGGTTGCCCCATTGCGGGTGATAGATTCGTTAAAAGCTTCGTCGTAATGGTAATTAGACCCAAAGAAATCTGCTTGATCAAAAGGCTCAAAATCTTCTTGGTTTTGGTTGTGGGGTAACGGGTGTGAGAAGCCGGTTGTCATAAGAAGACAACAGGCGAAATAATGAAAAAAGGTTTTAATATTCATACAATTTCTTTTTTGGTACAATAAGGGGCTGGCCAGTTTTGTTTTGTACAAGCTAGCAAATTTTTTGCGAAAGTGACAAACTATTCGATTTTTTGTCATGTGCGTAGTATCGTAGGATTGAGAGTTGATTTTATCATAGCCCTAAATGCTATGGGGAGATGCAATGGCGTTTTTTGTGGTTGAGGGAAACATCGGAGCGGGGAAATCGACGTTTCTTAGATTAATGGGGCAGCAACTTAATGCTGAGTTGGCTTTTGAGCCACACGAGGCATGGCAGAATATTGAGGGTGAAAATTTACTCGATGCTTTCTATAAAGATGGTAAGCGTTGGGCGTACACGTTTCAGACGTATGCGTTTATTACACGGGTAATATCGGTCGAGCAGCATGCGCGATTGACACAGCATCCGTATCTACTTGTCGAGCGATCGGTCTTTGCTGATCGCTATTGTTTTGCTCAAAATGCCCATGAAATAGGATTGATGAACGATCTTGAGTGGGCACTTTATAAAGATTGGTTTTCGTGGTTTGTTGAAAATCGCGTTGATAAGCCTCACGGGTTTATTTATTTGAGAACAGATCCACGTATCTGTTTTGAGCGACTTACAAAGCGTAATAGGTTTGAAGAGAAATTAGTTGAACTTGATTACTTAACCCTTATCCACAATCGGCATGAATCATGGCTTGTGCATAAAAAAGAGATAGCACCAGTGATTCGAGATGTTCCTGTTTTGATACTTGATTGTGACGAAGATTTTGAAAATAATAGTGTATTGCAAAAAGAACTTTCTGATCGTGTGGCCGAGTTTGTAAGTAAGCAAACGGGGCTTTCAATTGCTGAAACACGATCTGAAAATCAAATGAGACTCTGAAGGAGGATGTTCCCGATGGAAGAGTATATGTATATCGCCAAAGCAGCCGGTTTTATCAGTGCTGCAATTGCTATTGGTATGGGGACGCTTGGAGCGGCTCTTGCGCAAGGCATGGTGGCATCACGCGCCTGTGAAAACATAGGTAAATACCCAGAAAGCAGCGGAAATATCCGTGGTACGCTTTTCTTGTCTCTGGTGCTTATTGAAACATTAGCAATTTATTCATTGCTTATTGCTGGGGCACTTCTCCTTTTTTCACGGGGATGAGGTATGGCAGGGTTTATTAACGCACTGCTCTTTCTCCAGATAGCACATTTTTTTGTGGCCTATTTTCTGCTTAAACATATAGTGCTTAAACCAGGGCTTAAAGTTATTCGAAGTATTGATGATGCAGATCGCGCTATGCAGCGCGATCTCACCCTTCTTCACGAAGAAGTTGAGCTACAAGATGCGATGGTTAAAGAACAATGGAGTCGTCATTGTCATGTATTACGCTCGCGTATTCCCTTGCTTGTGAAAGCACGTGTGTTGCCGATAAAGCGACAGTCTAAGCCTCTTGTTACTCGGTTGTCGGATGATGATGAGAAGCGACTTATTACTGATGTGAAAAATGTCATTGTGAATGTCGTAGAGAAGGGAAGGTCGTGATGTTTTTGGATCAGATTTTTTCTTTGTTAAATACAGCAGTCTTAGTGAGTGTTTTTTTTGTTGCGTATAAACGTTATTTGCGACCGCAGATTGCAGGAGAGCTTCAGAAAAAACGAGCTGATGGTGAGCATAATCTTTTAGAACAACGTGAGCTTGCGCAAACATTGGCCGGCATAGCGATAAAGCGGAACAAGCGAGAGGCTGATTATCGGAGTCTTTCTGAGAAAGTTGAGTTCTGGAAAAAGTCGGAAGCAGTTTTGGTTGATGAGAAGAAGCGAGAGATAGAGCGTATTCAAGAAAGAGTTGAAAAACGCGAGAAAGAGCAATATGCCCGGATGGTTGAAATGCGCGTAGAAGCGCGTATTGTTCCACATGCTCTTGCAAAAGCGCGTCTTGAGCTGTATGACCAATATCAGACAGATGAGACGGGGGAGCTTTACATAAAAAGAGTTTTTGAAGAGCTTGGAAAAACTACTCAGTGCGAGGGGGAGGGGCATGGACGTCGTTCATGAATTTCTATCAATACGTTATGCACAAGCGCTTTTGCGTGAGGTAGATTGTCCCTACAATGAGGAGCTTGTGGTTCGTCTTCATGCCATGACACTTTTTTTGATACAGCTTAAAACGGAACTTGTCGGAGTCTCCGCGTCATTTTATGAGCAGCTTTTTGAGATATATCAAGTTCAACAGTGCCGTTTTGATTTGATTATTGCTCTTTTACAAAAGCATCGGCGCGATGAGCTGATTTCCGATGTTTTGAGAAGTTTTGTGTATTGTTACGAGCAAAAACATAAGGTTTTTTTTGCGAAAGTCTCTTCATCACACGCTTTGTTGGATGAGCAGAAACAAGAGCTTGAAGCTTTTGTAGAAAAAACGTCTGGGCAGCATTTCTTTTTTGAGACAAAAATAGATAAAAGTTTAATTGCAGGTATTCGTCTTGAAGGAGATTTGCTGATGTGGGAAGATTCCATTTCATGCAAACTTCAAGCGATAGAGCAGAAACGATAAGGATGCACTTATGGAGATTAAAAGTACTGATCTTGTTTCTTTATTCGAGCAGTCATTACGTGCGCTTGAAAAAGAAAAGGGAAGTAAGGAGCTTCAGGATATTGGACGTGTCGTTCAAGTAGGTGATGAAAATTGTCGTATCCATGGGCTTTCTTCGGCGGTCTATGGCGAACTCCTTCAGTTTGAAGGTGGAAATCAGGGAATTGTTTTAGATCTAAAAGAAGACCATCTGGTTGCCTTTTTGCTCTACAGTCACATTCCTGTGAATGAACAAGAGGTTGTTCGACGTACAGGTGGTGTTTTTAAAGCTCCTGTCGGGGAAAAGCTTTTGGGACGTGTACTCAATGCTATTGGCATTCCTATTGATGCACTCGGAGATCTTAATGCAGCTGATTACCATCCGATTGAAGTCGATATTCCCGGGATTATTGAACGGAGTCCGATCGATGAGCCACTCGAAACGGGTATTGCAGCGGTTGATGCGCTTGTTCCGATTGGTCGTGGCCAGCGTGAATTGATCGTTGGGAATCGGAGTACGGGAAAAACAGCGCTTGCACTTGATGCCGTTTTGCATCAAAAAGGGAAAAATGTCATCTGCGTCTATGTCTCTATTGGTCAACGTCAAGCAAATCTTGCTCGGATTGTACGGTTACTTGAAGAAAATGGAGCGCTTGAGTACACGGTTGTTGTTTCTGCAGATGCAAGCACTTCAGCGCTTAATCGTTATTTAGCTCCTTATGTTGCAACGACCATAGGTGAGTATTTTCGCGAACAGGCAAAAGACGTTCTTATTATCTATGATGATTTAAGTAATCATGCGACCGCTTATCGAGAAATTTCACTTTTAATGCGTCGACCACCAGGTCGTGAAGCTTATCCAGGTGATGTTTTTTATTTGCACTCGCGTCTTTTGGAGCGGGCAGGAAAACTTTTAAAAGGCGGGTCTTTGACCGCATTGCCGATTGTTCAGATTCAAGGTGATGATATTACGGCATATATTCCGACGAATTTGATTTCGATTACCGATGGTCAGATTTTCCTTGATACAAAACTTTTTAATGCAGGTGTTCGCCCTGCAGTAAACGTTGAACTTTCGGTTTCGCGTGTTGGTGGCGCTGCGCAGACAAAAGCTATTAAAAAAATGACTCGTGCTTTGCGTCTTGAATTGGCGCAATACAATGAGCTGTTGGCATTTTCGCAGTTTGGGTCTGAGCTTGATGCTGTTTCTCAAAAACGTCTTGCGCGTGGAGGGGTGGTCGTTGAGCTTTTAAAGCAGCCCCAGTTTGCAACACTCTCATTTATTGATCAGGCATTACAACTCTTTCTTTTACGAGAAAACTTTTTGGATGATGTGCCACGAGCACAGGTTCGCAATTGTGCGTTGCAGTTTATGAGTTACATTAAGTCTGTGTATGAACCTTTGTATAAATCGATTCAAGAGACGAAAGATATTTCGCCAGAGACGTTGAACGGCCTTCGTGAGGCTGCGCAGGAATTTATGACTGTGTTTGTAGCAAGAGACTAGTCGTTTTCTTTGGAAAAGATGTATTGTTTCGACGCTCTTTCTTGTGTATAGTAAAACGTAGAAGGCGCGCCCATAGCTCAGCTGGATAGAGCAACGGATTTCTAATCCGTAGGTCGCAGGTTCGAATCCTGCTGGGCGCACCACTAAGGCAGAGTGAGTGGTAAATTCTCCTGAGGCTAAATCGATCATGAGCATTCTCTATATTCCCTGGCGTAAGAACTACAAAAGAAAACTACCTACAGAAGCCTGCCCGTTCTGTGTTGCATTTCTTGCGCACAATGATCGTGAAAATCTTGTCATAAAACGTTTCAAAACCTGTGCGTTAGTGCTCTGTTTACATCCTTATAATGCTGGGCATTTGTTGATTATTCCCTATAAACACACGGGGATTTTTGCAGATCTTTCTCCCGAAGAGCGGCATGAGATTATTGATATTATGAACCAGGCAATTATGGTGTTATATACGGCACTTGGTTGCCAGGGGATCAATACGGGCATTAATCTTGGAGATGGATGTGCAGGGGGAAGTATTCCTGAGCATCTGCATGTTCATGTGGTCCCTCGTTTTAAAGGGGATACAAATTTCTTACCAATTGTTGCAAGTTCAAGACTTATTACCCGAGATCTTATGGATTTGTACGATACGCTTTTTAAAGCTTTTCAGTCGTAAATTTCTACTCATATTCTTTTTCAAGAAGGCTGAGATGAGAGACCCTTGAGCTTCTCCAAAAAGCTTGAGCAAAGATTCTGTGATTTTCAATTTTGACTCCCAGGTAAATTTCTTATTTCAGTATAGCTACCTAAACTGAAATAACAGGGGGGAGATGGCGTTCTTATTTCAGTTTAGCTACTGACGATACCATTTGAGTGCTTTAATTTTGTCGGGTCGTGCAAAGATACCAGAACCGATAGCAACCATGTTGACTCCAAGATTTTTTATTGAGAGAAAGGTTGTTTCGTTAATGCCACCATCGACGCCAATGAGCAGCTTTTTGTTTTTTGCTTTTAAAAGCGCTTGAAGTTCTAGGAGCCTGCTCGGAGTGCCCGCAAAAAATGGTCGTCCAGAAAAACCAGGGTCAACAGACATAAGTTGCGCATGGTCGATAAGGTCTAAGAAGGGGGCGAATGTTTTTGTGGGTGTTTTTGGATTGATGGCGAGACTGGCAATAATGCCTTTTGCGCGCAGTGCAGAGGTGATTGATGCAACTACTTCTCGGTTATTTATAATGGACTTGCTCTCATAATGGACGGTAACAATATCTCCCGCATTGAGATGCATTTGATCAATATAAAAAGAGGGTTGGTCGACCAAGAGATCAATCCAGAGTGGCTTTTTTGTAGCCAATCGGATGGCGTTGACCATATCGGTCCCCCACGTGAGATTGGGGACGAAAGAGTGGTCCATTATATCAAGGTGGAATCCGGAGCATAAAGGCTCGAGGGCGGAGATTTCTGATTTGAGATTAAGAAGGTCTGCGGCCATGAGAGAGGGGTAGAGTGCGATCATAAAAAGTCTCCGGTTTTACTTGCTTTGTAGGTCTTTAAAAGCCTCTTCGTCTTCTTCTGAACCCCACTCTGATACTGTTTTTGAGAGGGCATTAGCATATTCTCTGTCGATGAAAACAGGGGTGTATTTCTCGAGATTATCTAATTTTATCGAAGAATTTGCTTGTTTCATAATTTGTCTTCTCTGGCGGTATTGAAGAGTGGTTTACAGCACCAGTATTGGTTTGTTTATAGAGCCTAGTAAGAATAATAAAAAATGCAATTTATGCTTCCGGCATCTCCATAAAAGGGAGGCCAATTATTGTTTTTGAGCCTACTTTCTTCCAAATAAAATGGCGCAGAAGAGCGCTGGAATGCTTCTGTAAAAGCCGCTGAATCCAATAGTCTTTTATGATGAGTGGCTTTTGTTTTTCATACAAAATACGTGCCAAAAATGCGGCAAAAAAGGGAAGTTGTTTAGCCACCGCGTTTTGCTTGACCTGCGAGTCTGGTGTTACTTCAAGACTGCCAATAAAATGAGTATCTTTTCCATCACTATAAAGCGATGCGTATTTGATTGGTTCTTGTGTTGCATTGGTGCATAGCAACTCCCCTGAATTAACATCAAAAATTTTTGTTTTGTTTTTGCTTGATCTGAGCGCGAGTAGGGCTCCATCGGATGAAAAAACACTATCGATAAGAGCATGATTTTTGTGGGTTTGGTTGCGTGATTTAAACTGGTTTTTTTCGACATCCCAGAGTATACCATCTCCATTTTTACATCCAACGAAGAGTTTATTCTGGTGAGAAGCCCAGGCGATTGTTTTTATGGGTGAAGAGAGTGTGCATTGTTGGTATTCTTTGGTCTCACCATCCCAGATGCGGATAGTTGAGCCAAACACTGCAGCAAGGTTATGTGTGAGGGGTGAAAAAGCGAGGTGTGTGACCGTCGAGGGATGCCATAGATCAAAGTTGAGTTTTTGTGTTTTTGTCTCCCAGATATGGACAAGGCAGTCCTCTGCAAATGCCATAAAAAGCCCAGATTTACTGAGTGCAAGTGCAGTGAGTTTTGTATCGTGATCGAATGTAGGGGTGAGTGGGGCTTGCTGTTTATTAAGAATATTTTTATAGAAGACTATTGTATGCTCATCTGTTGCGATCGCAAGCGCCGTCCCTTCAAAACTCGTGGCCATAAGTTTGATATGAGTTGGGAGTTGTTGTTTTGTAAGACATTGATTCAAGTCCATATCAATACAGGCAACTGTTTTTTGTGTGGCGAGAGCGTACCAGTGTTCATTGGGTTTAACTATAAGGGCTTTAACGACGGGCCGATCTTTTTTAAAAAGTACTGAGAGATTAAAAGGGTCTTGTTCTTGTAGAAAAAATGCGGGGAATTTGGCTGATAAAGAGAGGGGCAGGAGCTGAATTCTAACCTCTTGTTGAGCAAAAAGACTTTCAGCGTTTTTACTCCAGAGATTCACTAAAGCATTAAACAATGAACCCGCAGGGGGAAGGTCTATTTTTTGAGGTGTTCGTTGTTGTTTTGAGTGACGATCTTTTTTATGAGACTTTTTACTGATTGTTTTAAGGTGTTTTTGGAGAACGCGAGGACCCTGTGCACGCAAAGCTGCGATAGTATAAAGATGAGTGAGTTGAGGGTATATTTTTTGTATCTGCTCTTTATTTGAGCACCTGGTCGAAAAAGAGATAAATAAGAGAGTGAGTAGACAGGAGATGTGAGTGCGACGTATCATGGCCGTATCCTTCAAACCATGTTTTTTTTCTTCTTACCTGTAGTGTGTGCTGCACTCTCTCGTGTCGTCAATAAAAACCGCATTATCTTTTTTGAAAAGGTTGGTGATGCGAAAAGTTACTATTTAAGTCCATTACTTGTGATGCATAGTTCTTGGACCAATTCTGGGGTGAGGTTGTTGGTGAGCTCAAAAATACATTCAACCGAATTTGGTTTGATCGCAATTTGATTGGGAGAGCATTTTTGGTACACATTTAAATAGTGGCTTTGTGCTTTTTCATTTTCATCAAGCAGGAGATTTTTGAGATCATTTAGAAAATTAAGCGCTTCATTTTTTTCTTTTATAAAAATGGTTGCATAGGGGTTTATGAATTGCATAAGGGTTTGAACGGATTTTTGATTTAACTTGATGGCCTGGGGGAGTAATAGTTTGTTGCCTAATTTTTCAATGGATTTGATATAGAGCTCGCGTTCTTTTGCATTAGGGTGTTCCGTATGGATATGTTTTTCTATGATCATAAAACATTTTTGGGCAAGCGGGCTTGTCGGATCTATTGCTTTCAGGGTAATGCTCGGCTTTTCTGTAAAATTAAAAAAAGAAAAATATTCAGGTTTGTGGGTGAATAATGAATCAAGTGCTTTATATTCTTCTTTATAGAGCATGTCGACCAATAAGTTGTTTTGTGATTTGTCTTGAGTAGCAGCGACAAATGAGTCAGCTTCAAGCTCATAACACTTATTGAGGAGCGAAGAAATGTGGCTCATAAATTCTGTGATTGCTTCGTTTTTTCCATGGGGATAAGAACATGTCGTTCGAAGGAGAGGGCAGTGTGTAGTAAATCCCATAAAAACAAGAATAGAGAGATTAAAGAGGCGTTTGTCTGAGAGCGATTTATTTGGTTGAGTATTTTTTTTGAGGATATAGGCAGCGCAATTTGTTAAAAAGGACTGGTTTTCTTTGTTATGAAGATGCCCAAGCTCGTGAAGGCAGATGGTACATTTTTGTTTAAGCGTTAAGGCGCCCATTTTTGTCTTATTTAAGTAAATAAAAGGGAAGGGCGATAGGGTATCAATCCAACAAATGCTATCGGTATCAGGCCTGTGGGGTTGAGGTATAATTGAGGTGAGTGGAACTATTTTGAGCTGTGTGTTAAATGTTTTTGAGATCTTTTTGCATTGTTCTTGAATGAGTAGGGCAAGCTCTTTGTAGTCCTCGTCCGTTGTAGGGCATGATACGTTCATGTAGCTATTTTTTATACAAGAGAGGTCATTGTTAAGTGTCTTTTCTGGATTAAGAAGCCATTGCTCAAAAAGCAATTTAGAGCTTTTATGGGCAAGCCATTCCTTAAAGACCTTGTTTTGTTGTGTGGAAAAAGTTGTATTGTTTGTCGGGGCAATCGGCTGTTGTATTTGGTTGCTTCCACTACAAAACCCTGCCGCTGAAACAAGGAGTAATGCAAGCCCATTAAAGATAAACGTAAAGAAAGATGGTTTTTTCATTGATATACCTAGATACAGTTTTCGATTTTATTTTATTGTGCTCTTTTTTATCCTATTTTAAGCTAAATTATCAAATTGTCAAATTACCAGAGCGCGCGTTTGCAATATATGAGTCTGCTTCTATCAAGATATTGAGAATTGTTTGCTTTGCCGTATACTGAAAATAGTGGTTTTTATATCTCTTTTTTAAGGAGTGGCTATGTTTGATAAAATTCGTCCGCTCTATGACCGAATTTTGGTTAAGCGGCTCGAAACAGTAGAAGAAAAAAGCCCTGCCGGGATTATTATTCCTGATACTGCCAAGGAAAAAGGGCAGATTGGTAAAGTGCTTGCTGTTGGAGAAGGGCGTCGTCTTGATGATGGCAAAATTCTTCCGCTCAAGGTTGCCGTTAATGACAAAGTCTTTTTTGCAAAGTATGCAGGAACAGATCTTGGTAATGACCGCTTGATTCTTCGGGAAGATGATATCTTAGGGATTGTGGAATAAAGATTTTTTGGTACAACCGCTCATGTGGACCCCCGTTCGACAAGCTCAGGACATGCTTCTCCCTCGATACAACCGCTCATGGTGAGTGTTTTTGCGTAAGCAAAAATGTATCGAACCATCGGGATGAGCGGGGAGGCTGATAGGCCTCCTCAGGATGAGCGGGTGGAAACTTGAGTATCTATACATAATTAATTTGGAAAAAAAACATGGCAGCAAAAAATATAGTATTTGGTTCGGAAGCGCGGCAGAAAGTTGCCCGTGGTGTTGATGCACTTGCCGATGCCGTAAAAGTAACTCTCGGTCCCCGTGGGCGTAACGTTGCAATACAAAAGTCCTTTGGTTCTCCTATTATCACCAAGGACGGAGTAACGGTTGCAAGAGAGATAGAATTAAAAGATCCGCTCGAAAATATGGCTGCACAGTTGGTTAATGAGGTTGCGAGTAAGACTGCCGATGTCGCTGGTGATGGAACGACGACTGCAACGGTTCTTGCACAAGCTATTTTCCGTGAAGGTAATAAATACGTTGCTGCTGGCGCCAACCCTGTTGAGCTTAAGCGCGGTATTGATAAAGCGGTTGAAGCTGTTGTTGCTGATATTAAAGGCCGTGCGGTCAAGGTAAAAGGCAAAAAAGAGATCCAGCAAGTCGCTACTATTTCTGCAAACTCAGATACCTTTATTGGTGCTCAGATTGCTGAAGCGATGGAGCGGGTCGGTCGTGATGGTGTCATCACAGTAGAAGAAGCAAAGAGCATGGAGAGTGATCTTGTGGTGGTCGAAGGAATGCAATTTGACCGCGGGTATACGTCTCCTTACTTTGTAACTGATTCTGAAAAGATGGAAGCGGTGCTTGAAAAGCCAGCTATCTTGATTTTTGATAAGAAAATTTCGAGCATGAAGCCGCTTTTGCCTATTCTTGAAAGTGTAGCTCGTTCGGCTCGTCCGCTTTTGATTATTGCAGAAGATGTTGATGGTGAAGCGCTTACGACATTGATTGTCAATAAACTCCGTGGAACATTGAACGTTGTTGCGGTTAAGGCACCTGGTTTTGGCGATCGTCGCAAAGCGATGCTTGAAGATATTGCAATTGTGACCAAGGGTGAGCTTGTTTCTGAAGAGCTTGGCCGCAAGCTTGAAAGTGTTGCGGTAACTGATCTTGGCAGTGCTGAGAAAGTAATTGTCACCAAAGATACCTGCACAATTGTTGCGGGGGCTGGTGATGAAGAGGCTATTAAGAATCGGGTCAGTCAGATCAAGGCGCAGATTGAAAATTCGACGTCAGATTATGACAAAGAAAAGATGCAAGAGCGCGTTGCAAAGCTTGCTGGTGGCGTTGCCGTTATCAGAGTTGGTGCAGCAACCGAAGCTGAAATGAAAGAAAAGAAAGACCGTGTTGACGATGCGCTCCATGCGACGCGCGCTGCGGTTGAAGAAGGTTTTGTTGCAGGTGGTGGTGTTGCGCTTTTACGTGCAAAAGACGCCCTTGCCGCACTTGCATTGCAGGGTGACGAAAAGCTTGGCATGCAGATTATTGATCGTGCGCTTGAAGAACCAATGCGTATTATTTCAAGCAACGCAGGCTTTGAAGCTTCAGTTATTGTAAATAAAGTGCGTGAAGGCAAAGGAAACTTTGGATTTGATGCAAAAGAGAATCAATTTGTTGATATGGTTGAAGCTGGTATTATTGATCCTGCAAAGGTGGTTCGTTCAGCGATCCAGCACGCAGCGTCGATTGCTGGGTTACTTTTGACGACTGATGCGATGATTGCAGAATTCCCAGAGGAAAAGAAAGCTGCAGCTGGGCATGGACATGACATGGGTGGCATGCCTCCTATGATGTAAGTCTGGGATAACCATCTTGGTTGCCGCAGCAAAAGTATGAAGATAGTAGTAAAGGAAGGGGAATATTCTCCTTCCTTTACGTGTGTAAATAGAGACAGATGGTGTTTGTTTTTTGAATAACGCAATTAGGAACGCATGAAAAAAATATATAGTTGGCTTCTGATGCTTTTTGTTGTTGGCGCTTTGCCAACAGGTCTTGCGGCGACTAAAAATGAGCCTAAAAAAATCAAGGTTAATGTTCTTGATCATGTTCAACAAGAAGAGTCTCTTAAAAAACAGAACGAGCTTGTAGAAGCAAATAAAAAGCTTACAGAAGAAAATAACAGCCTTAAAAACAATATTCAAAAAGATGCTCAAGAGCATCTAGACAAATTAAAAACTTTTCAAAACCTCGCAGTAGGCTCTAAAAAGCTTCAAGAAGAAAATAAAAAGCTTCAAAAAGAAAACGTCGGTCTTAAACAAGTGAGTAAAGATCTGGGGACACAGGTTTCTAAATATAAAGAGAAAGAAACTCTTCGAAACGAAAAAAAAACTAAGCGTCAAGACGAAATAGCCGCGCGCAAACTTCGCTCTGAAAATCGTCATCGTGTTTATAGTGTTCTGTTAAATTTATCCAGAACAGCGGGGACTGCCGGCGTGCAAGCAACGATATTTGGCTTAATGTCTTGGACGGCGAATGGGTTGTACCCCAATGCTCCTGAGTCTTTGCGTAATGAATTGCGCGCCATAGCACGTGATGCAAAGCTCCCTTGGGCGAATGAACTTCGTGTGAAGTTATTCCCGGGCAATGTAGAAAATGCAGCTGCTGGTTATGATATTTTGCATCCAAATTCACCGTTTGCACTCATTGGTATGGGTTTGTGGGATAAGCTTACTCTTGATGAACAACGGATGATCTTTTTACATGAATGTTTCCATATTGATGATGGGCACGTTCTTGAAGCTCTGTTGTTTTTAGCAAAAAGAGGCATACCTTTAGCAATTCTTGGTGTGCAGTCTTTGCCGTATGTTTATTTGGGTTCTAAATGGTGCGTAAATAAAACTGGTGAAGGGATCTCAGCAGCTACGCAATGGGCCACTCAAAAAACAAAATCTTTTGCATGGTATCTTACCCCAGAATTTATAAGAAACAGGTTTTTAACAGGCGAAGTAAAAGAAGCGCCAGTAAAGAACTCAGCGTCGTGGATGCCTGCTCGTGTCACGGCGGTTATCGATTGGGCTAGAGAATTGAAAAACGATCTTGGTCAAGAGTTTAATAATGATCATTTAGTTCGGAGCTACCGTTCTTTTATAGCAAATAATGAACGTCTAGCACCGGTGATTTTTGGTACTGAAAGACCAAGGTCCTTGATTGAAACAGGGATCGGTACAGTTGGAAGTTTTGCATGGGGTATGGCGGCTTACCATCTCAGTACGCAATTATTTAGAACAGGGGCATTAGCTTTGGGCAAAGGCCATGAGTGGTCCGCAGACCGTTTTGCACTTGACCATGCACGTGGTCGTGGTGATGTCTTAGCGTTTAAAAATGCTTTTGCAAAAATGTTGGCTGGTGATATGTCTTGCCTTTCCGACCGTTATTCCAATGAACTCTGGGGTAAGTCACAAGCTGAGAGAGAACAATTCTTGCGTCATAAAATTGAATCAATGCACAAAAACGACGTACATCCAACACCGTGGCAGCGGATGGAACTTTGTGACGAATATCTTAAAAAGTTCCCGGTTCCAGATCCTGAAAGACGATAATTTATTCTTTGGTATACTCTAGAAAGCCCAGGTAAAAAACCTGGGCTTTCTAGCAATGTGAGAGCCTCTTGAGAGCAGGATGCGATTTTTATGAAAAAAAATTAGGCGTAGTGATTGCACTATGGGCGAGCTTTGGGTTTTTTGACGGGGCTTCGGTTGCTTTTGGCAAAGAAAATCAGGGCAAGTATAAAAAATTTACTAAAAAAGACTCAGATGATTTTAAGAAAAAAAATCTGAAGAAAAAACTTAAACCAGAGCAAAAAAAGCCTTTTTGGTTGTACGAAAAACTGGTCTCTGTTTCACGGTATAGTGGACTTTTGTATCCATTGGGGCATGATTTATTTACTGCGGCTCGGGCTGTTGATGGGTATGAAGATATAGACCCTCGTGTTGCTCAGATTCTAAAAGGCTGGGCTCACGATGCAGGGTGCCAATGGGCGCCAGCAGCCCGTATTAAGTTGTGGCCTACCTCCTTTAACGCAGCAAATAGCTTTTATCTTTTTTCTCCGCGTACGCCAGTTTTTCTGATAAATACAGATTTTTGGAACCAGTGGAATGACCGTGAACGACGGATGATTTTTTTGCATGAGTGTGGGCACTTTGAGCATAAAGATGTGGAGCATTTCTTACAGTATCTTTTTATAACACGGGCTCTTGCGGGTGGCTTGGGTATGAAAGGGGTTACTGAGTTTGGCCTTTTTATCAAAAACCATGGCCGCGCGATGGCAGATAGACTTCCTTTTTCTCTCGCAAAAAGGGCCGAAACGTTGTGTGAGAATATAGAAGAAAGCTGGGTTGGAAGAGAAATCCTTGGTGACCAGTTTGTGCGCAACAGCCTTCATCTTGGTGGCGTTATACTTGGGCTTGAACAGCCTCGAACAGTTGTTGAGTGCGCACTTGGGATGGGGAGAAGCTTTCTCTATGGAGCGGCCGCTTTTTCGCTTGGTCAACAGATACGACGCGATGTTTTCTTCATCAAACGGTCTCATGAGTGGGGAGCTGATCGCTTTGCACTTGATCATGCACAAAACCGAGACGATGTATTGGCCTTTAAAAATTTCCATCTTCAGTGTGGTCTGATGGTCTGGCGATCGCTTGTTCAGTTCTATGCGCAGCCTTTGCGTCGAATGCCACAGGCAGAACAGATGCGCTTTATGCAAAATAAATACCAAGATTATTGCAAACAAGATGTGCACCCCTCAGCTGTTGAGCGGATGGATCTCTGTGACAAATATCTTGAAAAATATCCGGTTCCATTACCAGCATCTGGGCCAGCCCAAAGATAAAAGTTGATAATAATAATTTTTACAAATAAGTGCGTTGGTAAACAAAAAGAAGAAGTGAATTAGATAAGATTATCTAATTCACTTCTTCTTTTTATAAACAGTGGTTTTTACGCGTTTTTTTTATGCATTTCGCCTAAGACGGGCATAAGTGGTATTGAAGCTCCCGTAATCCGGGGGAGGCGTCCATCCCATTTTTCTATCGCTTTAATTTGAGCCTCAACTTCTTTGAGTCGAATCAATTCAGGAGTGAGTGATTCACGTTTAACTTTGAGTGCGAAGGCTTCTGCTTCTGCGCGTGCACGGGATTGTGTTGCTTCTTCTCGTACTTGTTTTGTCTGGTTTTCTGCACGTTTTGCATCCTGTTCTGCGATCTGTTTTGATTCAACGGCTTTGATAAAGTCGTCAGAGAAATCGAGATGGGTAAAGTTGAAGTCGACGAGTAGAATGTGTTTTGACGAAAGGCGTTCTGTCAACTCGCTAATGACTAACTCTTTTACTTCATGACGTTTTTGGATGAGACTCTCTGCATCAAATTTTGCAACAACAGCCTTAACGCTTTCTTGAACAAAGGGGTCGATAATAATCTTTTCAAAAGCAGTGCTGACGTTCAAAAAGAGATGCTGTGCATCTTGGATACGGTAGTTGATTGCCATTTCCACTTTAACGCTTTGCAAGTCCTTTGAAAGTGCTGTGGTTTCGATCAATGCTTTTTGAATACGAAGATCAAACATAGTGACTGAATCTATGAGTGGAATTTTAAAATAAATGCCCGACTCTTTTGTTGTTTTTGTAATGGTGCCAAGTCGCAAGTGAATTGCAGAAAATCCCGGTTCAACAATATAAAAACTTGAGTAGATAAGTGCCCCGATGGCAATAAAAATGATAAGTAAAAAAGGGAGTAATACTGACCTTAAAGTGTTATCGTAGCTCATGCATTTGCGCTTTCTTTTTCGAGTGTTTTAATACGGTTATCGCCAAGACGACGATTTTGAAGTTTATTCATGTATTGGTAATGGACTACGGTTGTCCAACGCGTACCCTGGTTGTTTGGTTTTGCTGTCATTGCAAGTTTGCCATCATGTTTAATCTTGAGCATTTTGTCGCTTGCTTTAATTTGCTGGTGAATAGGGCCAACAAGATTAGCAGGGGAGATGTTTTCAAGTTTAAAGTCGGTAGCGTCTGCGATGTTTTCAACATAGGTGATAGAACCATCTTCTTGTACTTTGAGGTAACGGTTATTTTGTTCAGGGTCTTTAAGATAGATTGCGCTGAGGCCCTGGGCTGTCATAAGACAGGCGCAAAGGAGAAGTAGTTTTTTCATAATTTAAGATTTTCCGTTTGCTTACTATGGTTGGATTACTATGGTTAGAATTGATATTTCCACCACTAGTGTAGCAATAATTACGGCAACTACCAACCGAAGGAGATGTTACCCCACAACCCATAGGTTTTGAGTGTTGCGTTATTGTGTGGCCAGTCTGCCCAACCACCAAGAGCACAAAGGATGTCATAGTCTTTTTTGGTACCCTGAATAAAGATAGAAGCAAACAGTCGGTTTGAGGCAGTTCCTTGTGCAGCAGCAGAATTAAAGTCGAGCTGTGTTCTGCGGAGTGGAACAAAAACATCGTCATCATCAGCGCGGAAGGCGATGGTACTACGACTTGCTGTCTTGGTTGCATCTGAGCCCATTATGCCGTAAGACTCCATGAGTGGAGCTGCCTTGTCGCAGAATGGGGGATCAATAACTTTAAGATATTCTGTTTGTGTCGCCCAGAGATTATAACCAACTTCAAAACCAAATCCATTGTGATCTGCAGAAACACCTGTTGCAAGATCAAATGCGCAGCCGGGCCGTACTTCTATGCAATGGGTGAGGACATTTGCAGCAGGGATAGTGCGCGGATCATTCCTGCGGTGAATGAGGAGGTATCGGCTCCAAGGGTTGCCACAGAGGTCGAACGTGCGTTCTTCATCACGGCGCATGCGATAACGTAGCTCCATAGAACAGAAAAAATCGACGCTGTCTTTGTTGTCTGTGCAAGAGTAAAACGGCAGTCTGCAGAGAAGTCCGTTGATGATTGCAAAGTGGCCAGCGCTTCCAGTACTTGGCTTGAAAAGGTACTCTTCATTGCGACGGGTTTCACCGGCTGATGCGAGTCCACCGTAGTACGAAAGAGTAAAACAATCACGATTAATCACTGTTGTGCCGAGTGTCACCAAAAGTTCACCAATACCTGTTTTTTTACGACAACGATTATCCATTTTTGCAAAGGTAAGATCACTTCGCTTAAGAGCATCGGTTACTTTTTGAGAGCTGCTTTGTGCATTTAAATTATTCTGTACATGGATGATAGGAAGCGAAACATCGAGCCACCAATATTTAAGAAAACTAAGTTTGGTGAGGCTTCCCAAGTCCTGATTGTAGGCAAGTACTGCACCTGCTTGCCGCTGCCAGGGCGCCACGGTATATATTGCATCAAAGTCAGCATCAGTGATACCGAGCCATTCTGCTCTCACATCACGGAAGGGGAGCGGGTCTGTGGGGAGTGCAGGATCGCTTTTGATAGAAATTTTTGATTTGCAGTTGAGAAGAAAATAGCTTGCGGCGCACTCATCACAACGAGTTTCTTGGAACATTGGTGTAATGAGAAGGGCTATTTTTCGGTCACCTTGTTTATGCGTAATCTGTTCACACCACCGATTCTTGGTTGCTTCAACAAAATAGTAAACGGGACGCGGGAACATTAAAATTGCGCTTGCATGATCTTTTTTGGCGCCGAAAAGCGGCACTATGCTGGTAAGTAGCGTTACGAAAACGAGATATTTCTTCATATACTTCTTCACACATTTCTTCACGACGTATCCTTTTTGGTCTCAGACTATGTCAGATAGCAGAGAAATTCAAGAAAAAACCATTCAAAAAGAGTGGAGGAGGCTTTTTGGTTGACGTCTCGAGTGCCTCTGCTATCTTGTTCTCGATGGAAGAGTGTAAGAAGCATAGTAATTATTTTTTTATTTATAGAGAGGGTGTTATGAAATCGTCTTTTTTCAAAGCATTGGTGTTTGCATTATTTTTAGTACCAGTATGTGCTTTTGCAGATGAGGGCAATCCAAAACCAGAACCACAAACTCCACCAGCAGTGTCACTACCATTACCAACACGTTGCCGCATTCTTTGTCCTCTTATTGCAATTAAGAATGCTATTGTTGCTCATCCAAAACTCGTTTATGGATTTTTGACGGTTTCATTCTTAGCTGGTGCAAGTGTTGGCGGATATTTCCTTTATCAAAACATGATTGCCAATCAAACAGATGCAACCAACGACGATAAAATTGAAGAAGCAACACCTGCTGCTGCAGTGTCGACAAGTGATGCGATTGCCGATCGTCTTCCCTATTGTACGATAAAGAATCTGAACGTATAAAAGTTCTTTTTATTTACTTAAGGGAGTCGTGAAAACGGCTCCCTTAACCATCGTCTCCACCGCTATTCTCCCTCGATATATTTTTTCTTTGAAAAAACACTCGGGATGAGCGGTAGAAAAAATTTTCTTATCTATACACCAGTGTTGAAATTGTCTTTGCCATTATAAGAGCCTGTTCGAGGTCGTTTTCATAGACATTCCTTCCAATGGCGCATCCACTAATTCCCCCTATTTCAAGATAAGAACGTAGTTCAGCCAAGAAGTTTTCTGGATCCTGTTTTTCTCCTCCAGCACAAAGAACTTTGGTGTTGCCTGCAGCGCGAACTACCATTTGTAAGAGTTCAGGCGTGGTGTGAGTTTCTGTTGCTTGCGGTGCTTTAATTTTTACAAAATCGGCACCTAAACAACAAGCTGCACTCGCAGCCCCAGCGATAAGAGTTCCGTCAAGGTCATTGGCAATTGCCTTTCCTCGAGGGTACATCCAAATGACTGCAAGAAGACCGTTTTGATGCGCTTGGTGAACTATTTGTGCTGCTTCTTTGAGCATGTCGCTTTCAAATTCACTGCCAAGATAAACGGTGTAACCGACGCCACAAAGTGAAAGCTGCGCAGCTTCTGCACAAGCTATTGCGTCATCTACGCTCCAGAGTGCTTTGCTGATCGGATCTTTTTGTGACTGTGGAACAAGTCCCGATTTTCCATTAAGTTTTGCAATAAAGCTACAGGAGGGATACTGTTTCCCGTAGCGCGCAATAAGACCAAGATGCGCTGCAAAAGCACCAATAAATGGTGATGCAGCGATGGTGAAAAGATGGTCTGGGTTGACAAGTGCGAGGCGTTCAAGCTTCTGGTCCCCTGTAAAGAGAAAGAAGTGCTCAGTGCCTTTTGTCACGGCCAGATAATTTTTTTTAAAGAGAGCGATTTTATTTTGGGGAACATCAGCAGGTATGGTAATCACAGTTTATCCTTTTACTTCTTTTATGGTCATTGGCGTAATTTTTTCACGTACAAGCATCTGTTGAGCGATATCTTTAAAAAGTGGAACGGCGATATCGGCCGCATACAGGTGTCCTTTGTGAGGACGGGGCTCACGAATAAAAACAACAATAACTCGTTTATATGTTCCATTTTCAACGATTCCTGCAAAGGTGTAAAGAGAACGTGTTTTATCATATTTTTTATTGATCAAAAGATCAGCACTTCCTGTTTTCCCCATTACTTCATAACCGGGGATATGTCCGGTTATGGCGGTGTTGCCTTCTCGATTAAGTGTGATAATGCTGCGGAGTGCATCGACGGGCTCAGCCTCACAAACACGGGTTAGTTGTGGCCACTTTTGGTTAGTTGGTGAAATGATAAGGCGTGGTTTTACGGCGAGGCCGCGATTTGCAATAAGGGCAAATCCGCAGGCGAGTTGGAGCATTGTTGCGCTTATAGCGTATCCGTAAGAGAGGGTAAGTGGTGTTGCTTTTGACCAGAATCGTGGTGCTAAAATGAACCCTGTCTGTTCACCGGGAAATCCAAGATTGGTCGCATTACCAAAGCCGTAGCTCTTGAGGTGATCATAGAGTCTGTTTTTAATACGGAGTGCGACTTTTGAAGTGCCAATATTGTTAGATCGGCGAATAACATCGGTGTAGGTAAGTTTGCCAAACGCCTTCCACGTTGTAATCTTGATGCCTTCAATGTAGGTTTCTTTGCGATTTTCGCAATCAATAATTTCATCGGGAGTGACCGCTTTTTCGATAAGTGCAGCGAGTGCGGTAAATACTTTCATGACCGATCCAAATTCCCTTACTTCCGTGAGGACGCGGTTTTTGGTGAGAAAGAGATCTTGTGGCGCCTGTAGGTTAGGATTGAAGTCAGGGACGCAGGCCATAGCAAGAATGTCGCCGCTTGCTGGATCTAAAATGAGGGCAGCCCCTTCTTGAGCACCCCATTTTTCGACATGTTTTTGAACGGTATTATAGGTGATAAACTGAAGATCGCTATTGAGTGTGGTAGTGAGTGGAGCACCTTCTATGCCGACTTCTGTTGTTTTCTTTTCAAAGTAGTAGCAGTGACTTCGAGCATCTTTTTGAAGCCGATAAATAGAAGGTTTACCCGAAAGTTGTGTGTCAAATACAAGTTCAAGTCCGGAAAGGCCTTGATTATCAATGTCAGTTGTGCCGATAGTATTCCCCAGTGAAGGGTGAGGATAAAATCTGCTCTGTTCACGAAGTAGTCGAATGTCGACAAGATCTGCTTCTGCGAGAGCATCGATCTCTTTTTGCAAGAGATGCCGTTTTACGTACATAAAACAAGATGATGCTTTTTTATTAAAACGCTCGTAGGCATTTGGAAATTGTTTCTTTAAAAATGAGATGACTGCTGGTTTGTCTTTAAGATTATTGGGGGTAATGAATGCAGAAAAGACCTCTTTGTTCATCGCAAGTGGAGATCCGAATCGATCAAGAATAAGTGCTCTTGGGGAATGTTTGGTAATGACAACTTCATATTGTCGATGGGCAACATCAGTGAAGAAGGGGTGTTCAAAAATCTGGAGAATGCAGAGGTGCCCAAGTGCAACAAGAAAAAGAAGGGTAAATGAGATGGTAATAAGAAAGAGACGCTGTGGACTTACGAGTGTCACGATGCTTCTCCTTGAGGAGTTTGTGTAGATGCAAGGCGAGAAATTTGTGAGACAGATGTTTGAGTAAGACCAAGCTCTTTTTCGGCACGATCACGCAGTGTATTATTTTGTTGTGCGGCAAGAAACTGGTTTGAAGCTTCTTCTTTTTCACGCGTTAATTGAGTCAATGTATTTTCAGCTTTTTGTTTACGGTACGAAAGTTGAATAAGATTGTTGCGATGTCTCATGTAAAGGAAGAGCAGTGCAAAAGTAAGTACCAAAAATGCAATTGTCTCTTTTCTGATTTGCATATGACAAGCCCTTTCAGCATAAAAAAGCCAACGGATGATGCGGTTTTTATCTGTTGTTACCGTATCATCCGTTGGGAGAAAATTGCAAGAAAAAGGACTTTTAGAATGCGCGTGCGGAGCTAAAGTGTACTTCCATAATATTTTCACCACGTCGTTTTTTGCGATCAAGTTTAAAGCCCCAGTCAACGCGAATTGGCTGTGGACTCTGTACACTAAAACCAAATCCGACGGAATGGCGATATTCAAATGCATTGTTACTCAAAAATTCTGGTGGAATACAATTACTGTCGGGAGTGTCCCAACTGGTACCACCGTCGTAGAAGAGCCAGCCGCGCATATTTCCATCAGAAGTAATGGGGAAGAGAAGTTCAAAGTTAAGGAAGAATGCACGCGATCCACCGAGTGAGCTGCCAAGCATCTGAGGGCCAATCTGCCCGTAATTAAATCCACGTACCGACATGGGGCCACCAATATGGAAAAGTTCGCGATAAGGAATAGCTCGGTCTTTAATGCGTTCAATTAATCCACCAAATCCATGGATGTGGAAAACGAGTCCATGCTGCTGAATGATTGGAGTGTACCAGTTTGCATCAATACCTGCCTTAACAAAACTAAAGCATGACGAACTGTAAGGGAGTCCAATTTTGGTGTCAAAGTTCCAGAAATAACCACTGGATGGATAGGTTGGATGATCTCTAAAGTCTTGCGATAGATTGCCTCCGACCCACAAAACAGAGCCCGGTTGGAACGATCGATCGATTTGAAGTTGTAGGCTATTTTGTAGCGCTCTGTCTGCAAATCGTTCTTTTGCACGAGTGCTTGAACTGTAGGAAATATCTTCCTGCCCTAATGAGAGACCAACCTGCATAAAGTTGAGTTTCTCAACTCTAAATCCAGTATGAAGTGTTCCTCCAACGGTTCTTTCGGCAGGTTCATTGATTGTCTGTTCAAAATCTTCGTAGATCGAGTCACGCAAGTAGGCGCTGAGACTTCCTGAAATAGGTCGATCGAAGAGCCATTCGTCTGAAATAAATGCATCAACCGCTTTGCTATTCACGGCATAATTTCCATTAAGTCCGTAACGGATACCAGCCCCTCTAAAGTTGCTATTGGAGACTGAGCCACCAATAGAAAAACCACCCGTCGGTGACTGTGAGTCATTTTGCATTCCATAGCCTGCTTGGCACATGATGCGACCGGTTCCTACTTCTTTTACGATCAATTCAAGATCTGCTTCGTCTTCATCTTTTTTGATGATGCGCCAATTAACACCATCTTTTTGGTCAAAATACCCAAGGAGTTGCAAGCGTCGTTTTGATTCTTCCATTAAATTTTTAGTAAGAAGGTCGCCTTCATCAAAGAGGATTTCACGACGAATTACTTTATCGATTGTTTTGAAATTTCCGACGATATCAATTCGGTTAACGTGAATACATTTACCTAAGTCTGAGCGGAAAGAAATCTCAACCGTTTTTGTTTTTTCATCGGGCCGAATGGCGGGTTGAACGTCTGCATAGATGTAACCATATTCTCCCCAAATGGTGCGCAGCTGATCCATTGCTGAGCGTACGAGATTTTTTGAATAGAGTTGTCCTTGATAGAGAGGGATAGATGCGAGAAGTTGTTGTTCAGAGAGAATGTCGTTTCCAGGAGCTTCTACTTTGCTGATTACATAGGGATCACCTTCATCAATAACAAACGTTATGTTCATGGTGCCATCGGTTTTTTCGTCCGTAATAACATCAGTAACACGTGCGGCTAAAAAGCCACTACTTTGGTAGAGATTTTCGAGGGTGTAGCGATCTTGTAAAATTGCATCAGGATGATAGGTTCCCGATTTATCTATGATGCCAAAAATCCAGTCTTCACGGGTGAAGAGTTGTGCACGTAAGTAGTCGTCAGGGATATGGGCATTGCCTCTAAACTTTACACATTTGACCGTGGTGGTGGTTCCTTCTTGAATTTCGAAATGTGCTTCTTTTGAGCCATCTTTTGCGGGAACAAGTGTTCCAGTAACCTCAGTATGATGGTAACTTTTTTCGCGGTACGCTTTTTTGATTTGCTCTGCAATATTGATGAGTTCTCTTTCATCAAGAGTACGGATGCGTGAAAGTTCGAGTTTTTTTCGTAGTTTTTCGGTACTGTAATTTTTATTACCATCAAAGGTAAGCGCGCTGATTCGGTCTTTTTCGGTGACTGTAATAAACAAATTGATTCCGCCGCTGGAATTTTCTTCTGTGGCAACCTGTATATTGGTGAAATAGCCGAGGCGATAGATAGCCTTGATTATTGTTGCGGCTTTACGTGTATCAAAGGCATCGCCGATTTCAAAAGGAATTTTTGTTTTAATTGCACTGGTTGCAACAAGTGTATTGCCAGAAATATTGATGCTTCGAATAATCGGTCGCGCAATAATTTTTTGTGGAATTCCTGTTGTGTCGCTCTCTTTGTCGTCAGGGCTTTTAAATGGCCCTTCAGTTTTTGTTATTTTCTCTCTCTCATCTTTGTTGTTTTCGTCGACTGATCTCGTGGTTGGTTTGGCAATGCACATAAGGCATGCTACAATGACCAAAACAAATTTTGGTAAACGAGTAATTTGGTAGTGTTTACTGCCCGGCATTTTTTACTGCTCCTGCAAATCGTGAAGTATTGAAACGATCGCTGATACCCCATAGGATACTATGTTTGAGAAATTTAACTAGTGCTACTCAAAACCTCTTCTCTAAAATGAAGGGGCCGCGTGAGGAGTTGAAGCGTTAACGGATCGGTGTAAAAATATTGAATTTTATGGAGAATTATTGTGCAAAAGGTTCAGATAACCAATACATTGTCGGGGAAAAAAGAGCTTATCGTTTCTCATAAAGAGACAGAAATTTCACTCTATGTTTGTGGTATTACACCTTACGATTTTGCTCATGTTGGGCATGGTCGCGTTTATATTACCTTTGATCTTCTTGTTAGACTTCTTTCTGCGGTCGGTTATACAGTGCATTATTGTCGTAATTTTACCGATATTGATGATAAATTGCTGGCTCGTGCTGAACGTGAACTGGGTGATCGGCTTCGTTATAAAGAAGTTGCGAATACTTTTATTTCGGCATTTAGCGAGGATGTACGAGCGTTAGGATGTCTCCCCCCAGAATTTGAGCCTCGTGTTACGGAAACAATCGATGAGATTATTACCTTTATTAAACATCTTATTGAAAAAGATTTTGCCTATGTTGCAAATGGGAGTGTCTATTTTTCGGTAACGTCATTTCATGAATATGGAAAACTTTCAAAGCGTAGCCTTGATGAATTAATTGCAGGTGCGCGGGTTGAGGTGAACGAAGAAAAAAGAGACCCAATGGATTTTGCTCTTTGGAAAAGAGAAATGGGACGAGGGTTTTGGGAAAGCCCTTGGGGGCATGGACGTCCAGGTTGGCATATTGAATGTTCAGTAATGGCGTTCAAACACCTTGGTGAATATGTTGATATTCATGGTGGTGGTATGGATCTTATTTTCCCGCATCACGAAAATGAAGTTGCTCAGTCTGAGGGATATTTAGGGCATCAAGCTGTTCGGTATTGGATGCATAATGCCTTTGTGCGTATCGATAAAGAAAAGATGTCAAAGTCGCTTGGCAATTTTTTTACTTTGCGACAACTTTTTGAAAAATATGATCCAATGGTTGTTCGTTTTATGATGCTTGGGCATCATTATCGTTCACCACTTGATTTTTCTTTTACTGATCTTGAGGTTGCGCATAAGAGTTATCAACGGCTTGCGCGTGCTTTTGCAGACGTTGAAACACGAGCCACGATAGATTTTGCACATCCTCTGGTGATGCGTATGGTTGAATTTTTATCCGATGATCTTAATACTCCTGGTGCACTGGGTGTTGTGTTTGAAAATCTTTCTGCGCTTTTAAAAAGCGATGAAGATCGTGCGGCGGTCAAAGCTGTATTGGTCAATATTTTTGGTCTGGCGATGATTCCTTTGCCAGAAAAAAGTGTTGAAGTGACGCCGGAGATTGAACAACTATTGCAAGCACGAGAAGAAGCTCGTACCGCAAAAGATTGGAAGAAGTCTGACGAAATACGCGATCAGCTCCGTGAACTTGGAGTTGAGGTTCGCGATAAGAAGGGCTGATTAAAGCCCGCGGAGAGGTATTTCTTCCGCGGGCTAATTCTTATATTATTTTAAGAGTCGTTTCTTTTTATTGCCGAATGAGCTTTTTCGTTTGGATAATTTTCGTTTGTTAGAAGAGCCTTTTTTGGGGAGTGCTGAAAAACGAATAGCAATATCGCTCAGACGCTCATATTGTTTTTTAAATTCATTTTCGTTGTCGCTTAGATCTGTTTTTTTGAAGTATTTCTGATGAGCAGCTTTGGCGAAAAATAAGAGTTTGTTGAGATTTTCAAACTGTTCTTTGGTCATCTTAAGGCGATACTTGAGAGCCCAGTCAAAAGGTGTTGTATCGCAGCGTTTTAGGCTTAGTGTATTTTCTTCTTGAGACAATAGGTCCTTTGGCATGCTTGCAACGTGCGGGATGGTGAAAAAGTTTGAAAAGAATACCTTGCAAATTTTCACAAGTTCTTTTTGTTCATCGACATTATGTAATTTTAATGCGTAGAGCGGTTGTATGGCCAAGGTTGCTTGGATGTTTGGATTATATTTTTTTGCAATGGCAGGACTCACGATGAGACTTAAGAAAGAGGTTTGATCAGGATTGGTCAAGGTACTTGTTTTTGTTGGTATGAGCGATTGGAATAACTTAGTTTGTAGGTAGGGAGCCCAGTCGGTGAAGATAATTTTTAAGGGAGTTTTCCCTGCGTTGGGTCCAGTTGTGAGGAGAGCGTTGACGCTTGCGCCTTTTTGAATGAGCAGCCTCACAATTTCGACATTGTGTTTCTTGCAGGCTAAGAAGAGTGGGGTTATTCCTATGTTTGGTCCAGTTGTGTATGAGCTGTTAACATCTGCGCCTTTTTTAATAAGAAGTTCTGCGATTTCGGTGTTGTTCTTAGAGCAAGCTAAGAGGAGTGGTGTTATTCCTGCGTTTGGCCCAGTTAAGCATAAGGCATTGACGTTTGCGCCTTCTTTAATGAGAAGCTTTACAATTTCGAGGTTGTTCTTAGCGCAGGCCCAAATGAGTGGGGTTATTCCTATGTTTGGCCCTGCTCTTGGGGCGGCATCGATACTTGCGCCTTTTTGAATAAGAAGATTTGCAATTTCGGTGTTGTTTTTCTTACTAGCCCAAATGAGTGGGGTTATTCCTATGTTTGGCCCGGCTGTGGATGAGCTGTTAACATCTGCGCCTTTTTGAATGAGAAGATTTGCAATTTTGGTGTTGTTCTTAGAGCAGGCTAAGAGGAGTATGGTTGCTCCTGCGTTTAGCCCTGTTGTGTATGCGGCGTTGACGTTTGCACCTTTTTTAATAAGAAGCTCTGCAATTTCGGTGTTGTTCTTAGAGCAAGCTAAGAGGAGTGGTGTTATTCCTGTGTTTGGCTCAGTTAAACATAAGGCGTTGACGTTTGCGCCATTAGAAATAAGTAGCCAGGTTGCCTCGGAAAAATCGTTTAGGCATGCACAGATGAGGGGCGTTTTTCCTTGGTTGTCTAGCTCTTCCATATTAACGGGGTTAATGTTTTTCTCCTCCAATAATTGGGCTAGTCCCTGTAGGTTGTTAGTCTGAACCAGGTCGTGCAGTGCTCCTGCGCGTAAATGAGAACTACCGGCTGAGGCAAGAATAATAACGGTTAGGACGAGACTTTTTAGTTTGAACATTTTTCATTTCCCTTTGTTTTTTATAAATATTGTAAACATATAATCATCTATTTAATGGATATATCGTACATGTATATTTAAAATTGTCAATTAAAAAAACGAGGGTCAGTGAGTGTAGAGGGGTTTTGACGATTAACGGCGCTTTCGTGGGTATGTGGTTGGTTTGTGTTCTCGAGAACGACCTGTCTGGCATCATGCGCTTTTAAAGCGGTGTTTTGAGACGAGGCTAATTCTTAAATACTAGACGAGGACGTGCGGTGGTGTGCGCGGGTGGGAGGCTTTATTTCAGTGCCTCCCATTCCGAAGAATTTTATTCTACCCAAGAATAGAACGAATTTTTGTTTTAAGATCATCTTGGCTCATATATCCCCGCTCTTTCCCTTTTACCTCATTATCTTTAATAAAGATAAATGTCGGAACTGAAGTGACGCCGAACTTAATTGCAAGGTCGCGTGATTCATCAACATTAACTTCGGCAAAGGTATAAAGGTGTCCGAGATCGCGTTCGACCTGTTCAAAAATCGGTTTCATTTGCTGGCAAGGCCCGCACCAGACTGCAGAAATATCGATAACAACTGGTTTTGTTGCCTGTTCAATTTCTTTAACATAATTATCTTTAGTAAGAGTAACGATCATAAAATCCCTTCTTTATTGTTTTTGTGAGAGCTTGAATTTAGCCGCAGATATAGTTTACTGAACTTCTGATTTTTTGAATCATTGTTGAGAAAACGCCTTTTGACTCAGTGTCAAGTTGTTGGAGGTCAGTCTTTGTTTGTGCGCAGAGAGCTTCTTTTGCGGCGGAAGGAGATTCTTTTGTCTGTTCTTTCTGTGAGTTTGGGCGATCTCCTTGTCTAAATCCAAGTATCGAGAGCTCTTTAATTGCTTCAAAAGAAAGTTCTCGTTCAAAATCTCCACTTGTAGCCGTTTGATCGCATGAAATTTTTCTGCTTTTTTCGACTAAAACTTTTTTCTCTTGAGGCTCTTTTACGAGCGATGAAAGACCTTTTTCGTTTCCTCTGAGGGTTAATGTGAGTGCGATGTAGTCACGATTTTTATAGCGCTTTATCCCCTCAAGTGGGTTTTCAGTGCTTGGCTTTATCGATAGTATGTCCTCAAGGTCAATGAATGTGGTATTGGTTGTTGGATCGATCTCTTCGGTCGTGACACCATAAAAGGGTATACGATCAAAAATACCTCCTACAAGAATATTTTTTACCGCCTGCGTTTCGTTATTGGTGGTGGTGAGGGTTCCATAAATACAGCGGCTTGGTTTTTTGGGGCCTTGTTCCGATGGGTTGCTTCCCCAGTTTGCGCAGAGAATGAGCGCACAGAGCGCATAAAAAAAAGATGGAAAACGGTACATAGTGCTCCTTTTTTAACAAACATACGTTGACACTATTTTAACCCTAGCCGATGTACGTGAACGTGAGCAAGTTTTTTGGCAAAAGATTGAATATTTTGTATTTGTTAATAATGCTCGTGGTGGGTTGCGCTTTTTTAGCCTTAAATTAAGCTTATAGAGAATGGTATTACACTTATTTGAGGAGTTTTTATGGAAGACAGATATTACGCACAGTCGCACGCAGGGGTTCAGAGTTTTATAGCTCGTGTTTTTGGATGGATGTCTTTTGCGCTTGTTTTGACTGGTGGTACAGCCTATTATGTGTACGCAAATGAAGCATTGCGAAATATGATTTTGGGCTCGCGTATGGGTTTTATGGTTCTTGTGTTGTTACAGTTGGGTCTTGTTGTTGGTCTTTCGGCTGCAATAACAAAGATTAAGTCATCAACAGCAATTACGCTCTTTTTGTTATATGCCGTTGTGACGGGTATGACACTTTCGAGTATCTTTGTTGTCTTTAAAGCACCGTCCATTGCGGCAACTTTTTTTGTTGCAGCGGGTATGTTTGCGTTTATGGCAATCTATGGCTTAGTAACCAAGAATGATCTTACGTCGATGGGTTCATTTTTATTTATGATGCTTGTCGGTATTATTATTGCGTCGCTGATTAATATGTTTGTGCAGAGTGCTGCTTTCAATTTAGTTATAGCTATTATTGGTGTTGTTGTTTTTGCTGGATTGACGGCGTTTGATATTCAAAAAATCAAAGAATTTGCAAAGTATGCAAACACTGAAGAAGGGCCTGCGGCGAACATTGCGGTTTTGGGTGCACTTCAACTTTATCTCGATTTTATTAACTTATTCTTGCATCTTTTAACCATTATGGGCGATCGTAAGAAGTAGGAGCAGATTAAATGGAGGTAAAATGGGGGTGGATTAAATTTAACCTCTAGAAAAAAGGGAGGGTAGTGATGAAGGCTTTTCTTAAAGGTATGCAAAGGGGTGTAACGCTTTTTTTTGTACTTTTATTCAGTGTTTTGTCTCCAGAGTTTTTACGTGCGCGGGCTTCTGAGCCAGAAAAAAAATCTGAGCATTCGCCTGTTCAGGCGATGACTCGCCATACAGAATCAGAAAGTTTTGACGATCCGCATATCAAAGAAAAGATGCAGCGGAGTGAGGAATTGGTGAATAGGGCCGCAGCACATTTTGCAGGGGTTTCTCTGGCAAAGGGTTGTCGCGATTTTGAAACAGATCTCACTTGGAAGCGTGGCGAATTGGAGATCTTTATTTTTGGAGAACGTGGCGAATGTTATCTTCATGGCAATGACGCGCATGATATTTGGAGGACATTTGGTAAAAAAGCAGTAGCAAAAAAAGATGAGCTTTCTGATGAGAGTGCCGATGGGAAATTTCAGACACTAATTCAAGAGCAAGAGTATGTGGCGTCACCATCGCTGGGTGTTGCCGAAAAGCCGTTTGTAGATGAAATGCTTACAAAAGGTGCTTCTGGTGGCTGGGTGAGCTACGACTGGGAAAATGGTGCAAAATTTGCTTATGTTAAAATAGTTGAGAAGGATGGATATCAGTATATAATCGGAACTGGTTTTTATCCCGATTCTGCTGCATTTTTCACTCAACAAATAGTGAGAGAAGCTATAAATTTTGCCAAGCGAAATGGCGCAGCCCAACTTTTTCAGCAGGTTAATAATCCGCGCGGTCCTTTTGTTCGCGGTGATTGGTATTTGTGGGTCTATGATATGGAAGGCAATGCCTTTGCGCATGGTCGAAATATTGCCTATGTAGGGCAGAATCGACTTGAATGGAAAGACTCACGCGGAGGGTTTCGTAATCGTACGATGATTCGTCTTGTGCGTGATCGTGGAAGAGGATGGGTTGAGTATGAAGAAGATGGTGTTTTAAAGCGAGCCTATGTTGAAGGATTTGTTGATCCGCGAACAGGTCGGCAGTTTATTGTAGGGAGCGGTTACTATCCTGACGTGAATAATGACACGATTCGTGGTTATGTGAAAAGTGGTATCTCTTATCTAAAGTCAATGGGTGCTGATGTTGCATTTCGTGATTTTTCGAGTTATGCGGGTAAGTTTATTCGAGGGCCTTTGCGTCTTTTTGTTTATGACCTAGAAGGGACGATTTTAGCTGACGCAGAAAATCCTACCTTCTTAGGACAAAATCTGATTAATATTCGCGATGCCGAAGGTAAATTTGTTGTTAAAGAAATCTTGAAAGTTGCAAAAACAGAGAAGAGTGGGTGGATTACCTTCTTTGATAAGCGTGCCTACAAAACTATCTATGTAGAATACGTTGAAGTCCCTGATGGGAAATACATTGTGGGTGCTGGATATTGGCCTGCAACTAAAGAGTTTTTAGCAAGTACGCTTGCCGAAAAAGCAGTATCTCAATTAACGATAGGTGATGCGATCGAATCAATGAACATGTTTACCAAAACAACAGAAGACTTTTTGAGGGGCGATCTCTTTGTGACTGTTTACTCAGAAGATGGTATCTGTTTAGTGAGCGGTACTGATCGTGAGCGCATTTGGTTTGATGAGAAGAAAATTCTTGACGATAAAGGTTATCCTGTTGTTGATACGCTTATTTCGACTGCAAAGCAGGGAGGCGGTTGGGTCTTAGTCTCTCGGTCTGGTTATCCATATCGTGCTTATGTAAAAGAGGTTAAAAAACCAATTATTCGTGTTGCTCAAAAAGAGTCCACAGAAGAGCGCGAAAAAGAAGAAGAAATCCTTGCTTTTGAAGAAAAAGTGGAGACCTTGCGAGGGCCTGTTGTTGATAAACAAGCTCCCGAGAAATCAACAAAACCGATGGCAGAAAAACAATCGGTTTTGTTTACTGTTTCGGTTGGCTATTTCGTATAAAATAATAAAAAAAACTGTGGGCCCTGATTCTCTTTAATGAGTCAGGGCCCACAGTTTTTTTATTAAAATAGTTTTCCAAGAAGAATATGGAGTCCACGAGGCCTTTGTGGGATTGAGTGGCGCGATGTTTTCGGCGCCATTAACTCTCCAGAAAGTCCTGCTTTTACAACGTCTTCTTTTGTGACCATCACGCCGTTCCTCCACGAAGAAACAGAGATAGAGTCGTCAGTGTAGTCGACTAAAGAAACACCGGAGCTTTGGACAGGCCGAGAATGCGGAGGGCGTTAAAACGGTGGTGTCCATCGAGAATAATGTGCGTTTCTGCATCAACAATAATAGGCGCTTCAATAAAACCATCAGATCGAATTTGTGCCATTAATTCTTTTAGATGGTCTTCATTAATTAATTCATGCTGTTTTAAAAGTCGGCTTCTTATAATCGCCAAAGTAGTTGTCTTCATAGTGAACCCCTTTTTATATAATTTGTTTTAAGAGTTGTTTTTTTTGAGGTAGCGTACAAATTACCTCTCTTTTAGTCTAAACAAACCAATTGCAAATAGTCAATAAAACAAGAGGATTTATATAAAAGCGACAAATTTACTTACTTGTCGCAAAATAACCTACCCCGCTCACCCTGAGCTTGTCGAACGGGTAAGAGCGGTAATTTGGCCCTTATTCACTCATCCCGCCGTGCCCGCCTCTTCGACAGGGGCTCAGGACATGGTTCGATATAACCGCTCATACTGACGCCCATTCGACATGCCAGGACATGGTTCGATATAACCGCTCATCCCGAGTGACCCGAAGGGTTGTATCGAGGGAGAAAAGCGGTAGATAGTTTTTGTTTTTGATGGTTTTCAAAGTCACTTTACCACCTGTCTCCCTCGATACGTTTCCTCCTGTGTCGGAAACACTCGGGATGAGCGGTGGAGATAGATTTTTAGATGCTGAATAGTACAGGTTTTTTGCGTAAAACAGAGACAGTTTTGATTTATTATTATTGAGTAGGTACTGGAATCGCTTGTGGTGGCGGCTGGGAGTGACCCGAAGGGTTGAGTTTACTCTGAGTATTTTCATCGAAGATGAAAAAGTATCGAAGGGAAGGAGAAAAGCGGTGGATAGTGAGGGTTTTCGTTAATGGGTAGTCGGGATGAGCGGGTCATATCTATGTGCCTGAGGTTTGAGTTTAGATGCTAGTCCATTTACCGATATTACTCGTTCCCTTCGATACGCTTCGCTACTCAGGATAAACTATCTCTTCGAGATACATTTTTGCTTACGCAAAAACACTCAGGGTGATCGGAGTAGGACGGTCTGCTTACCATGAGCGGGAGGACTCTCTGTTCTACGGGGTAAGCAAAGTCACCACCAAGGGTTAGTGGCTTATTTATTATTCTTGAATATGTGCTGAAATTGCTTTTGAATTTTCGTAGTATTTCGAACGAAAGCAGAATTTTGGAGGAGAGAGTGGGATTCGAACCCACGATTCCGCGCAAACGGAATAACGGTTTTCAAGACCGCCGCTTTCGACCGCTCAGCCATCTCTCCAAAACCATATTTAGTCTACGGAATCTACCCGGTTTATCAAGAGCTTTATTAAAAGAAAGTTTTTTGGTGTTCAGACACGGCGAAAAAAGACCGCAAGCAAACGGGGTTGCCTGGGAGATTTGTGTGGAATGTAGCAAAAGAACGGCCCATTTGGTACGCTATTCTTGAATAAGATAGGGGTTAGCATCGCGGAGGGTTTGATAATGCTTCTTTTACCACTTTTTCTCAAAGCGCTTTTATTGGGTTTTTCGGTTGCTATTCCGGTAGGTCCAGTTGGTTTAGTCTGTATACGGACGACGTTAACGCAAGGTGTTCTTGCGGGTATTGTGGCGGGTCTTGGCGCAGCAACGGCTGATCTTTGTTATGCGGCGGTGGCAGGTTTTGGTTTTGCGGCGATTTCAGAATTTTTAGTTGGATATAAAACAATTATAGGTCTTGTGGGAGGCTTGTTTCTTGTATTTTTAGGATTTAGTTTTTTGCGACGTCCGCCGCAACTTTCACCATCGCTTCCAGAAACAGCGCATTCGTATTGGGGAACGTTTCTTTCTACGTTTGGGTTAACGGTTGCAAATCCGATTACTATGCTGACTTTCTTTGGTGTTTTTTCGGTGTTGCGTGTGGTGAGTGGTGGTACGCTGACGCGGGTGTGTGTGGTGGTAGGGATTTTTTGCGGAGCGTTGGCCTGGTGGTTGTTGCTTGCGCTTCTGATCTGGTTAGTAAAGGGTAAGCTTTCTGTTCGCATTGTACTCTGGGCAAATGCAATTGCTGGGGTATTGGTGGTTGGATTTGGTGCATACGTGGTAGCACGATCAGGGCTTGTTTATTTGTCACATCACAAACCGATGCTTTTTTCTAAGTTTTTAGTCTATTTACAGGGTTGAGTTATTTGATATTAAAGTGAGCAGGAGTAGCGCCGCTTGTTGGACTACTCCTGCTCACTTTGAATTTAAATTGAAAAGAACCTCTTGCTTGTTGATTATGCAGGTTTTGAACTGTAAAGTACTCTTTGTAGCCCTATATACACTTCTTTGCCATCATTTCTATCTGGATGATATTTCAGCATAGCTTTTTTCCAGCTTTCTCTGTCTTTTACATTCTTCATATCTTCTAAAAATACAGGGGCTATTTGCAGACATTCATTTTTCGCTTCTTGCGTTTTCAAGTTAAGAGTTTGGCAAAGTTCATTAGGGCTTAACTGAGGCTTTTCAGAACGCTCTTCGGTTTTTGGAGCTTGATAGATCTCTACGGCTTGGCCGGCAACCCACTTTTTGAGTGTTTCGATAAACTTCTCGGTGGCATTGCGGACAGCATTCTTAAGGTCAGTAGGTGTCTTGTAAATATCAAACAATCCGGTCTTCAGTGTGTTCAGTTTTGTTTGGAGGGTTTTGATAGCCTTCTGCGCAATAGCAATACGTTCTTCTTGTGTTTTTGCTTCTTTAAGATTGATCAAGACGGTTGAAATGCCGTTCATCGCACTCATCAATTTTGCTTTTGTTGCCGCAGGGACAATGGTTGTGCTCTTAGCTTGAGTCTTAATGATTTCCATTGCGTCTGGAAGAATCAATAAGGCACTTGCAAACTGAGGTTGCTGGTCAAGTGCTGTGTTGCCTAAAGCCTCAAGAGTATTGGCAAAGCCTTCCCTGATGAAAGCAATTTGGTCTTCGTACGGCATAGCGACATCGACTTCAGCAAAAAGAGCTGATCCTACAAAAGCACCGGTCGCAATAAGCGCCGATAATAAGAGTTTATTCATGAGATGTCTCCTTTTTCTTAGAGTATAATTGTCGACCAGCATCACCAATTGATGAGTTCAACAATTTTTTCTTTTCTTCTTCTACTTTTACTGTAACAAAACTTGATATAAAAAATCAATACTTGTATTTTATTTTAAAAGTGGAGTAAATCTGTTTTTATAGTATTACGATGGATGGGTAGCTTCCATGAGATCAGCAACACTCATTTTTCCAGGAATCCACGATTCTAAGTTTGAGATAAGTGCGTCCAATGCGAAGTTAACGGCTTGTTTAACGTCTATTTCTGTTTTATAAATATCGAGAATTCCGGGCTTTGTCTGTTTGAGGTGCAAATTCAAGGTTTTGAGCGATTTTTTTGCAATGTCGATACGTTCTGCGTTTGTAGGTGCTGCAGAAAGATTTTCAATAACCTTTCTAATATTCGCCAAAGCGCTCTTTGCTTTTGTTTTTGTTGCTGCAGATAGGGTGCTTTTTCCTTGAATATTTAAAACATCGTTTGCGTCATCAAGCAGGGAATTAATGTTAGCATAAGCACTCGACGAATCACCATTTTTGAGTGCTCCAAGAGCATCTCCGAGTGTACTTCTAATAAGTGTTATTTGTAACTCATAGGGTATATTAGCGGGAACTTCAGCAGTAACCGTTGAGATGGCTAAAAATCCGGTAAGAGCAATAGTTGATAAAATACTGTTTTTCATGGTTTTTCCTTTTTGTTTTTGGGTGTAGTGCTTTTATAAATGAGAAGAAGAGGTTTTGGGAAGACGGTAGCTTCTCAGGGGGCCTCTTCTTCTTGGTTGTGATAGGGTCTTTTAAAATTCTTAGAGGTTGATAGATGTTAATGGAGGTTATACGACCTGTGCTCTTGCATAGTCGGCAATAACGCGTCCAAGTTCTCTTGCAATAGCACTTACGTTAGTCTTTAAATCGGTAGGTGTCTTGAATAAATCAAGCATGCCAACTTTGATAGCCTTTAATTGTGGTGCCGTCTCATCTTCAAGTGCGTTGCCAAGTCTCTTGAGATCGATCGCCTTGTTACCTTTGCGAGCCTCAATATATTTGGCAGCAGATTGGTTCAAGTAGTTTATCGCCGCGAGTAATTTGGCTTTGGTACTTGGTGAGACAATTGATGCAAGACGAGACTGATAGTCTACAATCCTTTTGACACCCTCAAGGATCTCTAGTGCTCGAGCAAGATCTTTGTCCATATCTGTAGGATTTTTTAATATCAAAAGAATCTGGTTGGGAGCGCCGCCGAGCCACTCTATTTGTGTATCGTAGGGCACTTCACCAAATTTTTCGATGTCGACTTTAAGTGGACTGAATGGCTGCCCTTGGGCTGCAGCATTTATTCCACCAACAATCAAAAAAGCTCCAGCAAGCGCTGAAAGGGCGATTATTTTTTTCATTTCTGTTCCTTTTGTGTATACGGTTCTACTTCTGTTTACATCTTTATCATAACAAAAGCGTTATCGAATAATCAATATTTGTAATTATTTTTTACAAATATCTCCAAGAAGGGCGCAAAGATCACCCGTTGAGTGGGTAAAAAATGGGGCGTGAGTTTTATAGAGTCGTTTTTGGTACCAAGGGGCTTGGGCATGTGCGCCTGCGAGAAATCCGACGACAGGCATCTGGGCAGCTTGTGCGGCGTTGATTCCAGTGACGCTATCGTCGATAACGAGGCATTGGTTGGGAGTAACACCCATGGTTTTTGCAGCAAGAAGAAGGAGGTCTGGGGCTGGTTTTCCATTTTTGACCATGGAGACGTTAAAGCGGTTGGGGGTGGGAAAGAAAGAATCAAGTTTGGTGGTGATTAGTGCGCTGTTGACGCGATCCTGCTCGCCATTTGAAACGACGCAAACAGTAATAGAGTGTTTTTTGAGTTGTTCGAGAAAGTGGGGGATACCGGCAATGGGGCGAAGTTCGGTTAAAAAGGCCTTGAAAATATGCGTATTGAGTCGTTGTTTGAAGTGGGGTGAAATGGGCCGTTTGATGCTTACTTCTGCAGCCTTTATCATGGCATCGAGGCTAAAACCTGACCAAATTTTAAGAAGTTCTTCAGGTGTTTTATGGAGCCCTTCTTGAGCGAATTCTTCCGTATAGATGCGGTACGACAAAAGTTCGCTGTCGACTAAGACGCCGTCGCAGTCAAAGAGTATGAGTTTTGGAGAGAGTGTGTTGTTCATAAAACCTGCCTTTAAAAAAGGGGATAAAGTTATTAAAAACGAGTATAACTGGTGTGGATTGGGGAAATAAAGGAAACTGTTTTTAGGGGGTCTGTGTGCTGGACAGAATAGTAAATTGATGGTATTCTATTCAAGAAGAAAATAATGCATAAAATAAAGCGTAAAATAAAGTTTTTTAGATGATACTTTGTTTATGTAATAAAAATGCAGAAAATTAAAAATAAAAGCATGTATGTAATCGCAGAAGATATGGATGGAGTCAAAGATGAATATTTTTAAAAAGTTTTTGTGTAGTTTTGTTCTGATGGCTTCGTGCTCTTTTGTTTTTTCATCAGACAAGTGCCCTGAGTGTCAAGTGCTTTATGAAAAAAAAGGCGAGCACAAAGAGATTGTGTTACATCAATCTTTAGATAAAAAAGAAAAATGCAGTCTTTGCGCCAAATGTGCCAAAATGGCTCTTAATAAAGTTTTTGCTATCGATGAAAACAATCCGTTTAAAAAGAAGCAGTGTTCTGAGTGTAAAAAAATATACAATGCTTCATGTAAAGAATGTGACACCTGTTTTCACTCATTGGCTCTTCTGGATAATGATATGAAAAAATGTGTGAATGCAGCTTGTGAAGGATGGAGTTCTAACTCAGATGCCGGATATTTTAATGTGTCGCGAGATGTTAATCCCACAGCAGCTAATACCAAAATAGAAATTAATACAAAAAAAGATAACTGCCCTGTTTGTGGGGAGAAGCTTGTTAAACTTGCTGGAAAAACATGCTTTGGTTGTAGCAAAATCTATTCTGTAGATAAACAGGTATGTCTCACTTGTAAAAATAATCTTGATGCTGTGTTTACTTGTCCTGGTAAAAACTGTAACCATGTTCATATGGGGCCGGAACTTCAAAAGATAAAAAACAATCTATGGTTTTGTGCAGATGATGATGACGATGAGGACGAAGGGGCTTGTTGCATTCTTTGTACCCAACCATTTGATGATGGTAGGTTCAAGCGGATTCCATTACATCCTCAAATACACAATGAACAGAACGATGACGAAAAAGAGTGTAATTGTGAGCATGCAGTTTGCCAAGAGTGTTTTATTAAGACTGGTGAGATTCAAGAGATAAATGATGATAGAGATACGAGAGCCTCAAAAAAATGTCCGTTGTGTAATGAGAATCTCGCAGATCAATGGCCCCAACTTGAGAAATTTACGCTTGATAAAAATTGTTGTAAAAAATGCAAAAAAGTTTCCCCTTATCTAATCAAAATACATCCGCGCGGAGACAAAAAAAGTAAAGATAGCCACAGCATTTGCGTCGATTGTTGGGTGGATGGGCTTACGGTTGGTGAAGCATGTAACTGCCCTTGCTGCAGTAAAAAGATCGAGATTCCTGAGTGGATACAGCTCAATAAGCCTGTTGCGGGAGCTTGTTCGCTTTGTCACACTCTGCTCAATGACCAAAATAAAGTTAATTTAAGCCCCGATGCTCTTGAAGATAAAGATAAACATTGGATTTGTGTTGACTGTGTTTTAAAGGGAATAAAAAATAAAAATTACCGGATTTGCGTCCCGTGCCTGCAGGACAGTGAAACGTACACTTGTTTTGAAGAAAATACGTGGAAACGGATTGCACAGGAAGTAATGAAAACCGTCTGTATACAGTGCTTATCTGCGCAGGGTGTCATTAAATTGCACCCAAAAGAACTTGATGAGAAAAACCAACACAGGGTCTGCTTAGATTGTTTTTGTAAAGGTCAGATAGATGAGTGCCCTGATAAAGAATGTAAAAAAGTTTTTAATTATTGTGACTGCGTTAATCAGCTACCAAACGGATATTGCCATATCTGCTGTGAGAAATTAGGCAGTAATGAGGATAGAATCGCTTTGAATCCATCGGGCAAAGATGATGCAGAAAAGCAGGTAATTTGCTTGAGCTGTTTTTACAAAGGACAAAAATCAGAACTGGCGCGGCTTAATCCCTGTATTGATAAAGTTCTTAGTCTTGAAGAGTGGAATATACTTTTCTACACTCAATTGCTCAATGGATATTGCTTCCAGTGCTGTAAGAAGTTAGGCAATAATGGTTTTAAATTCGCGCTGAATCCATCAGGCCAAGATGATGCAGAAAGGCAGGTGATTTGTTCGAGTTGTTTCTACAAAGGACAAGAATCAGAACAGTTGCGGCTTAATCCCTGTACTGACAAAATTCTTAGTCTTGAAGAGTGGAATATACTTTTCTACACTCAATTGCCAAACGGATATTGCCATGCCTGTTGTAGGGAGTTAGGCCGTAATGCCGCAAGAATCGCTTTAAATCCATCAGGCCAAGATGATGCAGAAAAGCAGGTGATTTGTTTAAGTTGCTTTCACAAAGGACAAATGTCAGAACAGGAGCGGCGTAATCGCTGCACCAACAAAATTCTTAGTCTTGAAGAGTGGAATGCACGTTTCTATGACCACGCATGTTACGATTGTGAAAAACCATTTGGTCAACAGCCAAAGTTTGCGTTGCCCGATGGAGCCGTAAATACGGTGAAGAATGCTTGTCTTTGCAAAACTTGTTTACAGAAAGAACTTAGTTTTAAGAACAGTTCGCAGCCCCGACCTATATTTGATCGCAGCTTGCTAGAAAAAGATGCTTTGAACTCGCTCGACAAACGCATTTTCCGTTCTATGGTTCCTGACGATTGTTGTAAAAAATGTGCAAAAAATATTGGTGATGATGGCTATATTTTACATTCTGGCCATGGACTGTGTAAGACCTGTTTTGAGAAAAAATATGAAAAATGTATGGGGAAAATGGGCTCTCACGGCGCCTGTCTGTGCCCTGCATGTGATAAGGTACTTTTGATGCAGGATATGCAACAAGTGCTCTCAACTCATAATGTCTGTGCCTCTTGTTTCAAAAAAATCGAAACAGATAAGTCCGATTCTTATATTAAATTGCATCGACCTCAAGGATGCAAAAAAAATCTTATGATCTGCCGTGAATGCTATGAAAAAACTTTAAAAGATAATGGGAAAGACCTTGATATCGTGTGTCCGTGTTGCCGTCATTCTTTTACGAGGTTGGAATGGGAGTTTCTTGATGCTCGGTGTTTTATTCGCGAAAAAATAAAAAGCGAAATAAAGAGTGCAAAGGATGCAGCAGGACTGGTTTGTGATCATGTAAAAAAAACCTATTTTACAGTTCGAACTCAGCCATTGGTTGCTGGATTGATAATAGCGTCTGGCGTTGGATGCAATCTGATGAGTCGGTATATGCTCAATGAATTTAAAAAAGTTGAGCATTTGTCTGGAAAGTCAGCGATGCTTTTAAAAACTTTTTCTTTAGCAGACTCTGTAGTTTTTGCCGTGGGACCTTTTATGTTATTAGCTGCGTATGCAACTGAATTAGACTCCTTGCCTCTTGTGCTCTATTCAATTGGCTTTGGCGCTGCAGCGGGCGCGCCTTTGCTTTATCGCATTTTACAATCATCTGCAGGGCCTCGTTTTATGCGAGTAATACGAGCCGCTCAAGCACTTTGGTCGAATAAAATACGGCCTATGAATGGACGGCAACCACTGCCAAGCGTATTTGCATGTCAGGGGAGGGCCTAACAATGACACGACGTTTTTTTATAGTTGTTTTGATCTGCAATCTTTTCATTGGTTTTGCGGCTGCGTTTGGAGCAGATTCAACCGTTTGTGATAGATGCAAGGTTCCGTTCGATGGTGCTGATCATCTACGTGTCCCTTTGCATAGCAAAAATCATGTAGATTGTAAATGTGCGGTTTGTAAAAAATGCTTGCATGATTTAAGTATGTGTCCTAGCTGTAAATATTTTATCGCTGCTTCGAGTGAAAAACAAAAGGCAAAACAAAAGGCCTTATTTAAAGTGGTAGAAAAACAAGGCAGATGTTCATTCTGCGGTGGAAATCGCCCTCTTGGGACTGTCTGCACGTGTGGTGGAGGAAGAAATTACTTGGGTAGCAATCTGGTTGATTTTGTCTGTAATATGGTCACGACGGCGCCGCTGGGTGGGTTTAATATGCTGCAGCATCTACGGACCAGTCTCTTGTTCGGCAGTTTAGGAGTCGGCTGTGGTATATTCGACTTCTATTTACGAAGAATAATTTCGATGGAACGGAATGATGATGTAGGTCGTTTTTGTTGTTTTGCTTCGATGATGCTTCATGGGGTTGCAGGTATAGGGCTTCTTATTGATTTAGCTGATAATGATGGTCGGTTAGGCCCTTCGAGGTTTCGGTCTCAGAGTGGAGAAAATAAGGCCCAGTTACATTCGTTTTCTGCTGGGTTTTATATACCGGTTGCTTTTGATATTTTACGCTGTGCCCACCAGCATCGATTACCAAGCAGAGCTCTCGCTTTTTCTTGGCAGATGATTAAACGGGCTGTTTTAAAAAAATCTTAAAATCGTACGTGCCCTTTGCGTCCTGCAAAAAATGTTCGCCAGTAGGCGCCATCATTTTTTTCGGCAAAAGGCCAGAACATATTATAAAGGTTGCTGATGGTGATGCTATCAAGCGAGCATGAGTATTTGCATGCTTCTTTGAGTGTTTCAAGAGGCATCTCATCAAATTGTGCGCGGTTACACCAGACATAGGCACCGACTTTGAGTGTAAAGGCTGCTGCTATTCCCGCTACACCTCCTGCCATTTTGACGGCAAGGTGCTTCCAATTTCTTGGTTTTAAATCATTTATTCCTGTTGTCATAAGCGTGTATCCGCGACAGGGATTGAACCCTGTTACGGCGAGTGATCCGTGTGGGAGAGCACAGCGGAGATATGTTTTTGTAAGCTCTTCAGTTCCTCCGAATTTAATAGAGGGCGTTCTCCCTTCAAGGTACCATCCTGCAGCGGCATGCCCCAATTCATGGCAGAGTGTCGTGATGGTCATTGCAATATATCCTGTTCCAAAACAGGTAGCAATTTGCGAAAGAGAAGGATCTCTTGAATAGGTATACGACCGTCCCATAAAAACATCTGAGGCCGCATAAATAGCAGCAAGTTCGTACAGCAAAACGATCGGGTTGCTATCTTTAAAAAGTGAGCGAAATCCACCAGAATAGGACCGTTCTGTTGCGCCTATGCTCTGCCCTGTTGAGCATAGGGCAAGGGCACAAAGAAGATAAAATCGTTTATAGTTTAGGTGCTGTTTCATTCTCTTTTTGGCCTTTCTTGTGAATTACCCCTTTTTTCTGCCTAATCTGTTTTCTATTTTACCAAATCGGATATCAAAAAAATAGAAGTGCTTCACCTCTGTTACGGTTTTGGTAAAAAGCTTGTGCGCGTAACAGATTCTTTTTTAGAATAATTGGCGAGAGAGTTTTGTAAAAAAGGAGAGTAGATCATGCGTTTTTATACGATTTTATATGTTTTGGTGGGGATTTTGTCAGGTGTCTCTTTCCTTTCTTTTGGAAGTTCAGTAAAGACGGACGAGCGCTTGTGGTATGCAAATCGTATCTTGGTGACGATTTTTGATGATACTGAAACGGTTGAGAATCTGTATGAAAAGAGGAATCTTGATCAGCAGTCGAGCAATTTGTACGCGTCAGGAACAAAAGAAATTAATGAATATAATAAAAAAATTCAGGGCAGAATTTGGACATCTCGAGAAACAGAGGAACTAAATCGTGAATCTGAAAAACTGACGAAAAACTTCGAATTAGTACATAAAAAGATTGAAGAAATAAACAAAAAAACAGCCTCTTTAGGGGTAGCTATGGGCGATCTTTTTTCTTGTTTGTTAAAGCAGAAAAATGTCCCCATACTTATTTCCCAAGAGATTCTTGCTGGTGTTGTAGCGGCGTCAAAAAAATTATTTAATGACAAGGTAGCAAAAGAAGATCTGGTGGCGGATCTTTTTAAAGATTGGTATTGCTTTGAGGTGATTGAGGGAGTCTATCTTCTTATACCGCAACAGGATCGAATTGTGCAAGGCTGGAAGCCAACTAAAACATTGCAGCAAAAAGCCCAAGTGACTCCTGCTGAATTGCGCATTGGATTTCGATTGGACCATCTTCAGTTGCTTGATAAAAATAAATTATTTGAAAAGCTGAAGGGCAAAGAGATTTCAAAGAATCAGCCGGCGAAAACTTACGAGCTTTCTAAAGCTTTTTCTGAGCGGCAGACGCGGGCACTCATTGGTGATAAGGGCAGAAGCCCGCTCTTTGTGACACGTTTCGACCGCAAAAATGTATCTGAAGAGCTCTATCCAGAGCAATCTTGGGTAGTGATAATGGAAGGCCATGGTTCGACATATGTTCGAAAAGATCAATCAACGATTGATTATGAGAATACTCAGATTAAAACAGCTAATGAAGCTATTAAAGCCGAAGAAAAATTCATTCTCGAATTTGAAAAGAACATAGATGACTTTAAAAATCAAAAACAGCAGAATGAAAAAAAAAGAAACGAAAGTAGTAATTTTGACGAGGTGCTTGCCTCGCTCAATAATGCAATAAAAATAACGGAAGAAAATATTAGTGCATCAAAATCTTCTATTGATTTCTACAACAAACAGATTAAACAAATGGAAGAGCAACGGGATCAATCGCAGGCTCAGGCAGGATTTATCTCTGGTATTACGGCTGAATATATGTCTCAAATCTTAGATTTTTTTGATACCTCTATTCGGGTGAGATTTGTCTTTTGGGATTCATGCTTTAGTGGTGGTGCCAATGCAGCACTTGTTTTACAACAAACTAAACAAGGAATTCAAAAAAAGTTTAAGTTTGATTTAGCAACAGGAAGCAGTACGGAAATGTTTTCATTTGGTGGGTGTAGTAACGTTGATTATGAGGCATTCTTACGCGACATATTTCAACCTTCTACTGTTCAAGAGCCAGTTAATATGATGCAGGCGTTGCAACATATTCATAATTTTTACGATATAAATGATAAACAAAAACTGTCTCTGAGCAATATTCCGCTTTATAAACCAGCTGGTGCTGAGTGGGTACAAGGGAGTAGTGTCAAGCCTGTTGAAAAAGAGAAGAAAATACGCTCTGAGGAACAGGTAGCGTCGTTTGGGCGAATTTTAGCAGAGACCTGTGATTCTAAAAAAGAGCTTAATATCAAAACGTTTTTTGGTGGAAAAGAGAGTATTAGTGGGCCAGCAGTTCTTTTGTTGTTTGCGAAAGATATTAAGTGTCCTTTGTTGTGTGAAGAAAAATTACCGGTATTTGAATCTGAAATAACAGGTCCAGCAGTGCATATCTTTGAGTCGATACGTGCGCCAAAAGCTTCAGTAACTGAGGCGGCAAAAAGCTTTTTACCATTTGAATGGTTGCAAGAAAATAAATTTTTTTGGGTTAAAAAGCTGGAACTTTCTAAGAAAGTGTATGAAGCCTTTTTTTTAAATGAAGCTGGTAATGTCAGCTCTAAACGTCAAGCGCTTTTTATTGAAAAGACTGGTAACAACGTTGTTGCTGTGTCAGAAGTGCTTTTTAGTGGGAAGGCAGTCACTATGGTTACTGTTCCATTAAAAGATTGGCAATTTACAAAAAAGTTTTACGAGGATAAAAAAAACAAGATTCAGATTGAGAAAAAGAAAAATTCTGAAGAACAGGTAGCGTCGTTTGGGCGAATTTTAGCAGAGACCTGCGACCCCAAAAAAGAGCTTAACGTCAAAACGTTTTTTGGTGGAAAAGAGAGTATTAGTGGGCCAGCAGTTCTTTTGTTGTTTGCGAAAGATATTAAGTGTCCTTTGTTGTGTGAAGAAAAACTGCCGACGTTTATATCGGAAATAACTGGCCCAGCGGTGCATGTTTTTGAATCGATACGCGCTCCAAAATCTTCAGATATTGATGCGGTGAAAAGCTTTTTATCATTTGACTCTTTATTTGAATACAAGTTTTTTTGGGTTAAAAGATTAGAGCTCTCGGGGGGGAAAGTGTACGAAGCCTTTTTTTTAAATGCTACAGATACTGCCAGTTCTCAGCGGCGAGCGCTTTTTATTGAAATGAAAAACGGAAAGATTGTTTCTATGGCAGAAATGCGTTTTGAGGGGAAAGAAATAGTTACATTTCCTCTTGTTAAAGATCGGGTGAATGCCAAAAATTTTTATGAGGACCAAAGAAACAAGATTCAGAACATGGAAGCAATTGCTCAACTTGGATTGCCGCACGAAGAGATAGTGCCTGAGAAGATTCAGAAAATACAAGCGACTTTCGTTACTCCAACGCCGTCAAAAGTTGTAGAGAGCCAGGCCTTGTATCAAAAAATGTACACGGAGCAGCTGTTTAATGATTTTGCACGTGCTCTGAGTAGAATCGCGTAATCTTACTACTTTAAGTGCTTGGTAAAAAAGCGGACCGCTTGGATGTTGATAACCTGAATAATGTGTTTACCAGGAATGCCTTGAGTTCTGAGTGAGATGCTAATAGGCCATTTTGCAAGTGCAAGGTCAGAGAAGGCGTTATGCGTTGTGCCTTCAACAAGAATGCATGAACAGGATGCACTGTTTTTTTCGCAATAATTTTCAATGCGCGGGCGTACGGAACAGACATAGTCTTTGAGTTGTTCTGAAGAAACGTTGAAACGAGTAAGTTCTTTTGGGGCAAGATTGGGTGCATGTTTAAAACCGAGTTCACCAACCATACAGAGCAACGGAGTCGAATTAGGCTTATTTGTATCTGCCATGGCAATATCGCCGTCTAGATTGACACCTGCTTTAAAGCGTGGGTCAGAAAGACAGAGCTCGAACGCTGTTCTTCCACCAAGTGAATGGCCCATGATACCAAGATGTGAGAAATCAAACATTCCAGATAAGAGATGTTGTTGATTGTTATTAATTTCTTCAAGGCGGTTTAGTACAAACGTGACGTCTGTTTTGCGTGCCTCGACCATGATATCAAATTTATGTTCAATAGAAGCGACTGGATCAACACCACCAAACAGATCTGTTAATAAAACAGCACGCCCATTTGGTGCGATCGTGAGAAAACTATCATCTTGATGATCAAGCCCGACGACGATAAACCCTTGACTTGCAAGTTCCTGTGCAAACGATGAATAGAGCTCTTTACCCATCGCAAGACCGGGCGAAAAAACAACGACAGGATACCCCGTGTCGGAAGCAAGTGGTTTTGCTTGCGGATGTTCATAGGTTTTGAAGGCGAGCAGTGGTGACAAAAGCCATGATGGTATGCGTGTGTAACGGCTGATGTAGCGGTGAAAAAAAGCATATTTTTCGGGAAGATACCAGGCTGTCGGCTGAGCCTGCACAGAACCTTCAATGGGATACCAGACCTGCGCTGCGACAATACGTGGTTGTAGCGTTCCCTGTGCAACGGGCGTTGTGCGTTCTTGATCAAGCCATGAAAAAGAGTGTGAACCGACCGCATGTGGCCCCGTGGGGCGCGGAAACGGTTTAAAAATTGGAGAAAGATGACAAAAAAGGGCAATAGTCAGCGCAAGGGCAATGAGGCATATGAATAAAAGTGTTTTGCCCAAAAATAGAAGTATCGAAAGCAAGGTAGATAACATAAAAATCTCTTTTGTATTGGTAAGGGTTCTGTCTTTATTTTACAGGAAAATTAAAAATTGTGGTGGGAAATGGCTCGTTTATAAGGGTAAAATGCCACCATTCTTTTGAGATGCCACAAAAGCCATGACGCTCCATAAGCGAGCGCAAATAGAGGCGATTGTTTTTTTGTGTCTGAGTGACGAGTGAACTTTTGGTGTTCGATGCTTTATCCATAAAATCAAAAGAGGTTCCCATATCAATGGTTCCGTCATCGAGTATTGTAAGAGACGTCCCATCGGTAAGGGTTATTTTTTTAGGTAACGGTGTATGTAGTTTTTGGCCATTTTTGATGAGAGTGAGATCAACGGTGCTGCCGCGCGAATGGCTTGAATGACGAGCAATATAACCATTTTTAAAAAGATTACTTCTTTTGCTCAATCGGGGAAAGTACCATGCTTGTGACGTGCTTTTTTGATCAGTTGCTTTTGTCCATTGTAACAAATGATCAATAGCGCTTTGCGGTCGATACCCATCATAAATAACGAGCTGAAAGCCATCTTGAGCTGCGGCATGCGCTACGGCAGTAAGGGCGGTAGCGGCTTTTTGGGTAAGAATAATGGTTTCTTTGAGGTAGCCATTGAGAGGGCTTCCAACAACATTGTGATGCGTTGCATATCGTGGTGCGAGAATTGCTTGAGGGAGTGCTTTCTCGAGATGAACAAATTCAGGTGGCATGATAAGAGAAGCTACTAACATAAAAACCTTTGGTTAAAGGTTTGGAGGAGAGAGAGGGATTCGAACCCTCGATTCCGTTATAAACGGAATAACGGTTTTCGAGACCGCCGCTTTCGACCACTCAGCCATCTCTCCATAGTCTTTGTTCACTGTACTTGAAAGGCGTGTATTTGGCAATCTTTGAGCGGTAATTTTAGACAAAAAATGGTGCGCCCAGAAGGAGTCGAACCTTCAACCTTCAGATCCGTAGTCTGACGCTCTGTCCAGTTGAGCTATGGGCGCACAATCAAAAATCTTATGCAAAAAAATTTCACGGTTCGCTTTAAAGAACCTGGTGGAGAGAGAGGGATTCGAACCCTCGCGCCCCCTTACAGGGACTCTTGCTTAGCAGGCAAGCGCTTTAGACCGCTCAGCCATCTCTCCATCAAAGATGCCCGGCTATGCTTTATGCAAGACGAACACTATAATGATACTTAAGAATAAATGGTTTAACGTCCAATGGCAAGTCGAAATTTCATGAAAATTACGATAAAGGTGATTCCTCGTTCCGGACGACAGTTGTTTTCGCTCACTAAAGAGGGGGTTTTGAAGTGTTATTTGCAGAGTCCGCCAGAAGGTGGACGTGCCAATAAAGAGCTCATAGACCAGCTTTCTGAGGCGCTTGATATCCCTCGTCGTGCGATGTGTATTGTTCAAGGTGCTACGTCACGAACAAAGGTAGTTGAGATCGAAGGATTGGTGTCGATTGATGAGGTTTGGGAGCGGTTAGGTTTAGGATTGCAGAAAACAATTGTCTAAAGTGAGAGTTGACGAGTCTGCTTCATCTGGTACTCTAAAAATGTTCTCATATTGCCGGAGTGGCGAAATTGGTAGACGCACGGGACTCAAAATCCCGCGGTAGCGATACTGTGTCGGTTCGAGTCCGACCTCCGGCACCAACAATACATTTTCTTAAAGCTTTGCCATTAAGCTCTGTTGTTTAAGAGCGTGTCTTGTGAGAGAGCGTCTTATATATGATAGGGCCGTAGCTCAGTTGGCAGAGCGCGTGCGTCACATGCACGAGGTCATCGGTTCGAATCCGTTCGGCCCTACCACTTTTTTTATATTCGAGGGATAAAAACGTGGTCCAGGGAGAAAAATCAATCTTTTCTAAAATTATTGCGCACGAAATTTCAGCAAAGATTATTGCGGAAACTGACGATCTTATCGTTATTGAAGATATCGCGCCAAAGGCAGAGATTCATTATCTTATTATTCCCAAAAAAGAAATTCGCGATGTTCAGTCATTTCACCAGGGCGATTTTGTGCTTGCGGGGAAGATGTTTGAAATGGCTCAACAGCTTTCGCGAACTATTCCAGGAGCAGAGCAGTTTCGTCTGGTTATTAATAGTGGCGAAAAAGTGGGGCAAAAGGTGTTCCATTTACACATGCATTTCTTGGCGGGGAAGATGTTTTTTAAGGATGTGGTATGAAGCTTTTTTTGCGCTTGGCTCTTATTAGTTTTACCGGCAGCTGTTTTTGGGGCATGAGCGCGGAGGTTTTTACTGACTTTGCGTCTACGCTTTCAAAAGTTCAGGACGATTGGAGTGTTACGGTCATTTCAAATTTGCAGCCAGACTCAAAAAATAACATCTATTTTCTTGAGGGCACTCAGTACAAACTTGAACACCAGGGTAAAAAAGCATTCTTTTTTGTCAAAAATGGCAGTGCAGAAGACTTTGCAGGCAATCTTTTGACGCAGGGGACTGAGGCGGTGGTTGATGCGGCCAATAGCCAAATTGATCCTTTGGCAACGGTGTCTGAAGCTCTTTATAACGCCTTTACGCTTTATAAACCAAACACAGAGTGGAAAGATTGGCAAAAAAATCGGCCGAAAAATGGAATTGCGGTTGGAACGGCCTGGTTAAATTCAAATCCAGACGTTTGGGTCAAAAGTGATAACGCCGGGGCTCAAGCAATGAGGGTAATCCATGCAGTGGGCCCCAGTGGTTATGATGGATCTGAGAAGAAGAACAAGTTACTGTTTGGGGCATATACCTCTGCGCTTGAAGAAGCTCAAAAAGCAGGTTTAAAATCGGTGAGTTTTCCGCTTTTGAGTATGGGAGCGTTTTTAACAAAAGGAACAGATCCAAAAATCGGCATGGGTGTTGCGGTTGATGCAATTCTGACATTCTTGTGCCAAATGTTGCAAGAGAACGAGGATGGGTGGACTGTGCACTTAATGACTTATAATGACAGCTTCTGGTGTAAGGATCTCAATAGTATTACCCAAAGTTGGCTTCAAGAACATAAGTTCAAAATTAATTTGGCGGTGTAGCCATTTAAAATAAAAAAGAGTGTCCGGAAGGCAAGGTGCTATCCGGACACTCTTTTTTTGGTAGATCTCTTTAGGCTGCAGGCGCTGTGACAGGAGTGAGTTTTTCTTGGGCGTCTTTTGCTTTTTTAAAGTCATAGATCTTTTGGCACACCGTATTGAGCGCTTCTTGATAGTTTTTTTCTTGTTCTGGTGTGGTGAGGCGATAATCAAACATTTTAATGCCCGATGTTCTCAGCTTTTCGATATCGTCAAAATAGAGATTGATTCTCGCTTGCATAAAATTAAGGTTTGGCACGAGATAGGGCACGTAACGGTATTGTTCAAGATATTTTGAAGGGATGTATTTGTTTTGCATGATGCCACTTAGCATAGCCTTGTGGAGTGGATGAGTGCCTTTTTTTGTGATTAATTCTGTTCGAATATTTTCAAGCGGAGTTTTAAGATCCTTATATGACAGTATCTTCCCAAATGAAGTTCTCGCGTTATTTTCTACCCAGCTGATAAGACTCTCTTCGAATGGAATGCCTTGAATCCAGGTGATGTAGGCAATTTTATCAGCAAGTGCTTTTGGAATAAAAATTTGAGTAAGTGTTTGGGGATTCCAGTCCTCAGTGGCATTGTTGCTGCCAGCTGGTTTTTGAAGTTTGATATTGAGATAGTCAGGAAGTTTTTGAAGTTCTGGTATAAATAATTTGACTTCATTTTCGGAGAGACCAAAAATGGCGAGGGTTGCGGTATAGAAGGTATCACTAATTGGTGTGTGGCTTTTTGCATTAAGAAAATATTCGAATGTACATTCACCGGGAAAGTTGACGTTGCCAAAAGGCGCTAGGTTCGCCGAAATTACGTAGGATTTTAATAGAGGCATTGTATCATCTACCATATTCCCATTGGTAAATCCCGCTTTTAAAAGCTCTAGAAGTGTTTTTTTTGGAGCAGAAAGCCATTTAAAAACTCTGATGTCGGTGAGAGGTGGTTTTCCTTGATTGAAAAGTTCATACAATTTTTTATACACATCACCTAGGGAAATCCAGGTATTTGCGGTTCCGGTATAAAAAGAATAGCAACAGGATAGATACTGTTTTTCTTTTGTAGTAATTTTTTTGATTAAATCCTGAAAAATAGGCATGGTATTGAAACCGTACCAGCGATTGATTTCACCCATAATCATAGGGAGGCTGAGATGGGCTTCAGTTTGTGTGAGTTCTGGAGTTCTTGTTTGTGAAGGATTAAATTGAAGTAACTCGGCTTTGAGTTCGCTGAATGCTACAGCGCACTGAACGCTCAAAAGCATACCTATGATCAGATAGGCTGCTTGTATTTTCTTACTAAAAAACTTCATACACTCTCCTTTTTTATTTAAAAATGGTGCGCCTACTTTGAGTAGTAGGATTGCATTTCTACCTTTAGTGTACGATAGCGTTTGTAGTAAAAACAACTGTTTGAAAATAATATTCTAGCGGTTTGATTTTTGACCTGCTTCGCGGATGAGATTCTTTTCGATGAATTCCATTAGGTCGCCATCAAGAACAAGCTCAGGTTGCGGGGATTCGAGCTCGGTTCGGTGATCCTTTACCATTTTGTAAGGGTGAAGAACGTACGATCTAATTTGAGATCCCCATTCGATACTTTTCTTTTCTATTGAATCGACTTTGCTTTTGGCATCTTCTTTTTGTTTACGGATGAGCTTTGCCTTGAGCATCTTCAGCGCCGTCTCTTTATTCTGCACTTGCGAGCGCTCGCTCTGGCACTGGACTACAAATCCGGTTGGAAGGTGAGTGATGCGTATTGCAGATTCTGTTTTGTTAACGTGCTGGCCTCCAGCGCCCCCTGCTCGAAAGGTGTCTATTCTGAGATCTAATGGGTTTATAGTAATTTCTGCAGTCTGCACTTCGGGCAGAACCGAAACCCCTGCAAAAGAGGTGTGGCGTCGTTTATTGGCATCAAAAGGAGATACGCGGACGAGTCGATGGACTCCTTGTTCATTTTTCATAAGGCCGAAGGCGTTTTTTCCTTCGACGTAGATTGTGGCTGATTTAATACCAGCACCTTCGCCTGCTTGGTAGTCGAGCATGTTGGTGGTAAATCCTTCCCGTTCGCAAAAACGAAGATACATGCGTAAGAGCATGTCGGCCCAGTCTTGAGATTCAGTTCCTCCGGCACCCGAGTTGATACTGACAAAGCAATTACTTGCGTCCTCTTCTTCGCCGAGAAGAAACTCTATCTTAAGGTGTCGTATGTTGCGTTGGCATTGCGAAACGAGCGGCGAGAGATTTTTTAGTTCTGTTTCATCTTCTTTAAAAAGCTCAACGAGTTCAAGGAGATCGCGGTAGCTCTTAATGGTGTTTTGGTAGCGTTCGCGCAAGCTCTTAACAGCCTGTAGCTCTTTGAGAATCTGCTTTTGGCCTGGATGTTGCCAGAAGTTTTCGGTGAGGCTTAGCTTTGTAAGTTCCTGGAACGCCGACTCTTTGTTTGATTGTTCCCAGCAGAGAATAATGGCGTCTGCGTCGGGTTTTATTTCTTTTAATTGTTCGCGAAGATCATCAATAAGCATGTTTTTCTTTCTTGGGGTTCTATAATTTTTTTGCTACCTTTTCCTGTTTTTTATACCTTATTTATTATACGTTGTCCAATAGGTATAAAAGTTTGCGCAAAAGGGATTTTATGAAAAAACGCGGAAGAATCTTCGTCTTAATGGGTCCGTCGGGTGTTGGAAAAACTACTTTAGTAAAAGAGATGATTAAACGGTTTGGGGCTGAATGCTCGCTTGCATGGCTCCCAACATACACGACGCGTGAAGCGCGCGAGGGTGAAGTTTTTGGTGTTGATTATTTCTTTATAACCCCAGAACGCTTTCAGCAAATGCAGCAAGCAGGGAAGCTGTTAGAGTGGAGTTCTCATTACAAGGCGCTCTATGGCACAGGCAGGGATGAAGTTGAAGCAGCTCTTGCTCAAGGTAAGAATGTTTTGCTTGCAATAGACCGTCAAGGCGCCGGTGCGGTGAAGAAGTTATTTCCATCGACACGCGTTGTTTTAGTAGTGGCTCCATCTGAAGAAGTTTTAAAACAACGTATTAGTAAACGGACTGCTCAGTCGGAAGAAGTGACTGCTTTTCGCCTAGAGCGCGCGCGTGAAGAGCTTAAAGAGGAGGCGGCGGAGCCACTTGCGGATGAAGTTTTGGTAAATAATCAGCTTGAAGAAGCTCTTGAAGCATTAAAAAAAGTAATAAGCGGAACGGTTTTGTCTGAAAATCACGTATCGTTTTAAAAAAAGAATAAAAAACATAAAGAATCTCTGGGTGATTGATTTATGCCATCCAGAGGCCCTTTTGGAAGAAAACAGCTGTTTGTGTTTCTTAAAAAAAGAACGATTTCTTAAGATTTTTTAAAAAAGTTTATAAAAAACGTTGACACGAAAGGGTGTCCCGGTATAATTAGTTCTGTATTTAACGAAACGCCTCCGACAAACGCTCCAGATGAGATGAGACAGCAAGTGCGAAAGCGGTAAGAAAGAGAAGCGAAAGAGTTAAATTTGAAATAAGGTTGAAAGATTCGAAGAAAAAAAGACGGCAATAAAAAAAGATTACAAAAAAATTTGACAACGTCTTTTAAATCGATAGAATCAAACAGTGAAGTAAATAAAAAGCTTCTCGAAAAAATTCTCCTCTTTGAAATGCATAGAATATATAAAGATCCCAAAAAATTTGCCTATGATCTTGTGATCTCTCGCATGAAATCTATCATATAGGTTTTGCGATGAAGAGTTTGATTCTGGCTCAGAATAAACGCTGGCGGCGTGCTTAACACATGCAAGTCGAACGAGAAAGGTCTTCGGACTGAGTAAAGTGGCGAACGGGTGAGTAACGCGTGAGAATCTACCCCTTAGTGAAGAATACCTTCGAGAAATCGAAGTTAATGCTGCATAAGCTCCTTAATTGGAGGAAAGATGGCCTCTTTGCTGTCGCTGAGGGATGAGCTTGCGTACTATTAGCTAGTTGGTGGGGTAAAGGCCTACCAAGGCGAGGATGGTTAGCCGGCCTGAGAGGGTGTACGGCCACATTGGAACTTAGACACGGTCCAGACTCCTACGGGAGGCAGCAGTGAGGAATATTGCGCAATGGGCGAAAGCCTGACGCAGCGACGCCGCGTGGAGGATGAAGGCCTTCGGGTTGTAAACTTCTGTTGAACGGGAAAAAATGCGTAAATTTAATAAATTTACGAGATGATTGTACTGTTAAAGAAAGCACCGGCTAACTTCGTGCCAGCAGCCGCGGTAATACGAAGGGTGCGAGCGTTATTCGGAATCATTGGGCGTAAAGGGTGCGCAGGCGGCGCATTAAGTCAACTGTTTAATTCCTCGGCTTAACCGGGGGTCAGCAGTAGATACTGGTGTGCTAGAGTGTGGAAGAGAGAAGTGGAATTCTCGGAGTAGCGGTAAAATGCGTAGATCTCGAGAGGAACACCGATGGCGAAAGCAGCTTCTTGGTCCATTACTGACGCTCATGCACGAAAGCGTGGGGAGCAAACAGGATTAGATACCCTGGTAGTCCACGCTGTAAACGATGATCACTGGACGTTGGATCTGCTTGCAGATTCAGTGTCGTAGCTAACGCGATAAGTGATCCGCCTGGGGAGTACGGTCGCAAGATTAAAACTCAAAGAAATTGACGGGGGTCCGCACAAGCGGTGGAACATGTGGTTTAATTCGATACTACGCGAGGAACCTTACCTAGGCTTGACATGCTTATGACAGTTGTAGAAATACAATCTTTCAAGGGTAACCTTGAACATTTGCACAGGTGCTGCATGGCTGTCGTCAGCTCGTGTCGTGAGATGTCGGGTTAAGTCCTTTAACGAGCGCAACTCCTGCGATCAGTTGCTATTTCCTTTTTGGAAAGCACTCTGATCGGACTGCCTGGGAAACCAGGAGGAAGGCGGGAATGACGTCAAGTCCTCATGGCCCTTATGCCTAGGGCGACACACGTGTTACAATGGCTGGTACAAAAGGTTGCAAACCCGTAAGGGGAAGCTAATCCTCTAAAGCCAGTCTAAGTTCGGATCGAGGTCTGCAACCCGACCTCGTGAAGTTGAAATCGCTAGTAATCGCATATCAGAACGATGCGGTGAATACGTTCTCGGACCTTGTACACACCGCCCGTCACACCATGAAAGCTGTCTGCACCCGAAATCATTTTAGCTAACCCGTAAGGGGGGCGGATGTTGAAGGTGTGGGGAGTGATCGGGGTTAAGTCGTAACAAGGTAGCTGTAGGAGAACCTGCGGCTGGATCACCTCCTTTCGAGGGAGAATAATTATGACCAGCCTTGAGCTCTTTTTTAGTTCAGGTTAGGTCTTAGGTGTGCTGAGAGGCAAGATCATAGGCATTAAATTTTTAATTGGAAACCGGGCCTATAGCTCAGGTGGTTAGAGCGCCCTGCTGATAACGGGGAGGTCGGTCGTTCGAGTCGACTTAGGCCCACCAGGGTTTAGGTTGATCGTAAAGTAGACGATCGTCTTATCTGAGTAGTTATCTGTAAAGAGGGGGCGTAGCTCAGTTGGCAGAGCGCCTGCTTTGCACGCAGGAGGTCATCGGTTCGAATCCGATCGTCTCCACCAATTATGAGATCTAGTATGCATGTTGTTATTAATAATGACATGTGGGGAGAAAAAATTCTGTGCTCTTTGAAATGTGCGATGCTAAAAAATTAGTCGACAAACGACGGGTAAAGTTATTTATCACTGAGATATAAAAGTTTGTGGTTAATTGAAAAGGGCTTTTGGTGGATGCCTTGGCATTAAGCGACGATGAAAGAGGTGTGAGACTGCCATAAGCTTCGGGGAGCTGTCAACAAAGCTTTGATCCGGAGATTTCTGAATGGGGCAACCCGCCATGGTAAAACTGTGGCACTCTTATCTGAATACATAGGGTAGGAGAGTTAACGGCGCGAACTGAAACATCTAAGTAGCGCTAGGAAAAGAAAACAAATGTGATTCCCTGAGTAGTGGTGAGCGAAATGGGATGAGCCTAAACCTATAACATGTCAAGCTAATACGCGTTGTGTTATTGGGGTTGTGGGGTGTAGTTGCTGGTGGGTATTGACGCCAGATTGTAGTTTTAAAGTTAGTCGAAAGTCATGGAAAGGACTGCCGAAGAGAGTGACAGCCTCGTAAACGAAAACTTTAAAAAAGCAATTATTACAAACCCGAGTACCGTGGAGCACGTGAAATTCTGCGGGAATCTGCCTAGACCATTAGGTAAGGCTAAATACTTCTTAATGACCGATAGTGAACTAGTACCGTGAGGGAAAGGTGAAAAGAACCCCGGGAGGGGAGTGAAATAGAATCTGAAACCAAAAGTCTATAATCGGTAGAAGCGATGTATACGTACGCGCAACTACGTACCTTTTGCATAATGAGCCAACGAGTTATTGTACATTGCGAGGTTAAGCTTAGAAAGAGCGGAGCCGTAGCGAAAGCGAGTCTGAATAGGGCGATTAGTAGTGTGCAATAGACCCGAAGCCCAGTGAGCTATCCATGTCCAGGATGAAGTCCCAGTTAGATGGGATGGAGGTCCGAACCGGTGTAGGTTGAAAACTGCTCGGATGAGGTGTGGATAGGAGTGAAAGGCTAATCAAACTGGGAAATAGCTGGTTCTCCCCGAAATATATTTAAGTATAGCCTCGTTGAATTCTCCGTGGAGGTAAAGCACAGTTGAAGTTTTGGGGGCGTAAGCTTACCGGACTTTTATTAACTCTGAATGCCGCGGTTTTTGAAAACGGGAGGCGGACTGTGGGGGATAAGCCTCATAGTCGAGAGGGAAACAGCCCAGATCATCAGCTAAGGTCCTTAAATGCATGCTAAGTGTGAAAAGAAGTGAAAATACACAGACAGCCAGGAGGTTGGCTTAGAAGCAGCCATCCTTTAAAGAAAGCGTAATAGCTCACTGGTCAAGTGTTTTTGCACTTAAGAACGAACGGGGCTCAAGCATGCTACCGAAGCTATGGCTTGTGTAAGATTTCGATCTTTACGCAGGGGTAGGGGAGCGTTCTTTGGCAGATACAAGTTTGACCGTAAGGACAAATGCGGGCCAAAGAAGTGAATATGTTGGTATAAGTAACGAAAAAACGGGTGAGATTCCCGTTCGCCGTAAGTCTAAGGTTTCCGTGAGAACGGTTTATCCGCTCAGGGTTAGTCGATGCCTAAGCCGAGGCCAATTGGAGTAGGCGATGGGTAACAGGTTAATATTCCTGTACCACGTATAGGCGTTTGAGCAATGGGGTGACGCAGTAGGGTAGGTTGAATTGGAATGTGGATTGCCAATCTAAGCATTGAGGAGGATTCCGTAGGAAAATCCGCGGGATCGATAACTCTGGGGTGTTATGGGTATGTTAGATCCTCGTGATCTAATGTGTTTGACTGATCTCACACTGACTAGAAAAGCCTCTAGCGAGCTTTATACGTGATCGTACCGCAAACCGACACAGGTAGACGGGCTGAGAATGCTCAGGCGTTGAGATAACTATCATTAAGGAACTCGGCAAAATAGCCTCGTAACTTCGGGATAAGAGGTGCCTAGATGGTGATTGAGTTTCGACTCGAAAGCTGTTTTAGGTTTCAACAAAGAGGCCCAAGCGACTGTTTAACAAAAACACAGGGCTCTGCTAACTCGTAAGAGGACGTATAGAGTCTGACGCCTGCCCAGTGCTGGAAGGTTAACAGGAGATGTCAGCCCGTAAGGGTAAAGCATTGAATCGAAGCCCCAGTAAACGGCGGCCGTAACTATAACGGTCCTAAGGTAGCGAAATCCCTTGTCGGGTAAGTTCCGACCTGCATGAATGGCGTAACGATTTGGGCGCTGTCTTAATGATAAACTCAGTGAATTTGTAGTGCAGGTGAAAATGCCTGCTACCCGCGATTGGACGGAAAGACCCCGTGCACCTTTACTGTAACTTGACATTGATTTTTGAAATGATTCGTGTAGGATAGGCGGGAGGCTTTGAAGTGAAGGCGCCAGCTTTCATGGAGCCGACGTTGAAATACCGCCCTCATCCTTTTAAAAATCTAACTTTGATACCCGTAATCCGGGCGAAGGACATTGTCTGGTGGGCAGTTTGACTGGGGTGGTCGCCTCCTAAAATGTAACGGAGGCATTCTAAGGTTCCCTCAAGACGAATAGAAATCGTCGGTAGAGCGTAAACGCATAAGGGAGCTTAACTGCGAGACAAACAAGTCGAGCAGATGCGAAAGCAGGAGTTAGTGATCCAGTGGTGCCGAATGGAAGGGCCATTGCTAAATGGATAAAAGGTACGCCGGGGATAACAGGCTGATCTTCTCTGAGAGTCCATATCGACGAGAAGGTTTGGCACCTCGATGTCGGATCATCGCATCCTGGGGCTGAAGAAGGTCCCAAGGGTCTGGCTGTTCGCCAGTTAAAGCGGTACGTGATCTGGGTTCAGAACGTCGTGAGACAGTTCGGTCCTTATCCATCGTGGGCGTAGGGTATTTGAGAGGGCTTGTTCCTAGTACGAGAGGACCGGAATGAGTTAGCCTCTGGTGTTCCAGTTGTTCAACACGAGCAAGCTGGGTAGCTACGCTAATTAGAGATAACCGCTGAAAGCATCTAAGTGGGAAGCTCGCCTCAAGATTAGATACCCCTCTTCAACTTCGGTTGAAGGTAAGATCCCTTGAAGACTACAAGGTTGATAGGCTGGGTGTGTAAGCAGAGTAATCTGTTAAGCTGACCAGTACTAATGTATCGAGAGTTTTAACCACAATTTATTATAACTTTGATCTCAGTTTCCAGGCTAATTGAAGCATTGCGCATTTCCAAGCACAGAAAATTTATGTTCTTTAAAAATTTCCTGGTGGGCATAGTTGTAGGGTAACACCCGTTCCCATTCCGAATACGGAAGTAAAGTCTACAACGCCGATTGTACTTGTCTGGTAACGGACTGGAAGAGTAGGTACTGCCAGGTTTTATTATAAAAAAGGGCCAAGGAAATCTTGGCTCTTTTTTTTGCGTAATTTTTTTGGTCTTAAAAAAATTATTATTTTTTGATCTTGGTGGTTCGGGTATACTTTTATTAGTCTTTGTTAAGAAAACTATCCTAAATGAGATGTGTACCGTGAACACGATTGAAATAGAATTACGCTATGAAGTTCTGGATGTAAAAGCCCTGCAAGCATTTGTTGAACCATTAGAATTGCTCCATAAAAAACATGTTGTTGATGTCTACCTTGATACACCAGATGCCTCTTTCTATCAGAAAGGCCTGTATTTAAGAGTGCGTAACGATAAAAAATTCGAAATCAAATTCAATCGTGCATGCCTTGAAGATCCAACGCTTCCGCGACAAGATTTTTGTGAGGAGCATGGTTTTGTATTGCCCTTGCAAGTGAGTGATTTGCAAAGATTGAATGATCTTCTTGTGAGTCTTTCCCTTATCCCTATTCAAACAGCTGATCTGGAGACCTTAAAAACAGTAAATAATCTTGTTGGATTATATACCGTCGACAAAGAACGGGCTTCATATCAATGTGGGAATTTTACGCTTTCAGTAGACGAAGTTGCAGGCTTGGGTTCATTTTTGGAAATTGAACTGATGGCAAACTCGACCGAGGGTATAGAGTCAATCAAGCAAGAAATGCATTGTGCCTTGGCGGGATTGAAGGTAAAGCCTTCGACTGTTGGTTATGATTCTTTGCAGATGAAGAAAAATAATTTTCAGCAATATTTACGTGGGCGTTTTGTGCTCGAAGCCGATAAAACTGCTTGTGAGGGGTAGTATTATTAAAAAAATCGCCGATAATTTCGACACAGGGGTAAAAGTATCCATTGGTAGAGTCCAGGGGAGCGATTTGATACTCTGGGACATTAACAATGTTTTATTAACCTACGAATAGCCTCTTTTGCGGTCCGCTTTAAAACCGTGATTTTTTGAGCTTCAAAAATAGTGGGGACCTAAATTCCCTGTGGCTTGCTTGGGTTGAAAACCTGTAGATCTTCTTCAAGCCGAATGTTTAATTTTGATGATAACTTATAATCCGCTTGTTGTTTTTGAAGTTTCTTCTCAAGCAGAAACTTCAAAATGATAGCCTGCTTTTCAAGAGGATAATATTGTGGTAGTTTCTTCATGGGTAATTCGGTGTAATTTAGCATTGCATTATTACAATCAATGCGCCCCAATTTTTTTACCGCCATCAAGGCAAGATAGTAGTAGATATTAAGCGGGTTTTTGGCAAGTTTTTTCTCACAGACGTTCTGGTCAATTTCAAGAAGAGATGCAAAAATGGTGCTGAGAGAGTTTGGCTTTTCCTTGAGCCACTGCTCAAAAAACGGCATATAAATATTGGGATTCGTAGAAGCATTGAACACCATTTTTTTGAGAATTTTTTCATCCGAATGTGCAATTTTAAGAAGAAGTGTTGCCCATTGACCGCATACTTTCTCGCTCATATCAGCACCCTTCTTGATGAAAAAACGAATCAGTTTTTTAACTTCCCAATTAATCGCTTCTATGTCACCTTTAGGGGCTAAGTTTAGCATTTTTAGGAGCACGAACAGCGGAGTTCTTCCAAATTTATCCGTTGCGTTTATATTCGCGCCTAGAGAGACCAATAGCTTAATCACGGCCCGCCGATCTGAGACATCATTCAGCGCGACAGAACCTGGATTGAGAATTTTCTTGGTAAAATTGTAGGTTGCGAGTCCAAGCAAAGTACTTTTCCATGGCAGATTGTGCTCGTAAAATTTGCAACGCATATAATAGCTGTAATCGCTAAAAGCAGTTTCGATTTTGGAGGGTTGCCCGCTTTGTACCGCTTCATATATGGCGTGATTATTTTCTACTTCATCCTCGATGCTTTTTCCAAGTAGCTCAAGCGTTTGGAGCAGTAAGTCTCTTTTTTCAGCTAACGGATTATTGCCGTTTGTCGCGCCAAGATGGATAAAGGTGGAAGTGGTGACGGTAATAGTAATGAGTAGGCGTAATAAGAATTTCATAATTAACAGCCCTTTTCTCTTATGAGTAATGTAATACATGCTTGATCCGATAATCATCTGCCAAGATAGGGCATATGAAAATTTTAATAAGTTTTCTTGTGCATCCTTGCGGTTTGACTAAATTTTTTGCGCATACTAAATTGCGCTCCAGCGTCGACCAGAGTCAGGTTTATCTTTTTTTGGAAAGAATTTTGTATGCAATTATTTTGTAAATTTATGTTACTCAGTGCCATTATGCCATTAGCTCTTAGCGCACATGACCATAAGAGTGATGACAAAGCAATGAGAGACTGTACAGCCGCGTGTAAACAATGCACTCAAGAATGCAAAACGTGCTCGAGCAAATGTGCCGATTGTACCTCTGCTTGTAACAACTGCACAAGCGAATGCAAAGATTGTTCCCAGTCGTGTAGAAGCTGTACTGATACCTGTGAAAAATGCAGCAAGATGTGTGAACAATGTATAACTATGTGCAAAGAATGTACTGATGCCTGTAAAGAATGCACAGATATGTGCAAAAAAATGATTGAATCTACAAAATAATTATTGAGCAGTAGAGATCTACTCGGGGCATTTATCGATGCGGCCCCGGGCTATTTATACTCAGAGCCATAGCCCTAATCGATGGGTTGGACTCAAAAGTGTATCATGGTATACTCTTGAGCAGATGGATTTCAAAAAAGTATTGGAGAGTTTGTTTTTTCTGTATCAACACAGCAACTCTCATGCTATAAAAAATGACATTTCGACTAAAGGGATTGCTTGTGTTGAAAACAATAGCTCATGGTTTTTTAATTGGATTTTCTGTTGCATTACCTATAGGCCCATCGAGTCTTTTGTGTATTCGTAATGCTCTTTCTCAAGGTTTCTTATCCGGTATTATAACAAGTCTTGGTGCTTCAATTGCTATCGCATGTTATGGTGCAGTTGCTGGATTTGGTATGAATTTTATGACTACGTTCCTTACCAAATACGGCTTGATTTTTAATATTTTTGGAACATTGTTTCTTGGGTATCTTGGCGTGAAGACATTGAGGGAAGTGCCACTGATGCATGATTGTTCTCAGCGCGAAAAAAATTTTGTTCAAGCTTTCTTTGCATCATTTATTTTAACTATTGCAAATCCAATGACTGTTTTAGTTTTAGCAAGTTTATTAACAAGCTTAACCTTAGATTTGTCAGATTATTTTTCAGCATATTTTTTGACGGGCGCTATTTTTTTAGGGGCATTTGGTTGGCTGATCATTTTGAGCCTTTTAATGGTCTTAATTGGAAAATGGATGAATGCAAAAAGTATGTGCTGGGTGAATAAAATTTCGGGACTTATTTTAATAGGATTTGCTCTGTTTTCTGCCTATGCAGTTTTTAAAAGTATTTTCTGCTAAAGGAAATAAAGAGAGTTGAAAATGATGATTAAAAATCTTTTATTAGTGGGAAGTGGTGGTGTTTTAGGTGCTTGTTTGCGCTATCTCTTGTCTCTTTTATGCGTTACATATCTTGGGACAGATTTTCCGTTTGGTACTTTATTGGTAAATGTGCTTGGCGCATTTGCAGCGGGTTGTTTCTTTGAGTTATTTCGTGTTTTGCAGGACCCAGAGGCTTATCGATTGTTTTGTATGGTTGGATTCCTGGGGGCTTTTACCACGTTTTCAGCATTCAGCTTGGAGACAGTGCATCTTTTTATCGCAGAAAAATATGGATTAGGTTTTTTAACAATAGTTCTTAATACGACGCTTACCTTACTTTTTGCGTGGCTTGGCTTTTTTGTAACGCGATATTTTTTGTTAAAGTGGGGTTTTGTTTAGTAGTTGGCGTAGATATTGACGAACTCATTAAAACTCAAAGTACGCGAAAAACTGAGTTGAAAATTTAGCCGACTAAGAACGTACAACTGCCGGCATATGCCATTCACCATATAATACTTTTTCATCAGGCCATGCTAAGCGCGCTGAGAGAGTAAAATTTTCTTTGGGTGCTGGCAGCCAATTATTCAATTTATTTTTTGCGGGTTTTTTATGTTGAATGTAAAGATCAAGAGACCCGTCCTTATTGTAGCGCAATGGATCGTCGCTTTTAAGTGCATAGCGATGAAGTATATTGTCTGCAAAAAAACTTTCTTCATTATACAGGGTGATTGACCAAAATGCCTTTACTGGTGGCAATTCATCGTGTTCAAAATGAATTTTGTAATTGTTTTTACCATTGAGTTTTTTCCCGTCGCCATCGACATAGGTTGATGGATAAACGGTGTCTTGCGGTAAAAGAGCGCCAAGTCCTATTTTTGCAACAAGTGCGCGAGTAAAATAGTCGGTTCCATATGTTCCGATTCGTGTGTCCATATACCAGCCATTGACGGTTTTTTGGGCAAGATTGAGAAGATCGCTTTTTAAGAGTGAAATTGCTTTTTGAGCACCTCTTTTTAAACCTGCTATGATGGTCGCATCAATGGTTTTGAGAGATCCTCCTGCTGTAATTCCAAGGGAAGTAAGTTCTGTTATTAAAGGCCAGTCATTACTGTGAACACGTGTTGTGGATAAGAGCTTCATTGCTGTTTCAAAATAAGTTTCAAAGTCCATTGTATCGATTTGGTCTACAGGAGCCTTTAAGTCGTAACTTAAAGCTGTTTTTGTAGTTGGTGCTTTTTCCTTTTTTATCCAGAGCGAAAGCGGCGTGAGCGTAAAACCGGGTTGTAGTTTTTGTATATTGGGAGCATCGGATTTTCCATTGAGCCCTATGCGTCCAATAATCCATACGAGTGATGTTGGGCACTCAATTTTTTGTATTCCGTCTGGGAGTGATTCTTGAAAGCAGGGAGGAACAAGTGCAAAAGATGCCGCATTTGATCCAGTAACACGTGTTCCTGGATTTGCAAATACATCGCTCCATGCATCAAGCATCTGGAAAACGTAGGAATGATCTTTCATTTCTGGAACAGTAAAAATAATCGGTTCTTTGCCAATATCAACCCAGGCCATTGAGTACAGTACGTCAACGTTAAGACGGACAACTAACTTATCTTTAGCAGCAGGTGTTTGTGCGCTATGGAAAAATTGGTTCATAGGTGCTCGTGTTTCAATAGATTGCAAGCGCGTGAGCTCCATAAGGATCAGTGGATAAAAAAAGAGATAAGCCGAAAGTCCAATATCATACGCTTTTTGCTCGAGTGCACTACTCTTTTTATTTTCAAAACTATTTTCTAAGGGCGCGGCAGATAAAGACAGGCCAAATATCGCTAAGCACAAGATGTTGTGTAGTATGCTTTTCACTTTTTTCTCCTCATATTTCCACCGTTTGTTAATAAAAATGTATCAAAAGCGATAGGAAGATAACAAGAAAGTGAACAAAAATTGCTACTCAAGTAGTGCGATAACGCGTGCAGGAGCAGAGTCAGTTGCTGTTTTAAGGGGAAGTGCAATGACGGTGAATTTTTTGGCATCGATGAGTTGTTCAAGATTTCTTAGATTTTCGATTATCAAAATATCATGCTTAAAAAATATCTTGTGTATATCAAAGGGATAGTGGTCAGGCGAAAAGAAGTCGATTCCCACCATTTTGACTTTATGGGCTACAAGCTTTTCTGCACACTCTTTTGTAAGTATGGGGTGATTGTTAAAATAGGTATCAGATCCAAATTGTTTATCAAAACCGGTCAAAATTAAAACAATCAGATTTTCTTCTGTGGGCATAGATTGTAGAAGCGACTCATCAATTGGTTTGTTTCGCGCATCAATCAGAAAACCTTTACCTATAAAATTATTGAGTGGAATGTCTGAAAGTAAAACAGAAGAGTTGGTCAGATGCCCGGGCCCATCGATATGAGTTCCGACATGCATTCCAGTTTTTAACTCCCAATCATTATAGTGATCAGTTTTTAAAGTACGTGCTTTGTTAAGCGAAACAGGCTCATCAAGCGGATATACTGGAAGCATATCGGTGATGGTATATGTTAAATCAATCATTTTTTTCACAACAATATACCCAAATATAGGAGCTGGTTATTATTTAACTCCTAAATGAACATACCATCTCAAAAATGGTTGCGGTAGTTTTTTTAGGCAACTTGACCAAGATTTCTTTTTTTGACTTAGATCTTGGTCAATAAGTAGTTTTCGGGCTCGTTTTAAATTTTTGTAAGTAGCAAAAATGAGGGATATTCTGTTTTCTAGAGGTGGGTGGTCATCATCTGTTGTGAGCCCTTTTAATAATTGAGAGAGAGAATCACGGGTAAATTTGGGTGGGTTTACGGAGAGGTTTTTCCATATGGCAATGTTGTTGAAATAGAGAGCCATGAGAGGCTTGTTCGTTGCCAAAACTGAAGCTATATCAGCCTCTGCTTCAATGTTGTTACCCTGTGTATTAAAGTCTGATTTAGATTTTTCCCTTGGATTTTTTATAAAGGTTTCTAATTCAGTATCGTCTAGAAGAGATTTTTCTTTGCAACTAAATTCTAGTTGTTTGAGGTGCTGCATTTCATGTGCAAAGATACTGGTAAGCAGGTCATCAAAAAAAATATTGAGATAAGAAGATGAGGATCGTATAAAAGGAGGAAGAGAACAACTTTTTTTATCAGTAACCATCAAGCAGTCCGCGAGTTCATTTTCTGATAATGTTTCAAACACTGTAGAGCTTGGGGTTTTTAAGCAGGATCTCAGGGATTTAGTAAGTTCGATCGCATTTGCTCCTGCTGCTGGGCTGTCCGGATACATAGAATATTTCCATTCTATTGTCGTTGTTTTACATTGGGCGCCATGATAGTCATCAACGATAATGAGTTTTGGTGTTTTTGCCAGATTATATTTTTTACCCAACAGCTTGATCATTTTCTTAAACGCAGGAAGAGCCTCTGGACGATTAATCGACGCTGTCTGTACTTGGCAGCGTGGGAAGAGGTCGTTGAATGGATAGGGGCGTATTTTGTTTTTTGTATTACTCGTTCCAAACGTTTCGATAGCACACAGAGTGCCATTAGTATTTTGTATATTTCTTGGAATAAGAAGATCGTTGGCTTCTTTGGAAATCTCTGATGTGTGCGATTGTGCATTATAGCGTTTTATTGCTTTTAAGAGATCATAATTTCCGGTATCATATCCAGACGAAGTCCGGTCTCCTAAAATTCCTGCTGGATCAAAAGATGCGCAGCGAGATGGCAGCTCCTTGCCTCTCTGTAAACAGCATTCAACAACATAGTTTTGTTTGATGTCACAGCAAAATTGTGCGCCATCTTGCAGTAATTCACATGGCCCAAATGTTTGTTTCTCCTGGCCTTCTGTATAAGCTTTTTGATAGACCATTGAAGGAATTATATCGATTGTTTTCAGAGCACATACCTGATTGGTAAGCAATAAGCTTAATAAGAAAAAGGTTAAAAGTGGGTTGCTCGTGCTTTTCGAAGTTAATAAAAAAGATGATGGCATATGAGCGTGCTCTGAGTGGATATTTGCCCATGAAGCCTTTTTGAGGGAAACCAGAGTCTTCGGTGAAAATAATTTTTTATTTTGAATCTCTGCTTTTATAATTTGTCGAACTTTTTTAAAATAGCTCGAGCTTTTATTTTTTTGAGCAGAGGTGTTGATAGGTCTATGATTTTGACCCGCAGTAAGGAAGAAAGGGGTGTAGATAAAAAAAACAAAACAGAGGCGCGAGTAAAATGTTTTTAGCTTCACGAGATATCTTTCTCATAAGTTATAGGGCGAGAGTTAGCGATGATTTTTTATATTTTGACATAAATTGCATATTGTCAAGTTGCGCGGTGTCTTAGGGGGGTGCGGTTGACTTTTATACAAAGAGAGATATAGTTTTAGAAAATCAGAACAATTTTTTTATCGGAGTTTGAGTCATGAAAATCGGTCCTCTCGCTTAAATAGGTCACACAACAAGGAAAGTGTTCCCCTTTGTGGGTGGCCTCGTTCTTGCGGGTTAAGCATCCGCAGTACTGTTTCTTTGTCGTCTTATTGTAAAGAGGATATTTTATGACTCAGCCGTTATTGCGCTTGGAAGCGCTCTATCAAACATTTATTACCTCAAATCATCAGAAAAAACAGGCTCTTAATGGAGTTTCTTTCGATATTAATGCGGGAGAAATTTTTGGATTATTAGGAGTTAATGGTGCGGGGAAGACGACGCTTTCGTCTCTGATTGCAACACTGCAGCCACCAACCTCAGGTAATATTTTTTTTAACAGATCTGGTGAATTAGTTTCTATTTATAATGACTTATTAACCTATCGGCAAATGGTAGGATTTTGTCCGCAAAAGCCGAATCTTATTGATATTCTTTCGGTTCAACAGAATCTTTTTTTTAACGGCCGTTATTATGGGCTTACCAGTGAACAAGCAAAACAGCGTGTTGTTGAGCTGGTAAAACAATTTGAGCTCGATGAGTTTAAAAATCGAAAGCCTGCTGAGCTTTCTGGTGGGTATCGACAACGTATCATGATTGCACGTGCACTGATGCATCGGCCAAAACTGTTAATTTTGGATGAACCTACTGTGGGGCTTGATCCACATATTCGCGTGCAGTTATGGGAAGAAATCAAGACGCTCAAAAGTGAAGGTGTTGCAGTAGTACTGACAACACATTATTTAGAAGAAGCTGAAGTACTTTGTGATCGAGTTTGTATTCTTCATGAAGGACAGATACGTCTTATTGATACCCCCTCTGCATTAAAAACGTCACATCAGATGGCTCGCCTTGAAGAGGTCTTTTTGGCGTTGATGCAGATGGAAAATCCTGAAAAAGAAGGAAAATAAGTATGTTAAGTAAAAACGTAAAACGATATGCTGCCGTAGTTTGGCAACTAATAATGACAGACCTGATGGTGTTTCGTTCATCGGTTATTGGAAGTATGATTGATACCTCTATTTGGACCGCTTCAAATGTTAGTATCGTAACCTACTTATTACCTCTTTTGGGGATGACTCGGGATTACGGACCTTTCATTGCATGGTCGACGGTTATATCGATTGGTCTTTTTGAGATTTATAGTTTTGTAATGGTGTTGATTTCTGAAATTCGTGGTGAAAGGACAATCTCAAGCCGTCTTATTCTTCCTATTCCTACATATCTAGTTTTTGTTGCAAAGGCATGTGCTTATGCGTGTCGGGTTTTGGCAAATATACTGGCTGCAACCGGTGTTGGTGTCTTCGTTCTCATACTAGGTGGCCGTTTTTCTGCAGAGTATTTTTCGTTCTGGAAGTTTGGTTTATTGGTAGGGTGTCTTCTTTTATTTATTGGATTTTTTACCCTGTTTTTGGCAAGTCTGACAAAAGATGTCTATCGTCTCAGTTCGGTTTGGATGCGTCTATTATCACCAATGATCTTGATTGGAGGAAATCAGTTTTCATGGAATACTGCTCTGGCATTTTCGTCTACGTTTGGATACTTGAGTTTGCTTAACCCTGTTCTTTACCTTTATGAGGGAGTGCATGCGGCTACGCTCAATCCTGATCTATTCCTTAACTTTTGGCTTTGCATTGGCGTAGCGCTTTTGATGACCCTATTGTTTGGGGTTATAGGAATAAAGCGGCTAAAGAAACAGATCAATTGGGTATAAAAGAAGGCGTTGCTTGGTGATTTTCACCAAGCAACGCCTTCTTTTATACTTGCTTTAGAGTTCAATTCACATGTTTTTAAAATTCACAGTAACATCTTCAAGCTTATTAACGCTATTCTTTTGTTGTTTGTTCCGTTTAATGCCGCATTTGTGAGCGAAATCAAGTAAATTTAAACGGTCTTCAAAATCTTCAAAGCTTTTGAAGTTGCGATTTTTTAGTACCTGCATATCTCTTTGTAATTTCAGTTGTTTGATATAAGGATGCAGAGTCTTTTTTGACTGTTCAAAGATGAAGAGAGGAAACGCGACGTTCTTATTTTTTTCGAATCTGAAGAAAAGATTGTTTAGTAATTCTTCACCGATTGAAATAATAAACTTTTTGTTTTTTACGCCTTTAAAGGCTGGTGCTTGCAAAAGGTCTTTTCTTTTTTTGTCAGGGATTATAAAAGGGACAAGGGTTTTGCTTTGATTAAACAACTCAGCATGGTCTGCGGCATTGAATTCTATAAAGATTCGAGTATTGGTATCTAGTTCTGTTTCTGATTTTTTTTGTTTAATAGGAAGCGATCCTGTAATTAACTTTGATTGATCTTCGATGGACCACATTTTTTTTATTGTATCAAAAGGATTATTGTAATTGCGACCTATTTTGTTAACGTTAGCGCCATGCTCAATAAGTAGTTTTACGATTTTAAAAGATTCATTGTAGCAAGCGATTCGAAGAGGAGTATCGTTGTTTTTGCCTGGCTTGTTAACATCGGCACCATGCTCAATAAGTAGTTTTACGATTCCAAGAGATTTATTGTAGCAGGCGATTCGAAGAGGAGTATCGTTGTTTTTGCCTGGCTTGTTAACATCAGCACCATATTTAATAAGTAGTTTTGCGATTTCGAGAGATTCATTCCAACAAGCGACTTGAAGAGGAGTATCGTTGTTTGAGTCTAGTTCATTAATGTCAACGTCTTTGTTATCGTTCAAAAACTGTTCAACTTGTTTTGCATTACCTTTTTCTACAAGATCGTGTAGTGGTCCGGCGTATAGAGGAGCTCTACACGCTATTGTAAGGGTAAGTAAAAGTAATGATTGTTTGATATATTGCATGATAAATACTCCATAAGAAATAGGTTTTATTGGATTATAATAACTTAGTTATAGAATAATTGTATCAAATATTTTATATTTGTCAACTAAAACAACGATTTTTTACTAGAATTGCTTTGCCTAAAAACTCTGAACATGAATTTCTTTTATCTTTCTTCGCTGCTTCTTTATACTCGAAGATGAAGAGTTGTTGGAGTACTAAGCTTTTTTGGGGGACATATAATGGAAATGCCGTTGGGCTCTCTAGTCGGGTGGTTGTGGGGATTGGCGAAGGTAGGCCTTTTTGCCTTAATTCCGCTTTTTATCGTTTCCTGTTTTACAGGCCATTTTAAACGATTACTTGTCTATATTTACGGCGATTTTACCCGCAATGAACGGAATAAATTCATTCTCTATGGCGTACTTTTTTTCTTTATTATTGGAATCTATTGGCTGCTTCGGAGTCTTAAAGGACCGACGTTTAATGCTTTTATAGGGTCTCGGCACACGTGGGTTGCGGATATTGTATCGATTGCAGTGGTGTTTCCAATGATTGCAGGATACAGCTATTTGGTTGATCTTTTCCCGCGGCACCGTCTTTTTTATGCAATGTCCGTATTGTATTCGGTTCTTTTTGTCGGGCTCTGGTTTTTGATTAAAAATCCTGAGTTTGGAATGGCCGCGCCACTTGAGCACCGATGGAAATTTTTGGGATGGCTTTCGTACGTTATTATCGACAGTTTTGGGTCTTTAATGGTGGTGCTTTTTTATTCATTTATGGCCGATACAACAACCCCTGCTGAAGGGAAAAAGGGTTTTTTTATTACCACAACATTTGCGCAAATTGGAGATATTGTTGGTTCTTTAACGGTCGCTAAAATTAGTCGTGTAATTGGGGTCGAAACACTGTATCTTCTCGCTGCGCTTGTTACTATTATCTGCATTCCACTCATGGTCCGCTTTATTATTTGGTTTATTCCTAAAGAAGAATTTATCGGATATAAAACTGATATTGTTAAAAAAGAGGCGCCCGAACCGGGTTTTGTAGAAGGGGTGCGATTGATTTTTTCGCAACCATATTTGATGGGTATTTTTGTAGTTGTTTCTGTGTTTGAAGTGGTGGCTACTATTTTTGATCTGCAATTTCAGGTTCTTATCGCTGATTATGCACAGGGTGATGCGAGTCTTTATGCCGAATATACAGGTCAATTTGGTGCCTATGTTGGAGCTTTAGCTCTGGTGTCTATTTTATTTGGGGTGGGCAACTTAGGCCGCAAAATTGGATTGATGTTCTCGTTGATGATTATGCCACTTTTAATGATGCTCAATCTTGGTATTATGACGATCTCTTCGACTTTAAATGTCGCATTTTGGGTGCTTGTTCTTTCTCGTGGACTTAATTATGCATTTGGACAACCGGCCAAAGAGCAGCTCTATATTCCAACATCGCGCGATGCAAAATACAAATCAAAAGCGTGGATTGATACATTCGGTTCTCGTTTTTCCAAGGCCTCGGGCTCAGGAATTATGGGGCTTAAATATGGCCTTGGAGCTTCTATGATATTGGTTTCAGGGCTTGCATTTTCGCTTTGCATATTCTGGTTTGTTGCGGCGTTCTATTTGGGAAGAAGGCATAAGCATGCTATTGAACAAGACGAAATCGTCTGCTAGCTTGTCTAAAAAATATATAAATTAAAGGGATTTAACTGATGGTACTCAAGCGCTTTGCAATGAAAAAATTAGTGAGAGATAAGACTGTTGAGCGACAATATAACAAAGGAGCGACCGAGGTTGTGGCGCGTACACTTGAACCGAAAGAATATCGGGCTGCGTTACAAGAAAAACTTGTTGAAGAAGTTCAAGAGATTTTTGATGCTCACACCGTAGAAGAACTAGTTTCAGAATGCGCCGATGTGCTCGAAGTTATTGAAGCGCTTCTTGTCTACTCAGGGAAGACGTTTGATGATGTCCGTAAGGCGCAGAAAGAAAAAAACGAGAGACGTGGTGGATTTGTGACGCGTTGTTTTATAGAGTCAGTCGTTGCTCCCGAGGATTCTGAAATTGCACGGTACTGTAGCCAGTATCCGGGGAAGTACCCAGAATTACTTGTGGATAAAGTATGATATACTTCAAGATGAAGTGTTAAAAATATGTATAGATAAGGCGTCTGTTTATGAATCTTGCTAAAAGAATTCCCAATTTTCCTGTCTCGTTTTTTTCCGTAGTGATGGGGCTTGTCGGATTTATCATTGCGTTTGAAAAAGCTGTTGAGATATTCCAGTTATCGGGGGTTATCCCTCTTGTAATTTTAGGGGCGACGGCAACCATTTTTTTTGGTATTGGATTTATGTATCTTGCAAAACTTGTTTTACACAAAGAAGAAGTTATAAAAGAATTCAACCATCCCGTTAAAATAAGTTTTTTCCCTACGTTTTCCGTAAGTTTGCTGCTTTTTTCTATAGCTCTTCTTCCTTTTTTTCAGTCTCTCTCGTTTGTAGTCTGGCTTTTTGGAACGGTCCTTCACCTGATTTTTACTTTTGTGATTATAAGTCAGTGGATTAGGCACGACCGCTATCACATAGAACACCTCAGTCCTATCTGGTTTATTCCTGTTGTAGGAAATTTGCTTATACCGGTTGCAGGAAGCGTGTTCGTGTCGGGAGAGATTTTATGGCCATTTTTTAGTGTAGGGATAGTATTTTGGATCATGCTTATGACCATTGTTATATACAGGATTTTTTTTCATCCTTCTTTGCCAGAGAAAATTAAACCGACGCTCTTTATTTTAATAGCACCACCGGCTATTGCATTTATTTCTTATTTTAAGCTCACGCACCAGGTGGATAGTTTTTCAAAAATTTTATATTATTTTTCATTCTTCTTGGCTTTGTTGTTGCTTTTAAATATACGTGCATTGGTGAGTAAAAAATTCTATCTCTCTCTTTGGGCGTTTACATTTCCGCTTACAGCTATTGCAACGGCAAGTGCGCTTATGTTTAATGTAAGCAAGTTGATTGCGTTTAAATATTTATTTATAGGCTTTTTAGGAGTTTCTGGTTCCATGATAGTAGTTTTGAGCTACAAGACTATCAAAGCTATTTATTTGCATGAAATTTGCGAGGCCGACTAAAAAACCTATAATAAGCGTTATTGTTTTGAAGTTTATTGAGCCTTTTATTTCGCGGTATTTATTGTGGAGAAATACAAGAGGTTTACTGCTTGAGCTTGATGTAAAAATTTTCATGAGATCCAAATGCAAGCAAGACGATCTGTGATTTCTTTTTGTTGCATTCATAAGCCAATAGGGTTAATTGCTTAGTCATCTTAAACTTGTATACTCGAATGCCTGATAAATCTCCCTTTTTGGCTTCTCCAATGTCCGGGTTCTTGAGAATAGTTTTTACTGCCTCATCCAGTTCGATTTTTTGAGTTTTATGTAATTTTTTCAATTGTTTGGTAAACGTCGAAGTTTGAAAAATCTGCATACTCATTTCTCGGTAAAAGAGTATTTTTCAACTTTTCCAAATTCGGCTTCTTGGAGTGCTATAAGAATATTCTTGATAAACTCATAAGTTAGGTCGGGATTTTCTTCCGCTATTTTCCCAATTTTTGCCCAATATTCAATTTGCCCTGCTACTGAACGGTTTAACGCTTTTGATATAGTTTTTGCTTCGGACATTATCTCATCGGATAATTTAACAGTGCTTGCCATACTAAAGATCTTTCTTTTTCGATTAAAACAATCATTTTGATGTGTTGAGTATTATTATGCCGCATTTTGCAGTTTTTTGCAATACTACATAACTTCTATCGCTGATCTTTTCTGTCGCTAATTATGGCGCTGATTGCACCTCCTGCGACAAGGCCAACAGGGCCACCGATTGCCGCACCGGTTCCTCCACCAGCAACCCCTCCGATAAGAGCGCCCAGTCCACCCGTTGTTAAACCGCCAATAAGAACCCGTTTTCCCTTGCTATGATGGTCGTGTTTGTGCTGCCGCGCATCGGTTATTCCATAGCCAAAAAGAGCAATAAGAGCTAATCCCAAAAAAAGCATTTTCATAGATTTCTCCCCGTTATGAAAATTATGTAAAACTACTCCAAACTGTTTTTGGCCAACATAGATGTATCCTGAAGACTTCTATCAAGATGTTTGAGGGTAGAAAAGTTTTCTTTAATCTGAAGAGCTGTCAAAGCACCAATAAGAGCGCTTACTATATCGTACATGCCTTTTTTGAGATCTGCCGTTGTTTTGCTGAAAGCATCCGCAAGGCTTGGCTTCAGGCTCTTTAAAATAGGAACAAGTCTTTTGACGCCAGCTTTTGCAATGTCCATCTTTTTAGCAGTATTCTCATAGTGGCTGAGATCCCACAAAATATCATTAACTGCAGAAATTGAATGATCTAATATTATTTTGATTTGCTTGGGTACGATTTTTGGGTTTTTCGCTTCAAAGTTAACAACTTTCTGTACCTGAACCAACTTCTTCATGCTCAAATTAAAGGATGCGGTTTCTATGGTGTCTTGAGAAAGAGTTGCAATCTCGTCTGCTGCGTCTTGCAGGGAGCGTACATTGATTGCATAATTTTGAGAGCTCATAAGCAAAGCGCTTACGCAAAAACTGCCTACAAAAAGAGCCGATAATAAAAATTTTTTCATGGTAATACCTTCCGTTAACTATTTTTTAAGTGGATAAGGAATGATTCAATTGCAATATCTAAAGCGTTTTTAAGGTCACGTGTAGTGGTTGTATCGAAAATTCCAACCTTTAGACCCTTTTGTGCTTTTTCAAGCGCTTTTACTTGTGCTGCTGCTTGTTGTTTACGTTCTTGTGATCCCCAGTCTTTTTGTAATGTTTTAAGAGCATGTTCAATGGCCTCAAGAGCCTTATAAATTTTCTCTTGAGCAGTCGTTGAAACAATGGCGGTACTCTTGGTCAGAGTGTCGACAAGGCCCCATACACTATCAAGATCAAAAAGAGTTTGACTTAGTTCCGATCGATTATCGAGTTGAACAGATCCTAATGAATAAGCCAGTTTATTTTGTATACGATTGACCAATTCATCATGAGATTGACTGCTTGCTCCCGCAAAAAACGTAAAGCTGATGCTCATTACTAAACCAGCGCCCAAAAGCGCTCGTGTTACTATTTTCTTCATAAGAAGACCTTTCTTCTTAAAAATTATGGTACCTCTATTCCAGTTATTATCATACCAAAGTGCGACCAATAAAATCAATATTTGAAATTAAATTTTAAATATGCCAAGATGAAGGGGGTTTCGAGGCTTGAGAAGATGGGTGTATTCAAGACGCAAAAATCCCCACGAACAGAATTAAGAGTTCTATTCGTGGGGTAGAGACTAAGGGGCTGATCAATTACCCTTGTTGATTTTGATTGAGCTGATTTTGAGTACTTGTGTTTGGGTCTAGGTTCAAAAAGTTTTGATAAGCGATGTAGAGTTGTTGTTGAGTGACATGAGGAAGGCAGCAAAACCGTTTGTTGATAAAAATATTTGTAGTCAAATTGCTTGGCGTTGAAGATGACGAAGTTGTGTTTATTGGTGTTAGTTTTTCGTATGTTTTAACGGTTGTTTTAATAAATTCAGCCCAACAAAGCCAATTGGACAAAGGATCAAGGAACAAAGGTAGTTTTGTAATAGTAATGCTCTCGTTTTGTATTGTTTTTAATGTTTGTTCTTCAGTAAAAACATCCCTAAATAATCTTCTTGGCGGTTGATTTGGCCCACCATTTGATCCGTTGTTGTTTATCATGCCAAAAAAGTTTTGTGTGCATCCTAAGCTCAAAAGAGCCAATAAGAAATTAAATTTAATTTTCATTTTTTTCTTTCAATTAATAATATTAAAATAACAAGCTCTGTGAATACGATAAAAGTAGTTTATTAAATAAAACTCTATTTGTCAAGAAGTAAATAATTTTTCATACATTTGCCCAGTTTCTTTTTGTTCTTCATTTCATCTTTAAAAGTCTTTATCCATGATTTTGCCGCTTTTTTAGAGTTGTCCTCGATCGTTGCTTTAGTTTTCCCAAGTTTATCAAAATAGACATAATTCCGGTCATCAGCATTTTTGGTTTTTTTATATGAAAAAATAGCAGTTACTCCACCAAATTTGGTAGTTCCCTTATTGGGTTGAGTATCTTGGTAACCTTTTGCATAAATTTTTGTATGATGCCAGTTCTTAAGTCCCTTGATATTTTTTATGTGCACACAATAAGAGGCCATAATTCTCTTTTTGAACATTTCTGGAAAGAGGTCTGTGAGAACTTGAGCGCAGTCTTTAAAGTCGTTAGGGACTACTAATTTTTTAATGGTTTGAGAAAAAGCACCCGGAATCCCTGCTGAAAAATAGGGATAAGCAGCTTTTAATGACTTAGGCTTTATTGACTTAATCATTGTAACCACAACCTTCTCAATTGTTGATCCGTCCATTAGAATAACAAAAGGTTTCTGACGTGCTTTGTGCGGTGTGTATTCTTCGGCTGGTACAATATCAGTGGAATTTGACTGGGTAACCGGCCAAAAAGATGGATCGGTGGGAGCCTTAAAAACGGGTATTCTGTCTCCCAAAGCCTTTCTTGTTTGAGTATATTGTAAATGCTGTGCTGCATTGGTAAATTCCTTAAAGATTTTTTTACATAATTTGTCGTTTAGGGTCAGGTTTTTTTCTTTTACCTTAAACTCAGTAAAAGACTTTAAAAATAACTGATACTGATCTTCTTTTAAGATACCATTAATAGGGCCATTGCCTGTAAGAGACATAGAGGTAAGGATAGGGGGTAGAGATGAAAGTTTTTTTGCCAATTCAGTTAATTTTATAGTATCGTTCCAGCAACTTACAATATGAACAAGCATCAGATGTGTTCTCTCCATAATTTTTTCAAGAATCTGAGCCACAACGTCTATTGTTAGGTGGGTGATTCCATTATCACTCTTAACAATATTATTGTTTTTGAAATCGGCTACATCTGTATGAAGGGTCGCTTTGCCACCATGCCCATCAATTACGATAATCCACCGAGGTATATCTATTTTATTTTTATATAACTCTTTCGGTACAAAAAAATTACTCAAAACATTCTTCAATTCTTCCGAAATTGCTTCATCGGTTTGAACATGAAGATCTAAGTTTTTTTTGCCAATTTTTTCAGCAGTTCCCAAATACTGTAGCTGCGTAATCAAAATGCCTAATTTTTTCTCCATTTCTGTTGCTGTTACATCTGAATTGCTGTTTAACGATTTAGTTTTTGGATTTTCAATGGCGTTTTTTAGATCATTTTCCAACATTTCCTGAGGAATTCCAAGAACAAAGGCCTTACCGTTACTCTCTAAGGCGCCTGGTAATCCAAAAAAATAGTACCCGTTAGAATGTTTGCTTTCATATACGTTGTCTGGTATGAAAACATTAAGTACGGTTGCTGAAAATAATACTAAAAGTCTTGATTTAAAAATAAAATCGAGAGTCTTTGATGTGCAGCTATCATTCAGTTTTGCTTCAGGAATGATTATTAATGAGTGTGTTGCAAAAGGAACTTTGTCGGGTGCAATAACTGCCTTATCAATAATTTTTTCTTCCTCTCTAGAGTATTTAAAAAGAGTTGCAAGTTCTGCTGCGTCATCTGCTACTTCAAGTGAAGTATCCGGTGTCGAGATATATCCCGTGGTCCAGCAACTTAGAGATTTATTCGAATGTTTTGATGCATTTACAATATTATAGATAATTTCTGCATTAGATGCGACTATTCCAAAACTCCAGGTAAGAATTCCAACAAGGACAGCGATTTTATTTTTTATAGCCATGTTACTTTTCCTCCGGAAACAAATAATTTTGCATACAAGCTTGCAACTTTTTTTTGTTTTCTATTTCCTCTTTAAAAGTCTTTATCCACAACAGCGCCTCTTTTTTAGAGTCTTTATCAGCTCTTTTTTCTTCCAAAGTTTTATCAAAGAAATAATACTTCTTAATTGGACTATTTTTGTTTTCTTGGTATGAAAAAACAGCATCTATTCCTTCAATACCAACGCCGCATTTATTATTTTTAGCGATTTTGGCGTAAATTTTGGCCTTGTGACAACCCGCAATTCCCTTAATATTTTTTATATGGACGCAATAAGATAAATATTCTGATACTTTTTCTTCGAACATGTCTGGAAACAGCTCCTTTAAAATATCAGTGCAGGTTTTATATTGATATTGAACATTTAATTGCTTGATAACTTGAGCAAAACTTCCTGGAACTCCTGCTGAAAAATAGGGGGAAGCTATTTCTTTTTTAGAATCTTTCAGCTTAAAAATGTTAACCTTGATGTTTTCAATGGGTGTGCCATCCAATAAAACAATATAGGGGGCTTTAAGTTCTGGTTGTGATTTAAGATCCTTAGCCTGTATAATTTTAGTGGAACAGAAAGATGGAACTGGCCAAAAATGTGTATCTGTGGGTGATTTAAAAACAGGTATGTTGTGACCCCGTGCTGTATCGGGAGCTTTTGGATCTAAATATGGTATTGCTTTGGTAAATTTTTCAAAGATTTTTTTATGTAGTTTTTCTCTATTTTTAAACTCTTTTTTCTCCAGCTGACAATCAAGAAAAGAGTTTAAAAATAGCTTATATCGATCTGTTCCTGATGAGACGGCAATTTGACCATTACCAGTAAAAGACATGGAGGTAAAAATCGGAGGATTTAGTGAGAGTTTTTCTAATAATTCAGTTAATTTTATAATGCCGCCATAACAAGAGGTAAACTGAACCAACATTAGCTCTGTTCTTTCCATAATAGCATCAATAATTTCAGCTATATCAGATATTTTTAGGGAGGCTAAAGAAGTAGCATCTTTAACAATAGTCTTGTTTTTATCGATATCGCTTACATTTGTATAAAGAATTGCTTCGGGGGCATGTCCATCAAATACCATGATCCAGCGAGGCTTATCCATCTTATTTTTATATAATTTATTTGGTACAAAAAAATTGCTCAAAATATTTTTTAAACCGTTTGCAAGATTTTCCTCTTTTTGATTTACCAGCTCAAGTTTTTTTTCCCCAATTGTTTTAAGTGTTCCTAAATAGTGTAGATGGGTAATAAAAAAACCCAGTTTTTTCTCCATTTTTGTTGCTGTTATACTTGAATTGTTGTTTAACGATTTAGTTTTTGGATCTCTAAAGGCGTTTTTTAGATCATTGTCCAGCATTTCTTCCGGAACACCAAGTATAAAGTCCTTTCCTTTGCTTTCTAAGGCGCCAGGTAAGCCAAAAAAATAGTACTCGCCGCAAAGGCTTTTAGCTTCAAAAGACTGAATCATGGTTGCTGAAAAAAGTACTAAAAGTTTTGATGCAAGAATTGATTCTATAATGTTTCGCGAACCTTTTTCATTAGGCTTTGTTTCAGGAACGATTATCAATGAGTGCGTTGCAAAGGGAACGGTAGTTTTATTTAATAGAGCAGTCTTCTCTTTATTTTTACTACTGCTTTTTATCTTTTCTTCTGGTAATGGAAAACTAGTTGCGAGGTCAATCGTATTGTTTTTATTGGGAAGGTTGTAAGATGTAGGCATATATCCTGTTATACTCGCACAATCTGAGTCTGTTGTTGAAAGGTTTGAAAAATCGAGCACAACATCAGAGGCTCCTGCTCCAAAGCTCCAAATAAGAATTCCGACAAGGACAGCGATTTTATTTTTTATAGTCATATTACTTCTCTTTCATTACTAATAAATGCTAACAAATCCTAATAAACCAAAAAAACTATATTATTCTGGCTATTTGTCGTCATAATCTATCAAGATATTTGCTATAAATTCAGTTATAATTTGATTTTATTTCTAATAGCGAATAGTTTTTATATATTTAATACTACCAGAATATCACAAAATTGCAATTTTTTTAAACGAATGCGTGAATAAGTAGCCTTTTGCTCCATCTGCAGCGTAGCTTGCTACGATAAAATTTTATTGGTTGCATCTTGGTTCTGAAAGATTTATGGTACTAGAAATTACCATTCATTTTTACAAGGAGGTGGGGTTTATAACAATATAAAAGTAACACTATCGTTTGTAATGGAGTTAGAAAGGAGTAAGGCTTATGAAGAAACTGCTTTTAGCACTTTTTTGCCTTTTCGCGTCTTTTAGTGGGGCGTATGTACCGGAAGATTATGCTGTTTTTGTGGTAAGGGGGCTCAATTCTACTGAAGATTTTCCACCTATTGCGCAAGCTTTTCATGCAGAATTTCCAACGATACCAATGGTTATGGGGCGAATTGGTGACGGATCGGCTGCCACTACCAATCGCGGCATGTACCATCTGTTAGATGACCTCTATGCAGATGCGAGCACAAACGCTGCTCTTGTTGGGAAACGAGTCATTGTAATAGGGTTCTCTCAAGGTGGGCTTCTTGCACGTGCTTTTATCGAGAAATATGCCCATATTCTACCGTTTACTATAGATAGTCTTCTTTCCTGTGCAAGCCCCCAGGCTGGAGAGTTTGGCCTGCCCGATTCCTGGACTGAATGGGTAGATCTTGTTGTGTGGCATGCAGATGATCTTATTCTTCAAGCAATCACCAATCTTTTGGGAATTAAAGGTACCACTATTGATGTAGTAGGCTTTGGTTCTATGACGGTAGAAAATGCGGTCAAAACAATAGGGCAAACGGCAAAAACCAGAGGGGACATATTAGATCCTCTGAGAGAGTCTATCGCAAGTCTTATTAAATCATTGGTAGCCCAAGATTGGCCGTTGGTGCGAATAATCTTTTATAATGCCATAGGGCAAGATCTTATTAGTGTTGCAAACTACTGGAAAGACCCTGAGCATAAAGCTGATTACTTAGCTTTTAACAGCTTTCTCCCTTACTTTAACAACGAAAAAGATCATGCAAATGCAGCACAATATAAAACAAACATACAAAAGTTAAATTGTATTTTGATGCTCTGGGCAAACACTGATTTTGTTATAAAACCAGACCGTTCTGGGTCTATGCGCTTCTACAAATGGGGCTCTCGAACTGATCTAGAAAGGACTTTTACAGAAACTGCACAATACACAGATAATCTTCTTGGGTTGCGTGATATGTATGACAACGGAAGGTTGTTCTTTGAATGTCCTTATGGAATGGGCCACGGGTGTGAAGGGCCTGGCGTAACAATAGCTATGAATTATCTTCGAGCCATTGTCACCCAAAGACCTCCTAATGAGATATTTGATGCGGTAAAAAACAATAATCTTGCCTATGTCCAGCTCTTGCTCAGTGAAGACAGTTCTCGGGCTTTACGGCGTGATGGTTTTGGCCGGCTTCCTATTTACTATGCGGGAAACAAGCTTGAAATAGCGCAGCTACTCTACTCACAGGCACTTCTTTTAAATAAACCACTTCCTTTGTCAGAGCAATCTGAGCTTCTTGTTAATGCTTTTGGGTCAGGATCTTTGGCGGTTGCGCAGTGGATTATAGAAGGGCTTCATTTCAATCCAGCTGACATCAAGCCTACCTTGATTGCCGTAGCAGATGAAAACCACCAGACAGCGATGATTTCTTATATTAATAGTTTTGTTCCACAAACTCTGCACAGCGCAGTCGCTCAAAACAACCTTGCTCTGGTTACCCAAATGGTTGCGGCTAATCCTGTTTTGATTAATCAGCTAGAGTCGTCAATGTTGCCCATCTATTTTGCAGGGAATAAGCTTGATATAGCGCAATATCTTTTTGCGCAACATCGCACCTATGGCCTTCTTAGCTTGCAGCAAATATATCAACTCTTGTATTTTGCTTGTGGAGCGGGATCGCTTCCTGTGGTGCAATGGATTATTGAAGGACTTTATTTTGATATAACTGGTTGCAAAGATAATCTCATCACGATAGCTCAGAATAACTATCAATATCATATTGTAAGTTATATCAATACTTTTATGACTCAAGGAAGACCATCTATCGAAACTGCAGTGTGTTACAATAACTTGGCACTCGTAACTCAGATTACAAATTGTAACCCGGTTAATATAGAGCACATCGACTCTGTAGGAATGCTACCAATCCTTTATGCAGGCAATAAAGTTGAAATAGCCCAATACCTCTACGATCAACATAGTGCTCTTGGTAGACCATTGACACAAGAGACGCTGAATACTCTGTTGTATTATGCTTTTGGATCAGGGTCGCTTCCGGTAGCGCAATGGCTGTTGGAAGTGGTACGACTTGTGCCAAGCTCTTTGGAAAGTCTTGTTTCAGTTGCTCAGGCTAATGGGCAGATCCAGATGATTGACTATCTAAGATCACTTGGACTTATTAGCTAATATTGCAATCATAGTAATCACAAAAAGGGGACCCGCAAGGGCCCCCTTTTTTATTAGAGGTATATTTAACTTCTTTCGCCCCCTACTCAATTTTTGTATAGTTGGTGTAGAGGTGGAAAAGAAATGGTAGAGAAGGTTGAGTTGCGTGTTTGACAGCTTGGCGAGGTTTACTTATAACATGAAGTATTAAATATAATCTTTATTACCCCGTTATTTCGAATAGAAGCAAATGAAAAACATCAAGCAAGTTTCAAGATTAAATCTTGGATTAAATCCTGTAAAAAATTTTTTCGTGCTTATCGCTCTTGTTATAAGTGTTCAATCTCTTCATGCAGGACAGGCTCCGCATGGCTATGTAATTGAGCTACATGAACTTGTTAAGCATGCTGAGCCTAAGGATGTTGGAAAATTTTTGGCGCCAATAACGACATATAGTACTGTGGCAATTTCTGCCAATCCTCCGACTGCTATGGTAGTTGCTACGACTACTTATCCCCATGATGTTAACGAGAAAGATAGTGATGGATATACAGCGCTTCATTGGGCTTGTATGCAGGATTCTGTCGGTATGGCGAAGGTTCTTATTGAAAACTTTGCGAATGTTAATGCTAAAGCTAAATCTGGTGAGACGCCGATTTACCAGGCTCTTCGATCCAGGACTTCTGGGATAGTAAAGCTTCTTGTTGAAAAGGGTGCAAGCGTCAAAGTGAGCACGAGTGATGGCGAAACTCCGCTTTTTGAAGCGATTGAATCTAGTACTCTGGAAATAATCAATCTTCTTATTAGTAAGGGCGCTGATGTTAAGGCTAAAAATAAGAATGGCAGCACTCCTCTTGAGTTGTTAAGTATAAAGGATGAGTTGTTAGATCAGGCTACGTCTCAGCAGCGGGCTGAACTTTGCATTTTGCTTATGAAAAGAGGTATTCAAAATATTGAGACGTATGTAGTGACGTTCATGAAGAATGGCCTTGATTTTAATACCTGTGATATTGATGGCAATACCCCGCTCCATGTAGCGTGCCAGAGAGGTTTTTTTTCAATAGCCAACCTTTTTGTTGAAAAAGGGGCGGATGTTACTATTAAAAACAAGAATGGTAAAACGTCCATTGATCTTTTAGCTTCAAAGGGCTTTTTAGAGGAGCGGACAGAGTTTTGTTTGTCGTTATTTGCAAAAAATGCTAAAGCCTTTAAGGCCCAAATAAAGCAGTTGGTTCAAAGTGGACTTAATGTTAAAACGCAGGATGCTGACGGTAAAACTTTGCTGCATTGGGCATGTAAAAATGGTTTTTTTGATATAGTACAATTTCTTATTAAACAAGGTGCTTCAATTTTGGCTAAAGATGGCGATGATTATACACCTTTACATTTCGCTTGCAGCCAGGATGATTGTAGCGTCGTAGAGCTTCTTGTTAAAAACGGTACTGTGGTTAACGCAAGGACTGTGTTAAATTCTCATACTCCTTTGCATGCGGCGTGCCTTTTTGGTTCCCGTGAAATAGTAAAGTTTCTTATAGACAATGGCGCTGATCTTAATGCTAAAGACAAATATGATGAAACTCCTTTGTATTGGGCATGCGGATCTGGTCACCTTGACATAGCAGGTATACTTATTGAAAAAGGTGCTGCTGTTGCTATTAAAAGTCAGTCTGGTAACATTCCCTTTGATCTATTAAAAGAATTAGAACAATTGACGAAGCTTTGTGTAGTGCTTTTAAAGGGAGGAAATCGAAAGGTTACTCCTCAAATAAAAGAATTGATTAAGCGAGGAGTTGATATCAATGCGCAAGATAATGAAAATTATTGTACTTTGCTGCATTTGGCAAGTGAGAGCGGTTTAATTGAGGTAGCGGAGTTTCTGTTAGAGAAAAATGCTCAAATTGATGTCCGTGATAAAAATGAAGAGACGCCTTTGTTTTTGGCATGTAAAAAAGGTCATTTTGGTTTAGTTGAGCTTCTTGTAAAAAAAGGGGCAGATGTTAATGCAAAAAACAAGTGTGGTGAAACTCCTTTGCATGTGGCATATAAACAAGGCTTTTTAGGTATTGGATCGCTTCTTATTGAAAAAGGGGCATCGGTTAATGTATCCAATAAGGACGGCAAGACCCAGATTGATCTTTTAGGAATACAAGAATGTGCGCCTCAATATCCTGCTTTACTCGCAATGTCGCTTATGCAAAATGGTCATAAGAACAGAGCTGCAATTATACAGTTGCTCACAAAAAAAGATTTTGATATTACCGCACAGGATAGTGATGGGAATACCGTTCTACATTACGCATGTGCTAATGGTTATCTTGATATAGTGAAGTTTCTTATTTCTAATGATGTTGACGTTTCTACCAAAAATACAAAAGGATATTCTCCTCTCGATCTTTTAGATGTTACATCAAAAGAACGAGCAGAAATCTTTCTGCTGCTTTTACAACAAAAAGGCAATCAAGATCTTGAGCCTCAGGTTAAATCCTTGATAAAAGGGGGTAATATTCCTCTTAATCTTCTAGAACAACAGGGAACCCTTAAAGACCGTGCCGCATTATGCTTATTATTTTTCTTAAAGAAAAATAAAGGGCTTGAATCTCGAATTAAGCCGCTCATAAAAGGCGGTCTTGATGTTAATAAGAAGGATGATAATGGGAATACTCTTTTACATTGGGCATGTGATAATGATTGCTTAGGTTTAGCAAAATTACTTTTTGAGACCAAAGCGAGCGCTACCATTAAAAATAAGAATGGGAAAACTCCCCTTGATCTTCTTAAGGCCAATAGTCGCCTTAAATTAGGGCAGTTACTTAAGAATATTGGCTATGCAAACAGTTCTGTTGAAAAAATTTGTTAGGGTGAGATTTTTTTGGCGTTAATGTAAAAAACAAGACGATTACAAGACTATTAATTGAAGGATTAAATCCTGAGTCTGTATTATCGAAGTAGACAGGAGACCCGCAAGGGTCTCCTGTCTACTTCGATAAGTTACTTTACTTAGCTATTTTCAATTTTATATCAACAAATTTACGGCTTGCTGCATTTGAAGTTGTTGTAGTTACAACTAACTTTGGCAGTTTATTGATGTTTGGAACAATCAATGTGCCGAGATTCTTTCTTTGAATTAGCATATTCTTACTTTTGTGAATCCTTTGAAGCTCTCGAGGGTCTGTAACGACTTTCTTCACGTACAAATCAACAGCCTGTTCAAACTTACCATTTTTGTCAGCGTAATTTTCAAAGCAGATGTTGAGCCATTTATGTCGTCGAGCACAAGAGTTCCGGGCATCTTTGAGAATTTTAACATAGAGCCATTTGACTCCGGCTTCTAATTTGCTTACGTGGAGAAATAAATTACTTTTTTTAGGTTGTACGATATATCCTTCTTTTTCGTCGGCTTCGACTCTGTAGCTGATCCCAGGTTGCATTTTACTATCTACTTCTTTACGCCATGTTTCATGCTCCATATACCACGAAATGAATTTGGTTATATTTTCACGTGGAAAATCAATGGACGGTTTGTCTGCTTGGGCCAGTAAATCATTCTCTTTAAGCCACGTATAAAGATGATCGGCAAAGTTTTTTGAACCTAAATGGAGCAAGGGAAGAATATCTTGTACCCGAGCATTTTGATCATTGGAGGTTAGATGCGTAAGAACAAATTGGTTGAAGGTCATTGCGCCTTTGCTTACTTGATAAAAATCAGTCACCATCTTTAAATATGCTGTTATCTTTGGATCTGTGCTTGTGCCAGCGGTGGTAATGTCAGCGCCATGTTCTATAAGCCACTGTACTAAGTTTTTGGATAAGTCCTTTGTTATAGCCATATTTAACGCGGTATTTCCGTAATTTGAGTGGGCATTGATATCTAAAACACCTTTTTTAACAAGGAGTTTAAAAAAATCAAAATCTTTGTTAAAAATATAACAATTAATCATAAAAGAATGTTCTAGATCAAGCTTTGCACCATCTGTAAGAGCGATTTTTGCAGCTTTAAGATTATTATCCATAATAGCTATTCTCAGTTTTTCGTTAGGTGACTGGTCTTGTTGCATTGCTTTTGTACTCATACCTGGTAACATTGCAAAAAAAACTGCGGTGAGTGCTGCATTTTTAACTTTATTATTTACTTTAAACATATCTTTATCTCCATTATTTGGATTATCTGTTTTTTATTTGGTTTTTCCTGATGTCTTGTATTCAGTGTGACATAAATTTTATATTTGTCAAATTTATTTATCGGTATACCGTGAGAGTTGGAAGATCTGATGCATCATGTCGCACAAAAATTAAGGTGTCGCTGAGTTGCCCGGTGAGGGGTAAAATGCGGTTTGAGACAAGTGTTGCTTCGAGTTGATAGCCAAGCCGAAGCGGGACGCCTTGGCTCTTCTGGTTGATTTTGTCACATCGAATCTCAATTCTTTGTGCATACAGCTCATCAAAGGCATAACGCGTAAGGGCGTTAACGGCTTCAGCCATAAACCCAAGCCCGGTTTTTGAGGTACGGAGCCAATAGCCAATTTCAAAACAGGGAACATCCCAGTCAATAGTATGGAGGCTGCAGATGCCCACTACCTGCTGGGTCTTTTTTTCTATAATGAGGTATTGGAACCAAGGCTCTTCGTTTTTTTTAACAATCCAATTAGTAGCAGCTTGGCAGGCAAAGAGCTCTGAATTTTCTTGAGTTGCATTTGTCTCCCATGCCCAGGGCATAAAAGCGTCAAATTCTTTTTTTGATTCTATCGCTGCACTATGCAGAGCAGCTCCATCACTCGGTTGTGGAGATCTGAGGAAAAGACGCGGTGTTATGAGTGGGCAGGGAAAATCATGAAGAGGTATCGGAAGAGGGTGTTTTGTCATGATTGCATCCTGGTGTAGTGTGGTTAAAAAAGAAGTCACGAAGACTCTCTGTCGAAACAGATCTTCTTCGTGACTTTCTTATACTAAATGCGACGGTAATTATACCGTAGCGATTTTAGTTATTTGTCCAACGTTTGAGGCGTGGAACAATGTTGTTTGCCATGCTTTCCGCTTTTTCTTCGGGCATGCCACGACGTTGTACCATAATACGCGTAACTTTTTGGAGCATTTGCTCTTTGGTTATTGAAGGTTCTGTGAAAGCACCTTCTTTATAACAAAAACAGCAATAATCTCTGCTTGCTTCACCGGATGCTTCTGTACCAAACTTCTCTGGTCTCAACATAGGCATGCCACAGCTTTGGCAAAAAGGGCCACGTGGGCCACGTTGTTCTCTTGGATCTCTTGGCGGCCTTGAATTTGAGAAATTCATGAAAATGCATTCCTAGACTTAAATAAAGGTGACTTTGCATATATGCAATCAAAATATACCATAGTTTAACGATTTTTACAATGAAGCATTTTCTTCTTGGTTTTAAAGGCTTGAAGATGTGTGTATCATAATTCTCCAAAAAAGCCTGCCAGAAGAGATTAAGATTCAAAATCAATGCAAAAATAGAATTGATTTGAAATTAAAAAAATAAGAGCTTGGTGTTAAGTTCTCATTTTTCTGATTTTTCTTTGTACCTTATCTCTGTTGTTATTTTTTTCTTGTTTAAGATGGGTTCAAATGTTTTGTAAGAGGTCTTAAACCAGTCGACAGCAGTTTTCCGCAGTGGATTTGGCCAGAGCGTGATTTCATGTGCGTTGCCTACGAGAATAAAGTTGCCATCGGGGCTGAAAATGGCCTTAGGGCTAAATATGTCAACACTGTGTTCTGTTTCTGTGAAGTGATAGTTTAAAGTTTCTAAGCAGACTTTTTTATCAACACTCCACAAAGAGATGTCGTTAGTTGTTTCCTTTGTTCTAACCAACAAGATTTTTCCATCGGGGGACCAATCAAGGCCGCAAACCGGTTTATTTGTTTCCAATGTACCGAACAATTTGTCGTTTTTGTAATCCCAAATCGCGATTCTGCCTTTTTCATCTCCCATGGCAATCAATGCGCTATCCTTACTTATGGCCGCGCTCAAAGCAGGTGTATGGAGATTACGCCATTTAAGAAGCTTTCCAGTCTGTGCATTCCATACCTTTACAATCGGATCATTTTCTGCCGTACTGACAACAAATGCGTCATCAGGACTGCACGTAATACTGGTGACGGTCGTGGTATGCGCCCTGGGCTTAGGCGTAGGGATGGGATTAAGCTCAGGGTCAGAAAACCAAAAAATGAGTTTTCTAGGGGTATATGCATCTATTTTGCTCATTAAACCATATATGTCTTCTCCAGCGTAGTAACTAATGGGGAGGAAGCTTATGAAAAGAGATTTACTGTCTTGGCTGAAAGTGTGAGTTTCAACGAATCTCGCAAAGTCGTTATCTGCTTCACCTCTTTTTTCTTTTATATAATAAAAGGTAATATTTGGGGAGGGGTTCTTAGATTCAATATGGAGCCATGTTACAATATTTCCGTCAGGACTTATTACACCCAGTTTGTTTACATTAGAAGCTACATTGTTAATGAGTTTGCTTCCCGTTGAATCCACGGGAAATCGATAGAGTTTTCTGCTAGAACCCCATAAACAAATTCTTTTGCCTGAATCCATAAAATCTGCACCTATAAAATATGATTCTTTTGGATCACTAATGAACGTGCAATTGGGATTTTTTTCGGTGAGAGGGAGGACTTGAGGGCTTAATTCGTTAAGAGAAAGCGTGTGCTTTAGGGTCCCTGTTGTTTTTTTGGAAAGCAGTTCGAGAGTTGTTAGAAGCTCACTACAGGTCTCTTCTGTGACGCCTTCTTTTTTTATTTTTTCCACGATAGTTTGCTCTAGAACATCGGCTTTTTTGTCTATTTTTTCAACTATCAAAAAATCTAAAGCTTCAACAAAGGTAATAAGTGCGTCGAGCTTAAGGCTTTGAAGATAATTTTTTATTTTATCCAGATCGTCCGTTGAGAAAAAAATAAGGTGTGCATGGAGTATACGAAGGGCGTTAGTTGCAGGACTGTAACTCTTTTTGAGGAGTAGCTGGGTGAGTATGCTGTCTGTATCTTTTTTTTCAAAGTCTTGAAAGCTTTTAAAAAATGTGTCGATGTAGGGGAGTATAAATTCGGTGATCTCTTTTTTTATTGCAAAGGCCTTGTATTCTGATTTAAACCAGGTAACAAAAGATTTTTTTGAGGGAATTACCCTGTCTTTGTCCAGATACCTGTCTTTGTCCAGATACCTGTCTTTGTCCAGATAAGTAAAGGCGTCAAGGATCTGTTTATAATTAGAAAGAGTCACCACTAGGTTTTTCATGTTTATTAATTGACTAAGTGTGTCTCCTAGAATTTCTTTGTAGGTGTCGATATTTTTGAGTCCTAACTGATCCATAGCGCCAATTAAATTAAGAACTATATCTGATTGTTGGTTAAAGCCGTGATCCTTGAGATATTTTGTTAGGACGTTTTCGCTCTCTGGTGGAGTAGTAAAGAAGCCAAAAGAGAGGCTAATAGTCCTCAAGGCGTTTTGAAGTGATTCATCCTTTTTGTCTGAGGAAGAGAAGATTTTTGAGAGAGAGTCTTTTAGAAAAGTTTGTCTTGTGGTTTCACTTGAAATGGACTTCTTCTGTTCGCTTAACTTTTTAAAAAAATCGCTGCCTGTAATGATTTCTTCAAGTTTTTGTAGCCGTTGAAGAGCAACTCTGGTTTTGACCAAATCATTCTTTTTTTCTTGAAATTCATTTGAGCCAGAAAGGAGTGCTGTCGCCATGAGCGTTATAGGCACGCAAAAACGACTGCCAGCCAGTAAGTATTTTTTTATAGCGTAGCGCATACGAGTCCTCCCTTATTTTTCTTTGTACCTTACCTCTGTTGTTATTTTTTTCTTGTTTCAGACGGGTTCAAATGTTTTATAGGTGGTCTTCAACCAGTCGACAGCAGTTACCTGCGGGTTACTTGGCCAGAGCGTGATTTCATGTGCGTTGCCTACGAGAATAAAGTTGCCATCGGGGCTGAAAATGGCCTTAGGCCTAAATACTTTATCAACTTTTTCTTCTGGGGGATGATAGTTTAAAGTTGCTAAGCAGACTTTTTTTTCAACACTCCACAAAGAGATGTCGTTAGTTGTTTCCTTTGTTCTAACCAATAAGATTTTTCCATCGGGGGACCAATCAAGGCCGCAAACTGGGCTATTTGTTTTCAATGTGCCGAACAATTTGTTATTTTTGTTATCCAAGATGTAGATTATGCCATTTTCACCGCCCATGGCAATCAATGTGCTATCCTTACTTATGGCCACGCTCAAAGCAGGTGTATAGAGATTAAGCCATTTAAGAAGCTTTCCAGTCTGTGTATCCCATACCTTTGCAATCGGATCGTTTTCTGCCGTGCTGACAACAAATGTGCCATCAGGACTGCACGTAATACTGGTGACGGTCGTGGCATGCGCCCTTTTAAGCTGAATTGTAGGGTCGGGATTAAGCTCAGGATCAGAAAACCAAAAAATGACTTTTCGAGGAGGGTATGCATCTATTTTGCTCATTAAACCATATATCTTTTCTCCAGTGTAGTAACTAGAGGGGAGGAAGCTTATGAAAAGAGATTTACTGTCTTGGCTGAAAATGTAAGTTTCAATGAATCTCGTAAATTCTTTATCTTTAACTGATTGATTCCCCTTTAGCAGTTTATACATAAGGGTAAGATTGGGGACATGGTGCTTAGGATCAATATCGAGCCAGGTCATAATGTTTCCGTCAGGACTTATTACAAACTGTCCGTATATAGCAAGAACTTCCTTTTTAATGGGTTGGATTCCCTTTGAATCCACGGGAAATGTATTGAAATGTAGATCAGAACCCATCAACCAAATATCTTTGCCTGAATTTATAAAATCTGCACCCATAAATCGTGATTTTCCAAGAAAATGTATTTCTGCTTCTGGGTCGCTACGGAACGTGCAATTGGGATTTTTTTCGGTGAGAGGGAGGACTTGGGGGCTTAATTCGTTAAGAGAAAGCGTGTGCTTTAGGGTCCCTGTTGTTTTTTTGGAAAGCAGTTCGAGAGTTGTTAGAAGCTCACTACAGGTCTCTTCTGTGACGCCTTCTTTTTTTATTTTTTCCACGATAGTTTGCTCTAGAACATCGGCTTTTTTGTCTATTTTTTCAACTATCAAAAAATCTAAAGCTTCAACAAAGGTAATAAGTGCGTCGAGCTTAAGGCTTTGAAGATAATTTTTTATTTTATCCAGATCGTCCGTTGAGAAAAAAATAAGGTGTGTATGGAGTATACGAAGGGCGTTAGTTGCAGGACTGTAACTCTTTTTGAGGAGTAACTGGGTGAGCATGCTGTCTGTATTTTTTTTTTCAAAGTCTTGAAAGCTTTTAAAAAATGTGTCGATGTAGGGGAGTATAAATTCGGTGATCTCTTCTTTTATTGCAAAGGCCTTGTATTTTGATTTAAACCGGTCAACAAAAGGCTTTTCTGAGGGAATTACCCTGTCTTTGTCCAGATAAGTAAAGGCGTCAAGGATCTGTTTATAATTAGAAAGAGTCACCACTAGGTTTTTCATGTTTATTAATGTGTTGCCTAGAATTTCTTTGTAGTCGTCGATATTTTTGAGTCCTAACTGATCCATAGCGCCAATTAAATTAAGAACTATATCTGATTGTTGGTTAAAGCCGTGATCCTTGAGATATTCTGTTAGGACGTTTTCGCTCTTTGGTGGAGTAGTAAAGAAGCCAAAAGAGAGGCTAATAGTCCTCAAGGCGTTTTGAAGTGATTCATCCTTTTTGTCTGAGGAAGAGAAGATTTTTGAGAGAGAGTCTTTTAGAAAAGTTTGTGTTGTGGTTTCACTTGAAATGGACTTCTTCTGTTCGCTTAACTTTTTAAAAAAATCGCTGCCTGTAAAGAGATCTCCAAGTTTTTGTAGCCGTTGAATAGCAACTCTGGTTTTAACCAAATCCTTCTTGTTTTCTTGAGATTCATTTGAACCAGAAAGGAGTGCTGTCGCCATGAGCGCTATATGCCCGCAGAAACGGCTGCTCGCCAATAAGTATTTTTTTATAGAGTAGAGCATGTTAAACAAGTCCTTCTTTTTTCAATATCAAATTACAAACAGTCCTATTTATATAGTAGTATTACCCTATATATTTTGCAATAATTTTATTATAAAATTGATTGAGTCTTAAAAATAAATATTATTTAGCATTAAGCAATCATTTCTGATAGACTAAAAATAAGTATGATGGCGCTGCCCGTCGCTTTTACATACAGCTACTTGTTTTATGATTTTAATGGTTGGGTTTTACCAGGGAGAAGAGAGCCGGGTTTTTACTTTTTTTAGTAAAAAGATAAAAAACTCGACGAGGGGGGATTATGACGAATATGGTACAGCCGCTTTTGTCGCTTCGCGCACTTTCAAAACGCTATTGCTCAAAGAGCGGGGGCAAAGAAGTTCTTAAAAATGTTTCATTCGATATTTTTCAGGGAGAGGCCTTTGGGTTATTAGGTGCCAATGGTGCCGGTAAAACAACGCTTTCTTCTATTTTGGCTGCAGTGCATCCGACGACCTCGGGGACGGTTTTGTGTGATGGGATTTCAATTTATGAAAATATTCTGGGGTACCGGCATATGCTCGGTTTTTGTCCTCAGAAAGTGCAGGTTATTACCTGGTTGACGGTTGAACAGCAATTACTTTTTGCAGGTCGTTTTTATGGAATGTCTCTGTTGACGGCTCAAAAACGCGCTGATGCTCTGATGGAGCGCTATGATTTAACTGCCTATCGTAATGAAGAGATACCAAAGCTGTCTGGCGGGTACAAGCAACGGGTTATTATTGCACGAGCGCTTATGCATTATCCCCGTTTTTTAATTCTTGATGAACCGACAACGGGGCTTGATCCCCAGGTGCGGTCGCAATTATGGGCTGAGATTAAGGCGCTTAAAAAAGAGGGGGTAACGATACTTTTAACGACCCACTATCTTGAAGAGGCCGATGCATTGTGTGATCATATTTGCATCTTGCACGAGGGACGTGTTCGTCTTGTAGGCGTTCCCGTTATGTTGAAAGTTGCCTATCAGAGGACGCGGCTTGAGGATGTGTTTCTTGCGCTGACGCAAGAAGGCATGCCAAATGAGGAAGGTGAGTAACGATGAGCCTTAAAATAATGAATCTCAAGCGAGCTCGGGCTTGGCATTCGTATGCGCGAGCAGTAGTCCAGTTAATACATGCAGATCTTGTGGTTTTTCGGCATTTTGTTTTTGATGGCATAGTTGATACGGTTATTACGACAGTACTTTTAGTAGGAACGATGACGTATATCATGCCGCTCTTAGGGACAGTGAAGGAATATGGGCCATTTGTTGGCTTGGGCGCTATTGCAACAAGTTGCCTTTTTAATATGTATGGCATTGTTACTATTTTAGTTTCTGATATTCGTGGTGAGCAGATTATTTTATATCGTCTTTCACTTCCGGTTCCGTCAGCACTTGTTTTTGTTGCTCGTGCGGTAGTTTCAGCGTGCAAAGTAGCGGTTAATGGGCTGGTGACGGCACTTTTTGGTATTGGCATTCTCATTGTCGGTGGACGCTTTTCTTTGGAATATTTCTCGCTTGGCAAGTTTCTGCTTTTCTCGGTATTCTTATTTATTTTTGTGGGCTTTTTCACTATTTTAATGGGAAGTTTGGTAAAAAACCTTGATCGCATTGGGGTTGTCTGGACGCGTATGATCTATCCACTCTGGTTTTTGGGCGGGGCGCAATTTTCTTGGCAGGTGCTCTATTCATTTTCGCCATTTCTTGCTTACTTAAGTCTTGCTAATCCGTTTCTTTATCTTATGGAGGGTATTCATGCTGCAACGCTCAATCCTGAACACTATTTAAATTTTTGGATGTGCTTGGGGATGATGATGCTCTTTACGGTTGGGTGTGGATTTCTTGGTATTCGGCGACTCAAAAAACAGCTTGATTGGGTATGAAAAGACCTCTCTATAATTTATTGGAACATGCGCTATACTTCCCCCTAATTAAGAAGAGAAATTTCTGTAGATGAGGGAGCCTGGTATGGAAAATAAACCGGTGACGAAAAAGCTTATGCTGAGTGATGGCATTGGTTTTGTTGAGCTGATTGAGTCTTTTGGAAGTGATCTTACTATTGTGAATGCTGCTCGTGTTTCGTTTCATAAAGAATCGGCGTTTGAGTTTATTGAAGGTACTGATCAAGCAGGAATAAAAGAGCTCAGCCCACAGCTTTCTGAGCGTGATACTCAGCTTGTTGATTATTTGGCAAAGCATCGGCACATTGCTCCGTTTTTCCATCCGCAATTACGCTTTCGTATTAAGATGCCCATCTTTATTGCACGCGAGTGGTATCGGCATGCGGTTGGTTTTTGTCGCAATGAAGTGTCGCGCCGTTATGTAACGACTGAACCGGAATGTTTTGTGCCGACTCTGTTGCGTCAGCGAGATGTGTCTGTTAAACAAGGTTCAAGCACACAACTCGTTGAGGGGAGCGCTGAAATTTCTGCAGAAATACGTTTATTTATGGAGCGTGCAGTCCTTTTTTATAATCAATTACTTGAGCAGGGAGTTTGTCCTGAGCAAGCGCGGGTTGTTTTGCCGCAGTCAATGTATACTGAATTTATAGAGACAGCGAGTCTTGCAGGGTATGCCCGACTTGCCGGGTTACGGCTTGCATCCAACGCGCAACGGGAAATTGGTAATTATGCTGAGCTTGTTTCGCAGCTTATTGAGCCGCGTTTCCCCGTTGCCTGGAAAGCTCTGATGGTGTACAAAACGGCATAGATATAAGTAAAATATTTATTTTAGGTATGTATCAGTACTGTTTTACAAGTTGTGAACAGTATGGGGGCATATAATTTTTTTACTCGGGGTATTTTAATGAAGTTAAAAACGGTCAGGGGAGTCTTTTTTTTAACACTCTTTTGTTATAGTTTTTTGGGACAAGCCATTAGAGAAGTAGACTCTTTGTCTGAAGTAACGGCTCTTGTTGAAAAGTTACCTTCTCAAGTATGGGTCTTTTTTGATATTGATAATACGTTGTTTCAGGTGCTTGCTGAAGAGGTTTCTGAGCCCTGGTTTGAGAGCCAGATTAAGGTACGTTTGATTTGTGGTAAAAATATAAAGGAAGCAAAAACTGAAGTACTTCTTTTAGTTGCAGCGGCCCAAGATCGAGCATCAGTGCGTTTAGTTGACGATAAAACGCTTGAGTGTATCGCATTTCTTAAATCGCACAATGTTCATATTTTTGCGCTTACGGCTCGGACAGGATCTATGCTTGCAGATGCAACATTTAGACAGCTGCGTGAACTCGGAATTTCTTTTGTTGATGCGTCGGGAGCAAGCACAATTTGGAATCGATATCATGATTTTTCAGAGATAGGGCATGATGTTTTTTATCAAAATGGGGTGCTTTTTGTTGATGGCAAAGATAAGGGCGTTGTCCTTGAGCACTTTTTTGAGTATGTCGGTTGTCGGCCTGAACATCTTGTTTTTATTGATGATTCATTAAGAAATCTTCAGGCTGTTGAAAATGCAGCGCAACGACTGTCTCTTCCTTGCGATTGTTTACATTTTACTAAGGTTGAGCGGGAAGAAATGCGTGCAAAAAAGGCTTTTTCTGAGATTGCCTTATCCCCTACTTTATGAGGAATATTCGGCAACGCATGAATACATAATTCTCTCTGTTTCCTGTGTAGACCTTTTTTTTACTTTTTACTAGAGTTGCTGACATCAAGGTGGTGTGGTTCATGCAACTGGGTTGAGCGTTGATTTGAGGTTTTGCACAAAAAAGGGGAGCTTTATGAAGTTTTTTGGCCGAGAAAGTCGAAGACAGATAGCGACAGCACTGTCTTTTTCACTGTTTTTTTCTCCTCTGTTAACCATGGCCTCAACCACGGAAATTAATAAAAAACAGGGACTTTCTGTGGCAACTGCATTGGTTTCTGCATCTCTGCTTAAAAAGCATACGAGGGCGCCACGATTTCCTCAAACAACTTATCAACAACCGCTCCCTTCGCCTCAAACTTCTCTCTTCCCGCCATTACCACAAGATATTTTTGTAGCAGGCGACATCGTGGTTGGAGGTTTTCTTAACGTTTCACAAAATGGTATTCGTCTTTTTGAAGATCCTGCAAATGGCACAAATAGTGTAACGCTCAAGGCGGCTGCAAGTATGCCAATGGACTATACTCTACGTTTTCCAGGGTCGGCTCCTGTAGGGGATCAATACCTAGCCGCCGATGCAAACGGTAATATGTTTTGGGCTTCAGGGTCTGGTGGTGTAGGGAATATAATTGATGGGGGTAATTCGTTTGGACACGACATTGCAATTGGGTCTAATGACAACTTTGGGATGTCTTTTAAAACCAATAATACCAATCGTCTTACGCTTGCCAATAATGGAGCCATAACAGCCAATGGTCTTACAGGTGTGAGTGATCGCTACGTGACGGCATCTTCATCCGGTCTTTTAACCGCAACAATGCCAACGGGTGTGAAAAATGTTATTCAAGTTATTAACGATATTCCCGTCGTTGAAGGTAAATATTATAATACGCTCAAAGATGCGGTTGACTGGGCAAATGCCAATGCAACTGGCATAACGGTCATATCAATTGCAGGTGGCACGCACGTCGTTAATGACACTATTGAGATTACCAATCCTCTCATTCGTGGTATTTCAGGGGTAAGCACGGGGGGGACTGTTCTGATTCCTGGTTTAAGTTTAGCCGGGACGCCATTGTTTATGCTTAGTCAGGATGCTGGAAGTGATGTATTTACTGTGCAAGACCTGTCTATTGATGGGTTTGCTGAGCCGGCTTATATTTCGACACCAGGAAGTGTAGGTATTCGGATAACTGGTACCGCTAGTTTTGGATTGGTGAATGTCCTGGCGCAGGGGTGTTTTAGAAACATTGAGATTGACGGCGAAAATGATATTACTTTGTTGCAAACGGTAGTATTAAACTCATGTGTTCTTTTGGGCGCGGGAGATTGCAGCCTTTTACTTGATAATGGGGCATATGCTTCGGCAAATAATCTGATTGCGTATGGGGCTGGTAATAACTTGGTTCGAGTTCAGTGTACTAATGCTGCTTCGCCAATGACTGAATTAACATTAGTTGCGGGTTGGCTTACCGATATAGTTCCTGGTACGGCAGATGGGATCTTGGCCCGCGATAATTCTTATGTATTGATACAATCGTCTCGTATTTATGATGTCCAGAATGGTGTGGTTGCAGAGGGACTAGGGCAGATTAAGAGCATGGGGAATGTTCGCATTAAGGGTGAGATAACTCATTATAAACAGGTTGATGGTTCTGCAAAAATTCAGGTGATCGGTGATTTTGTGGATGGCTCTCAAAACAGCCAATTTTTGATTGTTAATCCAAATAACGTCTACTTTGATATTTTGGATATAACAACTAATATGCGTAAATCGGGCCGCTTGGTTGATGAGAGTTACTTAATAGATGCCGTGTTGACGGGGCATGAAGATAAGGACCCAGTATATCAATATGTCTCAAATTGGTTTGGATTTAAGGGCGATGGAATTGAGCTTTCTGAAGAGGTTCTTTCTGGATCTACTGGAGTTACCGGAATTTCTGCGTGGAACAGCTCGGCCTACAATTCATCATTAATACGAGGTTTGCAAGCTCATACCAAAGATGCAGGGTTAATTTTGGCAACGTATGCATCGGATGGAGATCCCCGCACGCCTGATTATTCAAAAGCGCGTTCCTGGCGTTTGATAAAGCGTGCAAATGACCATGCCTTTACGATGATACATTTTAATGGGGCTGCATATTCAATGCCTTTGATTTTGACGGCAACAGGTAATCTTGGCCTAGGAGCTTCAGCGCCTGTTTCACGTTTAGAATTAGGCTCGGGACAAATTTCGGTTCCAGCGGGCGATGCGGTGTTCCCTTCTTACTCTTTTACCGGTGACTTAAACACCGGTATTTTTTCACCGGCTTCAAATTCTGTAGCTTTGACGACTGATGGATTAGCGCGTTTGATTGTAGATGCTGCAGGATCTGTGACAGTGTCTGGCTTGGGTTTAGGAATTGTTCATAGCAGTGTAGCAGGTCTATTGACCTCATCACCTATTGTGAATAGCGATATTGCCGATGGTTCGATTGCTAATGCAAAATTGGCAACACCCGTTACGTCGAATAATACGTCAAGTTCTATTGTGATGCGAGATGCTTCTGGCAATTTTAGTGCTGGGACTATTACGGCAAGTTTGAATGGCAATGCAACAACAGCTACTTCGGCAGGGAGTTTTAGTGGGGTGCTTTCAGGGCAGGTAACGGGCCCACAAAACCTAACCGTAGTGGCCGCAGTTGATGGAAAAACTGCTGCAGAAGTAGGTAGTGCCGTTACTGATGTGCAAAATGCAACACCTAATGCAACGCTTTCAACGCTGGTAAAGCGAGATGCCTCGGGTAATTTTGGTGCAGGGACTATTACGGCTACGCTTCTTGGTAATGTAATGGGTGATGTGAGTGGTTCTGCTGCTAATTTTACGGGTAATTTACTGGGAGATGTAACGGGAACGCAGGTCGCAACGGTTGTTTCAGCAGTTGGCGGAGTGTCGGCTTTGAATGTGGCAAGCGGTGCAAATGCAGCCAATGCAGCGACGAATGCCAATACTGCAAGTACCATCGTTAAGCGCGATGGGTCGGGTAATTTTCATGCAGGTACTATTACGGCAAGCTTGACGGGGGCGGCTTCGTTGAACGTGCTTAAAGCTGGGGACACCATGACGGGTCCTTTGGTCATGGCAAATCAGCAGCCAATTAGATTATCCCAGTTTGGTGGTTCTAATTATGCAGCACTACAAGCTCCGGCGGCTTTGGTATCAAGTTATACACTCACAATGCCTGCGACAGCGGGAACGAATAATCAGGTGTTGTCGTCGGATGGATTGGGCGGTTTGTTGTGGCAGGATACTGGAACTGCGGGCGGGTACTTTTTAAATGGTGGCAATAGTTTTACTGGAAATGCATCGTTAGGTACCAATGACTCCTTTTCTCTAACGCTTAAAACAGGTGGCGTTAATCGTCTCACTTTTGCGGCTTCCGGTGCGATTAACATACCTGCTTTTGCAGGGAGTGGTGAGCGGTATATTTCTACAGATACGGTTGGAACATTAGCTGGTGTTTTGCCGGTTGGCACAAAAAATGTTCTCTACGTTGTTAAAGACCATCCTGTTGTTGCAGGCAAGTATTACGCCACTATAAAAGATGCGGTTGACTGGGCAAATGCAAATGCAAGTGAGCCTACGACTATTTGGATTGAATCGGGATATTTTCCTGTTACTTCAACCATAGAGATTACCAATCCAATGATTCGCGCTATCCGTGGTGAAAGTGTTGGTGGGTCGATTGTTGTTCCTGATGTTGCATTAGTGGGGCTTCCTGTTTTTCATCTGAGTGCGAATTACGGTTTTGATACATTTTCAATTCAAGATCTTTCTATCGATGGATCAGGGACGCTCGGTTATAGGACAACTCCGGGTGGGGTGGGTCTTTTGGTTACCGGTGTGGCAAATTTTGGGATGCTTAATCTCTTGACGCAAGGTTGTTATCGCGGTTTTGAAATAGACGGGGATCCGGCATTTCCTGGTGGGCAGATTTCTGTTTTGACTTCTTGTTATGCACTCTTGTCGGGTGATTGTGGTGTCCTGGTTGACAATGGAGCTTTTGTTACTGCAACAGAACTTGTTGCGGCATGGTCGGGCAATCAAGAAGTTCGTGTGCAACGCACAAACGCGGCTGCTCCCATGACTGAGTTCACCATAGTTGCGAGTTGGTTAACCGACGATGTTGCTGGTACGGGTGATGGATTATTGGCCAAAGATGTTTCTAAGGTACTCTTGGAATCATCTCGCGTGTACGATGTGCAAAATGCGATTGTTGCAGAAGGCAATGCTCTTGTAGCAAGCCTCGGAAATCTGAGGTTGGCAGGGGTCGTTGACAATTACAAACAGATTGATGGGACAGCCGTAATTCAGGCGTCAGGAGATTTGGTAGAGGATGCTGCTGTATCGAAATTTCTAATAACCGATGCAAACAATGTTTACTTTGACATTATAGATAGGGCGGGCAATGTCCGTAAAATTGGTAACATGACCAATGACAATGTCTCTGTATTTTCTATATTAACCGGATCTGGTGCCGGTGACCCTTGGTATGGATACCAAAAGGATTGGTTTGGCTACCGGGGAGAACTTTTTGAGATGCCAGAGGCTGCAATGGTCGGCTCTTCGGGGAATGCAGGGCGTGCGCTTTGTACGGTGAATAACGATGCTCTCTTGGTTTCATTTGTCCGTGGCTTACAAGCTCATGACAAGGAGGCTGGGCTTCTTTTAGGAACCTATGCGTCTGATGGGGACCCTGCAACGCCTGATTATTCTCTTTCAAGGGCGTGGCAGCTTTATAAGAATCCTTTCGGTAATGGCACGCTCAGTTTTTCATCGTTTAATGGGGCTGTCTGGCAGACTCCATTTTCATTGACTATGGATGGCAAACTGGGACTCGGCTCAGAAATACCGTCTACTCGTTTAGAGGTTGGATCGGGGCAGGTTTCTGCTCCTTCAGGTAATGCAGTAGCGCCAACATATACATTTTTGTTCAACTTAAATACGGGGCTTTATTCGCCAGGTTTAGGTGCTGTTGCTCTATCAAGTAATGGATTGGCGAGCCTTATTGCTCAAGCCTCTGGAGTTATAACGATTCCTAATCTTGCCCCTACGGCAGGAGTGGTGCACAACGATGCATCAGGGAATCTTTCTTCGTCTTTGATCATGAATGGTGATGTTTCGGCTTCGGCTGCCATTTCGGACACAAAATTGGCGACTATTGCAACTGCGGAGAAAGTGGCCAATAGTGCAACCACAGCAACGAGTACTAATACGGCAAGTGCAATAGTAGCCCGTGATGGATCGGGTAATTTTACGGCAACTATGATTACGTCCAATCTAACCGGTACGGTAACTGGCAATGTGAGTGGAACGGCCGCAGGATTTACGGGGTCTCTTTCTGGTGATGTGACCGGAACGCAAGGGGCAACTCATGTGGCGTTTGTCGACGGACAGTCTGCTGTTAATGTGAGTGCTGCTACAATAGCAGCTAATGCAGCGACATCCTCAAACACCGTAAGTACTATTGTTAAGCGTGACGCTTCAGGTAATTTTAGTGCAGGCACGGTATCTGCTACAAACTTTAGTGGTCCTTTAACGGGTAATGTAACAGGTAATGTGAGTGGTTCGGCAGCAAGTTTTACCGGTTCGTTGCTTGGAGATGTGACAGGAACGCAGAGTGCAACAGTTGTTTCGGCTGTTGGCGGAGTGTCTGCTGTAAATATAGCCAGCGGTGCAAATGCAGCAAATGCTGCGACCAGTTTAAATACAGCGAGCACGATTGTTAAACGTGATGGCTCGGGCAATTTTATTGCAGGCACGATTACCGCGGCGTTGACAGGGGCGGCATCTGCAAACGTGCTCAAAGCCGGTGACACTATGACGGGTACCTTGACTATGGGTAATCGACAGCAGGTGCGTTTTTCAGAGGCTACTCCGGGAACAAATTATGTTGCATTGCAGGCGCCATCGCCATTGGGGTCAAGTTATACGCTTACCTTGCCATCGTCCGCAGGTACAAATGGATATGTATTGGCAACTGACGGCTCTGGGACGCTGTCTTGGCAGCCTTCAGGATCGGCAGCAGGGTACTTTGTTAATGGCGGCAACAATTTTGGTGGCGTAGGCCCCGCTGTTTTGGGGACTACGGCTGCGGCAGGATATGGGTTGAATCTTATTTCAAACGGGAATCAGGCGATTTCGCTTAGCACTACCGGGACTGTTTTAATTCCGTCATTGGTTGGGACAGGGGATCGCGTTGTTCAGGCTGATGCTACGGGGACGCTTGGTGCAACATTGCCAACGGGCACCAAAAATATTGTTTATGTTGTCAAAGATATTCCAACGGTTGTCGGTAAATACTATCCAACACTTAAGGCTGCGGTTGACTGGGCAAATGCCAATGCTGTGGAGCAGACTGCTGTTGTGGTTGCTCCCGGGAGCCATGTAATTACCGCTACGGTTGCGGTTACGAATCCATTGGTTACGGCAATTATCGGGCAAGGTGTCGCTGCGACTCGATTAGTGGTAGATCCTGCACTGGTTGGTTCTCCGGTATTGACATTGTCTCAAACGACTGATGCGTTTAGCCTTCAAGATTTAGTAATTGACGCAACGGTGGTTCCTGCTTTTATGACCACGCCTGGTAGTATTGGTATATATATTTCAGGGTCGGCTTATTATGATCTGAACAGTTTACTTATCCAGGGCTGTTATCAGGGGATGTTTGTTGATGGATTGACAGCTTTGCCATACGAGACTGTTGCGTTAATGAATAGCTTTATACTCCTTTCTGGTGATTGTGGAATTTTAGTCGATAATGGCGGTTATATTTTTGGAAATAATGTAACTGTTTCATACGCGGGAAATCAGGATATACGGGCTCAAAGTACAAATATCGGTGCTCAAAGAACACAGGTTTCTTTAACGGCGTCTTGGATTTCTGGGGATCCTATTGCGGGTACTGGTGATGGGATTTTGGTAAAAGATACCGCGTATGCCTTAATAAGTTCGTCTCGTGTTTATTATGTACAGAATGCTTTTGTTGTGGATGGGAGTGCAGAGCTTAATACCGTTGGCAACCCACGAGTTGAGGGTATAGTTACGCATTATAAACAGGTTGCTGGAACCGCCCAGATGGAGGCACTAGGTGATGTGGTAACGGGTGCAACACCTGATAAGTTTAGTGTTGCCGACTCGGATCAAGTCTACTTTGATGGTTTTGATACGGTAGCGGAAAGGCGTTATTCGGGGAGGATGGCCAATACAACCTATGATTTGTCAAAAATTCTTACGGGTAATGGGGTAAATGACCCAGTTACTCGCTATGTACAGAATTGGTTTGGATTTACTGGTCAGGGAATAGAGCTTTCTGAAGCGGTATTGGGAGGGCTGTCGGGTGCTCAAACGGTGGTTACGCATAATAATAATTGCTATACCTCTTCGTTTATTCGGGGGCTTAGCGCTCATGCCTATACAGCAGGGTTAGTCCTTGGTACCTATGCGTCGGATGGTGATCCAGCAACACCTGATTGGTCATTGGCACGTTCGTGGCGAATTGAAAAGCGTCCGACTGACCATGCATTTGAGCTAAAGCGGTGGAATGGAAGTACCTATTTAACGCCATTGGTTGTGACTTCTACCGGCAATCTCGGGCTTGATTCTACGGGTGTTCTTACCAATCCGGTTTCACAACTTGAGTTAGGATCGGGTCAGATTTCGGTTCCTGCGGGCAATGCACCTGCTCCGTCTTACTCTTTTACAGGGGATTTGAATACAGGGCTTTTTTCAACCGGTGCAGATGCCGTTGCGCTTTCGACAAACGGGCTCGCTCGGTTACGCGTCGGGTCAACAGGAACGATTACAATTCCTACCTTTATTACGGCTGGAATTGTACATAATGATGCATCAGGCAATCTTTCTTCGTCTTTGATCACGAATGGTGATATTTCAGGGACGGCAGCTATTGCGGATACTAAACTAGCGCCTATTGTAACTGCAGGGAAAGTATCTAATACTGCTACAACGGCTACGGTTACTAATACGCCTGATACTATAGTGCTTCGTGACTTAGTTACGGGCAATTTTAGTGCAGGTACTATTACTGCAAGCCTAACAGGTGCTGCGTCTGACAACGTGCTCAAGGCCGGAGACACTATGACGGGCAACTTGACGATGAGTAATCAAAAGCAGGTGCGGTTTGCTGAGCAGAACCCAGGCATTAATTATGCAGCATTGCAAGCGCCGGCGAGTGTAACTTCAAGTTATACCTTAACGCTTCCATTGACATCGGGAACGAGTGGGTATGTTCTTACCACCGATGGTGCTAATCCTGCAACGTTATCTTGGTCTCCTATTGGTACGGCGGCAGGCTACTTTGTAAATGGTGGTAACTCATTTGGGGCTGCGGCAACCGTGGGAACTAACGATAGCTTTGATTTAAATATCGAAACCAATAATATTACGCGCATGCAGATTTCTGGCGTAACGGGAGACATTAGTATTCCTGCATTTACCACTGCTGGGGTGCTACACAATGCACTAGCGACAGGGAATTTGTCGTCTTCTCTCATTAAAAATGCAGATGTTGATCCCGCAGCGGGAATAATTGATACGAAATTGGCGACTATAGCAACCGTAGGGAAAGTATTAAATACTGCAACTTCAGCTACGGTGGCCAATACTCCTGATACTATTGTGCTTCGAGATCTCGTTACGGGTAATTTTAGTGCAGGGACCATAACAGCAACATTCTCAGGCAATCTGACAGGTTCGGTAACGGGAGCTGCGTCTTTAAATGTTCTTAAATCGGGCGATACGATGACCGGTGCTCTTGCGTTGAGTGGGGGATCAAGTAATTTGACGGTTGGAGGAACATCGTATCTTCAGGCGGCGCAGACGGCGGGGCTATTGAGTGTTAATAATGGGGTCTATTACTTAAATGGGGTGCCCTGTCTTGCACAAAATGTTTTACAGGTTACCAAGGGCACTATTTCAGGTCCCAATCAGTTTAATAGTGTTAAAGCGGCGGTTGATAGTATTGTGGGGAATACAGCAACTAATCCATTTGTCGTGCAAGTGGGTCCCGGTCTGTTTATTGAGGATACAATTACCCTAAAAGAATACGTTTCGCTGATTGGAGAATCGCCAATTGCAACCATAATCCAAGTAAACGCCACTTCAAAAGATGTTATTATTGGTGCCCCTCATGCGTTTATATCGGACCTGGGGATTGATGGAGCTTCTGATTCAGATAAAGCGGGTATTCGCTTCCATGGGGGCGGGATGCTCAATCTAGCGCGAGTTGCATTTTACGGCTGTAACATAGGCCTCTATGAAGATGCAACGATAGCTCCCTATGCCTTTGTTTTGGTTGGAGATTCTAGCTTTGGCTCTACTTCGTTATTTAAAACGGGTATTAAATTAGATGGTTCTGGTGTTTTGCCGGTCTACATGAAAGTGAATGGACTGACATGGTTAGCGCAATCTAATGCGTCGTTCCAAACGATGCTTGATATTGCAGGGGCACAGACGGTTTTTGTTTCGAGCTCTATTGACGTAGGATCAGCAGGTTTTTTTGGTGGGGTTGGTTGTTTAATTAGTGATGGAGCATCTTTTGGGATGCAAAGTAGTAGCTTGCATGGATTTACAACTGGAATTTCGGTTCCCAATGTAGGGGTTGCACCATCTCTCAATATAATAAGCGTCTACGGGCAAGTCAATACAACGGATGTATCGATAGTTAAAGCAGGTACAACGGGAACAATCAATGGAGTTTTTGCACAGAATAGAGTTGTTATTGATCCAGGAGCTAGTCTATCGGTTTTCCTAACGGATCCTGAGAACGATGGAACGGTGACCGTAGGTCCGATGTTCTTGGGCGCAACATATCCCCAAATTACTAATGTAAGCAATCAAATTGAGCATGGCGCCAATCTAGGGCTGTTATCAGGTGGCGTTTTTGATGAGGCAATTGGAGTCTTGCAAGCTGATATTGCCCTTGGTGACGGTTACGCAATGGTGGGAACTGCGCCTAATGATTACCTTAAGTATGTAGAGTGGGTTGATCAGGCGGTTACTCTGACTGCTAACGCAGATAATTTTCTTTTTATTGATAATGCAGGTATTGCACATGCATCGACCTCTGAGCCTGATCCTACGACGACCATTTTGCTTGGTAAAATGAGAACAAACGCTACCGGAGAAGTATTCTGTGAGCGTATGGCGGAAAGTATGGAGCATACTGCTTCTGAATTGGATTACTCGTGGCGCGAAGCTCTTGGTCCTGTCTATGCGTCAGGATCTTTGGTTTCAAAGAATGGGACCGTGCAGCTTGATGTTACGCAGGGACGTTATTTTTATGGGACTATAGAGTATAACCCTTCTGCAGGGACTGCGGTTTCGTGGAAAGCCTTCTATACGAGCGGAGCGAGCGGCAATTATGTTGCTGTAGATCAAAGCAATGTCGATTATGCACAATATAACTATTATGATGGTGGCTCTGGATTGTGGAGTCTAGCCGCAATTCCAGGCGACAAATTTGCACGACATTCTTTCTATGTAGTGAATGATGGGGTAAATCAGTATTACCTTCTAGTCTATGGTCAGACGGTTTATAACACGCTTCTTGATGCGCAAAATGGTTCGATTCCTCCCGCGCCTGCAACGTGGACCGGGAATATGGCTCTGATCGCATCGCTTATTGTTAAAAATGATTTAACAACGCCGGCTAATTATATCTCAGAAATTCGTGATGAACGGCCTCGCCTTGGATTTAAAGCAAGTGGGGTATCGGTTATTACGGTCCATGGTGATTTGCAGGGATTGGGAGCGGATGATCACTTGCAGTATGTGCGCACTGATGGAACCCGTGTGATGACAGGCAGTCTTAATCTGGGAACAAATAGTATAACCAATGTTAATTTGGTTGATGGTGTTGATGTTTCGGCTCATGCCTCCAGGCACCAACCAGGAGGAGCTGATCCGTTGTTGGTGGCAGCGCCTGTCACGATAAGTACTGCAAACAGCGAAGGGCTTTTGACTACTTTGGCACGCTCTGACCATGTCCATGCTCACGGTAATTTGGTGGGTGGAACACTTCATGCAGTAGCAACAGCCAATCCAGGTGGAACGGCAGGGTTTATGTCCGCGGCGGATAAAACGCTGTTAGATAGTATTAATCCTGCGCTTTATGTGCAGAAAGCTGGTGATACAATGGCCGGGACCTTGGCTTTTAATGCGACAGGTCTTAATGCATTAGTGGTAAATACTAATAAATTTATTGTGGATAATGATACCGGTAATACGACTATTGCTGGTATTTTGGGAGTGACGGGGGCAACGACACTTACTAACTTGGCATCGGTTGACTCTGGAATTGTGCATGCAAGTGCAACAGGTTTGCTTTCAAAATCGTACATAGTAAACGACGATGTCGATCCTTCAGCAGGGATTGTCGACTCAAAGTTAGCGACTATTGCAACGGCGGGTAAGGTTTCAAATAGTGCAACAACGGCTACGATTGCCAATACGCCTGATACTATAGTGCTGCGAGATCTCGTTACCGGTAATTTTGCGGCAGGTACTATTTCTGCGGTGGGGTTGGATGTTTCGGGTAAAACGATCACGTTAAATAAAGGCGGTATTTTAGGATCGGGGACTCTTTCGGGTATTCAGATTGAAGAAGCGGGAACGCCAGCTGCTGGATACTTTAGAACGGGTGCTGGAGGTAACTCATGGCAGCTTAAAGCTCCAGCGAGTGTGGGAGAAGTCGTAATAACGCCGGGAGCTGGTGGATTTACGATTGATCAAGGTTCTCATAACCCAGTGACTATTGGAGTTACTCCGAACGGTTTGTCGTTGGCTACGCAGGTTCTTTCGTTAGCATTGTCAGGTGCGGGGTCCACGGGTGCGCTTAGTTCCAGCGACTGGAATTTGTTTAACGGTAAGCAGTCGGGAAGTGCCACTTTAACGGCACTTTCATCGTATAACACTAATGGGTTGATGACACAGACAGCACCAAATACTTTTACGGGACGTACGATTGTAGGAGCTTCTGTAAATCAGGTATTGGTCGCAGACGGTAACGGGGTCGGTGGTAATCCAACTCTTTCGTTACCACAGAATATTCATACGGGAGCAACGCCGACCTTTGCAGGTATGACCCTTGCAGCAACGCCGCAAGCTCAATTAAGACTACAAGAAGATTCAGGCAATGGTGCGCTGTATGTTGCACTTCAGGCTCCCGCGTTGGTAACACCTGCATCATATACTTTAACACTTCCGGCCGCAGTGGGTTCAATCAATCAAGTTTTGGCAGCGACGGATGGAGCAGGAACCTTAGGATGGGTAACTGGCCTACCAGGGTATGTGCTGATGGGTGGTAATACAGCTGATGGTTTGATGTCAATTGGGACGATTGATAACTACGGATTAACACTTAAGACTAATAATGCCGATCGCCTACAGATTTCTAATACAGGCACAGTTACTATTCCTAATCTGTCGACAGCGGGTATTGTGCACAATGCGGCGGGTGGGCTTCTTTCTACCAGTCTTATTTTTAATGCGGATATTGCACCTGGAGCAGCGATTGCGGATACAAAACTTGCAATAATATCAACGGCGGGCAAGGTTGCAAACGGTGCAACGAGTGCTATTTCGGCTCCGGCAAACCCTGATACCATTGTGTTGCGTGATGGATCGGGTAATTTTACGGCAAATGTCATTACGGCGTCTTTGTCGGGGAATGTGACGGGGTCTGCTACCAGTTTTAGTGGACCACTTGTGGGTGATGTGAACGGCAATCAGGGTGCTACGGTAGTTGCGAAGGTTGGTGGTGTTTTGGCGGCAAGTGTGGCGAGTGGAGCAAATGCGGCTAATGCGGCAACGAGCCTGAATACAGCGAGTACGATTGTATTGCGTGACGGGTCTGGGAATTTTAGTGCAGGCACAATAACGGCAAGTCTTACGGGGCATGCATCATTGGATCTGCCATTAACCGGTGGGATATTGTCGGGTTCTTTGACCATGAATAATGTACCAATTGTTCTGCAGAATGGACTGGGTAATACAGTAACTGTTCAAGTTCCTGCAGCCGGTCTTTCAAATTATGCACTGACCTTACCAACGACATCGGGTACCTCTGGATATGTGTTGACGACGGATGGCGCTAACCCTGCAACGTTAACATGGCAGCCAACAGGTGCTGGCGCTGGTTACTTTGTTAATGGCGGGAATGCATTTGGCGGTGGAACTACGACGCTTGGAACTCTTGACAGTAATAATTTAAACATTGTCACCGGAATAGCCGGTCCCAATACACGTATCTCCATTTCAAATAGTGGTACGATTGCCATTCCAGCCTTTACAGCAGCAGGTGTAGTACATAATGCGGTAACAACGGGTAACCTATCTTCTTCGCTTATTGTGAATGCAGATATCACTGTTGGAACCATAGGCAACGATAAACTAGCAACGCTTACAACGAGTGGGTTGATTGACAATAGTGCAACAACGGCAACGAGTGCAAATACGGCCAGTGCTATTGTAGCGCGTGATGCTTCGGGTAATTTTAATGCTTCGACGATACTTTTAGAAAACCAGGGACAGTTGCAGTTACAACAACCGACGGCTGGAGGTAGTAATACGGTTAATCTTCGTGCTCCTGCAACATTAACAGGTGGCAGTTATACGTTGACGCTGCCTTTGGAAACGGGTGCAACGGGTTATACTTTGGTTACGGACGGTTCTGGCAATTTAGGATGGTCGGCGTTTGCGCCAGCAGGAAGCTACTTTATGCAAGGCGGTAATAATTTTGGTGCAGCGGCAGTGTTGGGAACAACGGATTCTAATGCATTGAACCTTGTAACGGGTGGCGCAAGTAATAATCGATTAACGATCTCCAGTACCGGAACGATTGCTATACCGGCGTTTACTGCAGCAGGGATTGTTCATAATGCAATAACGAGTGGGAACCTCTCCTCATCTCTTATTGTAAATGATGATGTTGACCCAGGAGCAGCGATAGTTGATACCAAGCTAGCAACGATTGCAACAGCGGGCAAGGTTTGGAATAGTGCAACAACGGCAACCAATTTAAATACGGCCAGTGCAATTGTGGCGCGGGATGTGTCGGGTATTTTTAACATAGGCTCGGTGTTTTTTGAAAATCAGGGACAGGTGCGGTTGGGTGAGGCAACAGGAAATGGACTGAATTATGTTGCACTGCGAGCTCCACCATCAGTTATTAGTAATTACACCTTAACGCTCCCAGATGCAGTCGGTTCAATTAATCAGGTTTTGGTAGCAACAGATGGAGCAGGAACCTTAGGATGGGTAACGGGTCTACCGGGGTATGTATTGATGGGTGGTAATACGGCGGACAGTTTGATGTCAATTGGGACGATTGATAACTACGGATTAACACTTAAGACTAATAATGCCGATCGCCTACAAATTTCTAATGCAGGCACGGTTACTATTCCTAATCTGTCGACAGCGGGTATTGTGCACAATACGGCAGGGGGACTCCTTTCTACCAGTCTTATTTTTAATGCGGATATTGCACCTGGAGCAGCGATTGTGGATACAAAACTTGCAATAATATCAACGGCGGGCAAAGTTGCAAACGGTGCAACAAGTGCTATTTCGGCTCCGGCAAACCCTGATACCATTGTGTTGCGTGATGGATCGGGTAATTTTACGGCAAATGTCATTACGGCGTCTTTGTCGGGGAATGTGACGGGTAATGTGACGGGGTCTGCGTCTCTTAACGTTCTTAAAACTGGCGACACGATGACAGGGCCGTTGACGATGAATAGTCAGCAGCAGATTCGGTTGCGTGATCTTGCCAATGCTAACTCTGCTAGTTTGTCAGCGCCTGATTCTTTGGGATCAAGTTATGTATTGAAGTTGCCGACGAGTTCAGGTACTGCAGGATACGCTCTCACAACCGATGGCGCTAATCCAGCACTTTTATCCTGGGCACCTATTGGAACAGCGGCAGGCTACTTTATCAACGGTGGAAATAGTTTTGGCTCCACAGCTTCTCTGGGAACAAACGATATTAATAACCTGTTGCTTAAAACTAATAATACGACGCGTATGATAATTGACAGTGTTGGCAAGTTTGGCATAGGTCAGGCTACCGTTGATGCAAATTATACTCTGGCTGCGACCGGTGATCTTCTTGTGCAGAATGGATCGGGAACAAGTACTTTGATAGGTCTTACAAAAGGCACGACGCAGTGGGCTCTGGCGGCGGAAACGGCAGGTAGTACCAATACCTTTAGTGTGCGCAATGTGGCAGGAGGTCTGCCCGGTACGGCGCGTATGACGATTGATAATACGGGTGTTACTAACAAAACAACCTTCTATACCGATATGCAAGTTTCTACGCTTAATGTTGTCGGTGTGGTTCATACTGATGCATCGGGCAATTTTTCAACCTCAACCGTGACTAATGATGATATTGCCCCGGCGGCAGGTATTTTGGATAGTAAGTTGGCGACTATTTCAACAGCGGGCAAAGTTTTTAATAGTGCAACAACGGCGACAAGTGCAAATACAGCCAGCGCCATTGTGGCTCGAGATGTCTCAGGTAACTTTAGTGCAGGAACAATTACGGCGAGCTTAACGGGGCATGCGTCATTAGATTTACCACTCACTGGGGGGACATTGACGGGAGCTTTAGCGATTAATGCAGGTGCTGGAAACGCGTTGGTGGTGAACACCAATAAGTTTATCGTTGATAATACGACGGGTAATACAACCATAGCGGGTACGTTGGGGGCAACAGGTGCGACTACCTTGTCTTCGCTAGGGACAGGCGTTGTTCATTCTAGCGGTGCAGGGCTCTTATCGTCGTCACTTATTGTAAATGATGATGTTGATCCAGCGGCGGCAATAGTGGACACGAAGCTAGCAACTATTGCAACAGCGGGCAAGGTTTGGAATAGTGCAACAACGGCAACTAGTTTAAATACGGCCAGTGCAATTGTGGCGCGTGATCTCTCAGGTAACTTTAGTGCAGGCACGATCACCGCAAGTTTAACCGGGCATGCATCATTAGATTTGCCGCTCACGGGAGGTGCCTTGTCGGGTTCTTTGACCATGAGCAATGTGCCGCTTATTCTGGCGAATGGGTCAGCCAATACCGTAAGTCTTGCAGCTCCGGCTACTTTAACCAATTACACATTTACCTTCCCAACAACAGCGGGGACTAATGGCTATGCTCTTACGACCAATGGAAGCGGGACACTGAGTTGGGCGAATTTGGCTCCGGCTGGAAACTACTTTATAAATGGGGGAAACTCGTTTATTGGAACAGCGTCCCTGGGGACAAATGATGGTTATGACTTGAACTTCAAAACAAACAATCTGACTCGTATGCAGATCTCGAGTGCAGGAACGATTGCGATACCAGCTTTTAGCGCAGCAGGAATTGTGCATAATGCGGTGACAACCGGTAATTTGTCTTCTTCATTAATTGTAAATGGTGATATTCATCCATCGGCGGCGATAGAGGACACTAAGCTAGCGACTATTGCAACGGCAGGAAAAGTATCAAACAGCGCAACAACGGCAACAACGAGTAATGCTCTAGATACGATTGTACTGCGTGATGCGATAACCGGTAATTTTAGTGCGGGGACTATTTCAGCAACCTTCTCAGGAAATTTAACGGGTTCGGTAACGGGTGCAGCATCAGCGAATGTGCTCAAAGCTGGTGACACTATGACGGGCAACTTGATTATGTCAAATCAGCAACAGGTACGGCTGTCTGAGTTAACGGTGAATGGAAATAATTATATTGCATTGCGTGCTCCCGCATCAGTTACTGCTGATACGGTATTAACCTTGCCTGATGGGGCGGGGACCAATGGCTATGCTCTTACGACCAATGGAAGTGGGACACTGAGTTGGACGAATTTGGCTCCTGCTGGCAATTATTTTGCTCAAGGCGGGAATGCCTTTACGGCAACGGCAGTGTTAGGGACAACCGATGCCTTTGGGTTGAACTTAGTGACCGGCGGGGCGGGCAATAATCGACTGACGATTTCAAGTACAGGAACGATTGCAATACCGGCCTTTGCAACAGCGGGAATTGTGCATAACAATGCATCGGGACAGCTTTCATCGTCACTTATTTCTAATGCAGATTTAGCGACGGTAGCATCTGCAAATACACCTAGTTATCTTGTGCTGCGCGATGCCTCAGGTAACTTCAGTGCAGGTGTTGTTTCTTGTGAAACTTCATTAAAGCTTAAGGATTCTGGTTCTGCAAATACGGTCACAATGCAGGCGCCAACTCTTGCAAGTGCCTATACTTTGACCTTGCCAACGAGCGTAGGGACGAGTGGTTATGTGTTGACTACGGATGGGGCAAATCCAGCACTATTGTCGTGGCAGCCATCTGGGGCAGCAGCGAATGCCTTTGTAAACGGGGGTAATTCATTTGGTGGAGTGGCGTCTTTGGGCACAAATGATCCAAACAACCTTCTCTTTAAAACTAATAATGCGACCCGTATGACATTGAGTAGTTCAGGCGAAACGTTATTTACCGATAAACTTTTAACGATCAATCATGGCGGAGCCGTCTCATCGGGGAGTGGCGCCGGACTAGAAATTGAAGAAAATAGTATTATAACGGGATCGGCAAAGACGAGTAGTGATCGAGTTTCGTGGGAATTTACTGCTCCTGCGCAAAGTTATAAGGCTATACTAAGTCCTCGTGGTGCTTCGTTCACAGGATTAACCGTGGGAAGTAGTAACTTCTTTATGGGGGCTAATGTTGGTAATGCTACGGTAACAGGCACACAAAACGTAGGCGTTGGGCATACCGCAATGACATTATGTTCTTCGGGTTATAATCAAACTGCTCTTGGCTATGGTGCTTTAAATGCTGCAACAACGACCTATGATAACACGGCGATTGGGTGTGGAGCTCTTGCGACAACGACGGTCCAGGGAAACACTGCGGTGGGCGCTTTTGCTCTCAATGCAGTGACGAATGCTGGGTACAACACGGCTGTTGGAGCTTGGGCTTTACGGTACAGCGTTTCTGGGTGGAATAATATTGGTATTGGGTACCTAGCAGGGCAAAATTTTGGTACGTATGATAGTGGTAATATTGTTATTGGTAACCAAGGGGTAAATGGAGATAATAACGTTATTCGTCTTGGTACATCAGGTACGCATACGAGTTGTTATCTTGCAGGAATTAATGGTGTCACCGTAACGGGAGGGGTACCCGTATATATGAATTCATCAGGACAGTTGGGCACGGGAACTTCGCTTGGTGCAGCCTTTGTAAACGGCGGCAACTCGTTTGGTACAGTGGCAACGCTTGGGACTAACGATGCAAATAATCTCTTATTTAGAACCAATAATACAGACCGCATGATTATCGATAGCACTGGTAAAGTGGCCATAGGTCAGTCGACCGTTGATCCAAATTTTGGCATACGATTAAACTCGGACACACTGCTTGCAGGAGCAGGGCTTTCGGGGAATACCTATATTGGGATGCAGCAAGGAACGAGCATCTGGGGTCTTGAGGTAGACACTACGGGTGGCATTAACACCTTTACTATTCGTGATGCAACAACAAGTGGCCTCTTGGGAAATGTTCGCGTAGAAATTGATACGGCAGGGAATACAACAACGTCGACAAACTATAAGATGGCGGCGTATCGTGCGACAAGTAATCAGGTGATAGGTGCGACTACAGGAATAGTTATCTTTAATACAGAGCTATTTGACCCAGGAGCAGACTATAACGCTGCGACAGGTCGTTACACGGCTCCATATACGGGGTATTATTTGGTCGCGCCGAATGTTTCGGTATTGGCTACTACAACTGCTGGAAACAGAACGATGGCACTGTATCGTGGAGGAGTGGCTATTCCAGGCTATGCGGTCCGAAACTACTTTGTAGTTGGTGCTGGCCGCAATTTCTTGATGTCAGCGACCTGGTTACTTTACATGGCGGCGGGTGATATTATAGATGTTCGTCTTACAGGACTACATACTGCCGATGCTGTTGTGTTTGATTATTCAAGTTTAAATATTCACTTTATGTCATTTACGCCGGTTTAAAAGGTAGAAGCGAGAGGGTGAAATAGTTCACCCTCCATAAAGTAATTTTTTAAGGAGTACACCATGAACAAGATTGTGTTGGCTTTGTTATATGGGCTTGGTTTTGCCTTAGCAGATTGGCTGATCATGCTTCCCAATAAATTCGAGAGTATTGAACAGAAGCATATCGCAACAGCGTCTGCCTCAGTTCAGGCTTTTGTAATTGGTTTTCTTATTTCGTTGGTTGCCTTGCCACTTAATCCCATTTTGACGGGGGCGCTGGTTGGGTTTCTTATAAGCTTGCCGGCTGCCATTATTGTGCACATGTACCCGCAGATTTTGGGTAATGGCATTATTGGTGGCGCGATTATTGGAGCCATTTTAATGCTCGTGGGTTAAGCTTTTTATTCAAGCACCCCAGACAGTGATGGTTTTGCCGTTGCAGGTCTCTTGGCGTTGATAAAGTTTTTCATCCCATGATTTGCTTGGCCGTTGGTCAAATATAATCAAGTGTCCTTCAGTTGCATTGCTTACATCCATGTATTCTGCGGTCTGTTCAAGCCCCTCTTTGAGCGTTGAAGGACCTTGCCAAACCTTGAGTTCGATAACAATGCGTTGATCGCGATATTTGGCCAATAGATCGACGCGTTTGCGGCCCAGTGCGTACTCACGATGTACCGTTCCACCACCATTAATAACCCGTTGTAAATAGGCCATCATAACCAAGTGTGGCCCTGACTCTAAATAGTTAAAGTTTTCGAGAAGAGAGACAGAATTTTCTCGGAAAAATTGTTGGAATTCTTTGATCAGTGTAGTTCCATTGATCGACCCATCAGAATTCTTGTAAAAGAGCGACTTTGTATCGATCTGATTTTGCAACGAAGAAGTAAGTGCCCGCGGGAAAATATCTTGGTAGATGGGGTTTGCAATTTCGTATTTATCTTTTTTTATAAGCCCGAGATCAGTGCAATAGAGTATATCGTCATGAGGGAAAAAGCGTTTTTCACTCTGTCCGTTTATAATGGCATCGATAATTTTATAAACACGTGGTTCATTTAATCGGTCGATTAACACGTCCAAGTGGGTGTCTTGCCGCTGAATTAAAACTTCTTTAGCTCGTTCTAAGGTTTCTTTGGTGATGACCTGAGAACGATCGGTAATATCCCTAAAACAGGCCTGATAGGCAAGTGCATTGACAAGCCACGGCTGGCCTTGCGTCTGTTCAAAAGCATAGTCAATTGCTTCATCAGTAAACTTTTGTCCGGTTTCAGCGGTATGTTGTCTGTACAAATTTTCAACCTGTGCGCGCGTAAAACTGGCGAGGGTCAAGCTCTCTGCTTTAATATTAAAGGCGCTGCCGCCCAATACCATAGTCTGTTGTTCATCTGAATAGATGCGATAGTCGCGTACATCACGTACGCCGATGAGGCAGAGTGACTGAGGAAAGTTCGCCGGTCTTTTATCGTATCCCGACCGTAGTTGGCGCAATACAGAGATGAGGGTATCGCCGACGAGGCTATCTATCTCATCTATAAAAAGAATTATAGGTTTTTTAGATTGCGCGCACCATCTACTCAGAAGTGTTGATAAGAGACTTCCTGCAGGGACCGCTTCTCTTTTAATATCTTCAAAAATTTTTAAAAATTCTTTTTCTTCAGGCAATTGTTCGTGAGCTCGTGTTGCAAGTTCTTGGAGAATGATGGGAAGGGCATAGTTGTATTGCGCGCGTGCAGCCTGTGCTGCCTCAAAATTGGCATAAAGAGCATGGTATTGCCCTTCGCTATTAAACATTTTAACAAGCTGCAAAAGGCCAGTAGTCTTACCACTCTGACGCGGCGCGTGAAGAATAAAATACTTTTCCTGTGTAACTAATTGCCTAATTTCCGTCTCATTAAATCGATGTGCAACGTAGTAATGTTTTTCTGGATTAACCGGTCCTGCAGTGTTAAAAAATTTTGTCATGGGCTTCCTCGAATCTGCGTTGTAGGGAATTTTTTCTCTTCTTCTTAAGTATAACCTTTTTAATGCTTTTCGCAGAGACCTGACAGTGTCTCGTTGCAAATCCGGCATTAATGGCTTGCTTTCTGCGTGATGGCTTGTAAACTTGACGGCAGGGGGAGGATGGAGGTGATGTTAAAATAATACTTTATGAAAAGGGATTCTTGTGATTTTACACCTGCGAAAACTATTTTTTGGATTGGTTTTGGTGACTGCTTTTACAAAAACAGAGATACATACCATTCGTGAGCTCTCTGAGGTCCTTGCTGTGGTTGGTGATCAAGGCGAGGATAGCCTCTTTATTTTTGATATTGATAATACGTTGTGGCGTGGAGAAAAACTCGAAGCTACTGATGAATGGTTTCGAGCAAAGTGGACTGCGCTTGCACAGCAAGGGCTGTCGGTAGACGAGATTAAAGCTATTATTTTGCCACTCTATGACGCTGCTCAAGAACAGACAAGCGTTAAGCTGGTGGATGACTGTTTATACAAGGTGCTCGACTGTCTTAAGCACAAAAACATGCAATTTCTTCTGGCGACAACACGTGGGAGAGCGCGTACGGTTGCAGCAACCAAACGGCAACTTGCTGATTTGGCCCTTTCTTTTGTGCAAACAAAACCTGGTTTTGACAAAGAATACACCTTCCCAGAAACAGGATCATGTGCCTGCTACACCGATGGAATTTTGTTTGCAGATGGGGTGAATAAAGGGATTATGCTCCAGCTCTTTTTTGATCGTGTTGGGCACGTCCCCACACGCATTTTTTTTGTTGATGATTCTCTGAAAAATGTAAAAGATGTTGAGCTGTTTGCTCAGCAGAGAGATATTGCGTTTGACGGTTTTTATTTTACCCGCGTGGCGGATGAACTGGTGAAGCAATAAGTAAGGAGTGTTGGCACGAGAAGAAACGTTTCTCGTGCCAATTGATCAGTAATTAGATTGCGGCTAAATTTGAGCAAATGCTTTTGCGAGGTCAACAAAAACATCTTTATTGGTCTTTGGTTCTTCTTTTTTCTCTTCGATCGCTTTTTCTATTTTTGGTTGTGGGTTGCGAATTTCTTGAATTGCAATAATGGCCCAGTCTTTTTTAACGTCTTTTGGATCTAATTCTTTTGGGAGCTTGTATTTCTTTGCCAAGTCGGTGAATGCATCAACAAGATCGTTTTCTATGAGCGCTTTATAAAGATCGAGAGATGGCTTTTTGGCTAGGAATGCATCTTTTGCTTCTTTGTTATTATGGGAATAGATGTAGTGGATTGGGGTTTTATTGGTAGAGTCTTTTTCGGTGGCGAGTAGCGGATTCTTTTCGATCAAAAGGGCAAAGCATTTTGCAGGGTTCCCTTTTTGCCCTTCGATAAAAGTGAATCCCATCCCTCTTATGTTTGCTGATACTTCACCAATACGAGGTTCTTTGTCTGCTGCAAGATGTGCAGCAGTTTTGCCCGCGTTATTTTTTTTGGTGGTATCAGCGCCCTTGTTGATCAATTCTGTGACGGCTTCGACATTACCCTTGTTGGCGGCAAGATGCAGTGGTGTATTGCCATTAGAATCTGTAGCATTAATGTCCCAACCGTGATCGATTAGAAGAGGAATGATGGTAAAAGCATTGCTTAAAGCAGCTTCATGGAGTGCGGTTTTGTTTAATGCATCAACGGTTTTATTGTAGTTTTTAAAGGGTTCCTTTTGAGGATTTTCGAAGAGAGCGTTTATACTTATGGTGTTATTGTTTTGTGCTGCGAGGTGAAATGCGGTTGCGTTATTAAAATCTTGAGCAAGGAGTGAAGCATTTTTATCTAGCAGTGCTTTAATAGCCTCTCCTGTCTGATCGTAAATGGCAGCAATGTGGAGCGCCGTTCTTCCATCAAAATCGATAATGTTGACGGGGAGTCCTTGTTCAATAATAAAGGGGATCATAGTTTTTGCAGAGATGCTATTGAGATGTTCCGTTGCTTTTTCTTCGTTTGGCCGATTAGCTTTTCCCGGTTTTGGTTTTTTAAGATTTTCTTCTATTTGTTTAAAAAGTATTTTAATATCCATTCCGCGGTCAATTCCTTCCTGCAAGTAACTTTGTTGAGCAAGATAGTCGAGTGTTTTTTCTAAGTCGCCTCCAAAATAATCGACAAGTGGCAGTGGTAACTTCTTTGATGTTAAAAAATCGAACTCGCTACGCAGGTATTCGCGCAGATACTCCTGCTCGTCGTTTAATGGTGAGGGTTGAGTAGAGTCTTTGGATATGCCGGTTGCCATGTAGTGAATGAAGTTATTGCCGCGCGTTGTTTCTGCACTAGGAATCGATTGTTTTGCTGCCTCATGCAAGAGCGTCCACCCAAATTTATTGTATGCTAGGGCGAGTTGCTTCTTTTTTTCGATTTGCTTTTTAACGCTTAGCCATTGTGAAGAGATCAAATTATTCTGATCGTTGTCGATGGAAGCTTCTTGTATAATTTCAGGAGACTCCTCTTTTTTTTCACTTAAAATTTGATTGACAAGGTTTTCATGTCCTCCTGGAGGGGAGGTCTTTTGTTCTTCATTAGTAAATTTGGCACCCCGGTTTTTAAGAATCACTGCTGCTTTAAACCAGCCATTTGCTAAGGCAACATAAAGAGGCGAGTGGGGGGCGGGGTTATAACCATCGGGACTTTTTCCTGCTTGATTTATATCAGCCCCTGCCGAAAGAAGTTTGAATACAAGATTTTTAACAAGTTCTTGGCTTAAACCTACACCTGGACGGACCCCAACAGCACTGATGAGCGGGGAAAAATCGGTGCAGAGTTGGTTAACGTCCACTGTTTTTATTGAGAGAAGATAGCTAACGACATCGAGTTTCCCTGCATAGGCTGCGGCACTGAGGGGTGATCCCTCAGTGTTACATGTGTTGATATCACATCCTGCGGCTATCAATTTTTTTACTGTTGTAACAGTGCTTTTAGAACAAGCGAGCGGCAGTATAGATATGTCTTCTGAGCCTAGCTTTTTAAGCCTTTCTTTGAGGGCTGCTCCCCCTACTGATAAAATCCAGTCTATAGCTTTGTTTTGGTTCTCTTCAATGGCAAGAGCAAGTGGTGGTAGAAGATCTATGGTATCGGCAAACTTTGCGTAATTTTGTTTAATATATTGTGCAAAAATATTGTTGTTATCAAAAATTATATCAATTATTTTTTGAGACTGTGATTTTATAGCGTTTTCAAGCAGTTGGCGGATACTTGTTGGCTGTATTTCGTTAATGTCGGTCATTTTGTTAAGGAGCAGAAGCGCTGTGCTTTCTATACGTCCGGCGATGGCATAGGTGAGGGGAATTGATTTGTAGTTGTCCACGCTATAAATGTCGTTGGCATTTCCATTTTTTAGTAAATGCGCAATCGCTGCATTATGGCCATATGTTGCTGCAATATGTAAAGGAAGTTTACCATCGCTGTTTCTTTTATGGGACGCTTCATAGTACGTTGTCTTGGGCGTATCTGATGGTTGGGGGATTGTGTATTTGCTATTGCCAATGGTTACGGTGTCGCCGAGCAAATAGGCAACAGCGGTAGCAATCTGTTCTTCGGGTATGTGTTCCATACTGAGACGATTGTTAAGTGCTTCAAAAATTGGCGTTGCAAGTCCTACAAGGGTGTCTTTTTGAGGCATAACTTTTAGGTGTGCGTCCATGTCTGGAACATTGCATGCTTTTGCAGCTTTTACGAATGGGTTTTCTGCCTCCATGCATAAGGTGGTAAAATAAACCACAAAAGCAAGTGACAGTGCGGTGAGAAATTTTTTTGTACAATTGATCATGTGAGAACCTTATGTTATGCGCTTGGGTTTTTTAAAAACTTAATCGCTTCTTGATTGTTTCTTTGGGTTGCATAATCAAGTGGTGTTTTGCCCGATGCATCAGTGATTGTAAGACAGGATCTGTCTTTTTTGTACAAAAGATGGAGGCAGTCAAGATAATCGTTGGTAGGGGCTTCTATTGTTTTCCATTGTTCGCGAATATATATTTTTGAATCTTTAATTGCAGGTGACTTGTTCGCTGCAAGATGCGCGGGCGTTTTTCCAGTTTTGTTTTGTGCTTTTACAAAAGCCCCTTTTCTCAAAAGGAAGGCAACTGTTTTTGGATGCCCTTTGTCTGCTGCAAGATGAAGTGGTGTATTGCCATCATTGTCTTGTGTTTGCAGAGAAGTTCCTGTTTGGAGGAGCAATTGAGCACTATCGGGTGTTTGATTTTCTGCAGCGTAGTGCAGCGCTGTTTTCCCAAATAAGTCTTGCGCAGAGAGTAATTTGTGCAGAAGATTTTGTTTTTTTGCTTCATCTAAAAGTATTTTTATTATTGTGGTGTTATTGTTTTGTGCGGCATGGTGGAGCGGTGTTTTTTGTACGGCGTCTTGATCCATAAGCGAAGCGCCTGCTTTGAGTAGTTGCTTTGTAGCCTCTCCCGAACGGTCAAATCGTGCAGCGACATGGAGCGGCGTAGTACGGTCTTGGTTCTTAGCGTTGACAGAAAGTCCGTTTTCTAAGAGAAGCGGAATAATCGATGATGCAGCGATCTGGTCGAGATGTTGCGTGGCTTGCTCGATAGTTGGCTTTTGCGCCGTTTCCAATTCTTGTGGTACTGGAGAATGGGTTGCTGTTTTGCCGGTCATATAGTTGATAAGCTCTTTCCCTTCTTTTGTTCTAGAACTTGGAATAGCTTGTTGTGCAGCTTCGTGTAAAAGAGTCCAGCCAAATTGAGTTTGTTCGCGTGCGCGTGCAGGATTTTCTTTAATTGTTTTTATTATATCAATCCATTGGTGGTCAACGAGCGAGTGTGATTCTGTCCTTTTTTGAGCAGCCTCGATTATGTTTTGAGCTCTGGTTGTTGTACAACAGAGGGGCGCTAAGAGTGCGATCAAAGCGAGTGAATATTTGTACATATGTATTTTCCTTATCATAAAAACTCCTTTTTATATTCTGTTTATAACTTATAACGCTGAAAGATGTCAAAAGTTTTGTACTATTTTTGTTTTAAAAAGAGTAGCAGAAGATGCTTGCCAAAAGCGCGAGGTTGATGGTAGTGTACCTTCGTCAGAAGGTCTTATTGAGAGAGTGCCTCTGTAGAAGAAACTTTTTTATTGGTCTTAAGAATTTTTATTTTTTTCAAAAAAGGAAGCAGTATGGATCAGAAGTGTCAGTCGACTTTGGCTGGATTATTAGGAAAATATTTAGTTGTCTGTGGACTTGCACTCGGACTTTTGCCTCAACAATTTTTTGCTGAAGAAGCATTAACGGTACAAGACATAAATAAGGCACGTGCGCTTAATTTATCGAATGAGCGCATTGATTGTTCTTTACACCGAGATGCGTTAACTACGATTTTTGATGCGGCTGCTTTGCTTGCAGATGATCAGACTGCGCAGTCTCTTGCAGGTTTTTCTCGAGCTTTAAAGACAAGTGATACACAACCGCATGCGATTGAATTGTCATATGCTCTTAAAAACGCAGTGGCGGTTTTAGAAAATTATGGTGACCATACCGAGAACTCTGTTGCTGAGGGAATTCTTCTTAATAAAGCACGACAATATCTCACTTTATATAGTGTTCGTGCGCCAAGGCCGGATGCTCCAACACAAGTTTCAACTGATTCAGAACTCTATCCGGTACCTCATGATACCAATGTGTATGGTGATCTGTATGTTGGTGGAACGTTCACTGCAAACGATATTGCACTTACAGGAGACTTGAACGTTCCGGGAAATATTAATGCCACAGGTACAGTGAGTGCAGGGAATATTGCAGTAAGTGGTGATTTTAATGTTCCAGGTACATTGACCGTGGGTAATTTTACTCTTACAGGTGATTTGAACGTTCCAGGAGACATTAATGCAACAGGAACTGTCAATGCAGCAAGCATAGCATTAAGTGGTGATTTGAATGTTCCGGGTACGTTAACCGCAGGGGATTTTACTCTTTTGGGCGATTTGCATGTTCCGGGCAATCTTTCTGTTGATGGAACAACAACGGTTAATGATACGAATGTTGTTGATGGTATTCTTGCCGTAAAACAGACGGTAGGGAGCAAACAGCTTGATATTGGCATCAATGGAGAAGGGACTGCGCCTGATGGCTATCTAGGAACCAGAACAGCTACTAGTTTTGTGATGAAAGCATCAAGTACTTCAGGTGCGATTACCTTTGAGCCCTTAACAAATAATATTACGTTGTCTGCTGCATCCGCAGGTACGGTTTCGTTTGATCCTGCATCAGGAACAATTGCGATTAACCAGAGCATATCAACAACGAGCGCCCCATCGTTTACAGGTGTAACGCTTGCAAACCAGGGGCAGCTGAAGCTGTATGAAGCAACCGGCGGTGGTACCGATTTTGTAGCTCTTCAAGCACCTGCAGCGTTGGGAGCATCATACACTTTGACCTTGCCGACAACCGCAGGAACCAATGGGTATGCATTAACAACAAATGGGTCAGGTGTATTGGGGTGGTCGCCTTTTGCTGCAGGAAGTTATTTTGCGAATGGCGGTAATTCTTTTGGTGTTGCATCAGCAATTTTAGGGACGACGGATCAATTTGGATTGAGAATCCAGACAGAGGGCCTTGATCGGATTACTATTGCAAACAGTGCAGGCAGTGGTCTGGTGACGGTGCCAAGTGCATTGTATGCGGATGGGGGCATTGATGTGACTGCAACAGGAGGAACTGATGTTCTCAATCTTGGTGTAACGAATGCTGATACCATTAATTTAGGAACAGCAACAACAACCCAGCTTATTAATATTGGAACAGGGGCTGGTGTAACGACTATTAATATTGGCGGGACTGGAGATACGGTTAATATTGGTGGAACGCTTACTTGGGTGAAAACAACTGATCTACAAGTAACTGATAAATTAATTACGATTAATAAAGATGGAGCTCTTGCATCTGGGGATGATGCGGGTATTCAAATTGAAGAAAACGCGGTAAATACAGCCTATGCTAAAACAGGAAATACGCGTGCGAGTTGGTTGTTAAAAGCACCTGCAACAGCGGGAATCGTAACAATCACTCCGGGAGCTTCTGGTTTTACGCTCAATCAAGGTGTTGCAACAACCGACTCTCCAAGTTTTGTTGGATTAACACTTTCTGGTATGACCACGGCGGGTGTTGTGCACAATGCGGTTACCACGGGTGTTCTTTCTTCATCACTTATTGTAAACGCAGATGTTGATGCATCGGCCGGTATTGTTGATACCAAATTAGCAACTATTGCGACAGCGGGAAAAGTATCAAATAGTGCAACGACTGCAACAGCGGCTAATACGGCAAGTGCTATTGTAGCGCGTGATGCGAGTGGTGATTTTGCGGCACGTTATATTACCCTTTCTCAAGACATATTTAAAGACTCTGGTTCTAATACTATCACCATGGCAGCTCCATCTACGGTAACGGCTTCTTACTCATTAACGTTACCTGTTGCAGTTCCTACTGCTAATAATCAGGTTCTTGCAGGATCGACTGCAGGGGCGCTTAGTTGGGTTACTGCTGCACTTAATGGTGGCAATACGCTTGGAGCAGCACTTACGCTCGGTACTCTTGATGCGCAAGCGTTGAATCTGGTGACGGGAACAACGGGTCCGAACACACGTCTTTCTATTGATGCAACGGGTGCCATCGCAATTCCAGCATTTACCACGGCTGGTGTTGTGCACAATGCGATTACTACCGGTGTTCTTTCTTCGTCATTAATTGTGAACGCAGATGTTGATGCGGCAGCGGGAATTGTTGACACAAAATTAGCAACGATTGCGACAGCGGGTAAAGTCTCAAATAGTGCAACAACGGCAACAGCAGCAAATACTGCAAGTGCAATTGTTGCGCGTGATGCGAGTGGTGATTTTGCAGCACGTTATATTACTCTTTCTCAAGATATATTTAAAGACTCAGGTTCTAATACTATCACCATGGCAGCTCCATCTACGGTAACGGCTTCTTACTCATTAACGTTACCTGTTGCAGTTCCTGGTGGTGATGACTATGCGTTGACTGCAAAAACAACAGGTGTTTCGAGTTGGTCATCCGTTGCACTTAGTGGGGGTAACACCCTTGGGGCAGCGCTTACGTTGGGTACTACCGATGCATATGCTCTCAACCTCAAAGCAAACAACAAGACGGGGCTTTCTATTGATTCATCGGGGAATACAACCTATGCATCAAAATACAAAGCAGCGGCATATGTGGGCGCGAATATAACGCCACCGCTTGCAGCAGATGTTACAACGGTTGTATTTGGTACAGAAAACTATGATTATAACAGTAACTATGTGAACACGACGGGAATCTACACAGCTCCGGTTACGGGTCTGTATCTTGTTACTGCACAGGTGTGCGCTCAGATTGGTGAAGTAGGCGCAAAAGAAATTGGCCTCTTCCTTAATGGAACAGCAGCGGTCATTCCTGGTGCACAAGCAAAAATTGTTGTTCCTACCATAATTTCAAGCGATAGTGGGACTGACACGCGCATGCTTAATTTCACGACGATGGTTGCTCTCACGGCTGCAGATACCATACAGGTTCGGTATACGGGAGATACGCTCGATACGATTTTTGCTGATTCATCAAGTTTTGCGGTCCATTATATGTCATTTACCCCTGCATAAACAGCTTACTTTTTCCTGGCTCTTTGTGCTTTTGTACAAGGAGCCAGGTTTGTATAGATAAGGAGAGTGTTTTTATGAAAAAAAATATATGGGTTGGTCTGTTGGGTACATTGTTATTAATACAATGGGTTCCAATGGCCTATCCAAACGCGGATGAAATTATACTATTACCACAGATTTATAAGTGGTTTTTAGGGCCACAAAAAAAACAGGTAGTGACAGTAACGTCTCGAGTTTTTCCGTTGCTCTATTATATCTGTTTAAATAAACAGATTAAAAAGAATGCTCAACAGGATGTGGATATATTCTGTACTGACGCAGAAGAATTGTCTGTAGGTAGCTATCTTGGAACCAGGTCGGCAACTAGTTTTGTCATAAAGGCATCGAGTACTTCGGGTGCTGTTACGTTTGAGCCCTTAACGAATAATATTACGTTGTCTGCAGTGTCTGCAGGTACAGTTTCGTTTGACCCTGCATCAGGGACAATCTCTTTGAATCAGAGTGTAGCGACAACAAGCGCACCAACGTTTACCGGGGTAACGCTTGCTAATCAAGGGCAACTGAAGCTGTATGAAGCAACCGGCGGTGGTACCAATTTTGCAGCTATTCAAGCACCTGCAGCGTTGGGAGCAGATTACACTTTGACTCTCCCCACAACCGCGGGGACCAATGGGTATGCATTAACAACAAATGGGTCAGGTGTATTGAGTTGGTCTCCTTTTGCTTCAGGAAGTTATTTTGCGAATGGCGGTAATTCTTTTGGTGTTGCATCAGCAATTTTAGGGACGACGGATCAATTTGGATTGAGAATCCAGACAGAGGGCCTTGATCGGATTACTATTGCAAACAGTGCAGGCAGTGGTCTGGTGACGGTGCCAAGTGCATTGTATGCGGATGGGGGCATTGATGTGACTGCAACAGGAGGAACGGATGTTCTCAATCTTGGTGTAACGAATGCTGATACCATTAATTTAGGAACAGCAACAACAACCCAGCTTATTAATATTGGAACAGGGGCTGGCGTAACGACGATTAACATTGGTGGAGCGGGCGATACCGTTAATGTTGGTGGAACGCTTACTTGGGTGAAGACGACTGACTTAGAAGTAACTGATAAATTAATTACCATTAACAAAGGCGGTGTTGCAGCGAGTGGAAATGGAGCGGGTATTCAGGTTGAAGAAGATGTAACGGGCACTCCTACTATTACTGGTTATATTAAAACAAGCTCAGACAGAAAATCATGGCAACTCGTAGCTCCAGTACAAGCGTATATTGCGACATTAGCTCCTCTTGGTGCAAATTTTACCATTAGTTCTCCTTCAACAGGAAGCTTTTTTTCAGGATCTGGAGCGGTCAATGTCGCCGCATCAGGAATTAATAATACTGGTATTGGTGCAGGTGCAGGAGGGGTGGTTAGTGTAGGAACAGACAATACAGCATGTGGCTACAATGCGCTTTCTTCAGCTACTTCTGGGACTTACAATACGGCGATTGGATCAGGCGCTCTTTCTGCAGCTGGCATTGGTTCTAATAATACGGCGGTTGGAAGAGCATCTCTGTCAAGCCTTGCAACAGGGGAATATAACACGGCGGTAGGGGCAAGTGCACTCGCGGTTGCTAATTTTTCAAATTACAACAGTGCGTTTGGATATAATGCAGGAGCAGCGGTTACTACAGGTCTAGGAAATGTTTTTGTTGGAGATAGTGCAGGAGCAGCAATAACCTCAGGGACTTCAAATGTATTTATTGGTTCTAGCGCTGGATCTTTACATACAACAAGCGATTCAAATAATATTTGTATTGGCTACAATGTGGTGGGTGTTGCGGGTGAAAGCAATATTGTTCGCATTGGAAGAACAAGCAATCTGATCTGCTATATAGCAGGATCTACTCTTTCAACACCGAGCACAGGAAGCTTTTTTTCAGGATCTGGAACGGTTAATATCGCTGCATCAGGAATTAATAATACCGGTATTGGTGCAAGTGCGGGAGGGGCGATTAGTTCAGGAACTCAAAATACAAGCGTCGGGTCAGGTGCGCTTTCTGCAGTGGCAACCGGAACTAACAATATAGGTATTGGCTACAATGCAGGGTCGGGGTATACCTCAAGCGAGGCGAACAATATTTGTATAGGGGCCACTGTTGCTGGCACGGCAGCTGAAAGTAATATTATTCGTCTTGGCAACTTAAGTCATACTGTTGTATACATAACGGGGATTAGTACAGTTTCTGTTGGCGCTTCGGGAAATCTTGTTGGCATTACCACCGGTCATCAACTTGGAACATCGGCAACAACGTGGAGTTTAACGGGTAATCTAAGTGCTACTGGCAATGCTCTTTTTACCAATACGGCAGTTCCGACAGACTTGCGGCTTACCGGAAATAGCGCAGGAACAGCCTCCGATTGGTCGATATTGTCTGGGTACGGTGGTACTGACAATATTGCTATTTTGGAGCAAGGAGTTAATACCCAATTTATGATTAATACAGGCGGTAGGACCGCCATTGGACAAGGGGTTACGCCGGACGGCACCTATCGGCTTAAAGTTGCTGACACTGCCACCGGTTATGGCTCAATTATGATTGGAGATGCAGCTTCTGGAAATGCCGTATTACAGACAATATCAGCGGCTACAGATTATCTGAAAATTGGGTTTACGGGGGCAGGGAGTCAGCTTGATACATTACGTGTCACGCGCACGGGTGATTTGAGCGTTAATACATCAACGATAATCTACAGAGATGGCAGTACCCCGTATATTCATCACACTGGCTCAGTAACGCCTATCACCAACGTTTTTGTGGGTGATAATGCAGGAAATACATCCATTACAACTTCGGCTCTTTCTAACTCAGGCTTTGGGGTTGGAGCCCTGTTATCACTATCGAGTGGTTCTTATAATACTGCGTGTGGCCGTAACGCGCTGGGAGCCGTCACCACAACTTCTGAAAATACTGCCGTTGGTTATGACGCACTCAAATTGTCCACGGGGAGCCAGCTTACGGCTGTGGGGGCCTATGCGCTTGACGCAAATCTGGCAGGTGTAGGCAGTGCGGCTGTTGGGTGCTATGCACTTACTACAAATACGACAGGAAATTATAATGTTGCAGTTGGATTAAATGCGATGAATCTCAACTTATCAGGAGCCAATAATGTTGCGGTAGGTAGCGCGGCGCTTTATACCAATTCAACAGGAAGTGCAAATACTGCAATTGGCGCTGGGGCTCTTTTAAATACAACAGTCAGCAATCAAACTGCAGTCGGTTTTTATGCATTAAATCTTGCCTCAACGGGAACTGGTAACACGGCTGTTGGTTATTTCGCTCTTCAGCAATGTACTACAGGAACAAATAATACAGCGCTTGGTTATAATACGCTTATATCTTGCACGGGCTCTGAAAATACCGCAGTGGGGGCAAACGCGTTAGATGCAGCAGTCACTGCCAGTTACAACACGGCGTTTGGGTATAATGCGCTCACGAGTTTCGTTCCTACAGTTGGTGGCGAAAATACAGCCTTAGGTCATCGGTCTGGTGAAGCGCTGACCACAGGAGTGCAAAATATTTTTGTCGGAGGAGCTTCTGGTCTCTTAACAACAACGGGGGCTCGAAATACCTGCGTGGGGTATCTTGCAGCTGGTAACGCTGACGTGGGGAGTGACAATACGGGTGTCGGAAACCGCACTCTTTTAAACTCCACAGCAGGCCAACTTACGGCTGTAGGGTCCTATGCGCTTGATGCAAATACGTCAGGTACATGCAATACTGCCGTTGGGTATAATGCGCTTACTGCAATTACGACAAGCGTTGATAATACGGCAGTAGGACATGGTGCAGGAGCTGCTTTAACTACGAATGGATGTACCTTTGTAGGAAGATCGGCAGGAGTAGCAGTCTCAACCGGAGGAAATAATACCTTTATAGGAGCCTATACAGGTTCAACAACAGTAACGGGGCAACACAATGTGGCTCTAGGTTATTATGCTCTTGGACAAGCAACTTCAAGCTATAGCGCCAGCTATAATACAGCAATAGGCAATTATGTTCTGCAACTAAATCAGTCTGGTTTGGGCAATACGGCCGTGGGGTATTTTAGTCTCAATGCATTGACGACTGGTGCTACAAATGTGGCATTAGGAAACAATGCAGGACAGTATCTAACTACAGGATCAAATAATATTTTAATAGGTTATCTTGCTGGGAACTCCTATACAAGCTCCGAAGTAAATAATATTATTATAGGTGATCAAAACGTCGGTGTTATCGGTGAAAGCAATATAATTCGCATACAGGGTGGCGGTTCTGCACATACAGCCTGCTACATAGATGGTATCTATAATGCGGGTGGAGTTCCTTCTGGGATAGCCGTTTATTGCGGAAGTAATCACCAACTATCGGCAACGACCTCTTCGATCAGATTCAAAGAAAATGTTCAAGAAATTCCTTCAAACAAACGCGCTACCGATTTACATCCTGTTTCTTTTAACTATAAAAACTGTAAAGATGAATTGTGGTATGGTCTTATTGCAGAAGAAGTTGAGACTATAATGCCTGAGCTTGTTGTCTATGATGATGAGCATTTACCATTTTCTGTCAAATATCAGCATGTTCCCATTCTTTTGCTCAAAGAAGTAAAAGAGCTGCTTTCTGTTGTTGAAGATTTAAAAGCTCGTATTGCGGCATTGGAAGCAAAGTTGTCTTAAGAGATTTTTTGTGAGGGGAGCGGTATGGAAAGATTACTGCTCCTCTTCAAGCTCTTTTTCCTTGTCGAGTTTTTTTTGATTCCGTTTTTTAAGAAGTTTTTTAAAGCTTGCAAGAGGGGTTTTGCTAAAATAGCGTGTATAGTTGGTTTTTTCTTCATCTGACAACTTAAGGCTTTCTTTAATACAGAGTGGGCTGAGGGCACTAATATACTTGCGACAAAGTATTTTAAAATAATCTTGGGGCTTGAGTGGCTTTGAGGTGGTATCGCTTTTAATGACGTCTGGATTGAGTTTTTTAACGATGGTAAAAGGGTCTTTTTTCCCGTCAAAAAGCTTGTCAAGAGGAGTTTGGTTCATCTTGTTTTTTACGTAGATATCAGCGCCTCGCTTGATAAGAAGAGTAATAGTCTCCCATTGTTTCTTTTCAGCTGCGATGTGAAGCGGCGTATTTTTAACCGTATTTTCTGTATAGGTGAGTGCTTCTGGAATATTCTTAATTAAAATGGTTGTCGCACTTGAGTCATTTTGATCGAGCCGCTTGAAAAGAATTTTTTTAAATAGGTTGTGGAGAGCATTTTTTTTCCATGTTCTTTTTAGATTTGAAAAACTTTCGGTAGTGAGTACCGTTCCGATTTCTTCATTGCGACAGGCGAGGCATAGGTAGTATTCAAAAGCGCTTTGACTGTCTTTATTGAGAGGGGATGGTGCAAAGATGAGGGCGTGGTTATTTTTGAGAAGAAGCGTTGCGAGTTTATCATTGCGCATTTTTATTGCCGTGAAAAAGAATTGATGTTGGATATAAGGCTTAATAAAGGGGTAGTAGTGTTTTGGTGAGCCTTCATAGGTGTTGATGCTCTCTTGTAGTTCTTCGTCAGTAATTGATCTAGGATATTTTTCGACTCTCAATTGTATATCGATTTGAACATACATTTTTTCTAGCATGCATCGAATTTGAAAAAGCTCTTCTGGCGGAAGTTTTTTTAAATCTTTCATATGTTCTTGCAAAGCGATAATAGTTTCAAGAATTGATTCGCTCGCTGTATCATCATGAGCATTTTTTAATTCTATAGCGCGTGAAAGAATAAAATTAAAAAGTGAAAACCACTCTTTAAACGAGGCTTCCTTAAATATTTCTACGTTGATTTTCTCTATTCCTTTGGGATTTGATTTGGTACTATCCGTGTAGAGTTTTGTGTTAATTCCATTGATGAGGGTATGGAGTATTGAGCGCTTTTGAGTGTCAATGGTATTGATAAGTTCAGGATAGAGTCTTAGAATTTTTTGAGCATCTTTTGTTTTCCCGTAATAAATACTCGCAAAGAGAGCTGCTTTACAATTTTCTGTTGTTCTAAAAATCTCTGGGTTGATTGGCGCTGTGCTTTTTGGTTTAAAAATCCCGCCTTGAGTGATGAGGTCGTAGATAAATTTAATGCGCTTTATTCCCGCCCTCTTCTCTTTTTCGAATATTTCTTGTGTGAAGTTCACAGAATTTGTGTCCAGTTTTGATGGCTTTTTTGGAGCGCGTGGTTTGACAATGACGGCTTCACATGCGGAATTAAGGTTTTTTTTGTCGATTGCGGCTTCTATGGTTTTGCACATAATAAAAGGGTTGCCCGTAAATGAGTCAGACGTAAAAGCGTTAAAAGCGAAAATGACACAATAGAGGGCATATACATGGATGAAAGTGCTGATCTGGAGTGTTTTTTTTAGCAGAGACATATATTGACCCAAAAAAGGTGATGAGTATAGTGTAGTCGACTACACTATACTCATCACCTTAAAAAATATAAAGAGATTGAAGTTTTTTTAGATTATTAATGCTTACCGATAACGGTAATGTAGAAGCTTCCGTAGGTATCGGCAAATGCTCCACCGCTACTCGTTTCGATCGGGGTACCCCAGGTAACGGGAGTATAGGTCCGATATTGGATGGTAAAACCATCAATGCCAGGATTGCTTACATAAGCAATCGAGTCTTGGTTAGAGGGGGTGATCGAAATTGTTGGAATAGCCGAAAAATTTGGAGTTATGGTGACACTATATTGGCCGGGTGTTACTGTACGTGAAATTTCTAGCCCTTCAGTATTGTTGATTAACTTTTGCTGTGCATCGTCCCAGAAGCCATAGACAATACGGGTGGTCTGTGTTGGTGAACCAGTCGCATAGAGTTGTTCAGTTCCTGATGGTAGTGCAATGGAAGAAAATTGAACGGCTCCTGCTGCGTTGATTGTGTGAGCGACGGCAAGTGATCCATCAACTGAAAATAGAGTTGCATGCGTTCCGAGTTGATCGGTTGCATTAATTCCAACAAGTGTAGCACTCAGGCCTATATTGGTTCCTTGAATTCCATCAATAAATGTCTGTTGTATTCCATTACCGATGTGAATTGAATCGGTGTCACCCTCCGTTCCTTGAGTGTCGTGACCGATACAGATGTTATTGCTTTCTGTATCTTTATAAGCACTGCCTGCATTTGTTCCGAGAATGGTATTGTAATTTCCATCATAGATGTTAGAAAGGGCATTCTTGCCAATGACTACATTGTCAGATCCAAAGTCTATTGTTTTTGCAGCACTAGTTCCACAAACGGTATTACCTGAGCCACTAATATAAAAGCTGCCTGCATTCAATCCGAGAAATAGATTGTCTGTTCCTGGTGTTTGCAGAAGAGGGATATCGTTTACCGACAGGAAAGAATCTGCTGAAGTAAGATTAAATCCACCGAGTGAGTTAACAATGCCATCGGTAAGAGTGTTCCCTGAAAAATGGGAATCATTAACAACAATAAGTTTGTAGGTGTCGGATGGTGCTCCACCAATGCCAACATTGCCGGAGAAAGTACCTTGTACAGCAAAAATATTTCCGTTGGTGAGCTGTAGGTCGTTATTGGCGATCGTTACGGTTGCGGCTCCTTGGATTCCTGAAATAGAGACAGGCCCATTAATAGAAAGCAAACCATTGCCCAGCAATGAGACATTATCGCATGAAACTTCAGCTAAATTGCCAATAATATCATTTTTTGCTTCATAAATACGGACTATATTTCTTGCATTGATAAGATCTGAAAGCGTAAATGTTCTGCGCGTTGAACCACCATTATCAAGCGCTGTTCCTGCAGATAATGCCCATGAGCTACGAACAGCTCTATTTGTATTGCCATTCATGATAAGGTCGAGTGTTTGTGGACTATTAAGTTCGAGCGAACCTTCTTGCGTGACGTAGAGATTTTTTGTGGCACCACTGTCAACACTGACAAAAAGGCCATCTTCATCAAGAATTTCTGTTGTGCCGATCCGTGCTTTTTCAGAGCCATTGAGCTGGTTGAATCGTATGAGCGAAGCCTCCGAATTTTTTGGTTGTAAAATAGTAGTGTCACCAAGCTGCGTACTTCCTACGACCAAGAGATCGCCATCAAGCGTTGTGTTCTTTAAAACATGAAGTGCGCCAACACAGCTAAGATCGCTTCCGACAGAAAGGGTTCCACCAATAGTCTCATTAAGACTTACTTCTACGTTGCCTTTTAAAAAAGTATAGCCACCAACAGTGAGATCTGCGCCGAATGAGCCAGACCCAAGAATCCGTGCAGTTCCTTGTGATGCTATGTCACCTTGAAGACCAAGCCCTCCATTAAAATTCATTTTCCCGGTAAACGAAACATTAGAAAAATAAAATTCAACAAGGCTCCCTGCTACATCTCCACGTGACTCATAAATACGCATGAGTGGCTGTTGAGTCTGCTCATCGAGAAATGTAAGGATACGTCTTGGTTCGAAAGCATTTTCCTCGGTGCCTGCTGAAAGCGCCCAGTTAGATTTGACGGTATTGTGAAAACCCTTTAAGAAAAGTTTTGCATCAGTATTAGAAACAATTGATGCCTGATGAACTCCTATTGATTGGAGGAGCGTCCATGCTTGTAGCGTCTCCACGGTCTTCTTGTCAACAGTACTGTGCCCGCCAGGCGCAAGCGGGTCTCTGGGTGAGCGAGACAGTTTGTTGAGCGCCGGCAGCAAAATTGTTTTTAGAGATTCAGGGGGGGCTGTTTGCAGTGATCCACTTTCAATAAGTGGCACTATAAGACAAAGAGCGAAAAAGAGTTTTGACATACCAGATCCTTTTTTTAGAGAAACAACTCCATCCCCTCCATTTACCTCCATTTACCTCGATTTACCCACTCCATTTTTATGCATTTCTTTGCATCATCTTGTCTCTTATCTTTTCGAAATTTTTTTTATTTTGCAATATTCTTGACCTTTTGTTTTTGAAGATGTTACTCGATAAGGGATAGATTTTTTGAGCAGAGGGAGTTGTCATGAAAACGTCTGTACGGTATATGATATGTATTTTGGGATTATTGATCTGTTTTAGTTCAATAGCTCGAGTGACAAGGCTTTCATGGAGGGATGCAGATGGAGTTACTCATCCAATAGCATCTCAGGGCGTTCAACTTACTCCCAATGGAACTTCTCCAACTATTCCCGTTAATATTACTTTTCCAGCTCAGAGCTGGGGGCTGCAGAATAATGCAGGATTAGTTTCGGCAGATCCTTTTGCCGAAGAACTGAAGGAATATGCGCGTCAGACCTCTTTACCAACGCTTTCTATGGGACCATTGATACTTGACCAGGTCCTCACAACCCTTTATTCAAATGTTCCCTTTGAAGGAGGGTATCTCTTTGGAGGGGTGTTAGATATCACGGGGAATCTGCTTCTTTTTGGGCGGCGCGCTCAGGCGGCGTTACAGAGCCTTGATTTTACGGTGAGTGGTGGAACAGGGGTGGGAGACCCATTTTTGGTTTCTGTTCAACAATTTACCTTGGGAATCACTTTTCCTGAGGGACAACGGCAACTTGAGATTGTGCCAGGAAGAACGGGTGAGGTAACGGCAGCGTCAGTTCGTTTTGATAGTAATGGTTCAACGACATTGACGATAACAACTACTATTGATGGAACACCTTATACGTTTAGTGGCAGCTTAGCAGCGGGAGATCAGCCTGATTTTGTTATGTCATCCCCGGTTTCACGAACGCTTTCTACTTTAATTCCGCAAACCCAGGGAACCATTTTTGATACGTTTGTGGTAAATGGATTTTATAAGTTTTATTCGAATAAGGGGACGCAGATTGAAGGGCTGTTGAGTGGGGCAACGCCTGGTTCACCGGCTGTTGCAACACCAATTCCGAATCAGCCCATTACATTTACCAATTTTACACAACGCTATTCAGATGCAGGTAATGTTTATTCAATGGACGCAACATTTTTGACGTTACCGATTACGTGTAAGGGAATTGTTGATGATGTCGGGAATACTACGACAGCACTTATTACGCTTGGCGATCAACCATTGACGAGCCTTCTTCCAGAGTTAGCTGGTTCAGACTTAGATCAAATAACAGTAGGCGCATCGATTCGTGTCTCAACAGTAGACGGCATCATGCTTTGTGGAAGAGCGACATCGACCATTACCACTCTTTTTGATGTTGAGCTTAATCGACTTTCGATTTCCTTAGATCTTGGCAATCGAAAAGGGATTTTATCGGGAAACATGACGGTGCTTGGTATTCCCTTAGCCGGGCTTGTTTCGGTTGACTGGAACGCTGCGCCTGTTGCTACTTTCTCCATTGAAATTCCTACGTTGCGTGATATTAAATGGCGTCCATTCGCAAGTATTTCTGGTGATATTCCAGGCTTGAGTGAATTGAGTAAAATAGAGATTTACGATTTACGCGCAAGCATGGAAGGTGAGTTCCAAGCGCGTTCGCTCGGCGATGCCGTGGTGCTACCGATTGTTAAAAAAATATATACCGATGTGATTAAGAAAAAATTTGCAGTGCCTATTCTCCAGACGCTCGAAAAAACAATTAATACCGCGCTGGGCTTGGAAAGCTCTAATAAGAGTCCGTTTGAAAAGCCGCTTACTCCCGCGAAGCAACCGGAACCAAGCCCAACCGATACAGTCGCACAATTTGTGCACAATATAATGCAAAGCGATGCGGTTAAATCGATAACAACAGCGCAATTTTGGGTTTGTGTTGGAGGCAAAGCAAAAATCTATAATGGCATTGTCGGTGATTTGGCACTTCAAGTTGGTGGAAGTATACAGAGCGGCATTGGCCTTATGGTTTCAGCGTCGTTGCCAAATGGCGTTTCTTTGCCAGATCTCTTCCCCTTTTTGACAGAAACTTCGAGCATCTTTTCTGATGCAATAACGCTCTTAAAATTAGGCACCACCCGTTTTGTTTTAAGTACGATTCAGACCGCCATTGGTAATATGCCTATCTATCCAGGCTTTAACTTTATGAGTGGTATTGTTATTGATGATACGAATAATATTATCAATAAAGTGCTTGGCCAATATGTTCTCCAGACGGGAACCGATCCTGCGGGTCTGGTCATGTATGGGACCATTGATCCACTATCCCCTCGCAATGCTATGTTCAAAGTAGGGCTTTCTTCAGGTGCGCTTGGATTTAACATAGGTTCTCCTACGTGGCCAATGCGATTTCAGGGTGCGGGTCTTAATATTGTGTTGCGCGGAGAGCCTTCCATTGGTCTTGGCGGGACGTTTACGTTTATTCCAGAACCGAATGCGACGCCGCTTATCTATAGCGCTAATTTTATGTTTTCAACCGTAGCATGCGGTATTGATGGAAGCATGCTGAATATGTGGAACAATCCATTTGGTGTCCCTGGTATTTCGTTTGGGAATCTTGGTCTCAAGGCGACGCAGACCTATGAAAATATTATTGCAATGTTTGCAGACTTTGGCATCTCAGCGCTTATCCCCGGTACCATTGGATTGGCTGGTGATGTTAAGCTTGGTACACACAGCCAGATTGATGGGCATTGCGCCGTTGCATTGGGTGCAGATATTTCAAACATCGCGATAGACATTGATATTCATAATCCACCTGATCTTATAAATACGATTGTCTTTATCCTTGAAGAAACTGGTGTTGACCCAAGTACACTTGAACCATTACGTCATTTTATTCCTTTCCGCGTGCGGCAGATGCAGCTTAAATTTGTACCAATCGATATGCTTATTGGGGATATTACGGTTCCACGAGGAATGGGCGGAACACTTGCCGTAGATGTTTTTGGTGAAGAATTAAGCGGAGGTTTTATCCTTGATTCTGGAGGAATTGAGATTAAGGGGAAAATACCGCGTGTTGTCATTGGCGGCATTTTTGAAATGACAAGTTTTGATGGATTGGCTGGTCCTAATGCGCACTTGCTTCTACACCTTGTTAAAGGAATCAATTTGACGCTTGATGGCCGACTTAAACTTGGTAATGTTTTTGACATAGCGACGATTGTGCAAGTAGGTACGGCAGGGCTCCGTTTTGAGTTTGATGAAATGTTGGGGATTCCAGGTGCTCAGATTCAGACGCATATAATTGGTACATCGATTAGTTTTACCGATCCAACGACACTCACCAAACTTTTGCGGCCCGAAGATCTTACCCTCTCGTTTGAGTTTAGAAATGATCTTAATCAGGCAATTAAAGATGGAGTGAATGCAGCGCTGAGACAAGGGCAAGACAAATTTAAGAGCGATATGAATGCGATTATAGAGCAAGTTGCACGGAACACAGCGTTGGCGGATATCATTGTTCAAGAGGCTGCTGTTGCTGAAGCAAATGCACGGCGCGTCTCATTCTGGAATATTGAATGGCTTATTCGTGAAATAGCGTATTGGATTGAAGTTGCTAAGCTTGTTGCACTTCAAGTTAAGTATGCTTTTGAGCAGACGCCATTTGGCCAATTTGCGCGACAAGCACTTGATGCTCTTGGACTTACACCACTTTTCACTAACGCCTTGAGGGTGGTTACTGACATTGGTGCGTTTATTTTCCAGCAGGGGCAAATTGTCTTTAATGATTTTACTGATATTACAACACTGGTATATGTGCAGGCTGCTCGCTGGTCGGGAAGCCTTGCAAATGCAATTAATCTTGAGATCCCTACACTCGATCTCACACTGAGCCTTGCAGGGACACTTGGTCATTATTATATTGGGCCTCTTAAATTGGCAGATCCAATTTCGAGTATTCCGGCAGTTGCGAGTCAGCTTGCCGTTATTGCATTTGATACTGTGAGAGCTATGATTACTCCTCTTCGTGCAATTCCTCAGCAGCGTCTTGATGCGGCAATGCGCGCTCATCCTGCGTTGCGTTATTTCAAGCCAAATTGGGAGACAGGGACCTATGAAGTAGACCCTCGTATGACGGAAGAGCTTCCTGCCGTGTTGGAAGAGCATGATCGTTTGATGCGACAAGAGTGCGATGGCTTTGATGGAGCTGGTGTCGGGCGTGGTGAAATTCCAGGACTTGAGATGCCACCTTTTGCAGATATGCAAAGCGATTATCTTGCTGAAATACTTGGTACATTCTTGCTTGCACAGAGACCAGCGATGAAGGGAATGCAGGAGCTTTTGGGCAATAAAGAATTTAATAAGGCAGCATTTGATGGGGGCATGCAGTTTATGGATCGGTTCAGTAAATCAGTGTCGATTGATACCTTGTTAGCTTCAGCTCCTCAAAATATGATAGAGCGTGAGCAGCAGCTCTCAGCGCGGCTTTGTATAGGGAATGGTGAGTTGTGCATGCGTAATGGATGTTTTGATCTTACCGCAGCTGTGGGGCTTAAGGTACGTAAATCGATGCAGTGGATGTTGAAGTTACGTCCTCTTGCAGCACAGCGGGTAAAACGAGCGATGGTTGATCTGCTTGAAAGTATTTATAACCATAAGTTGGTTGAGATGCAGGGGCATGCTGCTGTGTGAGCGGTGTAAAGAGACCAACGGATTGTATTTTAAAAAAGCAGAGGGAGTTTGCCGTACAACAAACTCCCTCTGCTTTACTTTGGTGGTCTACTAAATCTGATCAAGCACTTTTGCAAAATCAGGCAAAGGGTCTGTAATTTGGCGGTAAATAAGCATCTTTGGGTAAGTGCCTTCTTGTGGCCAGGTTGTTATATCTTTGACTGCAATTTTTGTGATATTTTGCGCCATATCGTCACAAATATACCAGGGATGTTGAGGATCGTATTGATCTTTGACGTAAGTCTTAAAATGAGAGCCTTTCCACTGTGAATTATTGTTATTGAATGTGCAAACACTGGCAATAAATCCTATGAGTTCATATGATTTATCTGCTAAGGGAAGAGCCAATGGCAGGTTAAGTTTTCCTGGTGGATTTGAAGCGTACGTAATTTCTACATCGCAGAAAAAATAGAGAGGTATTTTTTTTATGTTTAGCAGTTTAAATGGCTCTTTTAAAGAGAAATAGTTTACAGCATTATTCCAGCTAAAAACAATTTTTTGTGATGTATAGGGAGTAAAGAATTTTGTACCCAATATCATTGCAATGATATTCTTACTTTCAAAATTAAAGTCAAAGTCAAATAAAGCACCTGCTGCTGACTCTATAATAAGGCTGTCAACTGGATTGTCTACACGGGAAAAGCTTCCTTGAGTTACGTTAAATTCTTTGCAGGCGGATTCATAGACAGGACCATAGAGCGGCTTAAGTTCTTTGACAGATTTTATTGTTTCCATCGTTTTTAAAAGTGTAGCGGTTTTTTTACCAAAATCACTTGAGGCGTTTTTTATGAGTCCGTCTTTGACTTCTGGAATATTGTAAATCAGTTGAATTGTTGAAGCGAGCCAACAGGCATTTGATTCGCGTGGTAGAGTGGCAGGTTTTGCCGTAATAACTGTTGGGACAACAAAGCTTATTGTGCGCACTATCTTTTTTAGATCCACAGGGTTCTCCTTGTTTGTGTTCGAATCAGATGTTTTAATATTAAGAGGAAGTGCTGGCGGGGCGCAAGTCTTTTTAAAATACCAGAGTGTGCCAAGTGCCAGAGTGGCTGCAAGAGTGGCAATAATACCAGAGGTAATAAAAGGGTGCCTCACGACCAATTTTTGCACGGATGAAAGGAGCGAGCGCAGGGAATAGTTTTTAAAAGCGACTGATTTTTTGACTAGTGAAGTAGTGCAAGTTTGCTTAGAAAATGCGCTAAGCTGTTCTGGTACAGTAAGAGCGTGTGTATTGAGGGCATTTAAAAAAGTGGGGTTTAGCCAAGCGGTAAATACAAGTACCTTTATGAATTGTCGTGAAAAAAAAGAGAATTGTTTGAGCATGGTTATGGCCCTGTTTTTTGTTCTATTTTCTACTTTATATTAAATACAAGTATAACAGAACGGCCATTTTGTGCAAATTTCGTGATTTGATACCTGTAAAAAAGCAGAGGGAGTTTGCCGTACAACAAACGCCCTCTGCTTTTACTTTGACTAAATGCACTCCCACCGTTCATCCCGAGTAACCCCCCTCGACAAGTTCGGGATAAACTCCGGGGTTGTATCGAGGGAGATAAGCGGTAAGCAGTCTATTAAATTTGATCAAGCGCTTTCACAAAATCAGGGAATGTATTGGTGTCTTCGGTTGTGATTTCTGACGGCTTGTCTGCGGGTTTTTCGATTTTTTTGTAAATGAGAACAACGGGGAAGTGATAAGCTAAATAGGCAGGGTTAAATTTTTGATTGATTATTTCTTGCATATTCTTAGGATTTAGCTCGAGAGGCATATTTTTTATAAGGTCTATTGAAGAAACAATAGGGAAGGTCTCCATATACCATTTATTTTCAACAGGATCTTTGGTGTAAGCTTTGTATTTGTAATCATTTTTCCATACAGTGAATGGAGGTTGACTTACATCTTTTGTATATTCCAAAATAATGAATCCAATGAGTTCATTGTTCTTACACGTGAAAATATCTATGGGGAACGTCGCTTTACTGCTATCAGTCACATATAGACTGCTTACTGTAATTAAGAGATATTTTGATTGGTCGGAAATACCCTCTCCATTAAGAATTGATTGTAGTGTTGTGTAATCAATAAAGAGGCTTGTCAGCTTTCTTTTGTCCAGCTGGAAAGAAAAAAGATCTTTTTGTTGCTCGGTTAATCCGTTGGTAATAAGAGTTTCCACAAGATTTTTTGGTTCGGCATATACTACGTCAAAGGTTGGGGATTTTGGTGCGGCTTCATAGACTTTCTTGTAAAGGTCTTTATTCGTGGGGTCTTTAAGGAAATTTGCTGTTGCCAGAGTGAATTCGTCTTGGCTTGCTGTCATTTTGATAGATTCTTTTACCTCTGGAAGACTATAAAGCAATTGTAGGGTGGCATTGAGCCATGTTAAGTTTTTTATTGTTACATCTCCTTCAAACCCTCCTGGGATCGTTATTGATGTTGGTAGTTTAAGTGGTTCTGCAGAGAGAAGGGTAGGGGCAACAAGCAGGGCGAGTAGTAATTTTTTTGTGAACATAGAAGAGCCTTTTTTTAGGGTGTAAAGATGACACCATAACTTTAGGAAAATCTACGGGAAGAATGCAAGACTTTGTAAAAGACGTGTATCTCTGGTTTTTTAAATGCGAGCAAGTGCTTGTGCAAAATCAGAAAAAGTGTCTTCGACTTTTTTGTAAACGAGAATAACGGGAGAAAGTAATAGATTTTTGTTTGGCATCATCTTGAGTCGTGCAGGTGTATTAATTGATACAACTTTTCCTTGTGCGGTAATTATATACCATTTATTATCATCAAAGTCTTTGAATACGGTGATATAGGTATCTGTATTTATTAAAAAATTTGAGCTGTCATTATCATAGTACGTGTAATAATGAGCAATAAAACCGACAAGCTCATTGTTTTTACTCTTCAAAATATCTATCTGTTTGTCGAATTTGTCAGTTGGGTCTGGCTGGTTTACAAAAAATAAAAGATATTTCGATTGATCGGTAATATCTTTAAATGTATCTGGTACGTTTATGTAACTGCCGTACAGTATAAGATTCTCTACCCCCCGCAACTTATTTAAAAAGAGATTATAGAGCTCTTGTTTATTACTGAGTAATATTTTGTCAAAAAGCTGCTTGATACAAGCTTGTGGGATGTTTTCTTTGTCATCAGAAAAATCTGTGCTGTTTAGTGCCTGAGTATAGACTTTTTTGTAAAGGTCGCTGTTTGTTGTATCTTTAAAAAATGCAGCCATTGCTTGAGCAAATGGGTTTTTGCTTGTTGTTGTTTTAATAAGCGTTCTTATCTCTGGAAGATTATAAAGTAATTGTAGGACAGAATTGAGCCCCGTTAAATTGGAGATCGTTTCATATTCACCAACCAATTCTGATGGAACCTCTATTGATTGTGGGAGTTGTAAAGGTTTTGCAGAGAAAAGGGTAGGGGTAACAAGCAGAGCGAGTAGTAATTTTTTTGTGTTCATGGAGAATCCGCTTTTTAGGGTTAAAGATAACACCATAACTTTAGGAAAATCTATGGGAAGAATGCAAGACTTTGTAAAATACAAGCGCGGCTCATGCGTCTAAGCCGTAAAAAAGCTTAAAACAAAAAAAATTGAAGGAAAAAAATCACCTTTTCTTTGCCCGTGTGGTAAAATTGCTGAGAAGTCCAGACCTTTTATGGGCTTGAAAAGTAAGAATACGAGGAGGAATGGTCGCATGAAGAAAGAACAGTCAGCGGGAATTGTCGTGTATCGTCGTGATAAAAACACAGGCAAACTCTACTACCTACTGCTCCATTATATTGGTGGACACTGGGATCTTCCAAAAGGAAAAGTTGAGGAAAATGAGTCTCTTGAAGAAGCTGCATCACGTGAAGTGCGTGAAGAAACAGGATTGATTGTTTCTCCGATTAAAGGTTTCTCCGAAACAATAACCTATTACTATCGCGGGCAAGAGCGAGAACTTGTGGACAAGAGCGTAACGTTTTTTATTGGTGAAACAGAACTTGCTGAAATTACCCTTTCATCAGAGCATATTGATAGCGAGTGGCTTGAAATAGGGCCTGCTATAAAGCGCCTTACCTATAATAATGCTCGGCATCTTCTTTCTATGGTCAATCAATTTGCGCATGCGCGTCTTGATGCACAACGTGAAGCTGCTGAACAGAAGGCGTAATTATTGAGGAAGTTTTTATTTTGAGAAAAAAGCAAGAGCAGAAAAAGGATTTGAATCTTTCCGCTCTTGCTTTTTGTTTATCCGTGAAATAGTGACTACTCTTTTTTTTCTACCGGAGGAATAACGGGCAGATCAGTAGTTTTTTCATCAAGAGTAATCAATACTTGGAGAATCTTTTTTCTCGTCGTTTGTTGAATATCGAACGTGTGCCCCTTGTAGTGAATTTTTTCTCCCCGTTCTGGAAAGTGTTGAAAATACTCAATAATAAAGCCACCAAGCGTTGTAACACCAGCAGGCCGCTCGAATTGAATTTTGAGCGTTTGAGATATCTTGTCTAATTCAATACTGGCATCAGCAAGCCAGCCGCCCGAAGGAAGGGGGAATATTTTTTCGGTAATTGATTCATATTCATCATGAATTTCTCCAACAATCTCTTCAAGGATATCTTCAAGCGTCACCAATCCAGTGATGCTGCCATGTTCATTGATAATCATGGCAATATGCATGTGCTTCGCCTTGAATTCTGAGAGCAATTGGTTGATACGAATACTTTCGGGGATAAACATTATTGGCCGCATGACCTCTTTAACTGTTTTATTAACATTATCTACGATAAGAGAAAGAAGGTCTTTAAAGTGCAGCATACCAATAACGTTGTTAACATCGTCTTTATAGACAGGCAACCGAGAGAATTGGCATTTTTTGAAAATTTGGTGCGCGTCTTGAATTGATTTATTGGCCTCAACCATAATAATGTCCGGCGTCGGGACCATAATATCGCGAGCAGCCGTTGTTCCCAATCTGAAAATACTTTGGAGCATATTTGTTTTTTCAGGGTCCATAAGCCCTTTTTCATCAATATAGGAGATCAAGAATTGAATCTCTTTTTCTGATGCTATCGGCTCTTCATCTGTCGCAGAGGCGCCAAGAAAAAAGCGTACAATGGTATTGGTAAAACGATTAAGTATTGAAACGAACGGATACATAAGATAGTAGGTAATGTTGGTAAGCCAGAGTGTTGATGCAAAAAACTTTTCGCCCTTGTTTTTGACAATATTCTTGGGAAGAATATCCCCAATAAAAAGTATCGCAGCCGTAACGGCAATCATACTAATGGTATATCGTATTGTTGAAGGAAGGGATGCAAGAACCTCATCAACAAAATAGCTTCCAGAGACAGCAGCAACATAATTTGCAAGATTGTAGGCTATGAGAATGGCATTGAGAAGGCGGTTAGGATCTTTTTCGAGTGCTCTAAAGAGTTCGTGATAACGCCCCGTTCTTTGCGCAAGCTCTTTCAGCTGAAAGAGTCTTAATGCCATCATACTTGTTTCTAGAAATGAAAAAAGTGAGCAGAATGCCAGCGCAATAAGGAAGACAATCAAATTAAACAAAACACTGCTACTACTATCAGCTATACCCATCTGGACTTAACCCTTTCCGTAATGTGGGAGTATGTAATGATCTTCATGTATTAGTATTAATAGATTTTTACAATACCATCAATTTTAACTATTCTTCCGAGTCTTCTATCGCCTCTACTGGAGTAATGGCTGATTGAATGTCGAATTCACGATCAAAAAATGTTTTGAGCTTATTACTGCGCGAAGGATGCCGTAGTTTTCTCAGTGCTTTTACTTCGATTTGACGAACGCGTTCTCGAGTCACACCAAAATCTTTACCAATTTCTTCAAGCGTATAACCAGCGGCAACGTCAATGCCGTATCGCATTTTAATAACTTTTTCTTCACGTGGCGTGAGCGTTTTGAGCATTTCGCGCACATGTTCCTTTAAGTCATTTATGGCAACGGTATCAGCAGGAGAGACCTCGTTCTCATTTTCAATAAAATCTTTGATAAATGCATCATCACTGTCACCAACAGGGGTTTCGAGAGAGATCGGCTCTTTCGAAATTTTGATAATGTTTTTAATCTTTTTTTCATCAAGATTAAGCTCTTTAGCAAGCTCTTCATGGCTCGGCTCTTTGCCGAATTCTTGCAGGTAGGTACGTTTAATTTTGTTAATCTTATTAAGGGTTTCAACCATGTGCACGGGGACACGAATTGTTCGTGATTGATCTGCAATAGCTCGAGTAATTGCCTGACGAATCCACCACGTTGCATAGGTTGAGAACTTGTATCCACGTTCAAACTCAAACTTTTCTACGGCTTTCATGAGGCCAATGTTGCCTTCTTGGATCAGATCAAGAAAATGGAGGCCTCGGTTGACGTATTTCTTTGCTATATTGACCACCAATCGCAAGTTTGCTCGCGCAAGATCGTCTTTGGCGTTTTTATCATTGATTTGTGCAATAAGAAATTTGTCATACAGTTCAAAGGCACGGCTTTGGGATAATCCCATCTCATGCTCTATTTTATAGATGAGCTTATCAGAAATTTTAATCTGTTTTTTAAGCTCTTCAATGCGTGCTTTATCATCTTCTTTTAATTTTTTATTGCGCTCAAGCGGGGCAAGTTCACCAGATGCTGTTGAAAGATGTGCGTTTTTTTCACGAATCTTGGCAATGTATTTTTCAACCTTTTTACCCAACGAACGAATGAGTTTATTCGAGAGCTTGATTTGCTGAATCGCCGTACTAATCTCTTCTTTATTCTTTTTGACTTCATCAAGCATTTTCTTTTTTTGCTTGGAATCAGAAAGCTTGCTTCGATACGTGCGGTAAATTTCTACCTCATGTTCAACTAAGTCTTTTATCTTATTGATGCTTTCGAGTAATCCTGTTTTTTCTTCTTCATATCGAGGAAGATTTTCTTGGTCAAAATCAGAAAACTGAATAACATCCTTGAGCGGGATAGTGTTTTTTTCAAGGCGTTCACCAATTGTTATAATGTCACGGTGAATGCAGGGAAATTTTGAGAGAGCATCAATCGAGTCGTGTTTGCTTTTTGCAATACGATCGGCAATAACTTTTTCGGTTTTTTTGTTGAGGAGGGGAATGATACCAATTTCGCGCAGGTAACATTTTACCCCATCTGAAATTTGCGTTGTTTCAGAAGCGTGAATTTCTTGTTCTTTTTCGATGAGATCATCAGCCTCAATATCATCAGCACTCTCGGCACTTTCAATAGGCTCTTCTTCAATCTCTTCGCCTTCAGAAAATGCGCCAAAATCGTCAGCGCGAATTGCCTCTTCAGGCTCTTCCTCATGAGGTCTTTTCGCGGTAGTTAGTTCGCCTTCAACAAAGAGCTCGATGTGCTCTTTTTCAAAAAGTTTAAACAGTTGTTCAAATTCATCTTCTGAAAAATCGTTTTCATCACCGAGCGTAATAATTTCTTCATAGGTGATGGCGCCACCCGCGTGACGGGCCCGTTCAAGAATCTCTTCAAAAATTTGTGGCTTAAGCCGAATTTTTTTGCTCATGAGTTTCCTTTACGCAACAAAATTTCTTGTACCTTTTGCATCTCAGCAAGTGTCTCTTGAATCATTTCAACATCTCCCGCTTGCTGTGCCCCAACAATCTTTTCTTTCAATGCAGCGTTAAGGCGCCGCCACTCCTTGCGCTGTAACTGAGTCATGAGTTCGCGGAATGCCGCTTCATGACAGTTCTCCCTTTCTACCATTGCAAGACTGCTTACCAAATGCTGTTGATCTTCAGAAAGTTCTGCAAAAAAAGCCCCAAAATCATAATTATGGGTACAATATTTTTGCAAAAGTGTTCTAAAAGGCTCAGCTAAATACGTTTTAAGAAAGTTACTATCGTCGGTAGTGAGTACCTTACTATTGTTCAATATAACAGAAAATAATTTTTTTTCTAATGTTCCCGCCCCTGATTTTTGTTGAGGCAAGGGGGTTTTATCTGTTGTTGGTGTGATAGTACGAAACGAGGAGTTATGGCTATTTTGACGCCTTAATTTTTCTTTGAGCGCATTAAAAGGCATGTCAAAGGTCTTGGCAGCTTGTTGGAGTAGAATATCTTGTTGAATGGGGTCGCTGAGCGTGGCAATGGTGTCTAAAAATTGACCAACGATTTCAAGCTTTTCTTGGAGGTTTTTTTGCAAAAAGCCACTCCCAAGGCGTTGTGTGAAAAATGAAAAAAGTGGCTGCGGCTCTTGTTGGAGCTTTGAAAGCGATCCATACTCTTGTAAGAACGAAGCAGGATCATGCTCTGCGGGTAGTTGTATTACAAAAAGTTCGAGCTGAACCTGCCAACAGAGTTGCGCAAGGCGTAAAATCGCCTTCTGCCCAGCTTCGTCACCATCATACATCACAAAAACTTTATTGGCATGGCGCGAAAGAAGAGTAAGGTGCTCAAGCGTGCATGATGTGCCAAGCGTAGCAACACAGTTTGCATACCCCGCCTGCACCATGGCAATGCAGTCCATGTATCCCTCAACCAGAAAAACATGCCCCGTCGCCTGGACCTCTTTTTTGGCTAAGTTAAATCCAAATAAAATATTTTTCTTGTTAAAGTAATCATGTTCGCGTGAATTGTAATATTTAGCGCGGATATCATTTTCTTTAAAAATACGACCACCAAAACCACGAATTCTACCGAGAGGATCGCCAATGGGGAAGATAATGCGATCATCAAACGTAAGGTAGAGTCCGTGTTGACCTTCGACAAGAAGATTTGCTTGGATAAATTGCTGTGCCAGGAGTGCATGTGGTTGAGCGAATGCAAGAAGGCTTTGAACAGATTTGCTTCCGTTAGGGCAAAAGCCGAGAGAGAATTGGGCAAGAATTTTTTCTGAGAGTCCCCGATTTTTGACATAGGCAGATGCAAAAGGGTTTGCTTCAAGCTGTTTTTGACACCAGAGTGTAAAAATTTTACAGGCTCTTTCATAATTTTTTTGAGAGCTGTTGTGATCTTTATCTTGAGAGAGGTGTGTTTTTAAAAGTTGTTCGGGCACGCTTATGTTAAAACGCTCAATAAGAAGGTGTGAAGCTTCTAAAGGGGTACAGCGTTCGAGTTTGGTGATAAAGTCTATAGCATCGCCGCCATTGCCAGTGCTAAAACAGTAATAAATACCGCGACTTGGGCTGACGGTAAATGAGGGTGTTCGCTCTGATTTAAAGGGGGAGAAGCCCTTCCAGTAGCTTCCTGCAGGTTTAAGTGCAACATATTCTTGGACAACGTCTAAAATAGAAACCTGTTCTTTAATGAATTCAAAAAGATTCATTCGCTCCTCGAGGCGTTTTTTTGAGGCAAAAACTTGATTGCAAGCAGAAGAAGCAGAGCAGGAACCATGAACCCGAGGCAAAGCAGTTGGTAAAGGGAGAGATGCCCGAAGAAAGTTTCCCAGAGGAGTCCGCGATCTCCACGCCAAAAATCGGTTGCAAAGCGTACGAACGAAAGGCCAAAGAGAGAAAGAAGAATGAGTTCTCCAGGAAGGCGTTTTTTTGATTTTGCATACCAGTGGAGCCCGGCAAAGATGAAAAAAAGTGCTGCGGTGTTATAAAGCTGTGTGGGATGGAGCGCAACGCAAAGCGGTGCGGCAGATGCCGTATTGGTATAGGTAACTGATAAAAAATGATTGGCAGGAGTGCCATGGCAACAGCCTGCGAAAAAACAGCCGACTCGTCCAAATGCCTGAACAAGGGGAGCATAGATACCAAGAACGTCGAAGGCGAGTAAGAGCGGCAGTTTGAGTATTTTCATGTAGACAAATAGCACGATCAGCGCGCATAAAATTGACCCCAAGACTGAAAATCCACCATCCCAAATGGCAAAGATATCAAGCCATGAGCTAAATTGTTCTGGTTCAGAGAGAATAAACAAAAGTCGGCCACCAATAATTCCCGCAATAATAGTGACATTCACCAACGAGAGAAGATGTTTTTCGAGAATACGGTTGTTTTTCACCAAGGTGTTGTGTGTGGCGAATATGAGTGCGACGAGTACCCCAAGAGCGATGCAGACGCCATACGTATGAATAGAGAGGGGCCCGAAAAGATGAAAAAGCACTGGATTCATGAGTTTTTTTGCTCGAAATAGAAGGTGTTATATAGTTATAAAATCTTTTTCAATATATCATTTTATGCCACTTTTTTCTAGGTCTGAGGTGAGAAGTAATTGAAGTTTTTTGAGAAGCTTCTCTTGCTTATTATTTTTTTTAAAGGCGCCGCTTTGGCTTGCAATTTGGATGACGGTTTTCCCGCCAAGTGCGGGATTTTTTAGATAATCTTTATGCGCCAACAGAATAAGCCGTGCTCCTTTACGATCTACTTCTTTTGTGCCATCTATTGCTTCTTGAAGGAGCAGGTAGAGCATTGAGGGGTTGTCTTTTGAAAAAGATATTGATTTTTGAGTTGCGTCTTTTTTAATAAAGAGTGAAACGACCTGGGTATGATTTTGTATGTTGTTCAGAGTAGCGAGTTTTGCTTCTCTGCACCAATTATAAGGATAATGCTCTAAATGCTCCATGATAATGGAGGGTACTTTATCAGCTAAGATGGTCGAAATACTCTGAGAAAATAAGGTGCGAATTGCCTGTTCAAGAATCGTGTTGTTAGATTTATCAAAAAACGTTTGGAGTGCATACGAAAGCGCCTTTTTTTGGTTAGGCTCTAGTTTTCTATTCAAAAAGGTGCTTTGCACAAAGAGGTTGGCATGCTTTTTGAGCATGGGGTGATAGGTGGTATTTTTATAACGTGTTTCATCTTGTGAAAGCCATTTTACTATTGCCTGTGAAATTGGCATCTGTGCCGATGGCTTAATCAGCTCTTTTTTAATAAATCCAAGTTCTTCTTTTTTGAGCTTGTTGTACTCCATAAAGCGTACGAGTTCAAAAAAGCTATAGGTGGCTAGAGGGCGCCCTAAGATAGTTGCAAGTTCACGCTTTGGGGCTGCTTGAGGGATGGCGAATACGCTAAATTCATTGTGTGTCCAATTGGCAAGAGGGGTATAGATGCTCTCAGGCGTTTTTGCTGTTGTAATCGCTTGGAGAATGAGATTTGTTTTTTTTGCGTCTAATTCTAGCCGTTCATTTACTATTTCCACGTGGCGACTGTCATTTGCGTAGCGTTTTACGTAAAGAGTGGTGGCGCGTGGTACTTCAAGTGAGTCTGATTGTATTGAAAGTTCAATTTGGTCTGCGTAAAGCAGTCTTGGATACATAAAGCGATCTGTAAAATCTGGGGTTTCATTTTCATCGATGGCATCGTCGTTGGATTGTTTAGGGGAGATAATCTGTGTGTGTAAAAATGAGAAGTTTGTTGTTTTGGTGGAGAGTGCAGAGCCGAGTTCTTGCCAGTTTTTTGCTTCTGTGCCAAAAAAGAGATTGAGTATTGCAAAAATGTTTTCTACGCTTGCGCGGACGCTGCAGTTATTTTTGTGGTATTCGATACCTTTTTGATGAGAGAGCTGGTCAAACCACCAATGGCGCACAATTGAGTCGTTAAAGCTTGAGGCATTAAAAATTGAGATAAAGTCTTTAATCACCTGCCTTTTTTGTAGTTTTTCAGGAAGATGTGCGGCCGAGAGAATGCCGCTTTCTTGGTCAAATAAAATGGTGACAATGAGGTGGAGGATTCCTGCTTCTGCGCAATCAGCGTGTCCCTTATCATGCAGTGTCATATGAAAAATTGGCTCTTGTGTGTGCCCGCGCATTAAGAGCAGCGCAAGGTTTTTAAAGCGGCGTGCTCGAAGTTCGTCGTTGAGGGGCTGATATCTAAAAGGGAGGTTATTGTTGGTCTCTAAGAGATTTGAAAGCGTATATTTTTTGAGGAGGAACTTGTCCAATGCTTGTTCCGAAGCAGCCAGCTTTTTCCCATAGGGGGCGAGTATTTGTAGCGATGGTCCATGAGAGGCAAATCCATTTATAATAAAAGAGGCGAGGTCTTTTCGGCTGTTGGAAGTTGCACAGACAAAACTATTGAGAATGAGCCCTATTTTGGGACGCCATTTAAGAAGCAATTCTGCTTTTCTTGCTTCTGCGAGTGCATCTCCAAGCATGAAAATCTTTTTGATTGAGGCCCCTTGTACGGATTTTTTTTCTTTTGAAAACTCCTTAATTTTCCCCTTATGAGTTTTGTCGATCTGTTCAATAAGTGTGAGAATTGAGCTGTCAATTTCTTTTTCAAGGAGGAGCGCATTATCTTTTGAAAGTTTTGCTTTGCTTCGTTTGAGTTGGTAGGGTGTTGGGTTTTTAAAGGCATCTGGCTTGGTTAAAGCTTCTGCAAAAAGCCAACCGGCTTCAATTGGTCCAAGCCCGCAGGCAACGTTCGAAGCAGTTGTGCTTGGATGGAGGGCGCCATCTTCTCCATCTCTATGAAAAAGTGTCTGTACAACTTGGATTAATGGATCTTTTGGATCGCCGTAGTTAAAAAGATTGTCGAGAAGAGCCGAGTAGCGAAGAATGATGAACCCATAGAGCGGATGGATCATCCACCAGGACCGTTCCAAAACGCGCTCAAAACCCCTTGTTTGTTCATATTTGACTGAAAGTGTTGTTGAACAGGTAAATCCACTACAGAGTGCTAACGAAAAATAAAAAAAGTACTTCTTCACCACGATTACTCCCCCACAACCATCTATATAATTCAATTAGTATTTTCATTAAAAATATATATAATAAAACATGGCGAAATCAAGAGCCTGTACAAATACATTTTGACGGGGTTTTTTCTGCAATTATTATTTTAAGAGTGGTTTTGTTTACTTAAAGAGGTGTTATGAATACGATCTATTTTTCGACGGGGAATGCGGGTAAGTTTGAGGATGTGCGTGGCTTTATGCAGCACTATGCAAAGCATGTCGAGCTCAAGCAGTTTTCTGCTGATATTCCTGAGATTCAGTCATATGATCAGCGTGCGGTAGCGCTTGCAAAGGCGCGTAGTGCATGGGATCTTTTGCAGAAGCCTGTTTTGGTTGATGATGCAGGGATCTATTTTGAGCGGTATGATCGCTTTCCGGGGGTTCTGACTAAATATGTATTTAAAGGGTTGGGGAGTGCGGGGATTAAGCGACTTTTTGAGCCGGGAGACCGTGCGTATTTTCTGCTCTATTTTGTTTTCTGTTATGGACCTGATAAGTACGAAATTTTTGAAAGTAAACGGCAGGGGATTTTGGTCGATCAGGATACATTTTTACCAGTACCGTCATTGCCGTATGACCAGTTTTTTGTTCCGACCGGTTCTTCAATGACCTATGCAGAAATGCGGGTCAAAGATGCAGATCTTTTTTATACAGAAGATGTAAGGATTCCCGCGGTAAAATGCTTTGCTGATTGGGTTGAGGCAAATACTACAAAGGTATTTCAAGTTTAGAGATATCTTTTTTTTGCGAGCGAGTTCCCCAGACATACAGTGCTATGCCGGCAAGCGTGGTGATGAATGAAGCACAAAAGTGCCAGGTGATTTTTTCGTGAAAAAGTAAAAAACCGTAAAGACCTGCAAATAGTGGCGATAAAAAGCCGGCAAGTGAAATAAAGGTGGGGCTGTATTTTTTAAAAAGTGAGGCTTGTAAGTTTGAGCAGATTAAGTTACTGATAACGAGCTGGATAGCCATGATTGAAAGAAAGGCTGTGAGAGAGGTTTTGATGGGATTTTCTTCAAAAACACGAGAGGCTCCAAGCGAAATACACCCTGCTGAAAAGGTTGCAATGCCATTGGCAAGAAAAGCGGGGCACTTGCGGTGTTTGACTAGTTTTTGAGTAACAATAAATCCATAGCTCATTGAAGCGGCAGCAACGATGATAGCAAGTTCGTATATTGAGATAAAGCTCCATGAGAGTGTATCTTCAATGGGCGATGAGGTTAAGAGAATGGGTATGGTCCCAAAAAAGCCTATGCAGAGCCCCATGAACTGTACTAAACTCAGCCGTTCTTTAAGAAAAAAGTAACCGAAAATTGCCGTGAAAAAAGGGGTGGTATTGAAAAGAAGTGATGCTTTTGCAACCGTGACTTCTTGGAGTGCCCAGAGGCGTAAAATATAAGGGAGAAATGCGCTGAAGATGGTAAGTTGGAGGTAGAAAGGGAAATCATTTTTTTGAGGTGCGCAACGTGGGTTAGTCCGTGTAAATGCCCATGCAAGGAGAATAGTTCCTCCGGAGAGCATTCTCAGCCCAACGGCAAAGAGTGGTTTTGCCTGAACAACCATGAGCTTGCCGAGTGTGAAGGTAAAGCCAAAAAGTGCATAGAGTAAAACGACAAGCATCATGATATAAGGTCTTTCTTAGATAATTCCAAACGTGTTACATTTTCCTCTGAGTGCAGCGCAGGTGGTAAATAAAATACCCTGTATCCCACATTGTTCTGCGACCGCTATGTTTTCTTTTTGATCATCGATAAAGAAAACTTCATGTCGTTTTATTGCGTCTTCAAGAGAATAGTCTTGTATCAATTCTTGAGTAAAGATGCAGGGATCGGGTTTTAAGAGTCCTGTAGTGCCAGAGATGATAATGTTATGTGGTTTAAAATAGCAGAAAAGTTCTTTTTGCATAAGGGGGTTGTTATAAATTGCTTGGAATCCAGGGAGGTCATAATTTGAAAGAATCATGAGAGTGTGCTCCGGATGCTCGATTGCAATTTCTTTGATGAGCGCTGCGGTCTCTTTAAGGGGTCGCATGTATTTCCCATGAATTTCTGGGTCAAAGGCTATGCGAACAATCTCTTTTATGAGTCGTTTTTCTTGACGTGAAGAGAGAAGATGATCACATTCGCCCTTATCAATACATTGATTTGTTTGCTCAATAATCTCAGATCCCAGAACACGCCCTGCAAGCCAATCGCACAATACCGCGGGGAGTTTTGTGTTTCCATCGCAAGCACAGGGGTAGCCTGCATCTTCTTGTTGTTCGCCGTAAAGGTCGACCAGGACCTTAAACATAAGTTCTTTAAGATGAGCAGGGTTTTTGAGTCCAAAAAGCGTATAGGTAAGTAATCTGCCCAGTCCAAGTTCTTTGATAGCCATGCTTGTTTGAGGCATTTTCCCCAAAACACCGCCAAAATCAAAGACGAGAATAGCGGCTTCAGATTGCTGTGCGCAGCCTACAATAAGCAAGCATGCAAGACTAAGTGAACGCCAATAGTTTTTAAATAATTTTTTCAAAAATAGAGGTAAATAGGGAGGTGAAAATGGAGGTGAAAATGGAGGTGTGTGCTGTTTCATGAACTGTTCCTTTTAATGGGCTAAGAGAATTATACTAAGTAGCATAACAAAGGGGTATTTTTTGTCAATTTACATTCTTGACAAATAGGGTTTAAGGAGAGGCAATGGCGATAAAAGAGCAATCTTTGTATGATCCATCTATGATGAAATTGTATCGAGAAGCCAAGCACCGTGGTCCGCTTGAAGGGGCGACGTTTGTGTCTGACGTAAAAAATCCTTCATGTGGTGATCATGTTATTTTTTCTGGTATTGTTGAAGGTGGGATTTTGACTGAGATTAAGTTTTCGGGAGAAGGGTCAATATTGAGTCAGGCTTTTGCCGAGCGTCTTTGTAATGAGATAGTGGGCAAGCCGGTTGAAGATATAATGAAATTAAGTGAAGAAGACGCAAAGCGTATTTTGGGCCTTGAACTTGGATTGACGCGGCAGAAGACGATCTTTTGGGTATTGTCTGTCTTGCATGCGGGACTAAAAAACGAAAAAAAGTAAGAAAAGAGGGCCATGTGTGCTGAATCGTGATGCTGTTGCAGCTGATTTAAAAAGCTATGTAGAACGCTATGGGGGTGCCTATGCGCATGCATCGAACGTTATCCATGAGGTTTGGCTTCGTGTTGCTCATGATGAGCAGGTAGCAGCGCGTGTTGCTGCAGGGTCGTGGCCATTTCTGGTGCCTCGGTGGACGGCGGGGTGTTTGGGGGATCGTGTTGTCACCAAGCCCTGGACAGAGCCGTATACGCTTTTCGCGGTTGATGGTTCCCAGATTTTTCCTGAGCGGCATCAGGGGATTCCGTGTGCGTTGATTAATATTGGAACTACTTTTTTTGAGTATGGTGAGCACAGCCGTGTGATTTTTTCTTCAACACCGACATTGATTGCAGCTGATAGTGAGATGGGGTTCCTTTCAGAAACGGTTATTTCGGCTCAGCGGACGGCGTGGGAACTTGCCAAAGGGGTTGAGTTGGGGAAGCAGTACCCCGGGATACCGTTCTTTTTTGATGGATCGCTTATCTTTTGGCATTTGAACGAATCGAGTGAGAGCGAAAATGCGCATTTTTTAAAAGAATATCTGGCTTATGGTGAGGCGCTCTTTCAACAGAAAACACCTTCTGTGGGATTTATTAGCTTTCCAAAAAGCAAAGAATTGGTGAATGTTTTACGTATTTTTGCAGAACTTTCTGAAGAAGTGACCCGCTTTTTGACTGATCAAGATTTGGTGGCGGATTTTCTAAAGCCGGGCGAGCGAACGATTTTGTTTGAAAGTCAAGCGCGCATTGTCTCTGTTTATCCGGCGCATTTACGTCCCTTCTTTTTTTATCTGCATACGGGGCACGAAATTGCGCGGGTTGAGGTGCCTGCGTGGGTTGCGCAGGATGAGCTACTTGTGAGTCGCTTGGTGGGGCTTTTATTGGATCAGTGTGAAAAAGGGCGTGGGTATCCGGTTTGTCTTGCAGAATCTCATGAACAGGCGGTAGTGCGTGCAGCGGATCGTGACTTTTTCTTTGCGTGTATGGGGATTTGCCTGCGGCAGCAAGATACGCCGTATGTGATGTCTCGGAAGAGTTTTTTAAAACGCACCGCGTCGTTTTGAACTTGTAAAGCGTATCGAAGGGTGTAATAAAAAGCCCAAACAATTGTTTTATCGGCATGTTATCTGCATACTATAAGGTGTAAGTTATGCAGATAACATGCCGATAAAATTAAAGATTGGAAAAGTGATGAAGTTTGATCCGTATTATCTTATTAACCCAAAGATAGCACAGTGTCTGATGCGTATTGAAGCGGTAAAAGCAAAAATACTGCAGGCGCCATTGACGGTGAGAGTACTTACGTCTTTACGAGAGACGGCACGGCTTGCATCAACGCATTATTCGACAAAAATTGAGGGAAATCAGTTAGATTTCAGTCAGGTAGAAAAAGTTATTTTGCAGGAAAAAACGTTTAAGGGGAAAGTGCGGGATGAGGCAGAAATTAAGGGATATTATGCTGCATTAACTCGTGTTGAAGAGCTTGCCTATTCGGGAAAGTCTTTGACAGAAGAGTTAGTCCAGCAGCTTCATGCTCTCGTTATGGGTGAAAAAGGGACAAAAAAAAGAGGGCGCGTGCTCTATCGTGATGGCCAAAATGCTATTTATGAAGGGCATACTCGACGTATTGTCTATTTGCCGCCTGAAGCGGGGGATGTCTCTCTATTGATGGCGGGGCTGATTCAGTGGATTTGTGCGAACAAAGTGTTGTTACCCTGTCCGCTTTTGGCTGCAATTGCGCACTATCAGTATGTTACTATTCATCCCTATTATGATGGCAATGGAAGAACAGCTCGTTTATTGACAACCTTTGTTCTGTATCAAGGTGGTTATGACTTAAAAGGACTCTATTCGCTTGAAGAATATTATGCTCAAAATCTTGATGCCTACTATGTAGCTTTAAACCGTGGGCCATCACACAATTATTATTTTGGTCGCGCAGAGGCAGATATTACGCCCTGGATTGAATATTTTGTTGAGGGGATGGCTGTTGCTTGTGAAAATATTTTAAAACGAATGGTAGTTGAAGCGTCGCTTGGGAAAGAGGACCATGAGATACTTTTACGTAAACTTGATCCAAAGCAACGCAGAGCACTGGAATTGTTTCGTGATTTTGAGACGGTGACGGCGCATCAAATTGGAGAGCTTTTTGGGTTTAAGCCACGGACGAGTGCACAACTCTGTAAAGATTGGGTAGAGGTGGGTTTTATTGAAGTAGTAAACGCTTCAAACCGAAATCGTTGCTATAAAATTGGTGAAGCATTTGAGCCACTTATTGCAAAGTGATTGAGTTTTGTAAGAGAGGCCTATTGCACAGGTTGTCGCAATTGGTTTCCAGTAGCCTTTTGTCTTAAAGTTCATTTGGTAGATGTTTTTATTTGAACATTTTATGAGGTCGTTTTTGAATTCTTAATATTCTTGTTTGAGGTTAAAGTTAGGATCTTTATGGGAAGAAAACTCACAATATGAGCTAAAGGATACGTTTAGTGTTACCTTTAGCTTATATTATAACATTAAGCCGTTTTGCAAAAATAATAAGAGTGTCTTTTTGTTTGCCGATAAAATGTTCAAACTGCTTATGGCAAAGCAAGAAATTCGTTACCCTTTAGTTACCAAGAGCACATCAATGTAATCAATTATATTTTGAATATGTTGCGAGAGTTTTTTTGCCTCTTGAACATGAATTCTCTGATTATGCATCAATGCAAGATAGGCTACCCCTACACAGGTGATAACAAGAGCGCCTGAGCCAGCAGCTGTGGTGATAACCCATTGGTTGAGGGTTTCGCTAAAATTTGGAAGGTGTAGATCGATCTTTTCGAGAAGAGCTTTTACTCCTCGATAGCCGGATATACCTGCAAGAGCAAAACAGCTTGCAAGGGCATTAAGAGCTCCAAGCCCAGAAATACTTAGTGAGCCGAGCTGTAATTTGAGAAGAAAAATAGTTTCGCTTCGTAGTTTTTTTTGCCACTCTATTTCAATCTATAAACTAGTTGTGCTTTTCCAATTCAGCTTCAATTTCTTCAATGGTTGGCAAACAGCTTTTAAGATTTTTTGGTAGAGATTCGACAAGTTTTGTTTCATACTCAGCTACACCAATTGGCTTGTTTATGTCTCTTAACGCATACTCGACGGTAAAGTTTTTCTTTGTTTTGCAGAGCAAGAGGCCGATAGTTGGAGTATCGTCTTTGTGCCGCAATAAATCATCAACTGCCGAAAGGTAGAAGTTAAGCTTCCCCGCATATTCAGGAATAAACGCTGTGTTTTTTAATTCGATTACCACGTAGCATCGTAATTTTAAATGATAGAACAGTAGATCTAAATAATAGTCGTCTTCATCAACTTCGAGGTGATACTGCCTTCCCACAAAAGCAAAATCTTTACCCAGCTCAAGCAAAAACTTTTGTATGTGGTCAATAAGCCCCTGTTCAACATCTCGTTCAAGATGTTCTTGCTGGAGGGTTAAAAAATCAAACACATATGGATCTTTTAAAGCTTGTTGAGCCATATCTGAGTGTGGAGAGGGCAATGTTCGAGAAAAATTTGTGATGGCTTTGCCAGTCCTGCTGTGTAACTTGGACTTTATCCATGTTTCGAGCATGCTTCGGCTCCATCCATTTTCTATTATTTTTTGCGCGTACCAGAGGCGTTCGTCTGAATCTTTAAGTTTGTGCATTAGTACAATATTATGTCCCCATGGAATACTGAAAATTGGGAGGCTTTCTAATTGTGTCACAGCTTGTGACACTTTTTCATATGTGCGATAGAATGCTTGTATTCGAAATATGTTTAATTTTGAAAACCCTTCTAATCCAGGAAATTCTTTTTGTAGATCTTTGGCGAGGCGTTCTATGACGCCCGATCCCCATTTATTTTCTTTCTGTTTTTCATTGATGGTTTTACCAAGTGCCCAGTAGAGTCTGATAAGCTCTTTATTTGCAGCAAGAACTGCCTTGATTTGGGCCTCTTGAATTTGTTTCTTAAGCGCTACCAATGTTTCTGCGTATTCATTGACGGCCATTGAATGAGGTTGCGGCAATTCGGTTTTTTTGGTCATTATTGTCCTTCTTTTTATCTATTCTTTTCTTATTTTAACTTAATTTATAATAAAACGGGAGGCCAGATCTGGCCTCCCAAAAAGAGTAAAACTAGGCGTTACGTTGACTTAATCGTTGCGCCTTACGTTGTATGAGTGTTCGAACAATGTTTTGTAATGCATCTTGCGCATCTTGTGCTGCTGTTTTAAAGAGACCGGCAATTAATCCGGCTTCATATTCTGAGTAGGCAAAATTGCTTGTATTTAAAAAGCCTCCAATTCCGAGGAATTTACATGGATCAAAGTGAGGATTAAAGTGTTGGTTTGTGCAGAGAGGGAAATAGACTACCACCGGGGTGTTTGCTTCGGGCCCATCGTCAAAGACTGTAAAGGGGCGTTCGAGGAGACCCTCGTAGCTTACCCGAGGGAAAGGGAGATTGTGTTGTTGTGCATAGATTTCGGTCTTCTTAAGCTCATTGAGTGTTTCAATGTCACCGGAGATGTCGCAGATAAGAATGAGGTCTGTGCTTCGAGCTGGTTGAATGAGCGAGACAACAGGAAGATTAAGCTCAAAGCCTGAATCGATAAGGACTTGGTGTTTTTCTTTACTGAGTGGCACATTTTCCATCTTGAAGCTCGGGGTTTTTATGTATGCGGGGAAGAAGCGGAGGTTTCCTATCGATGTTTCACCAAGAAGGTCTTGAAGTGGTTTAAAGAGTGCTTGAGGTTCTATTTTTCCAATAGTGTGTTGATATATCTCTTTTACCGAAGGTGATATTGCTGATCCCCAGCATCCCATTAGAAAACCGGCGCTGAGCGAAGGGGCTGCATTGACTGATTGGCCCTTGGAAAAAGCTCGGCCAAATCCCCATGATTCTGTAGCAAAATGGTCGTCAAGCAAGGCGACTTCATAGGGGGTGAATTCAACCCAATGATAGAACGGCTCCTTTTTATGGGCGGCAACGGCAGTATAAATGGGCATTGGAGTCGAGCCATCAGCAAGTCGAAGCGCTTGTTTTGAGAGATCAGTTTCGAGATAGCTGTTTTTTTGGGTTGGATCAAGAAGTGTCATGGCAAGGAGGAGGCCGTAGAGATCGATAATTGTAGGTATTTCATTGAATGCGAGTTTACGTAAAAAACAGTCGCCAACAATAACGAGTGAGTTAACAATATCGCCAATTTGTTCATCAAGTTGTTTGCTCAAGATGCCAGAAGTAGCCCGTTTGATGAGGATTGGTGCAAAGTCTTGGTATGACATATCGGAATACATCCAAGGTGTTATTGCCCAGGTTGAGCCCGAAAGGCTTGTTATGTGGCGTGCTGCATCAAGAAATCCAATATGATCAAGACCGCTCAAAAACCCAGCGACTGAGAACATTGCCCTGAATCCACCGCCGCTGCCTACAACGCCAATATTTGGCATCGTTGCGGGATCGATTTTTTCTCCGATAAATGCCTCTAGTGCGGCAAGACATTTTTGGTTCCGCAGCTCTAAAAACTCCTCTTCTTGAGGGCAGAGAGTGAATGTTGTTGGGAAGGTTCGGACGGTGGCTACTTGGTTTTTATGAGGGTTGTTTTGGATAAGCAGATTGTATAGGTTTGCGAGAAGAGAGCGATCTTTTGGTGAAAACTGTATAGTTCCTGGGTGTTCGTTAGTGCGTTGTTGGAGTACTCGAGTAACGGCAACATCATGCAGAGTGCGAGGTGCACCGATTATTTGACCTTCGCTTAGTACAGAAAGCCCGATGATTAGTAAAGATAAGAGATGTTTCACAGTAAATATCCTCATGGTATCGAAACTAATGGGTCTGTGTTCTTAGCTTTTCAAGTAAATAGGCGGTTAAGTCTGGATGTTTTTGCTCTTGTGCGCACATCACCGCTTGCGGAGTAATGCGTACTCCTTTGCTCATGAGATAGTCGATGACATCTTTTGAGTTTGATCCGGCTGCATTGAAAAGCAGGATGTCTTTTTCAAAGCGTAAGTCTGCTCCATGATCATGAAACAGTTTAACGATTTCGAGCTTGTTCCCCGCATAATAGAGCGGAATGTGCCCTGCTTGATCGCGTATTTTCATTGAATCGGGGCTCTTGGTGAGAATCTTGTTCACTTGAGCGGCGTCATTGTTTTTGACAGCTTCAAAAAGATCAGGCGCTGTAGAAGTTTTCTGACCTGATTTTTTGCGTTCAATTGCGGTCTTGATAGTGTCAATAATGGCTGGTTTTGCTTCAATAACGGCTTGTTTGAAGAGTCCAGAGATAAGCTCTGTTTCACGTTGTCCGTACAAGAAGTTGAAAGTGTTAAGGAATCCTGTGGGGCCCATTTCAGCACGTGGATCGAAGGTTTTTGAAAAATTTGGATTTTTTACCATAGGCACATAAACGACAATAGGAGCATTTGCTTCTGGTCCATCGTCATATACTGAGTAGATCTCTTCGGAGATGTTGAAAACGCGTGGGTTTACTGAGCGTAGAGAGTGATCGAGGTGAGGGAACGGTAAATCATGCGCGCGGGCATAGGCTTCTGCTTTAAAGAGCTCATCACCGTCAGCGACATTAGCGGAGAAGTCAAAGATCAGAATGACATCGGGATACCGATGGAGCAGAGGTGGTAGCGGTACGCCAAAGCTCATACCGGCATCGACAAACGTGAGGTTAAGTGTATTTTCGGCGGGGTTGCCGGGTATTTTGTAGGAGAAGTTGTGTTGTGTGGTTGGGAATGCACGGATAGAACCAATAAGCGGAACGTTAGTGACTTCTTTGAGATGTTTAAAGATAAATTCTGGTTTTAGTTTCCGTAAGACGTGGTTGTAAATATCTTTGGTCGACAGTGAGACAGCTGACCCACAAATACCCATTACTTTTCCAAGTGGAACGGGTGGTGGTGACGTGACAGAAACTCCTTTTCTGAATTCTCGTCCCCAGGCCCAGGCGGGTACTGCTGTTTTGAGATCATAGGAAGCCACTTCGTAAGGAGTAAATTCAAACCAGTAGTAGGCGAGTGTGTTTTCGTTTGGTGCATTGGCAGTGAAAATAGGGAGTGGTTTTTGTCCATCTGCTACAAAAGGAACCATTGAGTCAAGTGAAATAGACAAATAGCGCCCGATTTCTTCTTTTGAAAAAAGTGAAAGCGCAAGTAGGATGCCATAAATTTCGATAACTGATGGCGTGTCACCAAAGATGATATCTCGTGCGAGTGCGTCGGTAAATGCATTTCCCATCTGGAAGAGCATTTTTACTTCTTCTTCAAGTGGTTTTGCGATGATAGTGTTTTGTGCGCGTTGTCGTAAGAGAGGGCCAAAAGTTTGGAAGTCGAGAGCATTTATCGAATTAGCCGTTAGGCCCCAGCATCCTCCCGAGAGGCTTCCCACCACGGCAACAGTGCTCCAAACTCCTTGACGATCGAGTTCTTCCATTACCCCAGAGCTGCCAATTGTCGCTCTAAATCCGCCGCCACTGAGGCAGACGGCAATGCGGGGAAGCTCTTTTTGAGTGACTTGAATACCTGTCAGTTTTTTGATGGCAGCGATTGATACGGGAGCACGTTTGGTGAGATAGGCTGCTTCTTCGGGGCAGATGGTAAATTCTTCAAAAGAACGGACGAGCGCCTTGCGTTTTTTGTAAGGATTGTGAGTGACAAAGGTGTTGTAGAGGTTTTGGACGGCGTCTTGGCTTAGTTTGATAATATTGTTTTCAAGTTTTGCAAGAGCTTGGAGAGGCGTCATGAGTTTGCGCGTTTTCATCCCCCCGGTCTGCATACTTGCAAGGTCAAGCATGGCTGAGGTGCCTTCGGGGAGTCCTTTGGCTGGCTCGAGCGCAAGGGTGAGTTCAGGGCTTAGGGCGTTGAATTCTTCAACCATCTGGTTGAGGGGTACTTCTGCCGATATGGTGCTTAAGAGGCATAAGATGCTGAGGCTTGAGAGCCAGGCACCGTATTTTTTGTGAGAGGTGTGTGTCATAAAAATCCTTTTTTCTATATTCCGCTAATCTGCTAATCCGCTCATGGTGATACTTCGATACATTGTGCCGCCTACGGCGACATGTTTTCCCTTTGGGAAAACACTCAGTATGAGCGGTTGTATCGAACCATAAGAGCGGTAGATTCGCTAATCTGCAACTACGTTAAATGCTTTGGCAAGGTCTTCAAAGATGACGCTTTGTTCTTTCTGCTCTTTTTCAATTGCCTCTTGCATGAGTTCTTCTCGGGATAGTCTTACTTTTTTTGGAAGACGTTTTAGAAGTTCTTTTTTAATTTGTGGAAGCGCCTGCTGAATTGCAACCATGAAAATGCTTCTAACGACATCTACCTGGTCTAGGGTGTAATCAAATTGAAAGGTTCCCATAAAATCAGGTATTTTTTGTGAGAAGTCATACTTAAGCATCTTTTGGACAAAAGTGATGGCATCCTGAAATTTGGTTGGGTTTGGGAAGCCTTTTGCTTCGATAATTATGTTGAGAAGATTTGAAAGTTTTTCACAGTGTTTTTTAAGTTCTACATTTGTTGGATCATTTATCGAGGCGTTTAAAACCTCGTTATAGCTTTGTGCGTCTTTGAATATTGGTTGAGCTTTGCTTCCAAAGGCGGTATTCCAACAGAGGGTAAATTCCTGAATAATGTCGAGATAGATGCTGTTGTTTGCGATTGGAACATAGAGAATGAGAGGCATCTTGTCATTGTTTTTATCTTTTTCATCAACACCAAAAAGCGTGTAAGGAAGTTTTTTGAAGTCCTTGTATTTTATGTTTTTTATGTCGGGAAAACGAAGTTCGTTTGCTTCAGCATAGGCAGCCGCTTTTTCTAACTCAAAGCTTTTTGGCAGATCTCCCGATGAATCGATAACAACCATGAGATCAAGTGGCTCGAGAGCGTCTCGTTGGCAAAGTGGTGGGAGTGGGAGATTAAAAGAAAGCCCAGCATCGACCATTGCAAATTTCGTTACATTGCTGAATTGAGTTTCTTTAATGCCGAAGGCAATGTTATTGGCTTCGTACCCGAGAGGACGTATTGAATCGAAGTATAATTTGCTCCAACTTTGATCGACTACAGGGATAGTTTTCAGGTAACCATTTGGTTCTGGAATATTAGTGAGATCGCCTTTTGTAAAGGCGAAAGCCGACCCACAAATAGCAAGTATTTTTGAAAGTGGAAGTGGTTGGGCGATTGGATTTGTTGTTATTGAGCCTTTATTAAACGTATTTCCAAATGCATCTGCTGTTACTGCGGTTAGCAGGCGGTAGCAGGCGACTTCATAGGGTGTTATGTCGCACCACATGTAGTAGGTTATAAAATTTACTCGCGATTGAAAGTAGGTTGGAGACAGAACGGCAGTAAGGACAGGAAATGGCATTTTCCCATCTTTTACTTTTTCTGCAAGTGAACTTAACGTTGATTTTTCGCCTTTTAATGAGTAGACCGAGAGTACGTCTTCCAGTGCTGGTGCGTAGGTGTCTATTGTTCCACCCCACACTGCGGCCCCTGCTTTTTTGAGCAGATTTTTAGGACTCCATGTGCTAAAAGTCTTTTTATTGCTGTTTATTTTTTGGATAAAATCTGTAATGAATTTGTTAAATTTTACTCCAGAATAGATCCATGAGCCAATTGTCCATGTTGATCCTGAGAGTCCAACGACATAGAGCGCGGCGTCAAGGAGCCCGTTTTTTTCAAGCGTTTCGAAAGCCCCACTTATGGAATACATAGCGCGGAATCCACCGCCACTACCACAAACAGCAATGCGAAGTAATTTTGTATTTTCGATATTGAGTTTATCAAGCCCAAAAAATGTATTAAGAGCTTTAAGTGCGAGAGGTTTCCTTGCCTCAAGATAGGTTTTTTCTTGTTCGCAAAGTTCAAACGTATCTTCGGATGTTTTGCCCGGTGGAGTTGTCCAGGTTCTTGTGTGTATTTCGCCGATTTTTTCTTTTTTAGTTACTTTTATGATGCTTTCTGTTGGTTCAATGACACTAAACTCAAGTTTTGATTTTGCTTCTAAAATCTCTTTTTCCGTAGCGCCTATTTGTGGGCTGGTGAGAAAGAGTGCAAGTATGAGGAAAAATCCTCGATGACAGCGGTGTGTTCCGGTAAGCATAAAAACTCCTTTTTGATTTTCAAGAGCGACGGTTCTATGTTTTAGACTCGTACGTCTCCTTTTTGATTGTCAAGAAATGAGATTTAAAAAATAGCAGAGTTTTATCTTTGTTTTTCCATGGTCATTTTTTTAAAGAATGGACTGGTGTTTCGTTGACAGTGCTTTTGCGGTTTTGATACGTTCTCAAACGGATAGAAAAAAAAGGGGAGTTACCTTGAATAAAAGGGAGAGTAGTATGAAAAAATGTGTCAAAATAACCCTTACTGGTGTTCGGCATCCACAGGTGTTGTATGACCGCTTGAAGAAAGAGGCACATACGAGTGAGCTTGAGGGAGTCGTTGAGCTTCCTGAGTCTGATACCATTGATATTGTGGTGTTTGGTCTTAAAGACCCCGTCGATATTTTTGTTAGTGATGTTGATGGGATTGTGCTTGCTTATAATTTTGAAAAAGGTGAACACGTCCAATTTGCCGTTGAACCATTCTATAAAACAGAAGATTATCGTGGCGTTATTCGTTTTGTAAAAAAGCCTATTTTACGCCGTGTTTAAATTACCTCTCTTTAAACTCGTGGTATGCTAGTAAGCGATTACTTTTATAAATCGCTTACATTTTTTTAAAAAATTTTATGCATATCCGTCGTCTTTTGCTCTTTACGGGCTTTATTATTTTTTTGTCTGTGCAGCAGGTGATAAGCGAACCTTTATGTCGCCTCGATTTTGAGGGCAACCAGCAGCTTCAAACTTCTTTGCTTCGTGCGGAACTTAATCGCTTTGGTGATTCCCTCAAGACACTCGCACCGGCCTTTTTTGCTGAACATCTCCATGATTTTTACAAAAACTATGGATTTTTAGAAGCAAAGATTGAGGCTTCGCGCAGCAAAAACAGCTTAAAGTTTACGATTACTGAGGGCCCTGCTCTTGTGATTGACCAGGTAGATATTGTATCGTGCGATCCTACCTGTATGCGTGATGAGGTGCAAAAAAGAGCGCGTGAAGTTTTGAGTGATTGTAGTACAAAAACACCGTTTGAATTCACGTGCATTGAAAAAGGTTGTCGTCAACTCGAAGCGATATTTGCACGGGATGGATTTTCTGATGTGCGTGTTAAAAATTGGCATTTACGGCCTCATGCTCTTTTTGCGACGCATGATTCTTTTAAAAAATGTGTTTTAGAACTTGATCTGTATCTGGGTGTTCAACGTTTTGTTTCTTCAGTTCGAGCAGAATCTCCTTCAGGTGAACTGTTTAAAAATGCGTTTCTTGGTTCTCCGTGGGAGCGGGTCCCGGTCCCCTTTGATCTCTATATGATTCGTGAACAGCGTCTTTGGTTGTTACGGTTTTTTGGAGGTGATGGAGGTGATGGAGGTGATGGGGGTAATGGAGGTGATGGAGGTGGGGTGGAGTTGTCGCCTTCATGGACCTTTGTTAATAATCGGGCTGACATTGTCTGGACCTGTGTGGTGAGCGCGCGCCAGTCAGTGGTAAAAGCAGTTGCAAAAGATGAAAATTTTTTAAAAGAAGTAGAAGAGAAACGCGGCAAGCGCTGTAACGAGCTTTTTGTGCGTGGTGGCTTGCAGGTAGGTGGTCGTGGATATGCGATGCAGCTGTTCCCATTTGTGAGTGGCTCTTTTTGTTCTCGGGCTGCAAGTACAAAAGCCTCTCTTGATGTATTGTTGAGTGAGTCTTTTTGTTCTGGTTCTGCGCAGTATCAGTTTACGGTACATGATGACTGGTTGAATGGGCTCAGTGTAGAGGGGACGTCGTGGAACCCTTGTGGGTACGGCGCATCTGCTTGGTGTGGCAAATCGCGGTTGAGCAAATCGGGCTTTTATGGCCGAACGGCATGGAATGGGAGTGTGTCTGGCCGGTGGCGTGCCTGTTTTGGAGGTGGTTTTGAGTTGGTGAGTCCACCGCATTTGCTTCCGCGCTTAGTATTTTCGCCTTCGCTTTCGTACCGGTCTGAGAGACCGGGTGAGATGGGAGCGAGTGCATGGGCGGTTGAGGGAGTGCTTGCAGGTATTGTTCCCTTGAGTAGTTTTCAGAATCGGCGGACTACGCCTGCGCTTTTGAAGGCGGGACTACAGGGTGAGTATGGCCGGTTGCTTGGTGAACATCTGTACGGTGAAGTACGTGGCCGTCTTGGTATTATTGGAGGAGGTGTGTGCGCGGAAGTACATCCGTTTGATCGATTGTTTATGCGGCGTGGCGCGTTGCTTTCGGGGCTTCAGAACTCTTTTGGCGAGCAGATAGGCAGTTTTGGTTTCTGCCCTTATACCGGTTCTTGTGGAGGTACAGGACTTTTCCAGGGGCTTGCTCAGCTTTCAACACCCCTTTCTCGTTCAATGGAGCTCGCCTGTTTTGTAGAAGGCGGTCGCCTCTGGCGATCAGGCTTAGAAGGACAGTGTGACGAAAAAACAGCAGTTGTTGGCATAGGCCTTCATATCAAGACGCCTGTGGGAAAACTTTGTGCCGATATCGGCTGGGACCTTTGCAGTCCTGCACATCCACGGGATGCATTCTTCTGGTTCTTTGGATGGGATGCACGTTTCTCGTAAAAAATAGTTGTGTTGGGAATGCACTATTTTAAATAATCAAAAAAGAAATTTTAAAGTTTTTATCGGTAACCTCTTACACATTTTCAGGTTTCAAGTAAAATAGATATTTGGTTAGGGATACGAATAATACATACATAAATAATGGTCGTTTAGGTTAGAAATAAGGAGTGGTATGCAACTGAGTAAGTATATTGCACACGCGGGTATCTGTTCTCGTCGTAAATCTGAGGAATTGATACGTTCTGGTGCAGTAATGGTTAATGGGGCAGTTGTAACGGAATGGGCGCGGCGCATTCAACCAACTGATGAAGTGGTGTGTCGTGGTAATTCCGTAAAGCCTGAAGAATTTGTTTACGTAGTGCTCAATAAGCCAACGGGAGTTGTAACAACGGTTTCTGATGAGCAGGGGCGTAAGACGGTGCTTGATCTTATTGAGTTAGACAAGCGTGTTCGTTTGTATCCAGTTGGTCGATTAGACTGCATGTCTTCGGGGGTTTTGCTTCTGACTAATGATGGTGACTTGGCGCAACGGCTTGCGCATCCAAGTAATCAGATTGAAAAGCAGTATCATGTTGTTTTGACGCGTCCGTTGAGTCGTTCCCATATTCAACAATTGCATCAAGGGGTACAGATTACTGAAGGCGTGGTAAAGGCTGATGAGTTGATGCAGGTACCGGGTCGTTCGGCCGAGTGTATTATTTCTCTCCATAGTGGGCAAAATCGGGTTGTTCGGCGCATGTTCCACAAGCTTGGATATGTGGTGAGACGGCTTGATCGTGTTTTTTATGCGGGCATTACCCAAAAAGGGCTTGCTCGTGGAGAATGGCGCTTGCTCAGCAAAGAAGAGATTGTGCAGCTTTCGGTGCCTACTAAGAAGACAGTCTCTGAAAAAGCAGTATAAAAACTATTTTTTCTTGGGAAGATCAAGTAGCCGATTAAGACTATCTTCGGGGCAGTCATCAAAGTGATTTTGAGCCAAGGAGAGTAGTTTTTCTTGTAGCTTTTTTTTATCGATTTTCATGTCATTCACGAGCCATTCGAACAATTCAGGCGATTGTGGCCCAAAGGTGGCCCAGATGCGATGGGCAGATTTTTGCTCGGGGTAGCTTTCGGTCGTTGTGGGTTCGTCGAGCTCTTTTCCAAATTTTTCTGGTTCAGTTGCATCCCATGGACCAGCTGACAACGAAACGTGTACAAGGGCTGTGCTGATACTGAGAAAAAAGAGCGAATATTTTTTTGTCATAATCTTTCCTTTTTTAGACCTGTTTTTAGGTAAGTGCAGGTACGAGCGTTATTTCTTTCATCTGCGGTGCGACTTCAATACGGACACGTAAGGGTACCGTGAGGCTTTCTTCATGCCAATCGAATGGCAATTGGGGCATGGATGTCGTCTGAATAAGTTCTTCGATATAGCGGTTGATAAAAGGATAGGGCGAGCGCTTTTCAAACGAAATTTCTGTGATCGTTCTTGTGTTGGAGAGTGTAATCCAGACGGTAATGGTATGCAGTTCGATTGCTTGCCGTGAAACAGGGAGTGGCCGTTGGTGCGAAGTATCACAAATGGCGTAAACCAATTTGTTTAAAAAGAGTTCGTTGCCAAGTCGTTCTGCGTTGCCTTTTGCATATGAAGATCCTTCTCCAGAGCCTCCGCCGGAGCTTGCTTCTTCATGTTCTGGTTTTCCGTAGCGTCGTTCGAGATAGGTTCTAAAGTTTTGATCCCAGGCTTGTGCGGCAGCTGTTTGTTGTGTAGTTGGAGTCTCTTCAATTCCTTCACTATTTTCTTCTCTCTCGTCTGTTTCTTCAGCGCGTTTTTCGGTGACGAAAGAGGCGCTTCTTGTTGGCATATCTTTTTTAATCCAAGCGCTTTTTGAGCTGCGTGGGCGTCGTGGCTTTTGAACGGGGGCTGGCTCGCTGGGCAAACGGTCTTCACCTTTTTTCCCCAGACCATCCTTTTCACCTTTTTGAGTCCCCGCTTTTTGTGGATCAAGCACAGAAAGGGGGGATTCGCTTGGGCGTTGCGGCCGCTTAAAAGTGACGGGTGGTGAAATTGGTTTTTGCTGGGTTAGTGGGGGCGATGGAGGTAATGGAGGTGTGTGTGCTTGAGGTTGAGATGGTTGTGTCCAGCGGACGGGCGCGGGGTGACTTTTTTTTGGTGCAGCTCCGGAGCTTTTGTTGAGGGTCGGTGTGGCGAGTGCGGGGAAATAGGTCTGTGGAATTTCAAGAAAAATAAGAATGAGGAAGAGACAATAGCAGAGCAGTGCAAGTATCAAAGCATAGAATGCTTTGGCTCGATCTCTTCTCTGTAATAAAGCCTCGGGGCTTGTGAGTTGATCTTCTTGCCATGGGTATAGCTGTTTGCTATGAGTTTCTGGTGGTTGTGCTACCGCTTCTTTTTTGTCCATTTGCTTTCTCTGCTCCTTCTCCCTCTAGGGTAGCACAGGAATTTTGTTTGATGATAGACCATGAGTGATAAAGAAGATGTTTTTTGTTTTTTGAGATAAGAAGAAAGCGGATAAGTTCGTCTAAGAGCCCGGAAGAAACGGTGAACGGAAATCCTGATTCAATGAGCCATGCAAGAAGAATCTGTTTCTGTAAGAAGGGATGAAGCTCTGCAAAAGCGGGCAATAAAAGTTGCCGTTGAGAATTTTTTTGTACAATGCTGACTTTTTCAAGTGTTTTATGGGTAGTGGTTTGAATAAATTCATCTGCTTCTTGAAGGTGTGCCATAGTCCGTTCGAGTGACGCATCAAATCGTGTATCGCACGTACGGAGTGCGGGGATGATGGTACTTCTAATTCTGTTGCGCAAAAAGCGAGGGTCTTTGTTTGTTGGATCTTCGAGATAAGAGAGGGCCTGCGCGTGTAAAAAGGTAAGAATCTCTTCTTTTGTGCAACAGAGCAGTGGGCGGATATAATTTTTGTGATGATTTTTGTATTGAGGCCGTATGCCAGCAAGTCCGGTTACGCCTGCTCCCCGTAAGAGACGAATAAAAAACGTTTCTATCTGGTCGTCATGATGGTGTGCAAGTGCAATGGCGGTAGGGTTGTGTGGAGAAGCGTATTTTTGTGCAACCTGCTCAAAAAATGTACGGCGCAAGAGCCGCCCCTGTTCTTCGAGCGAACCGGATGATTTTTTTGTGATGGTAATATCACGAGCATGAGCATGTTCAAAAAGAACGTCATAGCGAGTGGCGTAGCTTTTGCAGAAGTCGATATCGGCGGCGCTGTTTTCTCGCCATCCATGGTCAAGGTGGACGGCTACAAGTGTGAGTGAGTATTCTGTTTTGAGTTGCGAAAGAACATGGAGTAAAAAGACCGAATCGGGCCCTCCTGAGAGCCCGATAATAATGGTCGTGTTTTTCTGAAGAAGATCCCATGTTGCGCAGTATGAACTAACGCGTGAAATGAGATCTAATTCTTCAGGCTTCTTATTTTTAGGCATCAATGTTTTTTGCAAAGTGGCCACGTTCTTCAATAAAAGTGCGTCGTCCTGCGACATCATCGCCCATCAATGTGGTGAACCAGAGGTCTGCTTTGACTTCATCGTCAAGCGTTACTTGGAGGAGTGATCTGCTTGTCGCATCCATTGCTGTTTCTCCCAGTTGATCTGGATTCATTTCACCAAGACCTTTGTAGCGCTGAATGTTCATGTATGGCTTTGACGCTTCTTTGAGCATTGAAGAAAGCTTTCGAATTCCTTGCCCTTCAAAGCTCTTGTTTTGCGTGATGAGTTCGAGTGTCCAGGGTTGCGTTAGTTTTGAAAGAGGACGTTGTAATTCGCCAGCTTTTCGTAATTCAGTGTGCGCCAATAATTTAAGCGGTACTTTAAGCGTATGGTTTGCCGAAGAGAACACAATCACCGTTTCTGGTTCTCCCTCTTGGACAGTTCCATCTTCTGTTTGGAAGGTTTTTGCTGTTTTTTCTATCGTCACCGTTCGATCGGATAGTGCGGAAATAAGTGCTTTATGGAGTGCGTCGAGGTCGTTTTTTGTATACCAATCGCTTTGGCTTATTGCGGCGGCTATGCCGTCACTGTCACTGGGCGCGATATGCAAAATATTTGAAACTGATTCAAGGTGCTGATCGTAAGCTTCGAGATCTGCAAGAAGTTGTCTCAATTCTTCATTGCTGAGTGGTGTATTTTGGCAAATAAGACGCGTCGATTCTTCTGCCCAGTTGATAAGAAAATGCTTAAATGAGCGTTCGTCTTTAAGGTATTGTTCTTTTTTTCCAATCTTAACTTTGTAGAGTGGTGGTTGTGCAATGTAGAGGTAACCATGCTCGATGAGTGGCTTCATGTAGCGGAAGAAGAAAGTGAGCAATAGGGTGCGAATATGTGATCCATCAACATCGGCGTCGGTCATGAGAATAATTTTGTGGTAACGTGCAGCGGTAATATCAAAAGTATCTTTATTGATGCCGCATCCAACTGCTGCAATAAGGGCTTTAATTTCTTCGTTTGAAAGAGCGCGATCAAGACGTGCTTTTTCGACATTCAAAATTTTACCGCGAAGGGGCAATATTGCTTGTGTAAAACGGTCCCGTGCGTTTTTTGCAGAACCTCCTGCAGAGTCACCCTCAACGATAAACAGCTCGCTTTTTGAAGGATCATCGCTGGAACAGTCTGCTAGTTTGCCCGGGAGAACGGTTGACTCAAGAACATTTTTCCGGCGAGTGATATCACGCGCTTTGCGGGCTGCTTCACGCGCTTGCATGGTGATGAGCGCTTTTTGAAATATTTTCCGTGCAATAGCGGGGTTTTCTTCAAAGTAGGTATCAAGGAAATTAAAGAACCATGAACTCACCAGTCCTTTGACTTCGCTGTTTCCGAGTTTTCCTTTGGTTTGTCCCTCAAATTGAGGTTCTGGAATTTTGATGCTCAAAACACAGACGAGTCCTTCGCGGACATCGTCACTCGAAAAAGTATCGTCTGCTTTGAGAAGACCTAATTCAAGAGCGCGTTTATTACATGCTTTGGTAAGGGCAGCTTTAAATCCGGAAACATGAGTACCGCCATCCGCTGTATTGATATTGTTCACAAAAGAGAAAAGCTGCTCGTCGTAGCCATCGTTATACTGAAACGCGCATTCAAAAATACAGTCATCACCTTCATAGTGATTAAAAATAACTTCAGGGAAGAGCGGGGTCTTTTTCCGGTTAACATGCTCAACAAAAGAGACAATGCCACCTTCAAAGAAAAAATGCTCTTCTTTATTGGTACGTTCATCAGCAACATTTATCGTGAGCCCTTTATTAAGAAACGCGAGTTCGCGAAAGCGGGCTGCTATACGGTCGTAATTGAATTCTACCGTCTCTTTGAAAATTTCTGGATCGGGATAAAAGCGAACAAGGGTTCCTCGTTTGTTGCTTGGACCAACAACGGCGAGTCGTGCGGCTGGTTTACCCTGGTGGTAGGTCTGGTGGAATTCTTTACCGTTTTGGAAAACAGTAACTTCTAAAGTAGAAGAGAGCGCGTTAACAACTGAAACACCAACTCCGTGAAGACCGCCAGAAAATTTATAAGAATCTTTATCGAATTTACCGCCGGCATGCAATTTGGTGAGTACAACTTCTGTTGCAGAAACACCTTCTTCAGCATGAATGTCAGTAGGAATTCCTCGGCCATTGTCCATGACGGAGCAGGAGCCATCTTCGTGAAGCGTAACATTAATGGTATCGCAGTGTCCTGCGAGTGCCTCATCAACGGAGTTGTCGACGACTTCATACACAAGATGGTGAAGTCCAGAAGGTCCGGTTGTTCCAATATACATGCCCGGACGTTTGCGAACGGCTTCTAAGCCTTCCATTACACGGATTGACTTAGCTGAATACGTAGAATTTTGAGCTGGGTCGGAGTTTTGAGACGACATGCCTTGCCTTTCGAAATTACTTTGCGGGTAAAAATAGACGCGCATACATCTTGTGTATTAGCATTATGATTGTACGTGAAGGAAGAGTTTTTGCCAAGGTTATTACTGGTTTTTGTCCAATGGAATATTCTGAGAAAGATGCGGTTTTTATGCAAAACGCGCTGCAATTGGCGCGACGGGCTTTTGAACAAGATGAGGTGCCAGTAGGTGCGCTTGTTATTTCGCCAGGAGGTGAGATATTAGGCCAAGGGTACAATCGGACCGAAGAGCTTGGGTGCCAGGACCAGCATGCTGAGATGATCGCTATTCGGCAGGCATGCGCATTGCGGGGTGACTGGCGTCTTGATGATTGTACACTCTATGTGACGCTTGAGCCATGTGTTATGTGTTTAGGATGTATTGCATTAAGTCGTATTGGTCGTCTTGTTTTTGGGGCAGATTCACCACACTATGGATACCGTGGGCAACGGGAGGATCTCTGTCGACTCTATGCGCAGACGATAAAGAATGTGACGACGGGTGTCTGCAAAGAAGAGGTTGAACTGCTTTTAAAGGAGTTTTTTAAAAAACAGAGAAAAAGGGATGCTGTTTAACGGCTGCCTAGCGGTTGTGGCCATTTTGACAAAAAGTGGCTTAAGAAGTATACTTATCGAGTATTGTTCTTAACATTATATTGTTTAAAATAATAATAGAAATTATGTCTTAGTGGAGTAAAAAATGAATAAAAATAGATTGTTTTTGGCGTGTGCGTTTATTGCCTTTGGCGCGGTTTTTTCGAGTAATGTCTTTGGGACATTAGAGCAACCATCCAAGCCTGAGCAACAAATTGTTTCTAATGAACGGGTAGAAGAAGATTCCACTACCAAAATAGCTTCCGATTTGCAAGAAAACAATAAAAAGCTTAAAGAAGCGCTTAAAGAAGCTCTTGATAAAAGCAAAGAGAATGAGAAAAAACTTGAAGAAGCCGTTAAGAAAAATAAGCAGCTTAAAGAAAAGAATAAAAAAAACATAACGCTTCAAGAAAAGCTTAAAAAGCGTGAAAAAGAGCTTGAGGAAAATCTCACTTTTGAGCGTGAAAATATTAAAGAACTTGAAAAAAATATTAAAAATCTTAAAAAAAGTAAAAACTTCAAAGACGCCTTTAATACAGTGTCTTTAGAAAAGAGAGATCTTCAAGAAAGATATGACGAGCTTAAAAATAAGTACGAACCGACTGCCTCAGAAGAAGAACTTAGGAAGCAGCAGCTCTTGAAACAAGAACAGGCAACAAGGGAAAAGCATTCGCAAGACCGATGGTTTGGTTTTTCGACGGGTTTTGCGGTTCCTTTCATCTACTCACTTTTTGCAGGTAAAACATTTGACTCGTTAAAGTTTGGTATGTCTGAGAAGGCGTCGCGCACAACTTTAGAGGCCTCGTTAGGTTTGATGGCAATCAATGCAGTTTTTTCGAGTATGACTTATACCCCTGGCAAAGAGGCTATACATCGCCATCTTTTTAGAAATCAATGGGCTATGATTAATCCTATCGCCAAAATGTGGCTGGGCCCTGTCGCCTGTGCATTGGTAAAAGACCATTGTGTGCTTCCTTTTATCTCATCGTCATTTTTTAGTCTGGTGCAAAGCGAGTATGACAATGAAGGCAACAGAATGGCTTGGTCGCATCAAGCGGGTATTTTAAGTGGAATGCTTGCAGGACGTACGTGCAATGAGGGTATTAAATTTGTTGGCCGAATGCTTTCTCGTAACAAGGCGCAAGCGGCTTTTTCCGTTTAAAGAAGTGTTTTAATTATATTTTAGTGGAGTAAAAAATGAATAAAAATAGATTGTTTTTGGCGTGCGCGCTTATTGCCTTTGGTGTCGGTCTTTCGAGCAATGTCTTTGCAATGGCAAAGACTAATAATGAAAATACAAAAAAGACTAATAATGAAAATACAAATCTGAAAGACAAAGTTGCTAAAGAACAAGAATTGAAAAAGCAGATGCAGCGCTCTAAAGAGATGTGGTTTGGTTTTTCAACTGGTTTCCTATTCCCCTTTATCTATACATGTGCTACCAGAAAATCATTTAGTTCAACATCACTTCGTCTTCCTGAAAACGCATCAGCGATAGCTCGCTTTGGTGCCGCTGGGTTTGGTGGTGTTTCTATAATTAATGTGATTACTAGCAGTCTATGCCATGATGTTAACAGCAAAGAAACAGTCTGGGATGCTATACGTGGCAACGAGTTGTCTATGATCAATTTTGCAGGACGCAATCTTGTCGGGCCTTTAGCCTGTATGTTCGTCAATGATCACTATGGTTCGCCGCTTGTTCTCTCTTTATTATTTAGCGCTTTTGGCATGTTTAAAAGACTGCAGATAGAGGTTCCCGACCATTACCTTACATCTCGCGTACTAGGCGGGAAAAGAGCATCTTGGTCTCGTCAGGCTGGTATTGTAAGTGGAATGCTTGCAGGCCGTCTGTGCAACCAGGGGATCAAGCTTGTTGGGCAATTGATTGCTCGGAACAGAGCTCTGGTTGCACCTGCTGCTTAAAGTTATTTAAGATTAGAAGAAAAAATAAAAGAGCGTCTTAGGTTATAAAAAATCTAAGACGCTCTTTTTTGCGCACTCTTTAAAAATTCAGAAGAATTTACTTTGGAGCGGTTTTTGTGCTTTGCTCTGCTTCAAGTCGCATTTCTGTTAAAGCTTCCCGAACTGCCTTCTTGATGTACCATTTTCTGATAGTAAAATCGATTGCAAAGACGCCAAGAATGAGCAATGCGAGAAAAATAACAGCGACCAGGAGTTTCATGAATTGTGCTTTTACTTTGAACATGTTGATTCTTTCTTAAAAAAGACTTATTTAATGAATTTCTGCCTACAAGTATACCATATCTGCTGTTTTCAACACATTTACTGATCAGAGTGTTGAGCTCTCAGAGAAAACTGCTATAATCAGAAAGTGTGCCGATGTAGCTCAGTTGGTAGAGCAATTGATTCGTAATCAGTAGGTCGGCGGTTCAAGTCCGCCCATCGGCTCCATGAATTTTATTACATGGATTTTTTTATTGTATAATCACGCAAAGGACTTGTTGGAGCTATGAGCGCTGTAAAAACAGAAAAAGCTACACGTACAACCAAAGCTAAAACAGCTGGTTCAACGTCAAAAGCTGCGCCTAAAAAGGCTGAAAAAGCGGTAAAAACCTCAAAGGTTGAATCGACTGAAGTGGTAAAAGCAACAAAGAGTGTGGCAAAAGTAACGGATGCTGAAACTGTTGTCAAGGCGCCTAAAAAAGCCGCTGCGCCAAAGCTTGCATTGCTTGGTCAGGGCACTGGTCGTCGTAAGTCATCGGTTGCGCGTGTTTTCTTGCGTCTTGGTAAGGGTGAGATTGTTGTAAACAAACTTCCTTATGAAAAATATTTTGATACCGATATTGCTCGTTTAGCAGTAAAAGGTTTGATAAATACGATTCCTGATGTAGCGCGTTATGATGTTCTTGCAACCGTGCAAGGTGGTGGTTCTCATGGACAGGCCGATGCATTAAAGCTCGGTATCGCCCGTGCGCTTTTACAGGCAAATCCTGAATTAAAGCCGACTCTTCGTTCGAATGGTTTTTTAACCGTTGATGCTCGTCTTAAAGAGCGCAAAAAGTTTGGCAGAAAAGCAGCACGTCGTGGATTCCAGTTCGTTAAGCGTTGATCTTGTCGAGCAAGTCTCTTTTTTAAGGGGTATGGGACATGTGCGGAATTGTTGGCTACGTTGGTAGGGGTTCGAGTCGAGCCTTTGTAATGTCTGGGCTTGAGCATCTTGAGTATCGTGGTTATGATTCTGCCGGTTTTGCGTGCATAGAAAGCGCATCCGGAAAACTGCTTTTTGCAAAAGCGGTTGGTAGTTTGCATAGTCTAGTGCGAAAGCTTGACGGCAGCAGTATCGATGGATCTGTTGGCGTGGGGCACACGCGGTGGGCGACGCATGGAGCTGCTACGGAGCTTAATGCCCATCCACATTTTAGTGCAGATAAGACGATTTCGGTCGTACATAATGGCATTATAGAAAATTATGGAGTCTTAAAACAGCGGCTCATTCAGCAGGGTTATTCGTTTAGTTCTGAAACCGATACAGAAGTTATCGCCCATCTCTTTGACGAAGTGATGCAACGGATGTCTGGTCTTGAGCAGGTAGTTCAGGCGGTTGTTGAGCAGTTGCAGGGCGCATTTGCCTGTGTTGTGCTTCTCGAGCGTTATCCGGATTATCTGGTGGCAATACGTAGGCGTTCGCCGCTCTGTATAGGGCTTAGCTCTGGGCAACAGTTTGTTGCTTCTGATGCGGCAGCGTTTGCAGAGCATACGAGAGATGTGCTTTTTATGCCTGATAGTAGCTATGCTCTTGTTGAGCGGGCTGGCGTCAGGTTATTTTCTTTTGCTGGATTGCCGCTTGATTATGTTCCCATGCGTGTTGATGCGCAGTGGTTGCGTTCTACCAAAGAAGGGTTTGAGCATTTTATGCTCAAAGAAATTTATGAACAGAAACGAGTGCTTCAAGAGACAGTTGCTTTTTGCAGTACGTTGAGTCAAGACGCATGGAAGCAGACTGGTTTTTCTGCAGAAGTTGTACATGACCTGCGTGAGCTTTTCTTTGTTGCCTGTGGAACATCTGCACATGCGGCTCAAATAGCAGCATTCTTTTTTGAGCAGATCGATCAGATTCGAGTGTCGGTTGAGTTGGCGTCTGAATTTCGGCATCGTGCGCTTTTTGGCTTTGATCATTCAGTCTTTGTTTTTCTTTCACAGTCTGGTGAGACGGCGGATACTTTAGAAAGTTTGCGTGCTGTGCATGAGGCTGGATTGCGTACCTTTTCTTTGGTAAATGTGCCACAGAGCACTATGGCACGCGAGTCTGATGGGCATTTATTGACGCAAGCAAAGCGAGAAGTTTCGGTTGCTTCTACTAAATCATTTACGTCTCAGGTGGCTCTTCTTTATTGGCTTGCCTTCCGTATAGCTTATGAAAAAGGGCTTGTACCCCAAGATGCGTTAGCTGAGTGTCAGCAAGATCTTTTGGTGCTCGCAGAAGTTTTTGAAGAGGTTATGGAGCGATATGATTCATTTATCGCACATGATTGGGCTCCTCGTTATGCGGCCTATGAAAAATTTATTTTCTTGGGACGACAGATAAGTTATCCTTTGGCGCGTGAAGCAGCGCTGAAGCTTAAAGAAATTGCGTATTGCTTTGTTGATTGTTATCAAGCGGGTGAATTAAAACATGGTCCCATTGCGCTTGTCGAACCACGTGTCCCTGTATTTCTTTTTTCGGTTCTTGATGAAGGCGTTTATCGTAAGCTCATCGGCAGTGCCCAAGAGGTGAAGGCGCGTGAAGGCCGGTTGGTGATTTTTGCTTTTGAAGGGCAGGATGAGCTGATAGCACTCGCTGACGATGTCTTTATTATCCCTCATGTAAAGCCGTTGTTGGGGCCACTCGCCATGACGGGAATCATGCAATTATGTACTTATCATATTGCGCGTGTTCTTGGCCATTCCATTGATAAACCAAGAAATTTGGCGAAGTCGGTAACGGTCGAATAAAAAAAGAGAGGTGGTATGAAGAAGATTGCTCCTATTCGTCCTTTGACGACTATTTTTTCCTATGTATTTGTGGGCGTTGTTGCGCTCTTGGTCCTTTTTCCTGCACTGCTTTTGCTGGCAATTTTGCCTGAAAAGCAGCGTCGAAGCAATACCGTTATTTTCTGGTCTCTGGATCTTTTTTATCGCAGTGTTATTTTTTCACTGAGAACTCCGATTCTTCACGAGAAAAATGGCAGCGGCAATGGAGGCAATGGAGGTAATGGAGGTAATGGAGGTAATGGAGGTAATGTAATTTGGGTGGCGAATCATCAATCATCAATAGACATTCCACTTTTGGGGGCTTTGTTGAAGGGAAGACCACATATCTGGTATGCGCTCGCTTATTATGCGCGTAAGCCGATTTTGGGTTTCTTTATTAAACGAATTGGCTTTGCTCTTGATCGAGATTCTGCGTCAGGATCTGCGCATGGACTTTTGCGAGGGCTCAGGGCCTTGAGTAAAAATCCGTGTGATGTGATGATTTTCCCTGAGGGTGCTCGGTTTAACGATGGAAACGTGCATGAGTTTTTACATGGCTTTGTGGTTATTGCACGAAAAACAAAGCTGCCAGTGGTGCCTGTTTATATGCCTTTCAATGGACGAGTGTACCCACCAGAGGCTTTTTGGCTTCGGCGACACCATTTGGTTGTTTTTGTAGGGCCTTCATTTGAATTGCTTTCCGATGAAACGGATGAGGCGTTTGTGGCGCGTGTTCGCGGTTGGTTTTTAGAAAAACAGGCTCTTATTAACGTTTAAGTCATCATGATACTTCGTTTTCTTTATCCACTCGTTTTTATTTTTGGTAGTTTGCTTTTAATTGGAACCTGGTTTTTTCTGCGGTATTGGCGGCGACATATTCGGTATGTCTATCCATTTGTTTCCTTTATAAAAGCGCGTGGCGTCTTACGTGTGCAGACTTTTTCGATAGACCGGCTTGCGAAGACTTTGCGTTGGCTTGCTCTTTTTTTGCTCTTGGGTGTTGTTGCGCGTCCGCAATGGTGTGATGAGTCATCACGGGTGAAAAATAATGGGCGTGATATTGTTTTGGCGCTTGATGTTTCGGGGAGTATGCAGTTGTTTGATGACCTCAACGACCGGCGTATTCGCTTTGATGTGGCAAAAGCAGAGGTTGCTCGTTTTATTGATCGCCGTACTGACGATCAAATTGGTCTAGTACTCTTTGGTGCTGCGGCGTTTTCTCGTTGTCCTCTCACGTACGATAAGCGTTTATTGCAAAATTTGGTGCAGTCGCTTCAGCTTGGTCTGGTCAATCCTAATGGTACAGTCTTATCAGTAGCGCTTGCTATGGCGGTTAATCGGCTTCGTGCTTCACCTGCAAAAAGTAAGATTATTATTATGCTGACTGATGGCGCACCAACACCCCAGGATATCGAGCCAGGGCCTGTTATTGAGCTGGCAAAAAAGGGAGGTATCAAGGTATATACGATTGGAGTCGGTGGAAGCGCCGGGGGCTATAGCGAAGTGCCTTTTCATGGTGTTGTTCAGTGTGATACCCCGCGCAACGATTCTCTTCTGAAAGAGATTGCTGAGCAGACGGGGGGCCGTTTTTTTAAGGCCGAAAGACCAGATGATGTAGCGCATGTTTATGGTGAAATTGATGCGCTTGAAAAAACTGAATATACCGTTCCTTTATACACACGTTATAGAGAGCTGGCCCCTTTTTTACTTTTATTGGTTTTGAGCCTTTTGGCAGGTGAAATTGCCATTCGATGGGTATGGGTATTGCCATGAAAGATATGCTTTTTGGTATTACATGGGCGAATGCTGAGTGGGGCTTATGGTTGCTTCCAGTTCTTTTCTTTTTGGTGGGGGTGGTTATCTGGTCTGTAAAGCGTCAACAGGCATGGTGGCGCACGATTGCAGGTGAGCGTTATGTGCACGAGCGCCTTGAACATGCTTCATCAAAAAGGCTCTGGATAAAAATGGGTGCAATGAGTTGTGCATTGTTTTTTCTAGGGGTAGCTCTTTTGCGTCCACAATGGGGAGAAAAAGAGGAGCTCGTTGTGCGGCAGGGGCGTGATATTGTGATAGCTCTTGATATTTCGCGCAGTATGTTGGCGGATGATTGCCATGGTGACCGCCTTGAACATGCAAAAATGAAAGTGCTTCAGCTTCTTGAGATGGTAACTGCAGATCGAGTAGGACTAGTTATTTTTTCTGGAGATGCGCTCGTACAGTGCCCTTTGACAAGCGATTATGAAGCATTTCGTATGTTTTTAGAAGATCTTTCTGTGGAGACGGTCTCTTCGGGGTCCACGCATATTGGTGGAGCTCTTGAAAAAATAGCGATGCTTTTTGAGGGGCAGCAGGAGCAGAACAAAACGAGAGAACGAGGCGCAACGCGTCTTGCGATACTTTTTTCTGATGGAGAAGACTTTATAGGAGGAAGTGATGCTGCGCGTAAAAGTCTTTTTGATGCAGGAGTGCAGGTGTGCGCCGTTGGTGTTGGAAGTAGCGATGGGGCTCCTATTCCTTTATATGACCACCGTGGTGTGCGGAGTGGTTTTCAGAAAGATGACCAGGGACACATTGTTATTTCACGTCTTAATGAGTCTTTTTTGAGGTCGCTTGTAGTGGGGCAAAAAGGAATTTTTATTCGCTCTACATTTGACGCAGCCGATGTTTGTGCAATAAAAAAATGGGTTGATCGTTTTGAAAAAAGACCGTTTGAGAGTCGTGAACAACGACAGCGAGAAGAGCAGTTTTTTTGGTATGCGGCAATGGCGTTTTTGAGTCTTTTGGTTGAGATGGTCGTATGAAGAGGTTTACTGTTTTTTTGATTGGATTTGTGGGAACTCTTTTTGGTGAGTCTGCTGAACTTATGCAAGCAGAAAGGCGTCTTGTTGCTAATCCTGACGATGAACGGGCGCTTTATAATGTTGGTGTTTTGGCATTCCGTGAAGGTGATATTCAAAAGGCTTCTGATGCTTTTTCTTGCCTTAAGCCGCGATGTGAAAATGGCCATATTGAGTGTGCGCGGGCGGAACATGTTTTTTATAATGCCGGAAACGCAGAGATGAAACTCGAAAAATATGCAGAGGCAGAAAAAAGTTTTGAGGCGGTATTGCGTTATAATCCAAACAATGGTCATGCACGCGAAAAGAGAGATCTTGCTCGTTTATTACAACAACAAAAGCAACAACAAAAGCAACAGCAAGAGCAGCCGCGAGAAGAACAGAATCAGCAACAAAAAACAGAAAAACAGCAGCAGGAGCAGCAGTCTTCTCAAGACCAGAAAGAGCAGCAGCCCCAGGCAAAACAAGAGCAGCAGAAAGAACAACAAGAATCGTCGCAAAAGAGTGAGCAGAACACCAAAGAAAACAAAGGGCAGAAGCAGAAGGGTGAGCAGCAGAAAGAAGAAGAGGGGACCGCCGCTCATTTGGGCAGTGATCGCGAACAAAATGAAAAAAAATTCACGACTGCCGATAAGCAATTTTTGTGCAAGATAGATCAATTAGATCGCCAAGGAAATCAAGAGCTTACACGCTATCAAGTTGAGTGTATGAAAGGCCAAGATGCGCGATATAACTGGTAAACTTTTTGTACTATTTATGCTTTCTGTTTGGTGGCCAGGGGGCTTACTAAAAGGGGAATCTCTTTTAGTAAAGCACGTTGCTCCAGTCGATGAGCAACAGGTGCCGGTTCGTGTGGCATGTCGATTGCTTAAATCAAAAGTTTTTATTGGGGAGCGATTGGAATACGAGGCAGAGCTTGTTTTTGATGCACGTCGAGTTGAGATCAAAGGGATTGCACTTCCTGCTTGTCGTACTCAAGATGAGATTTTCGCCACTGAATCGCCTCGCGAGCCGCGACGTGATTCTCTTGATATTGATGGTCGACCATGGACTCGCCTTGTGTGGCATGGTGCTTTTTATCCAAAAAGTGAGGGTGTCTTTCAATCTACAGCGTTTGGAATCGAGTATGTATCACTCGAGAAACAGAGCGAGCGAACGCGGTTAGGTTTTTTTGGAGCATTTAGTTTTGACCAGCGTGCACTGGAATCTCTGGAGGCAGAAGCACCGCGTGTTTTGGTTGAAAAACTTCCCGTAGGCACAGAAAAAATAGCCGGAGTTGGGCTGTATCATGAGTGTCGATTTGTTATTGATCAGACATCAATTGCGTGCGGGGAAGCGGTGCAGTGCTCGTTGTTCTGCAAAGGGGTCGGGAGCGCAGGTTTTTTTGGCATGCCAGCTCTTCAGCTCCCAGAAGGGTGCGTGATCTATCCTTCTGATATTCAACGTGTTTCTGACGGTACTGTTTTTCGGTTTGTGGTGCAGTGTAACAGAGAGGGATCTCTTACGATTCCAGAGCAGAAGATTTATTTTTTTGATCCTGAGCAAAAACGGATGTGTGTCTGCAAAACAGGTTTAATCTCTCTCGAGGTTTTGCCGCGTGTTGCTCACCCGTTAACAGAAGAAAAACAGCAAGATTCCTCTACGTGTGATGAGTGTGAAGATGAAGATAATGCTGATACTATGTGCATTCTTGCCGATGATGAGTGTTCAATTTCGTTTATTCGGCGTATGGAAATACCAGCAAATATTTTTTTAGAGTTGCTGTTTTTATTAGTGGGGATGCGTGTTCTTTTTGCGTGGAGAGTTACTTTTTTACAATTTATAAAGGGACGATATGCGCGCATTAAAAGGCAGCGAAAGATAAAACAATTGCTTTGTATGCTGAATGGGCTTGTTGTTGAATGGGATCAGATCTATCTCTTTTTTAGTGGTGAATTGGTATCGAACGTGGTAAAAGAAGTAGGATGGAAGACGTTCTGGGAGTTGTTACAAGAAGTGCGTTTTAGCCCCTCTATCCCGCGCGAATTGGATGAACGATTGAGAGCGCTTTGCCGGCAATGGTTACAACAGATACGGAAAATGCATTGAGAAAATATGATGAAGCGGTATACTCTTTTAGCAGGTTTGATATGTATGGTGGCTCATTTGTCGTTTATATTTTCTGTTAATAAGAGCGATGAAGAGAGGGCTGGATATAAAGCGGTTTTGCGTAGACAGTCGTTATATGCTTCTCCGGGGCAATTGAAAATTTTTGAAAAACGCATTGCAGATATAAAGGCTGATGATGCGGGCTGTGTTGAACAAGAGCCCGTTGGTATGAGCCGTTATGTGGGGCAGTTTTTGCCTTTTATTGTTATGCAATGTTTATTTCTTTTGTGTTTGGGGAGCGCGCTTTTTTTTGTTCATTGGAAGAGCCTTGTTGGAGTAATTTTTTTTGCTTCTCTTCTGGTTCTTGGTTCCTACGAGCGACAAAAAGAGCGATGCGTTTTGTTCTGTGATACTCCTCTTTACCTTGGCCCTTCATATGATTATCCCAAATGCGGAGAACTTCCGAAGTTTTCTGAATGCGAACGATATGGCAGTAGAAAAAACGGACACGATACGTGGATCCAAGTAAAAGCAGGAGCACTCGTTGGATGGATTGTGGATGGATGTTATAAAAAAGCTGAGTAAGATACCACTTGTTTTGGTGGCTCGTGTAACTATTTTCGGAGCAATGCTTCTCTGTGTTTGGAGCTTTTTTGCTTATTGTCATGCTCGGGAGTTGCTCGACCTCGGTCTTTCGCTTTCAAAGCGACGGAATAGCCATTCTGTTGTTGCGTGTAATCAGAATCAGGCGGAGTTTAATCCTGTTAATCGGGACAAAGTTCACTTGCAGGTGATTGCGCTTTCTCTTGCAAAAAAACATGGCCACAAAATGGAAGCTTCGGTTCGAGATCTGTATAAGCAGACCAAAAAATTGCCGCAGAAAAAAGAGAGTAAGCCGGTCAAAAAGTTGGTCCGTGTCAAGCGTTCTTGTCCTGCGTTTGTACCTGCAAAACATACCGTTGCTTTAAAAAACAAGAACAGCGTGGTGCCACACACAAGAAAAATTCAAGGCAAAAAAATTCTGCAGACATTGGCTGCATCCGCTGTGTGGGACCCACGGTTTTCATTACCGATTCAATCAGGAAAGTTTCGAATAACGTCGCCTTTTGGGTGGCGAAAAATCAGAGGAAGACGCGAGTTCCATGGGGGCGTTGATATGGCTGCTCCAAAGGGAACCCCGGTTAAGGCCGCAGGTGCAGGAACGGTGGTGCATGCGGGATTTATTCGTGGATTTGGTAATTTAGTTGTCATTGAGCATGATAAGCGTACAAGTACCTTCTATGGACATTTAAGTGTTATTACGGCGCGCTTAGGCGAGGTGGCCGAGGGTGATATGATTGGACGAGTTGGTGCTACGGGTCGTGCGTATGGTGCGCATCTTCACTTTGCGGTAAAGGTACGTGGCCGTTGGGTAAATCCTTGTCTTTTTTTAAAGCGTTGAACAATAAGAAGTATTGAAGCAGTGTATTGAGTGGTATTTTGTTATTTTAGAGAGGTTTTTATGTTAAAGCGGGCGAGTGCATGGCTTGACCGTCAAATGCTGGTAGTGCAATTGGCGGTGTTGGTCTTCATTGTTTTTTTGATTCGGACTTTTTTATTTGGTTTATATTTAGTACCAACAGGATCGATGGAAACAACAATGTTGGTGGGAGAACGGTTTTTTGCCGATAAGTTGACGCCTTACATTACGTCATTAAAGCATGGCGAAATTATCGCATTTGATGCACCTAAGTATGCCTATTCATCAAATTCGATCAAGCGAACATGGCAAAAATATGTGTGGGGCCCTGATAATTGGACAAAACGGGTGATTGGGTTGCCTGGAGAACATCTTCAAGGCACTATTGAAAATGGAAAGCCCGTTATTTATCGAGATGGGAAAAAGCTTGATGAGCCTTATCTTAATAAATATCCCTTAATTGCTTTATGGAAACGCGATACTCCCGACTCTTTTGCAATGAGAAGTTGGACATGGAAGTCGTTTGACCCCAATGTTCCATTTGATAAACAAGAACAGTATAAAATAGATAAGGATACCGTTATTCAAGAGGGAGGCGGCCCTAATCTCCTTTGGCCAGCAACGCCCTTAAAGACTGATATTTTTGATGTACACCTAGGCCCTGATGAGTATTGGGTAATGGGTGATAATCGGCTTGGTAGTGATGACTCTCGTTCGTGGGGGCCACTTAAAGGTGAGTTTATTCATGGGCGCATTCTTTTTAGGATTTTATCGGTTGACAGTCAAGAAGGATGGCTTTTGTGGGATATGATTCGTCATCCAATTGCCTTCTGGTCTAAAGTTCGTTGGAATCGTTGTTTCTCAGTTGTTCGATAGGATAAAAAAACATGAAGCGTTTGTTTTGGATTGTACTTTTATTAGTTGTTTTGGGCGGCGGTGTTTACGCGTTTTTTTTCTGGAATAAGCGGTCGGCCTGTGTTGTTCCTGTTCAGCTTCGCTTAGTTAATGTCCTTGATGAAGCACTTTTTAAAGATGCACATATTAAGGGCGGTGCTGGCGTAGAATCAATTAATGTTCCTTTTGAAAAAGTAAAAGAGGTTGCTCAATCGTGGTCGCGTGACATTCCTGTTGTTTTTTATTGCTCTAATTATATGTGCATGGCGAGTGGTGATTCTGTAAAAATTCTTACAGAAATGGGCTTTAAGACAGTTAAGGCATACGAGGGCGGTATGGCGGAATGGTATCAATTAGGCCGCACTGATTCTTCCTATCAAACTGAAGGTGATGCCCGCCTTGATTATCTAAAATATGAAGCTAAACCTCCAGTAGATAAAAAAGATTACGTTGTCAGTGCTCAAGAGTTGCAAAAAATGATTAAACAAGTTAGTCTCTTACCAGAAGCCAACAATGGAGCGTGTTCCTGCAGAAGATGTGGGTGCGTGGCATAAATAAAAGAGTTAACCTCACAAGATAAGTTACGTGAGGTTGCTTAACGGGGCGGCATAGCCAAGTGGTAAGGCATGGGTCTGCAAAACCCTGATCCCCGGTTCGAATCCGGGTGCCGCCTCCAACTTAGTTAAAACTTAATTTTCTTTGCCATTTAAATGAGATGTGTGCCGAGGTGGCGGAATAGGTAGACGCAAAGGACTTAAAATCCTTCGACCATTTGGTCGTGCCGGTTCGAGTCCGGCCCCCGGCACCAAATGAGGTTACTAAAAAAAATTTGACAAATTTGTATCCCTTGAATAGGGTACACGATGTGCTTGTCACCAAGGTCTGTCTGAAAATGATTAAGAAGGCGAGGAGGCATTGGGATAACAAAAAACAAGAAATGCAGAGGGAACAATTATGAATAAAGCGCAATTGATAGAGCGGATGGCTAAGTCGTCAAAGATGCCTAAGTCAGCTTGTAAAAAAGCATTAGAAACTTTCATCGAAGTAGTTGGCAAATCACTCAAGAGCGGTACGTCTGTTGTATTGACTGGTTTTGGAACCTTTACGGTGGTTAAGCGCAAAGCGCGCACAGGTGTAAATCCTGCTACACGTAAACGGATGGAAATCCCTGCGAAAAAAGTTGCTAAATTCCGCCCAGGTGGAAATCTACGCGACATGGTATCGTAAGCTTAGCTTTTAAAGATACAAAAGGCGGCGTATGCTTATGGCATCGCCGCCTTATTTGCATAGAGATGGTATTTTCGTAAAAAAGCGAGGGTTTTAGTATGAAGCAAATGCGAGAACTATTTGATCAGATGCGTGATTATTTTAAAGACTATCCCCAATGGGTTCCAGAGGTTGTTATAGGGCTATTTTTTGGCTTGATAACGGGCTTTTTGGTAAGGCTTTTGGGTAAGTATTTTGTTTTAACCGCAACGGCTCTTCTGGTAAGTGTTTTGGTTTTGTATTACGGAGGTTTTGTCACTTTCCATAGTCAACAAGCCTTAGCCTTTTTTGGGTGGGTAAAGACGCCGTCTATGCACGAGGTTGTTACGTCGTTTTTAAACGGAATTAAGGATTCTTTAGTAGCATGGGCTGTGGGGATTGTCGGTTTTATTATTGGATGGAAATTAGGCGGATAACTGCATTAAGCATATCTTTTTGTTTCGTGGAGTTGGAAGAGTGTGGTATGAGTAAATAAGTGAGGGGGCTTTTTACTTAAGAGGGGATATCATGAAACCACATGAAAAGTATCGTAAAGATTTTCCATTAATAACAGATTCTGACATTGTCTATTGCGATAATGCTGCAACAACACAAAAACCAGAATCTGTTATTAAGGCGCTTGATTCATTTTATCGCCACACTAATGCGCCGGTACACCGTGGATTTTATGCGCTTGCAGAAAAAGCGACTGAGCAATTTGAGCAGGCGCGAGAAAAAGTACGAAATTTTTTAGGTGCTGCAGAAACGTGTGAAATTGTTTTTACTCGTGGTGCGACTGAAGGGGTGAACACTGTTGTTCATGCCTGGGGAGAAAAAAATCTCAAAGCAGGTGATGAAATTGTTTTGAGTGAAGTTGAGCATCACTCGATGCTTGTACCATGGCAACAGTTTGCTCTTGCACATGGCTGTATTTTAAAATTTATTCCTGCTGATAGCGATGGTGTTCTTGACTATACGACCCTCGCTTCAGTTATTACGTCAAAAACTAAATTTGTGGGTATTTCTGCAGGTTCAAATGTTATTGGGGTTGCAAGTGATATTGAGCCGGTGATTTTGAGAGCACATGAAGTTGGTGCAGTTGTGCTGGTTGATGGGGCTCAGATGGCACCACGCGCCCGTTACAATATGCAAAAACTTGGATGTGAGTTCTTTGTTTTTTCGGGGCATAAAATGCTGGGGCCTACGGGCATTGGTGCTCTGTATATTAAAAAAGCGCTTCATTCATCGCTCAAACCATTTTTATATGGTGGGAGTATGGTGCTTTCGGTTGATTGGCGTGAGAGCGAATGGCGTGAAATGCCCGATCTTTTAGAAGCAGGCACTCCTGCAATTGCACAAGTAGTGGGGCTTGGTGCTGCGATTGATTATCTTGAAAAAATTGATTTTGACTGGTTGCAAAAACATGAGACTTTCTTAACGGCACGTTTTATTGATGGTATTGCAAAAATTCCTGATATACGCATTTTAGGTCCTGTTGAGCGGATGAGAGAGCAGGGGCACTTGGTAAGTTTTGTAGTAAAAGGAATGCATGCACATGATGTCGCAGCGTATCTTGACCAGTTTCATGTCGCCGTACGTGCGGGACATCATTGTGCGCAGCCGATTCATAACAAGCTTGGGGTGCCAGGATCAGTGCGTGCATCATTCTATATTTATAATACTGAACAGGATGTTGATATTCTTGTTAATGCCTTAAAAAAACTGTTTGTTTGATTATGTTTTTCTAATTATTTATCTTGCAGGAGCGTAGTGTGAAGAAGTTTTTGTTAGGGGTGAATAGCTTTACGTTGGTTCTCTGCACGGTGGTTTTCTGTTTGAGTGGATATGCTTTTGGTGAAGGAGTTGCGGCTTTTTCTGCAAAAGACTTTTTACGGACTGCCGCGCTTGTTCGTGCACCGCGAGCACCTGCTCCTGCGACCCCACTTTTGACGCTCTATCCATTGCCTTGGATTGCGAACGTGATTACAAAAGTGCATTCACCGACGGTAGAGACGAATGTTTTAATTTCGACCGATCAAGCGCATGTGAACAATATGGATGCAACAGGTCTGGTTAATTTTGCAAATGCGCAACTGGTGCTTCCTGTGGTGGCGGGTGCGCCGGTAACGGGAACGGCAGGACAAGTTGTTGTTATCGGAGGTATGCCCTATATTTTTGACGAAACGCGGAACACCTGGATTTCTATCGATCGTGAAATGGTTTGGGCTGCGCGGAGTGGATCGGTGACAAATAGCTATCTTCGTATATTTGATGGAATTTCTTCACAGGCAACGGGCTACCAAGTAATGCGAGATTCTGTGATTACGGGGCTTTCAGTCGCTTCGAGCGGAAATACCTGGTTTATTGCAAGTTCTGGTGGTGATTTTACTTCGCTGAGTGCGGCTCTGGCAAGTCCATCGGTGGTGAATGGAGATACATTGCTTTTGAACTCTGAAACATTTACTATTGCGTCGCAAGTGAATGTCAATAAATCGGTTACTATTCGTGGGTGTGGTCCTGCGGCAGTTGTTCAGACAGCGGGTACGGCAATCGATCCGGTTCGGGTGCTTTATGTTACGGTGGGGAATGTTGCAATCAAAAACGTGACCATTAAACAACGGAAAACATCCAACACTTCAATTGAGTCTGCAATTGAAGTCAATGCTCCGGGTGCCACAGGGATAGCAATTAGTGGTCGTGTTGTCGTTGAGACGATGGAGTTTGGTATTATCATGCATGCGGCAGAATGGAGTATTGAAAATAGCACTCTCGAGTACCAGGGTCCACCTAATAATAACCATAGATTTATAGCTGTTTTTGGCAATAATGGAAATTGTCGCATTGTTAATACGCTTTTTTCTCCAAGTAATGATCCGGTGCCGGGGCGTACCGTTTTTTGTCTTTTGACGGCTAGTGGCGGTGATACGTATAATGGTTCGCTTTTAATCGATAATAATCGGCAAATTGGAGCTGGTAACTTACGGCAATTTATTACGCAAGAAGCGTTTTCTGGGGCGCCGGGTGCGTTGCAGCTTTACGTAAGCAATAATACGTATACTGATTTGAACGGTGGAATTACTCTGTTTAGCGGGGCAGGGATGTTGAATCTCTTTTCTTCCATTTCGATTATTAATAATCATGCCTTTAATGGTGCTGGACGAGGGGTTGTGACGTTGGACGGAGTTGGCGTCGGTGTCAATCCTGGTTCTACGACCTGGTATATGTCTGGCAATACGTTAGTAAACCCAGGAGTAACCGCGGTTGGTTTTGCCGATGCAATGGCAGCGCCAGGACTTATGGGGTATAGAACGACTGTTTTTGCACCGCTTTTGATTCCTTTTTCGACGCTTGTTCTTCCTCAACCAGTTACTCCTTCACGTTATTCTTTGCAGGTGCGAAGGAATGGATGTTCTGATGTTTTGACTGAATTACCCGTTTATTTTGATTCTGCGATTTCAACAACACAAAATGTTTCGGTCCAGGCGGGCGATTGGCTTCAATTTTACCTAGCGGGGACGATAATTAATCCGACCGCTGGTATTGAGTTTGCAAATCAGGCTCCTGCGCTTGTGATGATATAAAGGAGGCGTGGTATGGTTATTTCTTTTAGAATAAGGGCATTGTTGGGGCTCTTGGCGCTTGAAACGCTTGGTTTTGGAACCTGGTATTTAGTGAGCGACGGGGGAGTGCGTTCTGCGCTTGCATTGAGGAGTGAGTGCCGTGACGTTGAAGAGAAGGTGACTTCAGCGCGTTCTGACATTGAGCATATTCAAAAAGATTTAATTATATGGCAAAGCGAGCCTTTTTTTGTTGAACGGTATGCGCGAGAAAAATTGGCGATGAGTAGACCTGGTGATAAGATACTTTTTATTGATGATGAATGCGCATAAAGAGGGAGGGTTTTCTTGTGAGAAAAAAATTGTTATGGAGTTACCTATTTTTGGGTGGCTTGCTTTGTTGCAATCTAGAAAGTATGCAGAATCCAACGCAAAATTATTCAGTGCAGCAGGTGTGGCTAAACTGCTGGAATGCAATTAATTTGAATGCGACCTTTTTGCCGATTCCTCAGAACATGCTGCCTCAAGATATCAACCTGCTTCTTAGTGCAACAGATCAATTTACGCAAAATACACTTTTGCACCAAGCTGTTTATAAGAACATTATTGCTTTTACGCAAGAACTGCTTACTCGTGGTAGCAATGTTAATCAACAAAATGTTTATGGAGAAACGCCACTTCATCTGGCCGCGGGGATCGGTAATCCTGCTATTGCGAGATTGTTGTTGCAGTATGGTGCTTCTTTAGATAGTAAAGCTATGGATGGTCGGACTGCTCTTGATTATGCTCTTGCTGAAGGAAAAGGTGATGCAGCACAACTATTGATTTTGTGGGGAGCCAAGATAACGCCTTCGATACAGAAAAATGACGAGAATAAAGTATTTATGAATCAGAACATTAATTTGCGCAATAACTTTTTAGCCTGGGCTCGTGGCAAGAAGAGTGAATTTTACTTTACTGACCAGAATGGCAAATCTGCACAGGTGAATGGTTTTCAGTATTTAGATATGCTTGCAGATAAAATAAAGGCACTCTTAAAAAAAGACCAGGATTATAGGGAACAAAAGACGCTTGTTCCTCAAGATCTCACCAATCAGATTCAAACGGCATATAGCGAGCTCAATTGTTTTGTGGATTGTCATGATGATAATCGAGGGACGTTGCTTCATGTTGCAGTAGCGAACGGTCAGATTAACGTTTTAAGACAACTTCTTGATTGTCCGTATATAGAAAATGAATTGTGGTTCAATGAGCGTGACGTGAATGGGGATACTGCTCTGATCAAAGCGGTTGAAAAAGGGAATAGAGATATGGTTGGATTCCTCACAATGAGTGGTGCAGACCAATCGATTAAGAATAATAAGGGTTATTCTGCATTGAGCCTAGCACGAGGAATGAAAAAAAATGATCTTGTTTCTATTCTTATGCCATCTGAAACGTTTGAATATGTTGTACTACCTCCAAAAACTGTTTCAAAATCAGCGTTGCCGTCTCAAAAATCTTCCCTAGCACCAAAAGCGAGACAGGGAGCACTCCTAGGATTAGAAACAATTTTGGAGACTTTTAAAAAGCAGGGCGTTGATATTACTGATACCGAAGAAACGTTTTCTGATAAAGATATCGATAATTTGCTTCTTCAGCTCAATCCCAATTATTATATGTTTGATAGAGGCCAGCTGCCGATATATACCTATCTCCATGGTGCCGTTTTGAATGGAAACTCGAATGCAGCGGGGAAGTTACTGAATAAAAATTGGCAGCTTTTGTATATGCCAGACAATCAAAATAGTGGAAAACTCCCAATCCATTATGCGGCTATGTTAGATCGACCTGATTTTGCTGAATATTTTTTAACAGCAGAAGATAAGCTTTTTGAACAAAAGTTTGTGACCTCTCACGTGTTAAAAATGCAACAAGATCTTTTTGGTAGAACGCCGCTTTCTTATGCTGCCATGACCGGTGACCATGCCTTATGTAAAATGCTTTTCTCTCCAGAGGCAAATTTTGCTGCTGACAAGAAGGGCGTTATTCCGCTTTTTTATGCAGCTCAGGCAGGGAATTGGGAGCTTGTTAAATGGTTTTTAGATCAAAATCCTTTATCTACTTCACGAGTAGATAATTTTGGCAAAAGTGTGCTATCGTATGCCCTAAAAAGTGGGAACAATGATTTGATTTCCAATATTATTTCTTATGCAAAAACCATCCAAAAAGGACAAATGTCTTTTTGGTCCATACCCCTTTTTGATAAAGCAGGTAACTCAGTACTAAAAGATGCCATTGTTACCGAGATGCCAATCGATAAAGAAAACAACAGGGGTGCGATTGTTGAGATATTGTGTAAAGAATATCCGGATCTGATTAATAAGATTGATAATTTTGGCGAGACGCCACTCTATTACGCCCTTTCAAAAACCAAAGATCTTAAGCTAGCAACACTCTTGTTGCAGTATGGCGCGGATTCTTCGATAAAGAATGCTAAAGGTGAGACAGTGCGTGGGCGAGCGGTTCATGGAAGTGAGCTTGAAAAACTTCTAGAAAAAGCAGAAAAAGATCAACAGCAACTATTTATTGATTTTGCACGTGTATTGGCGGAATTTGTAAAATAGAGGTAGGACAAAAGAGACAGGCGTATATTTTTTTGGTACGGTGCTTACTAAATGAGGTTTATGTAGTAATGAAGCAGTTACTATCAAATAAAAGAGTCTTGTTTGGCTCTTTTTATTTGTATTATTGAGTGAAAATAGCATGCTGGTTGCAACAAAAAACATGGTCAAAGATAGCGTTATTGATGCTCCACATGCTGATGAAAAAGAAAGAACGATACACATGAAGTTTCAGCTTGAACCCTTGCCTTACGCATTTAATGCGCTTGAACCGTTTCTTGATGCACGAACGGTTGAGCTGCATTACACCAAACATCATCAGGGATACGTTGATAAATTAAACAGTGCTCTTGAGCAGTATCCAGAGTTTTTTGCCTGGCCGTTAGAGCGGCTTGTCAGTTCACTTGATCAGCTTCCTGATGCGATAAGAACAGCAGTTCGTAATCAGGGTGGTGGCCATTGGGCACATACTTTCTTTTGGAAATGTATGTCCAGTACACCACATCAAAAACCTACGGGTATTTTGATGCAAAAACTAGTTGATACGTTTGGCTCTCTCGATGCTTTTGAAAAAGCGTTCGAGGCTCAAACACTCGCTTGTTTTGGATCGGGTTGGTGTTGGCTTGTGGTGGATAACGAGGGACAGCTTTCGATTATGGTGACACAAAATCATGATCTTCCACAACAAAAAGGCAAGAAGCCATTATTGGTTATTGATGTGTGGGAGCATGCCTATTATCTTAAATTCCAAAATCGACGTGCTGATTATAGAGCACAATGGTGGCAGGTGATCAACTGGCCTTTTGTCGAGGCCTGTCTCAGCGAAGCAATCAAATAAAAAACTGAATGTTATTTAAAAGCCCTAAGAATTATTTCTTAGGGCTTTTATTTAGAGTGTGCGCCAGGGTCAATTTTTACATGCCCCAGACGGTAATAATCTTATTTCCAACGGTTTCTTGTCGGTTATAGATCTTTTCATCCCAGCTCTTTGCTTGCCTATCAAAGATAACAAGATGTCCTTCGGTTGCATTGGATGTGTCCATATATTTGGCAGTCTGTTCAAGACCTCTATCGAGTGTTTTAGTTTTATTGCGCCAGACCTTAAGTTCAATTACAATGCGTTGTGTTTTCCACGTTATCAAAAGGTCAACGCGATCTGTTCCGAGCGCATATTCTCGATGAATTTTACCACCGCCATTGATGATACGTTGTAAGAATGCCATCATGAACAAGTGAGGGCCAGACTCTTTGTAGGCAAATTTTTCAAGCCAAATGGCAGAATTTTCGCGATAAAACTCGGTGAAAGAATCGAGCATTTTATGCATATCAATTGAGCCATCGTCTTTTACATACCAGAGCTGTTGTTGAGGCATAGTAAGCTGTGTTGAGTAGGTAAGCTCTCGTGGAAGCACTTCTTGATAGATGGGGTTAGCAATAACCAAATTATTGTTTCGGCGTGCAATAAGACCAAGATCAAGCGCATACTGAATATTATCCGATGGGAAATCGAGTGATGTGTCAGTCCCGGTGATAATCGCATCAATAATGGCACGAACGCGAGGCTCTTGAAGTCGATCGACAAGTACTTCTAGATGGGTATCGCGACGTTTGATCAATTCTTCTTTTGCACGTTCAATAACAGCTTTTGTAATTGGTTGTGATCGGTCTTGCACATCACGAAAACAGGCTTGATATGCCAAGGCATTAACCAACCAGGGTTGGCCTTGGGTAATTTCAAAAGCATAGGCAATTGCATCGTCATCAAATTTCTGACCAGTTTCAGCAGTATGTTGTAGATAGAGCGCACGAACTTCTGCTTCAGTAAAATCGAGCAATCGAAGAGATTCTGCTTTAATATTAAAAGCACTGCCACCAAGTATCATCGCCTGTTGTTCATCTGACCAGATACGATAATCACGGACGTCGCGTACACCGATAAGGCATACAGACTGAGGGAAGCCTGTGGTGCGTTGGTCGTAACCCGAGCGTAGTTGTCGCAAAACAGAAATCAATGTGTCGCCGACAAGACTATCTATTTCGTCAATGAGCAGAACAAGAGGTTTTTGAGATTGCGCACACCATCTACTTAAAAGTGTTGCCAATAAGCTTCCTGCCGGAACAGCCTCTTTTTTGAGCTCTTCAAAAATCTCAAAAAATATTTTTTCTTGTGGCAATTGTTCTCTGACTCGTGTTGCAATTTGCTGCAGAATGATCGGAAGCGCATCCTTATAGTTGCTCCGTGCTGCTTGTGCGCTTTCAACGTTAACATAGAGAGCTGTATATTCGCTTTCCGTATTGAGTTGCCGAGCGAAATTGAGCATGGTAGATGTTTTGCCCGTCTGCCGTGGGGCATGGAGAATAAAATATTTTTTTTGCTCAATAAGTTCACGTAACTCGTGTTCACTTAACCGAGTAGCCAAGGGTAGACAATAATGGTCTTCTGGTCTTACCGGCCCTGCAATAGAGAAAAATTTCGTATTTAACCTTTTTAATAATCGTGGGCCCAGGTCGCGAACTGTCTTTTGCAACTTAAATAGTATGCAATAATTTATAGATCACGCCTACCTATCAAATTAGTCAATTGACGAAAATTGCCGAGAGAGTATACTTAAAATGATTCAATTTATAAATTAATAGTGAGATGGCAGTGTTTAAAAATAATATAAAAAGAGCCGTAATTCGCCTATTTGTTGCATTAAGCCTTGCACCTGCAGAGCTCCGTCCAATGCATTATATTGAGACCGTGAACTTACGGTCTTCTTCTGCTGCAAGGCAATCTCAGGCTCTTTGGTCGAGATTTTCAACTCTTGTTAGACGGTCTTTTGATGAATCAAAATTTTTTGTAAATAAATATCCAGTTTTGACGTTTGGAACACTTGGAGTGCTAGGGTTAGCTTCTCTTGGTGTAGTTGGGTATTATTCTGGACTTTTTAGTGGCTCTGGTGATAAAACAGTAGAGACTAAAAAAGAGCAGGTGCCATTCTACAAAAAGGTGACAGACGTGGCAAAGTTGTGGATAAATAAAATGGCGATTCTCTGCTCGCTTTCAACTATCTTTACTATTAAGTCTAATGAAATGGAGAAATTTGCTGAGGCACTTGATTCGATGAGCAAAATAGGTGTTACTCAAGGGCTTGAGATACTGAAGAAAAAGAACGCTCTTATTTACGAAGATGACGTAAACCACATCTACCAAATTAAAGTAACGCCTCAAGAAGAAAATGAGTGCTGGATGCATGGGCCTCGAAATACATTCTTTCTAACAGCTTTATTTTCGGGAGTGACCGAATCAGAGTTTAATGAATTGTATGATGCAATGCTAGAACCAAAGAATATTAAGTCTTTTAAGAATAAATTACGAGAAAATCAGAATTGTATAAATGCGATAGATGCGTGTAAACAAGCTGGCTTTGGTGTTGGAAATGTCGTAAAAAATTTGGTTGCAGATGGTAAGCAGATACCAAAAAATAGTACTGACATACAGAAAAACATTACAGATTTTATGTATTTAAAAGGGCTTGGGGTTGCAACTGATTCGGGTTCTGAAAAAAAACGTATTAAAATTACAAGATCAATGATTGAAGAAGCAGAAGGTATAAAAGATCCAGAGCTTACACTCCTTACGAATGAAGCCTGTGCAAGCATACATGTAGCCAATATTTTACCGCTATTAAAAAAGAACATTTCGTCGTTAGGTGTTGAGATGCTCTTTTTTATAACCATGCAACATTCAACAGCCCTTGTGATTAGCCAAGAAAACAATACTCGTTACTATTTTCTTGCTGACTCGTTCAACAACCAGAATCTTAAGTCAAGTTGGAATGGAAGGGCTGAAGCTAATATTAAGCATATAAAAAATTTTATAGAAAACGAAAAGTTGTTACATGAAGCCCAGTTGCGGTTGAAGATGGCGGCAAGTATTGATCATTTTAAAGAGCTCCCCCGTGAATGTTTGGTTGGAGAAGTTGAGTTTTTTGTAGGTAAAATGATCGCAGAAAATTTTAACAAGTTAGATCTCTTTAAGAATACATATAAGCCGTTTCTAATGACAAAACTTGAAGAGCTTTTTAAAAGGTTCCCAGAAGAGTGGAAAAAGATTGAAGTGAGTTTAAAAAAACTGGAAACCGTATAACAATCAATCATTAAAATTTGGATTTGTACGCGAAGCTCTCTACTCCATGAGTAAGTGTAGTAAAAACGGGGTATTTTACCATAACTTCTACTAAATACTCTGTTTTTGACATTGACAAATAAGATTATATCGATTATGGTTAAAATCAGTTGTATCTGTTTAGTCCCTATCGAAAGGGTTTACCATGACCGTCTTAGACACGGCCCGTGGGCGAATTTGCCTACGATTTATCAAAAAGACTCTTCAAACAGCAGTTCAATCTGCTCTCTTTTCTGCCCATCTCTCCGGGCACCATCCCCATCATCATTGCCACTAATCGTCGGCAAATAGCTTATTTAATTTTTTATTGTGTAGCTCACTCGTGAGCCGTATGTACTGATCGCGCTTTTTTAGAGCGTTAGTGTGTACTTTTGTAGCACCGTTTTTTCCTGAGCCCTTTCAAAAAGGGCGGGTTAGCAAGGTCTGTAGATTTGGTATGTATTACCATGTTTGGTATTAGATTTTTCGAAAGAATTTGTATGAAAACTACTTTATTTGCCGTATTTGCGGCACTCATTCTACTCGCCGGCGGCGCGTGGTATATGCGCTCGGCTAAAACAGCGCCTAACAATGCCATCAGAATTGGCATGATGAGCGGGTGGCCACCCTATATGAGCATTGACAATCAGGGTCGCTTTGTCGGTTTTGATGTCGATCTTGCCAATAAGCTCGGGAAAAAACTGGGTAAACCCGTCGAAATCAGAGACTTTGGCTCACTGGCAGTTCTGTTTCTTGCACTTGAACAGGGGAAGATAGACATGATTTTTTCTGGTCTTGATATCACGCAAGAGCGGCTTGGGCGTATGGAGCTGGTTCCCTACACTGGTGAAAACATAACGTTTATCTACCTAGTTTTTTATAAACGGGTGCCCAATGGCATAAACGACCTAGCTAGCTTGGCGCGTTTAAGAGACCAAGTGGTAGCTGTTGAACCAAATGCAACGAGTGACAAGCTTATGGATCGGTATCCGACTATAACTAAAAAACAGCTTAAGAGTGCGGCAGACATGGTACTCGATGTCCGCACAGGTAAGTCGACTGCTTTTCTTGTCGAACCGGCAGTCGCACGTCGATTACTCGCAAAAGACCCAGAATTGACCTGTATAAGTATTCCACTGCCAGAAGATCTGCGTGTCTATGGGTGTGGAATTGCTATCAAAAAGTGGAACGCCGGTCTATTAAATAGTGTTATGTGCGCCGTTAAGACTCTTAAAGAGACTGGCGAGCTTGCTGCTCTTGAAATTCAATGGAACTTGAAAGGCGAATAGAACATGTACGTAAGTATTCTAATAATTAAAAACGCCCTCCCTCTGCTTATGCGGGGGGCCCTTGTGACGCTTGAGTTATGGGTAACTGCGGGTTGTGTATCCCTTTCCATTGGAAGTATGTGGGGCATCTTACGCGCCAAACAGGTACGCATACCAGTCATAAGTAGCATGTTTGATGTGATTACGTTTGTACTCAGAGGGATTCCTTTCTATGTACAACTGTTGATCGCCTACTTTGTGATACCAGAGTTGCTTGGTGGCATAGACCTCTCTCCCTTTGTAGCTTCGACAATAGCTCTGGGGCTCTGTTCGGCTGCCTATGCAAGTCAGATTATAAAGAGTGGGCTCGACGCTATCCCTGTAGGGGAATGGGAAGCGGCTTTTGTGCTTGGGTACTCCCGTATGCAGGCTCTCTTTGGGCTTATGATCCCACGCGCTTTTGCGCTCATTATGCCCGCTCTAAAGGGCGAATTTGACCAATTACTCAAGAGCACATCGATTCTCTCAACACTAGGCCTGATGGAACTGACCAACGCTGCACGTAATATCATAGAACGTGACCTGCAGCCACTGCCAATTTATGCTGCAGTTGCGGTTATCTATCTACTCATGTCGGTCCTATTTAATGGGATTGTTGCCAAACTATTTGAAAAAAGGGTCAATTATGATCAGAATTGAAAACCTATTTTTACCAGATGCCAAAACAGGTACCTCGATCTTGAGGGATATTTCTTGCATTTTTGAACCGGGAAAGATCACTTTTCTAATCGGAAAAAGTGGGGCTGGAAAAACATCACTCCTGCGCTGCATGGCACTCTTACGCAGTGATTACCAGGGGAGAATATTAGCCGATGATGTCGACATTAGAATGCTTTCAAGTCTTCAGAGGGCCCAGACGATCGGGTTTGTGTTTCAGCAGTTTAACCTTTTTCCTCAGCTTACAGCAGTTGAAAATTGCATAGAGCCGTTGCGCACGGTTTTAAAACTTTTGGAACAACAAGCATGCAAGCGAGCTCAAGAGCTCTTTGAGATGCTCGGCATAGCTGATCTCAGTGATCGATACCCCGCACGGCTTTCGGGTGGTCAACAGCAGCGGGTCGCGATAGCGCGGGCTCTCTGCTTTAATCCCGAGTTTTTACTACTTGATGAACCAACGTCGGCGCTTGATCCAGAAAACACGAGCATTCTGGGTGATCAACTCAGGCTGCTTGCGGCTCAAGGCAAAACGGTTGTTGTCGCGAGCCAGGACATGTCATTTGTTGAGTCTTATGCAGACAGTACTCTTGTGATGGGTAATGGTTTGGTAAAAGTAGAAAAACAGTAATTAACAAAAAGAAGAGAGGCAATGTTGCAAATAACATTGCCTCTCTTCTTTTAAGTCTGCTTGGGAAATTACGCTGGCTTGATGATGATTCTAATGTCCGCATTAAAAATATCACGGTCACGGTATGGATAAACTTGTACTTCAACGTCATATGCCACGCCATACACATTTGTTTTATAATGTTCTGATGAAATACCAGCAACAGCGGCGTTTCGTTCTGTGTAAACAGAATTATTAACACGGACACCAGCACCCCTACCGCCGCCGAAAGAGCTACTCCAGCAATCAATGGTGATATCAACGCCATTAATGATAATTTTGAAGGTAAAATGGGGAGTGGTGTTTCGCCCAATAGCTACGTTCTGTGGTGAAATAGCAAAAACCTGCATACTCTGACCTGCTGTAACTATTTGTAAGTCGAAGCCTGGAATCTCAATAAGAAATTCGGTACTGGTCTTGTTATCTACAAAGATACTGGTTCGTGTTCCGCTGGTAGGGAACGAAACGGGCTGTGTATAAGTGAGCTGTGCTGACATCGGCTCAGAAGCGCTTAAGCAAACAGGCACGAACGCAAAACCTACCACGAGCAGGCGTTTAAAAAAAGTATTCATAAAACTCCTTGTTTTGATGAGTAAAGATTGAAAAAATTCTTTGGTGAAGCTTCCCCTCCACATTCTTAAGTCTATCCTATGTACGTCTAAAAAAACAATAGTTATTTGAAATAATTTCAAAGAGATGGTGGGAAGAATAGCGTAAAGAAGAGCTATTTTCTGCAGAATAAAAATATGGTAGGCTTAGACGCGCATATCACAATAAGTATTTTGGTCTTTACAAGGAGCTGCCATGACTGAAAGAGCATCTGTTGAAACTCATGAAAAAGAGCGGCACGAGAGTGCAGAACACGAAGCACGTACCGAGAAGGTTAAGGCACTTCGTGTTAAGGGACTAAAGCCATGGGCATCAAAGCATGATGTTACTCTTTCATGTCAGCAAGTATTAGAAGGTGGAGAAGGTATTGTCGGCTCACTTGCAGGGCGTATTATGACGATTCGTGGCCACGGGAAGGCTTCTTTTTGCCATTTACAGGATGGATCAGGGCGCTTGCAACTTTATATTAAAGAAGATGTTGTGGGTGAACAGGTCTATGCGTTTTTCAAGGAGTTTGTTGATTCTGGCGATCTTATTTGGGTTTCTGGGGAGTCTTTTATTACTAAGGCGGGTGAACTTACCCTCCGTGTGGATAAGATGGAACTTCTGAGTAAGTGCTTGCAACCGCTTCCTGAAAAATTTCATGGTCTTGTTGATGCAGAGATAAAATATCGTCAACGCTATCTTGATCTTATGACGAGTCCAGAGACACGCTTGCGCTTTGAGCGACGGTCAAAAATTATTTCTTTTATCCGGAATTTTTTAGAGCAAAATCACTATCTTGAAGTTGAAACGCCCATGCTTCATCCTATTCCAGGGGGAGCGGCAGCACGTCCTTTTGTGACGCATCACAATGCGCTTGATTCTGATTTTTATCTTCGCATAGCGCCTGAACTTTATCTAAAGCGGCTTATTGTGGGTGGGTTTGAGCGTGTCTATGAAATCAATCGAAGCTTTAGGAATGAGGGAATTTCGACTCGGCACAATCCGGAATTTACCATGCTTGAGTTTTATACTGCGCATCGTGATTACCACTTTATTATGGATTTTGTGACGCATCTCTTGCGTGAAGTCACTATGGATATTTGTGGTTCTTTACAGATTCCGTATGGTGAAAGAACGATTAATTTTAACAATATCCGCCGCCTGAGCCCGCTTCAAGCTGTCCTTGAATTTGGAGGCTTGAGCGAATCTGCGTTGGAGCCAGCCGCTATTGATGCAACTTGTCGTAAAAACGGCGCCAAAATTGATTGTGCAACAGCTTCCTACCAACAAAAAATATATGCACTTTTTGAAGCAACCGCAGAAGAAAAAATTGTCGACCCTGTCTTTATTGTTGATTTTCCCATTGAAACGTCTCCTCTCGCTCGTTGTGATGATAATAATCCAGGTATTGCCGCACGATTTGAACTCTTTATTGCGGGGATGGAATTGAGCAACGGTTACAATGAGTTGAACGATCCATTTGAGCAATCAGATCGTTTTAAGGGGCAGGTACAAGAGCGAGCTGGTGGCAATGATGAAGCTATGTTTTATGATGCTGACTTTATTAAAGCTCTTGAATATGGAATGCCTCCAACGGTTGGCGTAGGGATTGGGATTGACCGATTGGTAATGCTGCTTACCAATACAACCTCTATTCGCGAAGTTATTCTCTTCCCTGCGTTACGCAAAAAAGTTGAATAGAGTATGGGTATTGTGACGCGCATGCAGGGATGTAAATATCTCTGGAATTTGCCTTGCCCAGAAAAACGCATAAAAGCTGCGCAAAATGCGCTTGCGTATAGTCTTTCTTTCCCTGTAATGCAATTACTGGTGGGACGAGGGTACGATTCGCCTGAAGCGCTTGAAGCATTTTTGTTTACATCACGTGAGCGTGATGTTGCAGATCCGCGACTTCTTGTTGATAGCGAACGCGCTGTTGAAAGGATTGATCGAGCAATATCACAGGGTGAAAAAATATTGATTGCAGGTGATTATGATGTCGATGGTATGACGGCCACTTCACTCATGATGGCCGCACTTTTGCCGCTTGGCGCGCGCGTTAACTTTTTTTTGCCTCATCGTATTCATGATGGGTATGGGCTTTCGGCTCAAACGATCAAACGAGCCGCTGAAAATGGCTATCGTGTTGTTATAACGGTTGATAATGGTATAACCGCATTTGAAGCAGCAGCAGAGGCTCTCCGTTTGGGGATTGACCTGATTATTACTGACCATCATCGCCCTCATGAAAATATCCCTTTAGCTTATGCGGTGGTTAATCCCTGTCGGAGTGATTGTCTGTATCCATTTAAAAAACTTGCGGGAGTAGGGGTAGCGTTTAAGCTTATGTCGCTTCTGTACGAACAGCGAGGGAAAGATATGCCTGAAGAGGTCTATGAACTCTTGCTTTTGGGGACAATCGCTGATGTCGTTCCGCTCATAAGTGAAAATCGGTACTGGGTACGGCGGGGCCTACAAAAAGTAGCAGACCGTGCGAGTATGGCACTTCAGGTTCTTAAGCGTAATGCGCGGATGGTACAACCGCTTTCTGCGACTGATATTGGTTTTTTTCTGACTCCACAATTGAATGCTTTGGGCCGCCTCGAAAACCCACGCGAAGCGGTTGCCTTTTTAATTGGTGATGATGCTGAGGTGACTGAGCGTATCGGGGCAAAGCTCTTTGCATTAAATCAAGCACGAAAACAGGTTGAAAAAGGGGTTGTTTCTGAGGTGAAAAATCAGATACAGCAGGGTATTCTGACGCTTGAAAATCAGCGCTCCATTATGGCTTCGCACTTTGGCTGGCCGCCCGGAGTTATTGGACTTGCAGCAGGTCGCGTTGCGTCTGAATATGGACTCCCAACCTTCTTGTTTCATGAAACAGCGCAAGGGCTTTTAAAAGGTTCCTGTCGTTCGAATGCTCAGGTCAATATTTTTGAAGTTTTGCAGGAGTCGCGTGAGCATCTTTTACAATTTGGTGGGCATGCAGCTGCAGCAGGACTTTCGCTTAAAAAAGAGCAGTTTTCCCTTTTCAAATCTCGTGTTGAGCAGGTGCTCCATGAGCGTTGGGAAGAAGATGATTTTAAAATAAAATTAACGTGTGATGCAGATTTAACTTTGGAAGAGGCCAATAGTAAGCTCTTGCGTGATCTTGCGCATGTTGAACCGTTTGGGTGTGGCAATGATCGGCCGGTTTTTTATATAAAAGGGGCTACGGTTATTGGCAAGCCGCAATTGATTAAAGAAGAGCATGTGCGTTGCATGCTCTTTGCCGATGGCGTGGTAAAACCCATTATTTTCTTTGGAAGGCCAGAGCTTTTTGATATTCTGCTTAAGGCTGAAAATGAGCAAATACAGTGTGCAGTTCATGTGGTAGAAAATAATTGGGAAGGACGTCGTCGCGTAGAATTTCATGGAATTGATGTAGCGCTTTAATGGAGAAAATAAATATGGTGATAACGATTGATGGGCCGGTTGCCAGTGGGAAATCAACTATTGCGCGTTTGCTTGCACAAGAGCTTGGATTTTACTATCTCTATACAGGTCTTTTATATCGTGGGCTTGCAGCGATTTTGGTTACGCATTATGGATATAATGAGACGCAGCTTAAGCATCCGCGCAAAGAAGATTTAGATGCTTTGTTGACGGGAAATCGATTTGAATATCGATATGAAGATGGCGAACCTCAGATCTATTTTGAAGGCAAAGCTATTACGGGACTTCTCAAGACACGTGAAGTTGACAATTGGTCGTCCATTAGTAGTGCAGATCCTGCTGTGCGGCATGCCGTTTTAGAGCGTCAGGTTTCGATTGGAAAGCTCTATAATGTGGTGGCAGATGGACGGGATACGGGGAGTGTTGTCTTTCCTGATGCGGTATGCAAAATCTTTTTGACTGCTTCTTTAGAAGTGCGTGCAGCTCGTTGGCAACGTGACCAGGAGAGGTTGGGAAAGTTGTTTTCGCTTGATGAAAGTATGCAGATTGTTGCAGAACGGGATGAGCGAGATCGTACGAGGAGCCATTCGCCCTTGGTGCAAGCAGTAGACGCCTATGTTGTCGACAACACAACTCTTTCACGGGAAGAGACAGTTTCGATTATTAAAGCGCATGTTTTAAAAGCGCTATCGTAAAATTTAGAAATATTTTGTTAAGTAACTATTTTATTGAGGATATAATGCAACACGGTTTTTTGCGGCGAGTACATAATAGATCGCTTGTTTTTGTAAGTTTTTTGTCGATTTTCCTATCAAGCCCTCTGTTGGCCATGATGACAGAAGCAAACACCTTCTTTATTAATGTGTATTATAATGAAGGTCCTTTTTTACGGATGGGGAAAATTCAGATTCCCAAGCTTTTTTTACCTTTTTCAGATCAGAGTAGTGTGCGTAAATGGTTTGACGACGAGGTCAATAATGAGTGGCAGACTTTATGCGAGACGAAGTATTGTTATCCACTGAAATCTTCCTCCGTGATGAGAGATTTAATTGATCAGATGACAACAGATGATCTTGAAGATAAGCTTGCGTGTGTTTTAGAGCGTGTCTGGATGGGAGGATTTTCTTTCTGTGAGCCATTAACCCAAAAAGAGAAGATTGGACTTCTTTTTCTTCTTAAAGACAGGCTTAAGAATCATACATGCTTGCCTCTATATCCACTTTTTGAGCGGTTTAATGATAGGAATATTTTCAAGGCCATTGAGAATGCGCTCTCTGTCTCTGACGGTCTCGAACTCTTTCAATTTTTTTTCCAGCGCCTTGCGCAGGTGCGTAAGGCCAATGGCCCTATTTGTTCCCCTGTTTTAGATAAATCGATCCAGCTAATAAAGCCCTATAATGCCTTTAATGAGAGTCATTCTAGAAAGTTGGAGCAATTGGTGTATTATTCTAAGAGTAGGATTTTTGCGCCAAAGGAACTTGCTTTTGACAACAAAGAGAATGACTGTTGCCAACCAAAAAATTTTACTCTTCCCGCTGATGTTTGCGATAAGGTTTGTGTGCAAAAAACGAAAAAACTCTTAGATAAATTATTAAAGAATTCAAGTATCTGGGGTGGGAATTTTCTGGTGGAGCAAGATAACTCTGGTGAAACGCGTAAGTGCGGTTGTATTATCTACAAAAACGAAATAACTCAAGCAAAGATAAAGATGGTCGTTGTTCTTAACTCTGATCGTTTTAAAGGGTTTGCTACAAGGCTTTTGACGTATACAATTTCTTATCTTAAAAAGCGGGGCATCGAGAACATTTATTGTAATTGTCCCCTTTTAAACTATGGGGCTCTTAATTTTTTCTTTAAAAATAACTTTGTTCCCGAATCTTTTTGCAAAGAAAAATCGAGATTAACGTTGGCCTATGCTGGTTAATAGTGAGGAATAAAGAATGAGAAAGGGACGGTTGTTTTCTAAACAACCGTCCCTTTCTCATTCTAATCATGCAGATTGCTTATTTTTTCTTATTGTTCTTAAAGTTTTTACCGTACTTATAGCCATACTTGTACGCTGGATACGCTTTGCGTTTCACAATAATGATAATAGGACTCGAGTCCTTATCTTTTTTAAATACTTTATCTTTCTCAAACCGAATTCCAATATCGATATATTTTTTGTATGGTTCCAATTTTTTTTGTTCTTCTTCGGAGTCTTTTTTTGCATAAGACATGCTTGCAGCTTGAGCAAAGGAAAGTAATTTTTGGCGTACATTGTACGTTTCTTCAGTAAACCCATTAATTTTAAGCCATAAAGCTTTTGGCGTCATTTCATACATAGTCTTACAGAGTTTTTCTTCGTTTTTAGAGAGTGGGTTTTTCAATATAAATTGCAATCCAAATTTCTTATCTAAAACAACATTCATACAGTTTTGGATGATTTTAATTCGTGATTGAGTGTCTTGCACCAAAAAGAGGTAGCAAAAACCCAAAAAATCAGGATTGTTTTCAGGAGCTATCAATGGGAATTCTCCCTTTCTAGCTGCATTTGCAAGAGTTACCTGAACAAAGTCTTTAAATTTTAAGTCACAGGGCTTTACACTGTAATTTTTATTGTCTGGATTCTTTGCGAAAGTAAGTTCATTAAGCAAGCTAGGTAAACCCATTAGATGAAGTGAGTCAAGCGTTGAAGCATCACGCTCAACAATAAGTCTTGCGATATCAAAACCAACGGAATTTTTTGGCATAAAACAGCTGAAACTAAGTGAGCATCCTTTTATGCTTTTCGCATTTTCAAGGAGAAGTTTCGCGATATCAAGATTATAGTTATTACTATAGGAAGAGCATGCATCATTCAAACATGTATTTGTATCTTCAGTCGTTGCATTTTGAGCAAGAAGCTTAACTATTTCAAAAGCGGTTTTCTTGTTGAATGACGTCTTGAATTGAGAATTATTTCTCCTTTCATAATTAATTTTTTCGCAAATTATAGCGAGAGGGGTTTTCTCTACTGCATTCTTGACGCTTACTTCTGCTTTTTGTTGAAGAAGCAGCCTTGCAATTTCTAGATTGTTTTTGTCGCAGGCGATATGAAGAGCCGTCTCTTCTTTGCTTTCCATTGGACCAAAACCCATATCTTCAGACATGCTACTGATACAAGGATTTTTGACATTTACATCTGCAGAACCACTGGCAATGATAAACTCTGCCAAAGGATAATCTTCGTATTCGATAGCAGTGTACAGAAGGGTTTTTTTATTGTCTTTATCTAGTTTGTTAAAAAAATTTGGATCTTCTTTTACACTATATGCAAGGTATTTCTTCGTGTCCTCATGAACGATTTTTCTATAAGGGTCTACAAAATATCTAAATGAATCCATTGCATTGAGGGGCATGCCAAGAGATGCATTAAAAATCAGAAAAAATAAGAACAGTTTTGCATTTTTCATAGTTATTTCCTTAATTCTATGAGTTATTTACTACAGTTTTTAGTGTCTTGTATGTTCACATAGGTGTCAAATTTTAAATCTAAAACCAACAGGCCACTATTTCCTTAGTGACTCTATATACCAGGCTTAACGAGGCGTGAAATTAATGCAAAGATCATGCTTTGTTAATCCTATTCTTTTAGTGGAAGCAAAAGGCTTTCCGTGAGCTGCTTCTTCCTTGAGCCGTTGTATAAACAACTTTAGGTCTTTTGAGGCGACCAAAAGACCTAAGAGCGTTCTAATCCGTTTTTCTTTAGGATCAGAATTAAAGAGCTCCATGTAGAGTTTATATTCTTCAGCCGTTAGATTTAATTGTTTTTGTAAAATGTTCTTTTGCGTAGATTGCATTTTTATTTTGTGGATCTCGTCAGCTGTGAAAAATAAACAAAATGTGAGTTTTCTCAATAGAGATTCTTGTGTGCTCACAGGGGCATTTTCTTTTGCCGTTATTGTTTTCTTAGAATGGAAAGCCTGAGCTATTGCATCTTCGTCTGTTAACCAATCAGTGTTTTTCAGGGAACAGTCTGTGGTGGTTTTTTCCGGTTTTAGTTGTGTTTGGAAAAATTTTGAGAGAACTCTGGGTAGATTCCGTATATAGGGCTTATTGCGGTTGCCATGTCTTATGAAATCTATTGTTGCGCCATTTTCCACGAGGGTGATTGCCGGTCTTTGGTCATTGGATCGTATGGCACATTGGAGCGGAGTGAGATTTTTGTTGTTTTGTAAATTGATAATCGCCCCATTTTCGATGAGGATTTGGACGGTTTGAGGGACTGTTTCTCTTGAATAGTTATTATTGTCCTCATCAGTAAGCTCTTCTGCGTGTGTGCAGATTATGTGCAAGGGGGTTTCTCCCTTGAGGTTCTGAACGTTATTAAGCACCTTTTTTTGGGCTAGAAATTTAATAGCGTCTAGATTAGTACTTCGAACGAGTTGGTGAAGCGCTGTATTGTTTTCTTCCCACTCTGTCTTATACATATCGGCTCCATGGTTGATAAGCGTCTGAATAATTTTCGTCATTTCCTCGTTCAAAGACTCTTCGGTGTTGAAGATGGAAATAGTGCGTTGGGCGGCCGCGGCCTTGAGAAGGGGTGTGCAACCTGTAGTCGTTGGTTCATCTACTTTTGCTCCCTGTGTAATGAGATTCGTAACTATTTCTAGATTGATTTTGTTAACGGCTGTATGGATCGGCGCTACCCCATCATTATCTTTTGCATTAACATTGGCGCCATTTTTAATAAGAAGTGAGGCGCTTTCCCGATGGTTACTGTTGGTGGCAAGATGAAGCGGAGTTTCGTTGTTTGCGGTACGTTCATTGACTTGTGCGCCTTTTTCAATAAGAAAAGTGATTACATCTTCCCTACCGTTTTCGGATGCGAAGTGAAGAGGGGTATATCCAGCGCTAAAGCGAAGATCCGGGCGCGTGAACGCGTCGATTTTTACGCCGTTTTGAACGAGTAGTTTGGTTGTTTCTAAGAGACCGTTTCTAGCTGCATAGTGTAAGGGAGTATGCCCTCCTTTATCCTTGGTAGTTGCCAAATCGGGTGCTATGGTTAAAAATTGAGCAATCATTTTTAATGATTCTTCGGTTTCGGTATCACAGGCCTCAATAAACTGGTGGAATGGGGTTTCTCCATAGTCGTTTTTTGATGGAGTGTTGACGAGTGCGCCGTAGGAGATCAGGAGTTTGATCGCGGCTATTTTATTTGGGATGTTGTCTTTGCATACAGAGTGAAGAAGTGTGTCTCCATTACCACTTGGGCAGTTGATTGCAGAAGGATCTTTGTCTAAGAAGAGTTTAATGATATCGAGGGGCAGGTCGTTTGAATTGTTTTCTGTGAATGTTTTTATGAATTCTTGAAGAGGTGTATTGCCCCATATATCTTTGGGAGTAGTGGGGGCATTGTGTTTTAACAACAAGGTTATCATCTCTTCCGACTTTTCCGTAGCTGCATGGAGCGGGGTATTTTTTGAATTCTTGTATTTGGATTCGAGAAGGCTTTTGACGACGTTAGCGGGTTGATTTTTTAGGAGAGCTTCAACTTGTTTTACGTCATTTTCTTCAATTGCAGAAAAAAGCTTTTTAACAAGAGTGTTAAAGTTAGAAGGCAGTAATGAGGTAGTCATTGATTGAACGGTTGTCTGCTGAAAGTTCAGTGATACATTTGGTTGGAAGGTGTTTTCTTGAGGCATGGGGGGCACTTGTCGGAATAGCCCATTAAGTACTTGCGGGGATAAATAATATTGAGGTTCAAAGAAGTTTTGCTGAGGCAGTTGTGGCAGCTGCTGAGTCTTGGGAACCTGAAAAATATTAAAATGAGCCGTGTTGTTTGGCTGTTGATTTAATAGATAGGCATACAGAAGGCTCATGAGTAGATTAGAGTTGCTTGGTTGTTGCGGTTGTATATTTTCCGGTTGAATAACCGTGTTGATAATGTTCTGTTGTGGCAAATTATTTAAGTTTTGTGAGCTGCTTGTGTTGGTTGTTTGTAATGGAGGTAATGGAGGTTGTTGGGTTTTTCTTTTTTTTATTTGATCCTGCTCGTTCTGTCGTACCGAGGATGTTTGTGATGAGGACGAGCTTTCTTCTACTTCAGAGAAGAGCCTCTTTGTAAGAGGTTTGAGATTGAGGGGGGCATTCTTGTCCATGGCGTTACCAATATGAGAGCAAACAAGAGCAAGCGTAATAAGAGTGAATGGGTAAAATATCTTTTTCATAACAGTGTCTTTCGTTTTTTAATTAAATTATAAATGATCGAGCGTACCATTAGTTTAAGGAGTTTAAGATGACTTCGTTTTGAAAACAGGCGTGAATAACCGTCTTTTTGTTGTTAATGGATCTTATGATACAGACTCCTGCTCCGCCGCTAATATATTTATCAATGTTTGCTTTTTGTTTAACAGATAACAAAATTTGTTCTGATGTTAGGTTGTCTTTTACCATCTTTTTTGTGTTTTCAAACAGTTGACATGCAGAGCTACCAGTGCATAAAAATCCCGAAAACACCAAGAGTATGTCACCATTTTCTAAACACGCTTCTTTAATATTGTATTTTTTAGAAAAATGCATGAAACGCTTATCAGTGTTGCAGGTAGAAGTATCATAGTTTATGATTTTAGCATGGTCTAAAAGCCATTGTTTATTGATGAGATTTGCAATAATCTTATGGAACATATCTTGTTTGTGTGGCGATGCAGTATCAAGACTTAGTTCTGTCACTCCTAAGAGTCCCTGTTTTTTTGGTTTTTTTAGTAAGAGTGTTACGTCTTGACCAGTGTTCCCCCAGGTTCGATAGAGAATGGTAAGCTTGCCGTCAGAGCTTTCGATACTTTTTTTGCTTTGATCTTCCACAAGTTTTCCGATTTCTGATTTTGTAAACAGTTTTGGTTGGTTTTGTGGGTTGTTAATTGATGGTTCTGGCAAAGGGCTTTCGAGCTTTAGCTGCTTGTTCTCTTGTAAAGCAGAGCCGTTTTTTCTTTTGATTTGGTTCTTTTTTTCTTTTTTCTTCAGTTTTTTATTGAAAGACTTTTTATTTAATTGCTCTTTTTCTTCCATACATATTTTTGAGAGATTGCTGTTTAGATTTTTGTTTTCTTTGGTTTGAATACAGGGAGGAGTGTTTTTTTTATTTTCTTGCATCTCGAGCTCAATGATCTTCTTAAGAGCGTCTCGGTTTTTATTTGCTGAAGCGATATTGAGTGGCCGTAATTTATTATTATTGAGGGCTTTGAGGAGTGCTGGGTTTTGTTTAGCCAAGAAATCAATAATTTCGAGATTGCCTTCTTGCACAGCGCAGTGTAAAACGTTGTTCCCATTGATGTCTCTGTCGTTCAGATTTGCGCCGAGCTGAATAAGTTTTTTTACGGTTTTTATATTGCCGCTTAAAACGGTAATATGGAGAGGAGTTTTTTTGAATATGTCAGGGATGTTGAGAAAGGAGGGATTTTTTTCGAGTAGGAAATCAATGAGGGTCGGGTAGTTGTTTTGTACGGTGAAATGAAGCACAGTCCAGCCATTGATGTCAGTGGCATTAATGGTAGAACCCAGATCAATAAGTTTTTTGACGGCGCCAAGCTGTCCATTTGCCGCAGCAATGTGAAGAGGGGTAGCACCTGTGTTTGTAAGAGACTTGAGGAGGGATGGCTTTTCCCCGTATAAAAAATCAATAATCTCTAAATTTCCTTTTTGTGCCGCATAATGGAAGGCGGTCCAGTTATTGAGGGATTTAGTATGTATAGTTGCACCAAGTTCGACAAGTTTTTTAACGGCATTATACTTCCCACTTGATATAGCAATATGAAGCGGAGTTTGGTGTGCAGTGTTTTGATTGGTAATAGCGTTGAGGAGAGCGGTGTTTTGTTGGTACAAGAGATCGATAATCTTAACATTTCCTCCTACTGCTGCATAATGGAGCGTGGTAAAATCATTGCAGTCGACGAGATTAGGGTCTGCACCAAGATAAAGGAGTGTTTTAGTTCCGCTCAAATCTCCATTTAGAGCAGTAATATGAATAGGGGTTGTTTTTGAGTTTGAACGGGCGTTAATCAAGGATTTATTGTTTTTGCATAACAGTTCGATTGTGTTGGAATTATCTCCTTCCGTTAGGCAATGGAGGGGTGTCTGCCCATCCATGTCTAAGAGATGAGGGTTTGCACCGAGATCAATAAGTTTTTCAATTGCTTCTTGATTGTTATTCAGAGAGGCAATATGAAGAGGAGTGCTACCTGAAAGGTCTTTGTCGTTAAGGAGATTTTTGTTATATTTGTACAAAAGCTTAATCATTTCGGTATCGCAGTTTTTAGCTGCATAATGGAATGGTGCCCAGCCATCAACATCTTTGCTGCTGGTATTTGCGCCAAGGTCCAGAAGTTTTCTAGCAGCATCGAAGTTTTGGTTGCAAAGAGCAACATGAAGAGGGGTTGCTTTTGTATTGACAGGAGCATTAAGCAGGGAATTGTTTTTTTTGTATAAAATTTCAATAATCTTGGGATGGCCGCCTTGAGCTGCGTAATGGAGGACGTTCCATTTATTGAGAGCTTCAATGGTTGTGTTTGCTCCAAAATCAAGAAGCATTTGAACTGTTTTAACGTTCCGGCACAGTGCTGCAATATGAAGAGGGGTTTTTAATTCAGAAAGTTCACTGGTTGGGGCGTCAAGAACGGATCTGTTCTGTGTATATAAGAATTTAATAGTTTTGAGTCTTCCTTCTCGAACTGCATCATGGAATGCGGACCATCCATCATTGTCGCGGTTAGTACTTAAGGAGCCGAGCTTAATAAGTTTTTGACCTAAGTCTAGACGGTTTTTTACCAGGACAAGGTGAAGGGGCGTTTTGCCTTCTTTATTAGTTATATTTTGATTGTCGTTTGCTTTTATTCCAGCTTCTACGCCGGCTTTTACTAAAGCTACAATTAAATCGGGCGAAGTGTTTTCGCTTTCCAGAGCCATGCGTAAGGGAGAAAAGCCTTGCTTATTGGTCTTCTTAAGTAAGGAGGCGCGTTCTGATCCAGTTGTGTTTTTGAGAATATTCTCTACGGCCACACGAGAATTGTTTTTGATTGCGTCAAAAAGATGATCGTGTAGAACAGAAGGGATCTGTTTTGAAGCAAGTGGGCGCTCTAACCCATCAAGAAAAAACTGTTCTAAAGGGGAAATGGGCTGACTAAGGTTTCTCTTTGTGTTCCCGCTATGGAAAAAAGCAAAAAACTTCTCTGGGAGATTAGATTCCATTGCAGTGCCAGTGTGGGGAAAAGCAAGGGCAAGTGCGACTAACACATGCGAATAAATGATCTTTTTCATGGGATTATCTTACTTTATTTTGAAGCTCTATCTTTTTATTGGTTTTTTAATAGATGCTTAATTTATGAGAAACGATATTGTTTATACTATGCTATTTTTTTACATAAAAGTCAAGTTGAAATTTAACCGCTAAGATAAAGCGTGCTTGTTGAAAGAGAGTTCAATCTATAAATAATGTAGTAAATAAAGAGGGATGTCTGAGAAAGTGGTGGTTCAGCGTTTCTATACTAGGTTGGTGCCGTGGCGTGGCAAGGTCGGGAAGCCTTGTTGAACCTCCCGACCTTGCTCGATTCTAACTCTTAATCCATGCAATCAGAGCATTTGTCGCTGCAGCAGCAGCCATCTTCATCTTCGTCGTCGTTTTCAAGAGCTTCGGCGAGGGTTTCTGTGAATTGTTTGCCGGCTTCTTCGTTTTGAGCTTTAACTTGATTTATAACGGATTCGATGCGTTGCTCAATAGCTTCCGAAATTCTCTCGTCTTCGATAAGAAACGAAAACTCAACGATTTCCAAAAAGGTAACCAAAAGTGCTTCGAAAAGATCAGAAGTCGCTTTGTCAGGATTTTTTTTGGTAAAAGCAAGTGTGCTTTCGAGCGTTACAAGGCGGAGATCAGTGTGATCAAAAGGTTCTTCTGATAGACTGAGCGCGTGTGTAATTGCTTTTTCTGCAACCAAGAGATGGTATGGTGACCAATCGCTTGCTTTTTCTGGATTGAGTATTTGAGCAACATTCTCTCTTACTTCAGCAATAAATGCTTTTTCTTCGCTAAGTGTTTGTTTTTCCATAAGGGGATAATTCCATTTGTTAGGGTGTTATGATGGGGGTAACGGTTTTAAAAACAAAAAACCTTGTTACCCAGTATAGCAGATTGTGCAATAGTTGCTATGGACACTCTACGGTTGAGGGGCGCAAGCCTTGCTCTTTTCTTTGCACTGTTTCAGCGATTACGTCTTTGATTTGCTGCAAATGCTCGTTTGTTGAAAACTCAGCAAGCCCCGCAAGGAGATCAGCCTGTTGTTGAGAATAGGTAAAATTGTCGCTGCTTAAAAAATTGCCTGTGCGGTTATTATACATCATGTCTTGTGGGTCGAATTGCTGGTTGTAGTTTGGATTGTAGATCATTGGGATATAGACAATTATGGGTGCATTTGGCCCATCATCAAAGACTGAAAAAACAGAAGAACGAGCGGCGTACGTGTCACAATGGGGGAATGGGAGATTAAGTGTACGTGCATAGAGCTCTGTTTCGCTTAAAATATTACTCCATTTAACATCGCCGCCGGCATCAAGAATGATGTAAATATCAGGAGCACGTTCTTCTTGTTTGAGAAATGGAACAATAGGAACGTTTATCGAGATTCCTGCATCAACCCAGAGTTTAAAGGGTTCAAGCCTTCCTGTTGCCCCTGGTAGACCAAAGGAGAAGTTGCGAACGTGTTCAGGGAAGATTCGCAGGTCGCCAATTTGTGTTTCTTGGATCAATTTACCCAACGGGGCGAAAAGTTCTGGTGGCCATAATTTACTAACGATCATAGGCCAGATTTCTTTGAGGGTGACTGCGGTAAAAGCAGAACCAAAAATTCCCATAAGAAGCCCCATGGTGAGCGGAGGATGTGTGTTGTATGAAACACCTCCTCTGTATTCGCGCCCGCATCCCCAACCAGGGACAGCCGTATTGCTTGAGTAATCAACGACTTCAAATGGCGTGCATTCGATGGGGTCCATAAAAAGTCGGTCTTTATTTTTATCGGGGATAATCGCGGTGCAGAGGGGGAGGGGGTTTTGGCCTTTTTGTACGCTCGGTATCAGTGAAGCAAGATTGGTTGTAGCATATGACGTTTTTGATTCTTCTCCAAGCAGATGAAGACTCAAGAGAAGCCCGTAAAGGTCAATAGCTGATGGTACATCTTGAAAAGCAAGGCGCCGAAGCAATGTTTCTCCTATGATTCCAAGGAAGCAGAAGAGATTAGTTCCGCCTTGTTCAATTGTTTTTGGAAGAAGACCGGTAACAACATGATCGATGTATTCTGGATAGAATTGTACAAAACTTTTTTGGCTCAGTATCCAGGGAATGATTGCCCATGTTCCACCTGAAATTCCACCTACATACTGGCATGCATCCAAAACGCCTTTTTCAGAAAGTGTTTTAAGGCCTCCTGCGGTAAAGAGTGCCGAGCGGAGTCCTCCACCGCTGCTTAACAAGACAATGCGTGGGGTGTGTTGTAGTTCAATATCGCGACCGAGGAGCTTTTTTATTGCCGCATTACACCATGGATCACGTTTTTGTAGAAAATCCTTTTCTTCTTGGCAGATAGAGGGTTTTGTTCCTAAAGACCGCACGTAACTTTTTTTGTTTTTGTAGGCATTATCTTGAACGAGGAGGTGATAAAGTGCAGAGAGAAGCCAACGTTTTTGGGGCTCTCGGTTAACGAAGTGAGGGGTAGTTTTTGGATCAATGGATAGAGATGATGTGCAGGTATTGGCCTGCGTAACGAGCGTAAGAGCGCTCGAATAGAGTAAAATAAGAAACGTGGCTAAACGCATGGAGTGCCCCTTGGTAATAAAGTAAGAGTAGTTTAAGGGGAGCGTAGTCAATGCAAAAGAATGTCGTCAACAAAACTTATTTTTTTTGTAAGCCAAAAAGGGAGCGGGCGTTAGTGCTTGTTTGTTCTGCAACCGCTTCAATTGGTATTTGCAAAAGTTCGGCGATAAAAGCACCGATAGTTGCTACTTGCGCAGGGTGATTTATCTTGCCGCGAATGCTTTGAGGTGGCAGAAAAGGGGCATCTGTTTCAAGCAGGATATTAGAAAGTCCAAGCATCGATACAATGCGACGGAGCTCAGTGTTTTTTGGATAGGTAATGGGGCCATCGATACCAAGGTAAAAGCCACGTGCAATCACTTCAGTTGCTGCTTGTAAATCTTCAGAAAAGCAGTGAAATACGCCACGAAGTTGTTCATTGCGATATTCGTCAATAATGCTTAGCGTTTCGTCAAATGCATTTCGTGTATGAATAACCAGAGGGAGTTTGTGTATGAGTGCCAGTTCAATTTGGTTTCTAAAGAAAGCTTTTTGCTGATCTTTGTCAAATCCGGGATGGTGAAAATCAAGGCCCGTCTCTCCGATGCCAACAATAATTCCGGGCGCTGTCTGTTTTAAGAGCGCTTCAAGTTTTTTAAGGTCGTCGCGTTCACTCTCCTTGCCGTCAGAAGGATGAATGCCAATGGTGCAGAATAGATCAGGAATTTGAGTTGCACAATGCAAGGCGATGTCGCTTGAGGCGAGTGTTGTGCCAATAGTGATAAGTGGAGAAACATTCGATAGATAAGCTTCTTTTGTGATTTTTTGTGCTTCTTGGAAAATAATTTGCCACTCGGTTGCATTTGTGCGTTTTTCGGCGATCATTTCCAGATGACAGTGTGTGTCGATAAACATGACATCCTTTAAAATTGCTGAATTCAAGAGGGTTTTATTTGACAAAGACCCCGATTTGACTAAGATAGTTTATCGATCGGTTGGCAAAAAGCAAGGCGTTGCAAAGAATGCATTGCTCAAGCCAATTTTGTATCAAGCGGTGTTTTTCATCCATATTTAGGTAATCTCCACTTAGGGAGTGCATGCATGAATAAGTCGAAGTTGATCGAATCGCTTAGCGCGGAGACAGGATTCAACAAGCGAGATATCACCCTTGTCCTTGATGCGTTTCGCAGAAATGTGGTAAGCGAGTTGGCTACTGGCAGAAAAGTACAGTGGTCTGGCTTCGGTACTTTTACGCTCTCGCGGCGTGGTCCTCGCGATGGAATAAATCCTCAGACGAAAGAAAAAATTCGTCTTCCAGAGGTTTTTGTTCCTCGCTTTAAGCCAGGAAAGAATCTCAAGGAGCTCGTTAACAGAGCTTCGTGACGGTTCATCCACATATAAGCTTTCACCCCAAAAAGCCGCTTCGGCGGCTTTTTGCTTTTTTTATATCGGTGCTATAAACTACCAATCACGGCTATTTTGATGAAAAATCGACTCTATCAGGAGCGCACCGATGATTGATTTAAACTTATTGAGAGAAGAACCAGAGCGCATTATAAGCCTGGTGAAGAAAAAAGATCCTTCTTTTGCTATCGAACGACTTGCAGAGCTTGATTCGCGTGTTCGCGCGCTTCGCCATCTGGTGGAAGATTTTCGTTCAGAAAAAAATGCACTTTCCCGTCAGGGCAACCAAGGGGTGTCCGAAGAAACACGTCAAAAAGCACAAGAGCTTTCTGAGCGTATCAAACGACATGAAGCGGAGCTTGATGAGCTTGAGGGTGTTTTTAAAGATCTTTATTTACGATGTCCGAACCTGCTTTTTGATGACGTACAACCAGGTGGTAAAGAGTCGAATCGCGAAGTAAAGGCGTGGGGTTCTCAACCAACTTTTTCGTTTCCTCTTAAAACGCATGTAGAATTAGGCAAAGCGTTGGGGTGGCTTGATTTTGAAGCTGCTGTTGCAATGACGTCCTCTAATTTTGCACTCTACCGTAATGAGGCTGTTCGTCTTCATTATGCGCTCTGTATGTTTATGTTTCAAACGGCGCAAAAGCATGGATTTTCTCCTGTCTTGCCGCCTTTTTTAATTAATGAGCGTGCGCTTGAAGGCGCGAGTAATTTTCCGCGTTTCAAAGAAGAAGTGTATGCAATTGAAAAAGATGGGCTCTATTTAACGCCTACAGCAGAGGTTAATCTTGCAAATCTTTATCGTGATGCAATTCTTGCTGAGCAAGAGCTTCCGATTCGTCTCACGGCTCTTACCAGTTGTTTTAGGCGTGAAGCGGGCGGATATGGGGCTGCTGAGCGCGGGCTTATTCGTATTCACCAATTTGATAAAGTTGAGCTTTTTACGCTTACAAAACCAGAAGAATCCCCACTCGAGCAAGAGCGTATGCTTGCTTGCGCAGAGTCGATACTTCAAAGCTTGGGTCTCCATTATCGTGTGATGCTTTTAGCGGCACAAGATTGTTCATTTGCCTCCTCTAAGACGTATGATATAGAGGTCTGGATGCCGGGTCAAAAGGAATATAAAGAGGTTTCATCTATTAGTAATTGTACCGATTATCAAGCACGTCGCTGTGGAATTCGGTATCGGTCTTCATCAACCGACAAGCCGCGGCTTGTTCATACACTTAATGGCTCATCGCTTGCATTGCCTCGCTTGACCGTTGCGTTACTTGAATCAGGGCAGCAGGCCGATGGGTCTATTGTTTTCCCTGAGATCTTGAAAGCGGTGACGATTGGGGTTTGAGGGGTCTGTTGCGATGGAAGGTCTGAGTGAATTAAGACGCCATGTTTCATCGGCGGTTATTCAGACGCGAAGAATGCTTACTGGTTCGCGGGCGGGGCAGTTTCGTATTATGACGCGCGGCTCTGGTTCTGATTTTGATCAATTGAGAGAATATCAGCCGGGCGATGATGTTCGTTTTATCGATTGGAAAAGCTCTGCTCGTGGCCAACATTTGGTGGTGCGCGAATACCGTGATGAGCGATCCCGTTCAATACATTTACTGCTTGATTGTTCACGGTCAATGCTTTTTGGTACTGGTGAAAAACGGTTTTATGAGAGAGGGGCATCAATTGCGGCAATAGTTGCGGTGATGGGTGAAAATGCGGGAGATGCGGTTGCCCTCCATTTTATGAGGCAGAACTTGCAGACGGCAACGCCGCTTTTGGTGGGGAGACAGCAGACTGACCGAATTGTGAGAGAGCTTTTGCGCAACGCGCCTTCTTGCTCTGGTGACGTAGTGCAAAAAACAGCGCACTCTTTTGCTCGGTTGTTTTGCAAAAAATCACTACTTTTTCTCATTTCTGATTTTATTGAACCGCTTGATGTTGATTTTATGCGTTTTCTAGGGGCGCGCTACAGTCTTTGTTGTATTCGGGTGCGTGATAAAAATGAAACGGCAGTTCTTGACACGGTTCGATTTCTACCCTGTCGAGAGAGTGAGTTCTCAGGGCAAGATGACGCATCGCTTCTTTTCTTGCATTCAGAGAAAAATGTGCAACAGGCTCAATGTGTTCTCAAGCAGATGCGGCAAGAGCAAGAAGATCTTTTTAGGCATACACGCGTAGCCTGGTTTGATTGTTTTGTACAAGATGATCCGGTCAAATCTGTTTTTATGGGGCTAAAAAAAGTAAAGGTGTTGTTATGATACCCCAGCAGAGTCCAAGCCTGAAAGACCTGGATTTTGATGATATTTTTGATTTATGGCAACCGGCATGGTGGGAGCGACCAGTTGTGTGGGTATGCTTGGTTATTGCGGTTGGTTTGGTTGTTTGGTTGATTCTTTTTTTTGTGCAGAGGGCCAAGGCACAACGAATTATTGCAAACCCTTATGCTGAGTTGCATCAGGCGATTAGAGCCATTCGAGCGGGGTCTCTCGGTAAAAAAGAACAATGTGTCTGTTTGAAAAAGAGTATCAAGCGGTTTTTTGAAAGTCTTTTTGATGTTCAATTGCAAGGGTATACTGAGTATGAATTGTTGCCTTATTGTGAAAGTCAGAGGATAGATTTGCGTGTTCGTGAACTTATAGCTGATCTTTTGAAAGCTAGTACTGAAGTCTGTTTTGCACAAGAAGAAATGTGCCAATTGGATGCTTTATTAGAACAACTCGAATTTCTTTTGCAACAGGAATCAGATACATATCGAGCGTTAAGCCAAAAATAGAGGCGTATAATTGTCACTTGAAAATTCAAAGATCTTGACACGTCTGGTATACTAAAGAGTATCGAACAATAATCTTCATGGTTATATTCCCGAGAAAAATGTGTAGGTCTTACGGAGAGGTGAGCGGTTTTATTGCCTTTAATGAAGTTTTAGAGAGGCAATCTAGTTGTTGGGCACAATTTTATATTAAAGATAAGGGATTTTTTGATGGCAAAGCATGTAGGGGTAAAATTGCCGGATGATTTGTTTGCGATTTTGCAAAAGGGAACGGCGGCAGTGTTGGCAACTTTTTCAGAAAAACAAGTTCCTCATACAACACCAATTAACACCTTGTATCCAAAGGGTCGTGAAAGCATTTTAATGTCGATTCACAAGGACCATACGGGATATCACAATATGGTGTGGCAAAAGAAGGTGATGCTCTGTATTCTTGATGAAGAAAATGTAGCATACAGTGTTTTGGGGCGTGCAGGGGTGGTGCGTGCACCGTCGATTGTACATCCTCTCATGAATGTAGTGCGTATTGATATTATTGATATTAAGTGCGATCGATCCGGTCTTTCTCGCGTAGACGCGGGCGTTAAATGGAGTTACACTTCGCCAGAAGCTGCGGAGCTTTCTCTTGCTTTACTCGGTGAATTGAAAGAGCTTGCTAAGACTTTGTAAAAAAGGGGGCTTGAATGAAGCGCTGTATACCTACCGTTGTTTTTTTGATGATGCTTGGATGTAAAACTTCAGTGTGTGGTGATGATGAGGGTCCGCTTGGGGTTTTCAATCCACCACCTTCCCCAACACCAGAGGTTGTTGCGGAAGCATGGGAAGAGCCAGTTGAGCCAGAGGGTGCTCCAACAACGGTTGGGGAACCGACGGGTAATTGGTATCTCAAAGCTCAGATCTTTAAAAAGGCCGAAGATCTTTTTAATAAGCTCAAAAAGCAGATTACCTTGGTGACGCCATCACGAAAAGACTTTGATGGCCGTTGGCAAGAACTTGATAAGAAGCTTGACGGTTTTTATCAAGAATGTGGATTTCAGCAGGGTGAAATTGATGCACGACTTAAAACCATCCAAGAAGAGATTGAGCAGGCAAAAAAAACGGGTATGCAGGCACAAGAGTTACGTGACTTCTTAAAAAAGCTTGATGAAAAGCGTGTTGAAGTCGAAAAACTCAAAGTAGAGTTTTCTTATGTACAAAAGCTTGATGCAGCTTCTTCTAAGGCAATTCAAATGCTTGGGGAAGAGATTGAGAAGGCTTTGTCGTATGAAAATAAAGCATGGACAGCGCTTGAAAAAATCTCTGATACCCTGAACGATGAGGCTGCGGAGAAGCTTTATCGTGACATTGAGGTGCTGTCTCGGAATATTGCAGCGCTTGACCGGTACATCAAAAATGATTTTACGCAATTTTTTACTACGCTTTCAAGTGAAATAGGAAAGCAAACTGACACAGTGCGGCAAAAATTGACTGAATTACGGGCGCGTGGTGTTGAACTTAATAAGAATGTGCTTGCAGAGCAGGCAAAAATGGAGGCGCTAAAAAAAGAACAAGAGCGTCTTCAAAAAGAAAAAACTGCAGCAGAAGCGGCAAAGAAAAGCCAGGCTGGATGGTTCTCTACGCTCTGGTCTTCGATTGGAAATTTCTTTGCTTCGATCTGGCACGCAATTACAGGACTGTTCTCTCGTTCAAAATAAGCTAAAAAAAATTTGCAAAGGCTCAGTTCTTCTGGTACAGTGAGTTTCGTGTTCTGGTAAATGTGCGGAAGTGGTGAAACTGGTAGACACGCAGCTTTGAGGGGGCTGTGGGAGTAATCCCGTGGGGGTTCGAGTCCCTTCTTCCGCACCAGAGTACCGCCGTGATCACTTTCGGCGGAGAGTACTAAAAAGGTTATCCTTATTTTTATCGACAGGGGATGGAGTATGACAGTCTCACTTCGCCAACTCTTTATATCACGGTTTTCACTCTGGCTCATTTTGGCAGTGGCTGGGGGGTATTTCGTCTATAATTTAAATAATTACATTAAGTATGGTATCGATCTTGTGGGTGGCACGTACGTGACTCTCCAAGTTCAGCTTGATAAAGCTCATGAAACTGAGCTTGTTGAGCGCATGCAAGATGCCGTTGATGTTTTGAAGAAGGCGGGGAAAACCCTTCCTAAATCAAAACGAATAGAAGCTGGTATTGCACAGCTTGCTTTTGATGATGTTAAAGACGCCAATATAGCGTTTGAAGTTCTTTCTGCTGTAATTAAAGGGGTAAGTGTTGATCGAAAAGAGACAACGGTTACCTTTACTTTGACCTCAGAAACAAAAGCGCGCATTGATCGTGAGGCCGTTGATAGCAATATTAATGCTCTCGAAATGCGGGTGAATGCGTTTGGCGTTGGTGAAACATTAGTGGCAAGACATGGAACAGATAAAATTATTGTTGAGCTTCCTAATATTCACAATACCCAGCAAGCAAAAGCAATGATTGGTCGTGCTGCATTACTTGAGATTAAATTGGTTGAAGATGATTCCCCTAATGAGCAAGATCTTCTTGATCGTTATGGAGGATCAGCGCCAGAAGGTTTTGTCGTTGTTCCAGAGCATCGTGGCGATCGCTCGCATTTCTATCTAGTGCCTGCTTACAGTGATTTGACTGGCCGTTTACTTAAGAGTGCGCATTCAAGCCTTGGTGGTGATACGGGTGCAGAACCAGTAGTAAATTTTGAATTTAAAAAAGAAGGTGCAGCAAAGTTTTATGACTTAACGGCTAACAATATTGACCGCAAATTGGCTATCGTTCTTGACGGTGAAGTTAAATGTGCGCCTGTTGTTAATACAGCACTGAGTTCGTCTGGTATGATTTCTGGTGCATTTACAGCAAGTGAAGCACAAGAACTTGCAATGCTCTTGCGTGCAGGTTCGTTTGTAGCGCCCGTTACGTTTGAAGAAGAGCGCAATATTGGTGCAACATTGGGGCAAGAATCGATTCGTAAAGGATTGATTGCATGCATCATCGGTATGTTACTTCTCCTGGGCTTTATTGTTATTACCTACAAGATGGCGGGTCTTTTGGGGTACATTGTTCTTCTCTTTAACCTTCTGCTTTCGCTTGTGTTACTTGCAGGGATGCAGGCTACCTTGACGCTTCCTGGTATTGCCGGTCTTCTTTTGACGATTGGTATGGCTATCGATGCATCGATTCTTATTTTTGAACGTATGCGTGATGAGATTGCTGCGGGAGTTCCTTTGCGTAGGGCGATTGAACTTGGGTTTAGTGGTGCTATGACTGTGATTCTCGATTCGAACATCACATCGCTTTTGATGGCCATTGTTCTTTATAAATTTGGAACAGGACCAATTCAGGGCTTTGCAGCAACACAAATTGTTGGTATTATAGCTACGTTGGTTACGGCTCTCTGGATGCAACGTTCATTCTTTACGTTTGCAACTGATGTGCTGGGCGTTACCAAAATGCGTATCTAGTCGTATACTTGGTAGTAGTTGACATAATTTCGATATAAAAATGGGGTGGCGACGTAGCTCAGCTGGTTAGAGCGGCGGAATCATAATCCGTAGGTCCGGGGTTCGAGTCCCTGCGTCGCCACCAATCTCTTATGAATATTTCACTTTTTCTTACTTTGACGCGTCTTGCAGCTTCTGTGATGCTTCTTCCATTCTTTTTCTATTGTGCTCCCTGGCAAAGCTCTTTCCTCTGGGCGGTTCTTCTTGATGTTTTTGTTCTGTTGCTCTGTTTCACCGATTTTCTTGATGGGCGTTTAGCGCGGTTGTTACACATTGAGTCTGATGCGGGGCGTGTGTTTGATCCGGTTGCTGATAAAGTTTTGGTAACGACGATGTTTCTTATTCTTTTTTCTGCAGGTCGCGTCGGCTTTGGTATTGTAATTTTGGTTATTGTCCGTGAATTTATAGTAATGGGTTTGCGAGAACTTGCTTTGATGCAAGGGGCGTCAGTCCCCGTTGTTTTCTGGGGTAAGTTGAAGACGGCTACTCAGATGTTTTTCTCTGTTTTCCAGGTTGTTAATCCCTGTTTTTATGGTGTTCAGGGGAATACGAGAACGGTGTTTTTTCTTGTCGAGCAATTATTGTGGTGGCTTGTTGTTATTTTGACGGTTGAGTCAGCGCTTAACTATTTTCTGACTTTTCGCTGTGTTACAAAAAAGAGCGCAAAGTAGTATTTTTACAAAAAAAACTTGTAAATCATGAGGAGCTTTGATGCAGTTTGGTGAAGTAGCACATGCTTTCTTAGAAATTGAAAAAGAAGCTTCTCGTGTTAAAATGACGGAGTATTTGGCGCATCTTTTTAAAAAAGCGACGCCAGAAGAGGCGCGTATGATAGCCTATCTTTCGCTTGGGCTGCTTCGCGCTGTCTATGAAGGTACTCAGTTTAATTTTGCGGCAAAAAGTCTCGTTCCCGTTGTTGCCTGCCTCCTTGATATAAGCGAACAAGAGGTAGTGCGCCGCTCGGTACTCGCCGGTGATCTTGGTGCAGTGATTTCTGAAGGAACCTGGAACGCGTCTGATAATTTATCTCTCAAGTCTGTTTTTGAGCAATTGCGTGATTTTGCATCAATGTCGGGCTCTGGATCTGTTGACGAGAAGATGTCGGTCTTGGTTGATTTATTAAGGGCTCTCGACCCTCTTTCTGCCCGGTATATTGTACGAATTCTTTTGGGTAAGCTGCGGCTTGGTTTTTCTGAAATGACGTTAATTGATGCCTTGTCATGGATGCTTGCGGGGGATAAGTCGTTACGAGCGTTGCTTGAGTATGCATTTAATGTTTCTGCTGATATTGGATTGATTGCTCAGACTGCGCGAGAAGGTGGGGTCGCTGCTGTTGAGCGTATTGGTATTGTGCTCGGTGTTCCTATTCGGCCAGCTGCTGCAGAGCGGCTTCCTTCGGCGACGGCAATTATTGAAAAAGTTGGTGTAGCAATTGCGCAGCCAAAGTTTGATGGATTTCGGTTGCAGGTTCACATTGACCGTCGTGATGGTCATACGCAAATCACCTTTTTTTCGCGTAATTTGTTGCCAATGACCAGTATGTTTCCCGATCTTTACAAGGCGTTAAAAGATCTTCCGGTTGAAACAGCGGTTATTGAGGGGGAAGCGCTTGCTGTTGATGAGGCGACGGGGACCTATTTGCCTTTTCAAGAGACGGTAAGGCGGCGACGCAAATATGACATTGCGGCAATGGTTGACGAACTGCCTCTTAAGCTGATGCTTTTTGATCTGCTTTATCTTGATGGGGTTTCGTGGTTAGAAAAAACTCAGCAGGAGCGGTATGTACAGCTGAAAAAAATGTTTACCGACTATGGAAATCGTTCGGTGGCGGTGACTGATCAGATTGTAGTTCATACGGCGCAAGAGCTTGAAGCCTACTTTCTCGGGTCTATCACGGCAGGGCTTGAAGGAGTAATGGTCAAGCGGCCAGATTCTCTTTATCAGCCGGGTAAACGCAATTTTAGTTGGATAAAGTTGAAGCGCTCAGAGCGAGGGAAGCTTGATGATACCATTGATGCAGTTGTGTTAGGGTATTACAACGGAGAAGGCAAGCGCGCTTTGTTTGGGATCGGGGCTTTTCTGGTGGGAGTGTACAACAAGAATGAAGATCGCTTTGAGACGATTGCAAAAATTGGTACCGGTCTTACCGACTTTGGGTGGCGTGAGCTACGTGCTAAGTGTGATGAATTAAAAATCACAGAACAGCCGCATAATGTTGTAGTTGCCCGTGATTTAGCACCTGATGTATGGGTGACTCCTGAGTTAATGGTGGTGATTCGTGCTGACGAAATTACTCGCTCTCCGATTCATTCAGCGGGAAAGCGTCCGGATGCTCTTGGATATGCGCTTCGGTTTCCTCGGTTTTTGGAATATCGCTTTGATAAATCGCCAACAGAGGCGACTGATGTTGAAGAGATTACAAGTCTTTTTGAACAGCAAAAAATGGTTGAGTCTGAAAACGCCTTAAATATTGTTTAAATTTAGGTTATAATACTTTAAGTGTAATAAAATTAACACAAACTAGAGAACAAAAGACCTTGGAGTTATCTATGAACAATCTAAAAAGAATAATGGTGAGTTGTGTTGCGCTCTTTTTGCTTGTAGCAGCTTCTTCTGGAAAAGCATCTCAGAATCAGAATTGGGAAAAGCTTAAAAACCGCTACGAAAATCCTCTTAATGAGCTTTCGGATGCGTATAAAAAAAACAACAAAGCACTCTTCCCCTTGATGCATCCCTTGTGTCTTTCAGCTCGTAATCAGGCCTTTGTCAGATTCGCGAAAAACATGGGGGTATCTTCAAAAAAAGCGAAAAAATTTCTTAAAACATTGGCTCCTAAAGTGAGAGCTCTGCAAGTCAAAGCTTTTTGGAATAATAAATATCTTCTTGGTGGTAATCCCGTTGTCGCAATTGCGACAAATAGTGTTGAGAGTCTGTTGAATACAGACTTGTCTGTTGGCAATCTTTTTTTATACAGAGATAGTCGATCGGAGCCTTGTTACATACGTAAATACAATGATTCTGTGTATGAAGAAAATAAGAGCTATCCTAAGCAATTGGACAGTAAGTCTTTTGTCGAATCTCTTGATAAACCTAAGCCGTCAAAAAATAAGCCCTCCTGCAAACAAATAAATCAAGAAAAAATTTGCCAACTTTTTGCAAAACCTGTTGAGCAGTGTGATGTTCAGGTCGTAACTAAAGGTGAAGATAAAAAAAATCAAGAAATCCAGTTGAATTCGGAAGATCTTGAAGATCCTAGTGCAACGGAGGGTTCTGAGGAGCCTGTGCTTTTTGAAAATGTTGTTGAATCTTCTTCCAATTTAAATCAGCTTGATCAGACTAATGAATTTGAGAGTCTGCTTGATCGATATGTAAAAGACAGTGAGAATATCATGTTTGGCGACCAAGAGATCTTTGAGATTTGGTTGTATAAATTCTATAAAAAAGTAAGTGTTATCAATAACTTTGCTGCAGAAAATAGAGAGAATGGAGTGAGATTTTTATTTGACATAGCGAAAACTTCTTTTAAAAAAGATCCGATGACACTTCAATTATTTTTTGATACTGAAAAAAAATAATTTATTTTGCTGCCGCAGTAATGCGTTGGGCAAAATATGCAGCTTCTTTGGTGGGATCGCTATTCTCTGTAATTGCACCTCCAATAATAATGCCGTCAGGGTTGAGTGCTATGATTGCATCTATATTGGTACGTGAAATACCGGTTGAAGCAAAAATAGGAAGGTCTGTGTTGTCGCGAATAAAGGTCCAGCGCTCGCTTAAAGATTCAGGGTTTTCTGCTTCAGTAATAAAGTGAAATACCAGCGCTGAGACGCCGAAGCTTTTTGCATCTAAGGCGCTTTGTCCTGATCCGAAAGAACCTATTAAATCAAGCATGACGCGCATATTGTTTTCTTCTGCGTGCATACACGCAGCGCGAATAATATGGGTATGTGTGTTTGCAAGAACGGTTACCCAGTTACAGTGAGCTGTATTGAGGAGTGTGATCATGTCTTTTTCGTGATCAATAATCTTGGTATCGCTGATAAGTTCTTTATCAGGAAACTTTTCATGAAATTTTTTGATGGCTTCAATGCCATAATGAGCGAGGAGCACGGGGCCAATGCGGAATGCGGTGCAAAAGGGTGCTACTTTTTCTGCGCATGAAAGTGCCTCGTTGAGGTCGAGTTGATTAAAAGAGATATGAAGAATCATGGAGAGGTCTCGTTTCTATTTTTAAATGGGGTTGATAAGGCTTGCATAGCGATCTGGTTGGTAGCGATACGATTTATTTTGGTCGAGTGATCGGAAATACCGTCGATTAATTTTCAAAAAAGAGAGCGCATTGAGATTGCGCTTTAAAGACTGGGTAGGGTACAAGGGGGGAAGTAAGAAGTTTTGGCCACCAAAAGTGCTGAAGGTTCCTGTTGGTACAAAAATTTCATCTGGTTTTGCGCAGATAATAATGTCATCGGGAGCTGTTTTTAAAGAGGTGGGTGTTTCGAGTTTACTTACGTGCCAGACAAACTCTTTTTTTTCTTTATCTTCGACCCGTTCAAATTGGTAATAGGCGGCAGCTGCATTTTCTTTTCTTCCAAAAAACTCAATGTTTTGTCCACGAATAATCACCGGAATAATATGTTTAGTAATGATAACACGCAGTGTATTTGAATCTGTTTTTCGGGGGAATTCGAGCATCCCATTTTCGTTAAAAATCGAGAAGTAGCCCATATAAGTGGCGATTACGCCCCCATTGCCTTTTGTGTGTGGTTTGAGCCGTACTTTAAGAAGTTTTTGGTCTTCCGGGAGCTTGGCGAGTTCAAAATTTTCAACGACGGGTATGGCTACTTTTGGTTCCATCTGTAGGGTGATCGTGTGAGAAAATTGGCGTTGTACAATGGTCTCCTCATTGACAAAGACTAGAAAGCAGATGCTTATGCTTGCAAGCACAAAAAATCCCACAAAAATTTTTGATGATTTCATCGTTACTACTCCCTTTTTAACCCCCAGCCAGAGAGATTCTTTTCAGAGTCTTTGGCTTGCTTTCCCTTAATCAACCTTAGCATAGACTGATTTTCAAATGCCAGGGTCGCGATGCTTTTTTATGGTCTCTTTACAAAACTTTTGGTACGGTAAAAGGGGTATATAAAATATGTTCGGCAAAATTGGGTGCAGGTGGGAATACGATGGTAGAATCAGCAGAAATGGTAGCAATTGACTGGCAAAATTTTAAGCGTGAAGCTTCTTTAACCGAGCAGCAACTTGCGCAATTTCAACAGTATTATGAATTGCTGATCGAATGGAACAGGGTTCATAATTTGACCACCATTACGGATTTAAAAGAGGTGATTCACTATCATTTTCTGGATTCGCTTTTGTTGGGCAAGTTTGTTGATTTTTCAACACTTTCCGCTATCGCTGATATTGGGACGGGTGCTGGATTTCCTGGGCTTCCCCTCAAGATTAAATACCCACATCTTTCGGTAGTGCTTATTGAAGTGACCGAGAAAAAAAGACAATTTTTGCGGGTAGTTTGTGAGGCGTTAGGTCTTGAAAATGTTGAAATTGAAGCGCTTGATTGGCGTACGTTTTTACGTAAAACATCGTATCACATAGACCTTTTTTGTGCTCGAGCTTCTTTGCAGCCGGAAGAGCTTATTTTTATGCTCAAACCATCAAGTCCATACCGTGATGCAACATTGGTGTATTGGGCTGCAAATGACTGGCAATCATTGCCAAAAGAGGCGCCTCTTATTCTTAAAGAAGAACTTTATAGAGTTGGAGCTCGGTGGCGTAAATACGTCTTTTTTAAGAACAAAAACTTGAGCCAAAAAAACTAATTTTTAATATCTCTCATTGCGGTACGGAACGGTTTTTTTTATGAAGCGTTTTATTTTTTTTATTGCAACGTTTGGCGTTTTTTTGGCACTCAAACCCTGTGCAAGAGATGACTCCGTTCTACCTTTATGCCCCTTGGTTTCAGCATTGCACAAAAATTTTAGCCGCGGGAGCTCTATTTCAAAAGACCCAAATAAAGTGGTGCCACGAGTTACCTTTATTTCGTACGGGTCTTTCCGTAAAAAGTGCATATGCTCTATCGATTTTTTCAAAAAACAGACGCACGTTGGGCATACAACGTTTACCTGTGAATTAACAAGTAATTCGAAGGTGCGATCCGTCTATGTAGACCTTATCTGTACTGCGGCAAACACGCGACATCAAGGGCTTGGAAAATTAATGATGTGTCAGCTTTTATCTACGCTTCAAAGAGTTGCACATAAAACCAAAACTTCATTTGTGTTTTATCTCTTTTCGTCGGAAGTTTGTAAGCCCCCAAAGTGGGTTGGCCCTACCTCTTTAAGTTCACAAGAACAACAAAAAATTCGCAATAAATTTTACACAGGCCTTGGTTTAACCGAGTCAACGACGGGGCTCTACTGGGATCAGAAACTAAGTTTTTGCTTTTCTGGGGAACCCTCCCATTTTGGGACCTATTTTTGTACGGATAAAACACATGACTTACCAACAGAATTTGAGTTGTATAAGTTTGGTACAACGCATCTTGTGCCTCAATCAAGCCAACAAGAAATTGTGCCTAAACATATCGATACTTTTTTTAAACATCTTGAACTTTATCTTCACCCTTTCTTTTTAACTGATAAATTTCCCTCAGAAACTATTTTTTATCCTCATATTAAAGAGAAGTTTTTGTTAAAAAAGAAGGCTCAGAAGAGTTTTCTTGTTTCTGCTGACTACTCTATCACTACCGTTAAACCAGCGGGCATATGGAACGTAGTATCCCTCATAAAGGCACGTCGAGCCTCTTCAAAGGCAAACTGGAACGCTGTGCTTGAAAATGGCACTGCAGATCTCTGGCTCGGCATCTTGCAAAAAACATTTGTTTCGGCACTAAAACCTTCATCTTTTAGTACAGTGGAAACAGGATAGTGCACGAAAAACCTTATTTGTAGAGATAAATTAATTTTACTAGACCGGTTGATGGAGTAAATAATCAACATTAGGTGAAGGTTTATTCAGAAACACAAAGTTGGTTGTTTTGTCATATAACCATTCTGCGTGAGGAAGACTTTTAATCGTCGCATTGCCTTGAGTGTAAGAAAGGCGAGGCGTTTTATCGTCGATGGGCATGCTAAATTGAATTTTCGGAATAAATGATAGGGAATTGGCGCCTTCTCCCTTTAAGTCAAGTGATTTGTAGAGGATGTTTGCAACGGATTGAGCTGCAGCTTTGGTTGGCATAGGGTATATGGTGATAATCGGGGTGTAAAACTGCTGATTTAGGTCTATTGTAGTTACACTTGTTTTCTCAAATTTTCGGGCTTTTGTAACTGTTATTTGAGCTATGGAATTTGCAAATTCTTCGTTTTGTGTCAAAAGGATGATGAGGTTGAAAAAATCATTGACTAGAGCAAATTCAAAATCTTTAGAGCTTTTGTAAGTACTTGGCATGAGGTAGAGCGTATATATTTGTTCAAAAGTATTAATCAAGTCTGATTGGAATAGAGGCTTTTCCTTTGAATTGAGATAGTTGGACTGGAAAAGGTTGAACTCGTTGGATTTGTTTTTGAAAGCGTCGATATTTTTTGTTGATGACATGCTTATGATACCATCTTGGTCGTCGACTTTAAAAGGAACTTTCTTTTCTGCTAAATATTCTGAGAGAACATAAAGGCTGCTTTTTGGTGTTACGGCTGATCCATCCTTCCATGTATAAAGTGCTTGATAAAGAAAGCTATTAGCGATGCATTCTTTATGAGGTAAAAAGCGAGCATAATTTTGTGTTTTATCAAAAAGACCGAATCTGACGTGAGTTTCAATTTTTACGCTACCATTTCCCTGTGCATATTGAATAAGCCCCTTATTCCCTTCGACGGGTGCAGTGATATTAAAGCGAGCAAAAGAGCCATTCCATGGTATTCCATCAAGCTTTTGTTGAAGAATAGTGCAGACAAAGACCATATTTTCCAGTGCATTTTCTGGGCTTTCGTTATCGTTTTCCTGGCTTTTAGCTGAGTTTATGTAAAGAACAATTAACGGATCTGGTGCCTCTGGATATTTGTTAAATTTTTTGGGTTGCGCGAGAACCTTAAAGCCGTTAACAAAGAAGCCAAATTTAGGGTTCTTTTCCAAAAGGTCATCAATGATAGAGGTGGTGGCATTGAGGAAGTCAAATTGGGGCATGACATGGACCTTAACTGTGCAACCCGAGTAATTTAAATACTTTTCTAGCTCGTTCTCGTCTTTAATAAAAAAAAGTCCCTTTTCAAGGCCGAAAAGCTTGGGATTTTCATTATTGTTTTCCCTCTGAAATGTGAATTTCCCTTGAGCATAATGCGTTGATTTGATCCAATAATACCCGCCTTCTTCTTTGCGGTTAGAATGGTATTTTTCAAGAATTTTTTCAACAGTAGTATCCCATTCTGTTTGTGTAAATGGAATGGGTGTGATTAGGTTTGGCTGTGCGGTTGTTATTTTTAAAAAACTTGTCGCAAGTTCAGTGAAACTATCTGCGCTTGTGGACTGGCTAAGAGTTGGCAACAGGAGGATGGCCTTTTTGAGAGCCTTGTGCCATTGAATGTTCGACTTCTTTTTTTGTTTACTCTTCTGTATTCTTTTATACTCAAAACTCATTTTTTTAGACTCGTTTGTTGAGGTAGGGGCAGGGTTTATTTCAGGAGGAATTGTAGCAAACGAGGATGGTGTTTTACAATACTTTCTCCAGATGGCGAGTCCGAGAGGGATGAGCAGGCTGCACGCAATGGCGGTCGCACCTATTGTGAATGCGAGCGCATAGGGGTGGTTTGAGCAAAAAGTAGTTGTTTTACTCAAAAAATCTTTTGGGCGAAACCATTTTTTTTCTTGTTTAGACGCGAGTGTTTTGAAAAATGTAGTTGACACTAGTTCTTGAGGAAAAGTGTTGTGCGCAAACAGAGCAAAAATGATTAAAAAGCGTGTAAGGAAGCGCATTTTTAATCTCTTTATTTATAGGGGTTTATTTTGCTAATTAATATTAATATACAGTTTTTTTTATAAAAAGGCAATTTGGATCCTGAGGTGCGGGCTGGTTGCCCTTAGTGCGGTAGTTTTTTAGCTTACAAAGCACTCGTAGACGATGATAGGGGTATCGCTTGTGACGGGTTTAGACTGGTCATATGCGGGGTATTTGATGAAGTGAGTGAATCCGGCCGCAAGCAAGAGTGTGTCGAGCTCATTTTCCTGGTAAAGATACTGTTCAAAGATCTCTTCTTCGATGGCCTCAATCTGTCCAGAAACAATAGACTCATAGCGGCAGAATGCTTTAAAAAGCTGAGTTTCTTCTTGGTAGGAGGTAAGTGTATTAAGTGCAAGATGCGACCCATTTTGTCGTGTGTGGACGCCTCGGCGCCAGATGCCACAGGGTTTGGGTACCGAGCTTACTGTCTCTATTTCGAGGATGCAACGACCTTTGGGCGCAAGATGACGAGCAAGTGTTGTAAGTCCCTTGAGGACGGCCTCTTTTTGGATGATGAGGCCCCACGACCCGTAAGGGATGAAAATAAGATTATATTTTTTATTGTTGTTGAATTCTTCGACAAATTCCTGCCAGACAGGTGGTTTTTGTGTTGAAATATGAGCATATTTTTTTTTGAAGGCATCAAGCATCGCAGGGGACGCATCAAAGCCTTCGGCATCAAGTCCTGCTTGGAGAAGTGGAATGAGAAAGCGTCCGCTTCCACACATGGGCTCGAGAATGGGGCCCTGTGCATTTTTTGCTTTTTCGAGATAAAAAACAAGCGCCTGAACGCCATTGTAGTGCTGCTCAAGATCGTAAAACTCGGTGCAAAGCGCTGCATAGGTTTTGAGTTCAGGTGCTTTCATAAACGGTCTATTTGTCGAGAACGGGCGCTGTAGTGCTTGGCTGGTCGGTTGAAGGATCTTTAAAAGAAGGCGGAATGTAAGCATTGACGAGTGATGCGGTGCTTATGAAGAGTGCGAACGCGATAAAGAGGCTTTTTTTATTGAACATAGGGGTGCTTTCTTTTTATAATTTGATTTTATACAGCAAATTCTCCGCATGAATATTTTACTAGAAAATGAACACGCGGAGAATCTTAGCTACTTTGTCAATAATTTTATTTTTTGCAAAGGTTTTTACTTGTGGCGAGGATGGAAAAAATCTCTGTGTTTGAGTACAAAAAGGCGTGAGTAGCTTGATTGTGGTTTATCCATAAGACACTTGTTTTTTGTATTGCCGCCTTCTTCTGGCCATTCGTCTGGAAAATCAACTGCTTTGACAAGCGAAAGCGAGCATGAGAGAATGGAAAGAGTTAAGATTATGTTTTTTAGAGACATGGTATAGTAGCTCCTATAAAGTAGTACAAATATGCTTTGTGATATTTTTTACAAGCACGTTTAAAATCGAGTGAGTTTCGTAATGACCTTTATATTAAATGGGATTCTAGAGTTTTTGGCAAGCCCAGAGATCCGGTTAATACGTACAATTGTATTTTTTCTACTTAAGGGAGTTTTTCTTTTTTGGCTCTTACGCTATCGTTCTAAAAATGAACAGCTTGATGTTAAGGCAGCCAATATTCTTTTGGTAATACTTTTCTCTGTTATGGTGGTTGATTGTTATACGATTCTCTTTGCGTTTCGCGATATTGGAGTTTTTTGTCTTTCGATTGAAGACCGAAGGACTTTGGGAGATATTTGTTGGATTGCCCATATTACTTTTCATTTGGGTTTTTTCTTTCTTATTCGCCGATTATTGCGTAAATCTCTGCGTAGTTTCTTTATAGTTGGACTTGGTATAGGTGGAGTTCTATTGGGGTTAGCTCTTGTTCTCTACTCTTCTTCATGCGAGATTGTTTTATGGCGTTCTGCTTATTTTTATATTTTAATGGTTGCTGGATTTACGCTTTTTGAAGTATTTAAAGGCATAAGAAATATAAAAGTGCCATTGCTTTTGCGTATGCAATTAAAAATTCTTACTTTTGCATTTGTCTTGCCGATATTTGGTATGAAGTTTTGTAATCTTGGCCTTTTTATTCCACAGGGTAGGCTTGTAGTTTTATGGCATGCACTCTTTAGCATTGCAACGGCCCTTTTAATTGCAGCGACCTATTATTGCGCGACGCGTTTAGTCCGTATTCGTTTTTTAAATATAAAGTATGATGCACCGGTTTCTCTGGATCCGGAGCAATTTAAAAAGATAGATGCTGTGCTTACCAAGTTTGAACGTGCAACGGCAACGAGTGATTTTCGTTATGTAGTAAGTTCGTTTTTTTCTCAAACCTACCATTGCGCAGAAGATCGCGTTCGCGTCGTCTTGTTTGATGACCCCTTGTACGAGGAAGTAATAGAATTGCAGAGACGAGTTAGAACATCTCTTGAAGCCGTCCCCCCACTTGTTGATTTTCTTGATAAAAAACAGCTTTTTGCTCGCTCTGAAATTGAGTTTTCGTGGTATCACGAAGAAGCCCTTATTTATGCAGAAGCAATTCAATTTCTTGACCTTATGGGAGCGGATCTTTTTGTACCTCTTTTTGATCGAGGTATTATAGCGGGGTTTGTTATGGTTGAATCACGCTCTGAAGGCGCAACCTATTTTTCACTTTCCGAACGTGCATTTATCGCTTTTTTCGCTCGTATTCTTGGTTCTGCAATCCGTTTGGTGCGCCAGCAAGACTATAATCAGCTTTTGAGTGAAACATGGCGATTAAAAGAAGAAGCCTATTTTAGGCATCAAGAACTCGCCCATTTTCGTGAGGGTGTGCTCTCTTTCTCGCGCCGCGCTGTTGAAAAGCAGATCGGCGTTCTTTTTTATAAACGTAGAAAATATGCGGTTGCAAACCGTGCTGCGGAATTGTTGCTTGGGTGTGATCCAAATCGCCATCATGGACATCCTCTTGTAGAAGCTATGGGGAAGTTGGTTAACTATACTATGCAGACAAGGCAGTATTCTTCTTCAATAGTCTCACTGCACAGCGAAATGCAGTTATCGGTGATGACTTTTCCTGGAGGCGATGAACAAGAGGTAGTTGTTGTTGTGTCTCGGCCAGAAATCTCTGATCTTATCGATTTCCAAAAAGGAATGCTCAAAGACCCCGCACAGTGGGATTATATTTTATATCTCGAAACAACTGAAAAAGGGAGACGCGTTGGCGAGCTTTTACCTGGAGTAGGTGCAACCATTTTACAATTAAAAATCGATCTTCTTCGGCTAGTGCTCTGTAGAAATGCACTCTGCCTAACGATGGCAAAAGCCGATTGTAATGCGCTTGTTTCACTTATTCATGAAGCAAGTTTACGAAAACAGTTTTCGGTTTTTTCGCTTCGTGAGCAAGAACGTGGTCAGGAATATGCTCTGCGCTTGTTTGGCGTTACTACGCTCTTTGGAGAGCATGAACCCGAGGAGCCTCTGTTGGTGCAATTTGAAAAAGATGCAACACTCTTTATTGAGAATGTACAGTTTCTTGCGCTTGCAACACAAAAGCGGCTTGCAGAATTTTTGAGCTGTGGGGCCTTTAAACGGATTGGTGGCTCTTTGCTTGTTTCGAGTGATGTTCGCATTATTTTTTCGAGTGATCGCCCAATCGACCTCCTGTTTCAGGATGGTGTGTTGGCACATGAATTGTTCCGAGTTTTGAAAGAAACTTCGTTTATTCTGCCACAACCGTCACAGTTACCGTATGAAGAGTTTGTGGGAATGGTCGACAGTATTGTGCACCTCTTTCTTACGACTGCGTCTTTAAAAAAAGTGCTTGGCTTGACCGAGCGGGAGCAGCAGCAGCTTTGGGATGAGCAACTTCCTTCGATTGATCTGTTAAAGAAGCGCGTGTATGCGTTGCTGCAGCTTAAGGCTGCTGGTCAACAGATAGAGCTTTCTGGATGTATGGTTGATGCAAATGATGAGCAGCTCCATAAAATTGTAATGCTTGGAGCGCGTGCACTCAAAGATCAGAACGCATTAGCCTATTTGTGGAACAAATTTCAGTGCCAGGCAAAGATTGCATCGATTTTGGGCGTGAATAAATCCTCAGTTAGTCGTCGGTGTAAAGCATTTGGTCTTGAAATAGGCGCTGAAAAAAAGGGTTTATAAAGATACTGGTTGTCAGGGAAGCCTTTTTTTGTAAAACTGACGCATGGATATGAATTACTTTAAAGAGCTCTCTTATTGTAGCTTTTATTGTGATTTTTGCTTATTTTGTGTGGGTTTTGGATATTTTATTCTGATACGATAAGGGGGTACGGGTGGCTCCAAAAAAACCTTCGCTTATAAAAAGTTATATGGCGGGATTGGCAGATGTTGTTTCTGGCGAGCGCTATACGACGATTTTGGGTTATTTTTTTCCTGAGTTAATTACGGCATTTTTGGTTAATTCGCTTCTTGGGCTTATTGATGCAACGTTTGTTGGGCATCTGAAATCAACAACACTTTTTGTTGCTTTGGGGGCGACGGCGTCGCTATTACACTTTGTTAAAAAGGTTACTGAGGGAATTTCAGTCGGTACGATTATTCTCTGTGGTCAGTACAATGGACTTAAGCGGTTTCGTGATGTTGGTACGGCGGCAGTGAGCGCTTTTTGGGTGATGGTGGTGATAGGGGGGATGGTGTCAGTTACCCTCTATTTTGGCGCTCAAACCATTTTTTCTTTTTATCATCTTTCCCACAAAACCATGCATGCGGCTCTGCCGATATTGCAGCTGAGTGCGTTGAGCATCTTTCTACAATTTCTCTATTTTGCCCTTATTGGCTTTTTACGCGGTATCAAGAACACGCGCCTTCCGATGAACTTTTTTGTTCTCGGTGGTCTCTTTTTTGTCTTTTTTGATTATGCGCTTGTTTTTGGTAGATTTGGTTTTCCAGAAATGGGTCTGATCGGGTCGGCAATTGCAACATTGGTGCAGCAGAGTGTGATGTTGATAGCTGCTATTGTTTATATCTTTTTTAACCCTTCTATGCGGCAGTATTGCTTGGGTATTTTTTCGAGCATTGATCGTAAAATGGCGCTTGATATCATACGTCTGAGTTGGCCGGTAATGATTGACAAAGCAGTTGTCGCAACAACAAAAATATGGCTGTGGCGGCTGTATGCACCGATGGGGAAAGTTGCATTGGCTTCATTTTCAGCGGTTGATAAGATGGAGCAGCTTGCCTTTGTCCCTGCTCTTGCTTTTGCTCAGGTTATTACGTTTTTAGTGAGTAACGACTATGGTGCAGCAAATTGGAAGGGTATCAAAAACAATATTAAAAAAGTGCTCTTTCTTTCGTCCTCTATGGTGTTTGCGTTGCTCTTGGTCTTTGCTTTATGGCCAGAGGTTGTGATACAGCTTTTTGACGCTAAGGGTAAGTTTACCTGGTTTGCAGGAGCTGTTTTCCCGATGATTAGTGTGATGGTTATTTTTGACCTTCTCCAGGTTATTCTTGCGGGTGCTTTGCGCGGTGCTGCCAACGTACGGGTTGTAATGGTGACGCGGGTTGTGGTCTATGCGGTACTCTTCTTTCCGCTTTCATACTTTTTCTCACTTTTACCAATCGAAAATGTTTTGTTAAAATTTATATTGATATATAGCTCCTTTTATATTGCCGATGGCGTGATGGGGTTGATTTATGTGCTCTGGTTCCGTCGCGATCGATGGAAGTATGATGCAGATGTAAGTTGTGATCGTAATTCAGAGGATGAACATGCCACACATAACGGAGAAAGAGGTTCTTCATCTGGCGAATCTCGCCCGTCTTAAAATTGATGAGGCAGAAGCTGCCATTCTTACAAAAGAAATAGAGCCAGTTTTGGTATATGCGTCGATCTTAAAAGAGATCGCTCAGACCTGTACGCTCAAAGATGATGAGGCCTCATGTCGTGAGAATGTAATGAGAGAAGATGAAGTTATTGCATTTGATGCAGAAGAGATTCTTAAACTTGCTCCTCAGCGTGAGGATAAATACTTTGTTGTTCCTCGTATTATTAAACGTGGTGAGTAGGACGCGATGCTTAGCAATAGCGATTATAAAAGGATTTATTGATGGATTCATTGGCGTTTGCGTCGATTAAAGAGTTACGCGAAAAACTTCAAAAAAAAGAACTTTCTGCAGTTGAGTTGATCGATGCTTCTCTCGAGCGTATCAAAAAATATGATGGGCAGTTGAATGCGGTTATTGAACGATTTGACGCAACAACCGTTGTGCCGCAGGGTTCTCCCGATGATGTTTTGCATTCACCACTCTATGGCATACCGGGGGCGGTAAAAGATGTTATCTGCCAGAAGGGGCGGGCTGCAACCTGCGGTTCAAAAATTCTAGCAGGCTATGTCTCCCCGTATGATGCGACCGGTATTGCGCGTTTAAAGAGTGTCGGCGCGGTTTCGATAGGACGGACCAACTGCGATGAGTTTGCTATGGGTGCTTCGAACGAAACATCAGCCTATGGCCCCGTGCACAATCCATGGGATTTGACACGTTCTTCAGGTGGTTCTGGTGGTGGTTCTGCCGCCGCTGTTGCTGCAGGCTTTGTGCCCTGGGCACTTGGCACCGAAACCGGTGGTTCAGTCCGACAGCCCGCTACATTTTGTGGCATTGTTGGCAGTAAGCCGACCTATGGGCTCATTTCGCGCTATGGTCTTATTGCATACGGCTCTTCGCTTGATGCGATTGGTGTTAATACACGTACAGTTTATGATAATGCGCTTGTTTTGGGTGCAATGGCTGGGTTGGATAAAAACGATTCTACGTCAACCAGGCAGACGGGCCCGTTTGATTATGTCAGTGCGTTGACCGGTAAGATTAAGCCAGGGCTTAAGATTGGCGTTATTACGAATGCGCTCTCTGCAAAAGGAATGCATCCAGATATGGTGACGGCGCTTGAGTCTGCGCTTGAGGTGCTCAAGAAATTGGGTGCACAGGTGAGCGAGGTGACATTGCCGATGATGGATCATGGTGCTGCCGTCTATTTCATGCTGAGTCGCGCAGAAGCAGCGTCAAATCTTTCGCGGTTTGATGGGGTACGGTATGGCTATCGTGATCATGAAGCCTCATCGCTCCGTGAGATGTATGAGGCCACTCGTGCTGAAGGCTTTGGGCATGAGGTCAAGCGACGTATTTTGATTGGAAATTATGTACTTTCTGCAGGGCATGCAGCGCAATATTATGAGAGCGCTTGTACCGTGCGGCGTATGATGCGTGCGGAATTTTTAGAGACGCTTAAGACAGTAGATCTGCTTTTTGCTCCCGTGAGTGCAGCGCCTGCATTTAAAATTGGCGAATTGGCTGATCCGTTACAAATGGATTTACAGGACTACTTTACCTGCCCAGCGAATTTGACTAAATTGCCGGCAGTTTCAGTACCCTGTGGCTTTGTTGAAAATATGCCGGTGGCATTTCAACTCATCGGACCAGACTTTTCAGAAAAAGAAATTTTTCAGACGCTTCATGCTTATGAGCAGGCGACTGAATGGCATACAAAGCATCCACAGCTTTAAAATACCCAAAGAAAAGAGGGCCGCTGAGTTTTTTCCCAGCGGCCCTCTTTTCTTTGGGTAAAGTTAGAAATTAATCGTTATTAGGAGAGTATGTGGTTTTGAGCCCATAATACATGCCTGTTACGTAGCCTTTATCTAGTGCGAGAAAACCAAGCCGTGCAAATGAACCAAGGGTACCGGCAATAATCAAGCCGACATTGCCATTGACGAATCCACGGGTGAGCGCCAAAGAACTACCGGATTCAAGCCCCGATTTGAATAGGTTGTAACAGATTGACAAGCACTTACTTAAAGGTGTTGCGGTTTTGTCAAAGTTTCTGTTGGTACGGGCAGTCATTCCAAGCCCGGCAATAGATGCTCCAAAAACAGGATTAAACTCAGCAACGACACCACCAATAATAGGTGCATAATGCGAGGCTGGTTTGACGACATATTTTTTGAATTGTTTGTTTACTGTTTTGCTTTCAGGTATCCAGCTGCTTACTTTGTTTTTGCAAGCGACAATGCATCCTTTAAGCAAAGCAAAAGTACCTATCTGTGCAACGGCCTGAGCGGACCCAGCCATCAAAAAACTAAGCGCGCATACAGCGGCAACTTTACGTATAAATTCCATAAGGAACCTCCATGAGTATTTAAATAAAATGCTTGTTATACATCCACGGTTTTTATTTCTCCCCGTTGATTTTCATTTTTTATTATGACAGATAAGAAATTTATGTCAAGACCAGCCTTGTGTTGTTACTTATAAATTTGGGGAGGGGGTGCAGGTGTGATAAAAATAGAGGTTTAAGTTTTGGTGGTTTGGTATTGTTTTTGACCTTTAAAGTGCATTGCGTTACGCTACCAAAAAGGGCTTTTAAACCTGCAGTTTAAGGAAATAGTGTGATGCGGAGACGGCGTTCAGCGCGGTGGCTGATCTGGTGGTTTTTTGGGTGTTCGCTTTTGGCGTTGGGATTTTTTGCAACTCGTTGGTGGCAACAAGGGGTTGTGGCGCGTGTGGTTGCGCCATTGCTTTCGCTTCAGCGTTCGGTGACTAATCAGGTGCGAGAGTGGCGTATTCAGCGGCTCGGGCATGATGATTTAGTGACGCTTTTAGAGCGAACGTATCGCGAGCGTGATGTTCTTTTGCAGCGAGTTATTGAGCTTGAATCGGTCAATGGTTATGGGCGTGAAACGGCTGATATTAGCATGTTTAGAGCGCGCTATCATTGTGAAAAAGCGATCATGGGGCAGGTTCTTTTAAAAAACTTTTCTGAAAGTAGCCATTTTTTCCTTGTTGATGTTGGTGAGCAGCGTGGCGTGCGAGAAAACATGATCGCATTCTCTTATAACCATCTGATTGGGCGTGTCAGTGAAGTGACGCCATCTTATTGCAAAGTGACGCTTATTACCGATAAATCGGCGCGTGTTTCTGCTATTTGTACGCGCAAGGGTGCACGGGGGATTGTGGAAGGGTTGGGAGATGCTCATCGCCTAAAACTCTCTTTTGTGAGCCATTTTGATGAGATTGCGGTGGGGGATGTGGTAACTTCATACGGGGCTGGAATGGTTTTCCCTCGCGGGATGGGGCTAGGAAAAGTTGTTTCGGTTGATTCGGCAGGTGTTTTCTATAACGTTATTGTTGAACCGCTGGTTGATCTAGAAACGGTTGATTTCTGTTTATTTGTGTCGCGTGAGCTTTTTGAAAAAGTTGATTTTGAAGCGATTGATCGTCTTGAGCGACAACGGCTTCAACGAGCTTTGGCTGAATCTGCAGCAAAACCGATTCCGGTCATTTCGGTAAATGAGTCTTTGGTTCTTCCACCCAGTGTTCCTGCGACAAAGCCTGTTGAAGCACCGGCAGGGCTCGTGCAAGGAGCGAACATTGTTGAAAATCAATCAACGGCGTCGGTTCAACAGTCTGTTGTAAAAACTGGACCAGTGGCTTCAGGAACAGATGCTCAGCAATCAGTTCTTCAGGGAAAACCTGAATCGTCTGCTGCTTAGACTCAATTGGCAGAAGGCGGTATTTTCCATAATATGCAAATAACGTGCGAGTCGTGAATGCAAAGCGGCCACTCTGCTGCGAGCCGATAGTGAGCGGGTCTCTGTCTTGCTGGTCTGGTAATGTGACTGTGCGCACCAGATGACATAAAAGTTGTTTTTCCTGTTTTTGATTCTGATATGTCTGAAAAAAAAGAGTGGCGTTGTAAAAATATGCTGCAAAAGCGCTCTCTTTCTCCCTCCATTTCTCCCTCCATTTTCCCCTCCATTTTCCCCTCCATTTTTCCGATTCCCACAGAGGTATTTCTGAAGCTCGGTCGGGGTCTATAGCGATACGTGCAGTACTGGTAAGTTCGATATTTTTTTTACAAGCAGCAGTATAGTCATTCATGGTTTTAAAATGTTTTATTACCACTTTCGTTCCTGCATTCGCTGTGTAGGCTCTAAACCATGAGTTAAAGCTCAAGAAAGCCTTTTGGTCAATACTTTTTTGAATGAGAATGATCGTGAGATGAGTAAAACCATGGTGTATGAGATGGTTAATGAGAATGAACTCAAAAAGAAGTCCGCCTGGTTGGTCAAAAACGAGTACGAGTGGCTGGGGTTCTTGCTGTTTTGGGGGAAAGAGCGCAAGAAGATCATCGACGATCTGTTTGGTTGCACTATCGCGAAATGGTTGGTGTGTGCGGTTGAGTGGTGCGCAGGTGCATTCAAACAGGGAGCCATATTTTTTTTGTTCACCGGTAATGATACGGTTGAACGTGCTTTTTAATGATCTGCGAGCCACGCGATATTCCTTTAGTGTATCGAAGTCTGTTTATGGTAAATGTTTGTGAAGTAAATTCGCTCTCTCCGCTCACCCTGCCGTGTCTGCTCCTTCGACAGGGTAAACTCCGCTTTAGCGACGGCCGTGAGTCACCCGACATAGCCTTGCCGCCGCTCATCCCGAGTGTTTTCATCGAAGATGAAAAAATATCGAGGGAGAAGCGCAAAGATACTCTATTATAGGGTTCTTTTAGCGTACCAGAGATTCTTGAGAAAATCGCCTTGCTTTTTTAATTTGAAACAGCTATCTTATTTCACGTGGAGGGCGATTAGCTCAGCTGGCAGAGCATCAGTTTTACACACTGGGGGTCGTAGGTTCGAATCCTGCATCGCCCACCAATAAGTTGAAATGCATTAAAGATATTGGATTCCTCGGTAGCTCAGCGGTAGAGCATATGACTGTTAATCATAGGGTCGCAGGTTCGATCCCTGCCCGAGGAGCCATACTCTGTTCCATTGGAGCATCAGTATGGCAGGCCATTTGTAGGGGGCTATAGCTCAGTTGGTTAGAGCGTCCGCCTGTCACGCGGAAGGTCGCGAGTTCGAGTCTCGTTAGCCCCGCCATATTGTTTGGTCCTGTGATATGGCAAGATCTTTAAAAGGCATTCGCAGCTCTACATCGAGCTTTTCGTTGTGGAGCCGTAAGTTCGAAAAGAAAAATCTTAAAAGTTCCTGTTTTTCCTCTATCTTCGAACTCAAAAAAATCTGTTTTGCTCGTTGTGCTAATTTTAGGACGTCTTGAGCTGTCAATGCTTCGATCTTTTTATTTGCGGTGTACGATTTTAACTCGAGAAGCAGTCTTTGTTTTTCGGAAGAATATTCTTCAAGTTTAAGATGATAGGTTTGAGAATCTATTTTCCCGTCAATATGCATGTCGATGAGTTTAGAAATACGTTCTTGTGCTAGGTTGAGACTTTTGTTAAGTCGTTCCTGTGTGCTTTTAAGTGATTCATACTCGAGCGCTTCATGTTGGTTAATGTGGTCAATGACTTCATGGATTTGTTCATCAGTTAGCTTTATAGTATCAAAATAGGTGAGTATCTTTTCCAATAAAACTTCTTCTTTAATCCATTTTTTTGTGCAAATACGTTTTGAGTTGTGACAACTATAGTACACATACTTTTGCTTTTTTATGTCTCCAGTTACTGTGCCACCGCAGTGTTTGCATTGGATAAGCCCACGAAACAGAATGGGTCTTCCCAGATATTGTATTGGGGACTTATTATGACCGGATATGGTTTGTTGTACCGTATTGAATAACCATTCAGATATCAGTATGGGGTATTTGTGTGGATACAGCTGCTTTTTGACGAACATCATGCCGGTATAAAATGGGTTTTTTAGTATCAATTCAACGGTTCTTGCTGTTATTGGCTTCCCGCGAGAGGCTTTTGCAAATCCTTCAGAGCACATTTTTGCAGCGATAGTTTGAAAAGAGTTGTTTCCTTTGGCGTACAGCTCAAAGATTTTTACAACAAATGGGGCTTGTTCCTGATTGACTTCAATAGTTTTTTGCCCGGACGGAAGGGCGATGTTTTTGTATCCATAGGGAGCTTTAGAAATCCACTGACCATTTTTTATGCATTGCTCTTGGCTTCTCTTAACATTATCGCCGAGTTGCCTTACATAACTTGAGGCGAATAAAACACCGATATCCCACTGTAAGAGTTGAGCGCTATTTGATGTTTGGTTTACAATGAGTCCTTCTCTCAAAAAGTGAAGCTCTAATTTCCCCTGCCGTCGTAATTCATCAAGGAGGGGTGTCTCTCGGAAGCTTCTCTGGAGCCTGTCAACAGTGTCAGTGATTAAAGCGAAAGGCTCCTTGGCCTTTTTAACAAATGCTATGATTTGATCAAATTGCTTGCGTGTTTCTTTTGTTGAAGACTCAGTAACTTGGAATGTGCTCTCAATGATAAAATTTTTCTTGATTGCATACTCGGTTAAACGTCGAACTTGTGATGGTATCGATTGTCCATCTTCCTGGTCTTTGCTAGAAACGCGTGCAAAAATAATAGCTTTCATTGATTATTTAGACTCGATGCTGTTGAGCAATTTTTCAAGATCTTCTTTTTTATAAAGTCGATAGGCATTTTGCGGGTTACGATACACAGTGATCTTCTTATCTTTCTCCCAATTTCTCAGTGTATTGGGAGTGACGCCAAGAAAACTTGCAGCGTCTTTTATCTTGAGATAATCGATTATTTTTTTCATAAAAATGCCCCTTATTTATAGAGTATAGTTTAACAAACATTAACAAACATTACAATCGCACAAGATTTCTGATTTTCTTGTTTGCTTAGGAGATCAGAAAATCAGAAATCTTAATTTGCATGATTTAAAGTAAGCCAAGTTCTTTTGCTTTTACTGTGCGCCATTCAACTTGCGCCTTGGTTAGTTTTAAGGTCTGTGTTATCTCTTTAATTGTTTTACCATCCCTTTTTAAGGCTGCTACTTGAGCAATGTCTTCATCCTTAGGAGAATTGGATACTTCCCACAAAGATGTGTCATTGATTGTTTTTAATTGTGCGTGAAATGGTCGTGCATCTTCTCCGGAAAAATGCCGTGATTTATCAAAGACAACGTCAAATCGTGCTCCTTCTTCTGGTTTATAGTTGTCTGGATGCTCTAAAATAATTACTGCATCGAGAATATCCTCTTTTTTACTTGTACCTCTTTGCTTGCCGTTTTTCCCTGCGTGATGAACGAATAATACTGATTTGCCACGCCTGCGAAGGCCTAAAGACCATTCCTGCGCCTCCTGCCAACTTTCAGATTCGTTTTCACTTCCACTTCTAAAAAGACATGAAAGATTATCTATAATTATTAGATCAGTATCCTCAATTAAAGGTTCAAGAGCATCTCTACCGTCCTTAAGAGAAAGGTCTGGCATGTTGTGGCTTTGAAGATCTGGCGTGAGCAAAAGTAGAAATTTTGGGTCTGGTTTTTTGGTGTTCATGCTTGCAATTGCTCGTAAACGTTCCTGCATCAATACTGCTGGCATTTCACCATCGACATAGAGTACTTTTTTAGGTTCTGGTGCTGACCAGAGTAAAAATGTGCCTCCGCTTGCGACTGCATAGGCTATTCCTAAAGCAACATGTGTTTTCCCAACACCACGTTTAGCTACTAAAAGAACGAGCCCTTGGCTGGGTAGAAACGGTGAAAGAAGCATCGTTCGTGCAGGAAGTTCAAGAGAGAATAGTTCATCGAGAGAGATAACCTGTAATCCATTTAATGAAGGTGGAGCTTTATATTCTCTGGTTTTTTCTACAAGCTCAAGAAGCCATGTGCTTGAATTTCCAATGTTGAGCCAGTCGCTAACATCATCACCATGAGATTCTTTATATTCAAGGTCGGGAAGATCTACTATGCGGAGACTTTTTACTTTTCCAGTAAGATTAGCAGTGATGAGGTCTCTGCGCGTAAAGCCTGCTTTGTCATAGTCAAATAAGAGTACGACATCGGCATTTTTAAAGATGTTAGTAAATCCTTCATTCCATTCAGTTGATTCTGTGGCAGTAGTAGCCACAAGTCTTTCTTTTGTGAGCCTGTCTACATCTTTTTCGCCTTCTACAAGGAAGATTTGTTGCCCATTTTCTATAGCTTTAAGCACTTCTGGCAAGTTATATAAAACCTTTCTGCATCCGGTTCGGTTTTTTATTATGTTTCCTTGTTTGTCTTTTTGTTCCCAAAAAAAGCTTTTCCTGTTTCCATTAAAGCCTGGCTCTATCCGTACTTTGGTATAAAGGATATTGCCATGCTCATCTTTATATGGATATTCGGTTCGCGTTATTTTTTCTTTATCTTTCATAGGAGTATTCGTGCTTTCATGGAACAAATCCTGGATCCTGATTCCTATGGCGTCACAAATAGCTTGTGTGCTGCAGCCTGCGTGGCAGTGCAACAATATATTTCCATTAGCACCTTGAGATAGTGAGAGGCTTGGGTTTTGATCATTATGTGCGGGGCAGAGAGTTGTGTAGCTGTTTAACCCCATTGGTTTTGGCCTTGTGTGCTTTGTTTTGCTTATCAATTGTGTTAAGATTGTATTTATATTCATTAGCCTTATCCTTTTTGCTTTCTTGCTGCTTTGCTTGACTGCTTTTATCTATCTGGTAAAGCAGCAAGAAAAAATTAGTTAAATAAAAACTGTCGTTTTCCTTCTGTATCATTACATCGATCACTCCCTTCATGCTTTACAGGCTATGGGAAGGTTTTTGCGATGTCGTCGATATGGGAAAAGTGGGAAAAATTCCCATGGAAAGAGAGAAAGAGTGAGATTTCTTCTTCGGTTTTGTTATTCTTGGGTATAGTTTTGTAATTTTTGACTGTACGATAGAATAAAATGGATAAGAAAATCTACGCCGACCTATTAAAAGAGCGCTTTAAGCATTTTGAGTATTATTTTGATAAGCTCCTTGAAACGACAACAGACTTTGAGTTTTTTGGTATCGTAGCAAGGTTTATTGTCCCGCTCATTCGAGAATCTAAAAGCTTTGAGCATCTTTATTTTCAATGCGTTCGAGAGAAAGATATCTATCTAAAGTTACGTGCAGAGCTCGAGAAAAAAGCTCCTTTGGAATTTGAGCAATCGTTTATTTTGTTAAAATTAGATCTAAAAATTGCTGATAAACTAGAAGATTCTGAAATTAAAGAACGAATCGATGTGATTCAAAAAGTATTTGAGCAAAAGCAAGAATATGCGATCCCCTCCTATCTGAATGTAGTTTATCAACAGATGGGCTTCTTGCTTGAACAGTTTTTGGAGATTGGGCTAATGGATGTAGTTAAAAAATATGCCGCCATTACAGATCGCAAGGTTAAAAGACATAATAAGATTACGGGTGAGATTGAGGAAGTAACAAAATTTTATCTAAATGGCCTTATATTTGCACCATCATACAGTAAACTTCTCAATCTAGATGATATTTGGAATCCGGAGTTCGTTCAGAAACTTTGGGTTGTGTGGGAGTATATGGTTCTTGTTGAGTGGTGCTGGAATACGCCACTTTCTTTTTTTGCCGACAAAACCGAAAATTATGGCAATTTTCAATTGCGCAACACAAGTATCCATCTATTAACTCTTTATGATTATTGGTGCCAGATTGATGCCATAAAGAAACATAATGGCGGTGCTTCAACAAGCCCTTTTTGCCGAAAATTATTTACTAAATACCTTGTGCTCATACGGGATGAAATCGTTTTGGAACAAGAAACAGATCTTTTAGTGCAAAAAAACCTAGTGTTTTATGCCGTTGAACTTAGATTTGATAATTTAAAGCAAATTCTTTTGCTTGATGTTCAGTGGAGTGAAGATGGTGGATCAAAGACATTTGTAGTCAAGCGTTTTAACAGTAACTTTGGTCATTGTAGCTTTGTTCATAAACTTTTTGATGTACCATGTGGACACAAAGTTTCTGTTGTTGACTGTAATTCTAGTGGAGGGAGCGTTGCTAAGTATTTTAAACGCAGCAACGTTGATAATATTTTAGGAGAGCTATTTTTTGAAAAATCGAAACACAATAAAACGCGTCAAGCAGTTATGAAAACAAGGAAGATCTCGTGTAGCGAGATTTCTGAAATTCAGCGACAAGAATTAGCGCGTCATATAAAAGGGCTTAAGGTGCACGAGCCTTTAAAATAGTTGGTTTATTAGGGAAGCTTTGTGAGGGTAGTAAGCGAGCAATTCTTTGCGGCATGCATTTCGATAGTGAAAATCATAACAGTGCTCGTATTTTCGCAGAAGCGTCTTAAAGGTTTTGTTTTTCATCCAAGGCGGCCTTCTGTTAAGGCTTCCAGCTCTTGATTCTAGTTTTGCTTTAATATTGCCCGCTATAACTGTACATCGTACTGATGGCCGAAGTATTTGACTGTAATAACAAAGATTGAGGCATTTGCGGCATAGAAATTTACCTGTGTTGCAATAGAGTATGCGCATTCTTCTGTTGCATTCTGGGCATCTAAAATAATATCGCAAACCACCATAGTGACATGGTAAGGCTTCGGTTGAGATTGAGTACCTACCGTTGTTATACGTAACAAGGTACTCATGGTCTAATAGTAGAATCTGGAGGTTGAGCGCTGGTATCTCGAAGATAACATCGTTTCTACAGAGCTCAACCAAGACTTTGTTTTTAAACATCACGAAGGAATCGAGGACTGTGAACGATCCACAAAGTTTCTTATGTTTGTGGTTTAACTTTACTTTCCAGTACCAGCCCCAGTGTGTCATTGATTACTTTTCCTTTATCGAAATATATAGGAAATCTTGATTTTCATAGTTAATATTAAATCTTTAACCCAAATTCACCAAGATACTGGATCATATGTTCTTGGCCATTTCTACGAGCAACATCAATAAGTTTCTCTCTCTGAATTCTAGGTTCTATTTTTACTTCCTCAATAAGCCATTTTGCTACAGGAAGCGATCCAGAGCCGAAGGCATAAAAGAGTAAAGTATCTGGAACTTCGGAGCCTTGTTCTTTTAGGAATTTAGCTATCTCAGGCTTATTCCCTGCCCACTCAATAGGCAACATCCCCTGAGAATCTCGATTTAAAACAAGTCCTTTTTTTTCAGCAACAAGTTTTTGAACTAGTTCAAGATCATTGTTTCTAACGGCACGCGATAGTTGATCAATTTCTGATGTAGGAACGGGAGCTGGTTTTTGCACCTTTGCTGCTTCGATTAGGTACTTAACTATGTCAAGTTTATGTTGTCCTCGCGCGTAATACGTTGGTTTGAATCCATAAATATCTTCCGTATTTACATTCGCACCTTTTTCAACAAGTAGTTTGATTATGTCTAAAGTTCCTGCATTGGCAGCAGCGTGTAAAGCCGTAGAATTATCATTGCTTATTGCATTTACATCAGCACCGTTTTCAATAAGATATTTAGCAATCTTTATACGCTCTGGTATAAGAATATTTCCGGTTCTAACAACAACCATCAAAGGGCTGCGTCCATCAGTATCTTTGTTGTTAACAAGCGCTCCATTTTCTACCAATTTTTTTATCTGCTGAAAATCAGCTAGCCGTGCGGCTTCAAAAATTGGTACATCGTAACCAAGGCTTGATTTGTGTGCCTGTGCAATTATGGATTCAACGCTGAATATTCCTAGCAGTAACAACAAGGCTACAGGTTTTTGTGACATTTTTATCTCCTGTTTTAAAATTATTTACAAATACAATATAATCATATCGCAATGCGATATCAGATATCAAGAATTTTCCTTAGAAATGCAAGCTTTTTTGTTTGCAATTTGTCACATTCGCTTTACTATTGGCCTTTAATAGAGATTTTTATAATTTACTGTAAACTGTGTGTTAGAGATAAATATAGTTTTTGATTGAAATAGGGACCACTGTGCACAAAGATGAAAATGGCAAAATAATCTATTCACCTTCAGACCTTATGAAATTTATGGAATCTAGCTTTATTACCTGGATGGATAGATATTGTTTAGAGTTAAAGCCAACAGAAGACCCTTTACTTAAGGTTCTTCAACGTAAAGGTATTGAGCATGAGAGCAATTATCTAAATACGTTGAAGCTTCAGGGTAAAAATGTTATTGAAATTTTTCAAGGCGATAAAGAGTTTGAGTCTGCGATTAACAGCTATGAAGCTACGAAAAAAGCAATTTCTGAAGGGACCGAGATCGTCTATCAGGCGTATCTATCAAGCGACAATAAGGATGGTAGTAAATTTGCTGGTTATGCAGATTTTTTGTTTAAGGTAGATGGTGATTCAAAATTAGGTAGTTATCATTATGAGCCACGCGATACAAAACTTGCTCTAACAACGAAACCATATTTTCTTATTCAGCTTTGTGCCTATGCTGAAATGCTTGAAACAATCCAAGGTGTTTTGCCAAAGTGCGTACATGTCGTATTGGGAAATGGTGAAATCAAGTCTTTTTCTACAGATGCTTATTTCTCTTATTATAAACGGTTGAAAAATACCTTTTTACAGCAACAAGCTAACTTTAATCCTTATGTGGCTCCAGAGCTTATGGGCTTTGAAAATTATGGTGGATGGGCAGACTATGTTGAAAAAAAACTAGAAAAAGAAGATCATGTGAGCCTGGTTGCTGACATACGTAAAAAACAGATTAAAGAACTAAAAAAAAGCGGTATTACTACACTAACGCAATTGGCCGAGTCTACCTTGACTAATGTTCCAAATATTCCCCTAAATACTTTTTTAACTTTAAAAAAACAGGCCTTGTTGCAGTTGCAATCTAGAAGAGATGAGAAGATTGCCTATGAGATTAAAAATCCCTCTAAAGGAGGCCTTGCTTTGTTGCCGCCTGCATCTATTAACGATGTTTGGTTTGATATAGAAGGCTATCCACTTGTGAATGGTGGCTTAGAGTATCTCTTTGGTGTTGTTGAAGTTGATCTCATACATAAAGATGGATTGGCATATAAAGATTGGTGGGCGCATGATACTCAGCAAGAAGAACAGGCGCTTCAAGAATTTGTAACTTGGGTTTATGATCGTTGGCAAAACGATCCGACCATGCATATTTATCATTATGGTAATTATGAAGTTACAGCGCTCAAAAGGCTTATGGGCCGCTATGGAAAATGTGAGGAACAAATAGATAATCTGTTGCGAAGTCATGTATTTATCGATTTGTACAAAGTTGTTCGTAATAGTTTGTTGGTTGGAGAACCTGGATATTCTCTTAAAAATGTTGAACATCTTTATCCGTTTGAGCGGCTTACTCCGATTATAAAGGCGACTGATTCTGTTGTGGATTATGATAGATGGCTTGAGCTTAAAGATGGTATCGATCAACAAAGTTCAGAAATATTAAAAGGGATTCGCAGCTATAACGAAGATGATTGCAAATCTACAAAATATCTTTGTGATTGGTTAAGAAAACTTCAGGCGAAGGAAAGTATAGCCTATAGTGTAAACACGGAAGATTCTAAAGAAGCCGATTTAGATGATGGTGAGACTGATAAAAAGAAAGAAATTCCTAAAAAACAAGCTGCTGATCTTGCACAGAAACTTTTGGCATCTCTTGAAATAAGTAAAGATTTAGACAATGAGCAAAAGACTCTGATGCAGTTAATGGCCTATCTTTTAGAGTTTCATAAACGTGAAGAAAAGCCTATGTCGTGGATGTATTATGAACGACGAGATATGACTGAGGAAGAACTAATAGAAGACATTGATTGTTTGGGTGGACTGGAACGTATTAACAACTATGAGTATCGATTTGATGCGGCTCAGGATACTACTCTAGAAAATAATAATAGGTGCTATTGTGTTGATGGCGTCTCACCTGATCGTATGGAGGTTACTCTTGAAGTACTCGATTTAGAAAAAGGTTTAGCACGGCTTAAAGTTAGTGAAGAACAACAATTGTTGCTGCCGAACAGGTTTAGTTTGATTCCGGTAGGTGAGTTTGTTCCTCGAGCAGGTACGATTTTAGAATCAATATATGAAACAGTTCAAGAATGGAGCAATACAGGGACATTGTCTCGGGCTCTTGAGGATTTTTTACGGCGGTCACCTCGTATTAGCAATATGCACCCCAAGGATATTGTCGATGTGATAAGCAAGATGGATAATACAGTGCTCTGCATTCAAGGTCCTCCAGGATGTGGGAAGACATCTAAAGCTGCTCATGCCATTATCGAATTGATACGGTGTGGTAAAGTTGTTGGTATCACTTCCAATAGCCATAAAGCTATTGATCATTTGATTTATAAAGTTATGGAAACTACAAAAAAATCAAAAGCAAGTTTTGATGCGGTTAAAATTCAACCAAAATCAAAACAATTTCATCTTCTTGAAAGTGTTGGTGTAAAACAAAAAAAAGAAATAAAAGAAATTTTTACTAGCCCTGCCAAATCCAATAATAAGCCGAACGATTTTAAACTTATTGGAGGGACTGCTTGGGCTTTTAGTAATGAGGTTGCTAAAGATAAGTTAGACTATTTATTTGTAGATGAAGCTGGCCAAGTTCCTATAGCAAATCTTTTTGGTATGGCCAGAAGCACTAAAAACATTGTTTTGTTGGGTGATCAGATGCAATTGAGCCAGCCTATTAAAGGATCGCATCCCGGGGAAAGTGGCAAGTCTTGTTTAGAATATTTTTTACAAGAGCACAAAACAATTCCCAAAAATCTTGGTGTTTTTCTCGATAAAACATTTAGACTGCATCCTGATATATGCAAATTTATATCAAGCGCGATTTACGAGGGGTGTTTAGAGCCTGATGATTCTACAGCTAATCGCAAGATTGTTTTGTCGTGGCAGGATAATAATCTGATAACAAAAGACTCTGGCATCTTGTTCATTCCAGTTGTGCATGAAAATAAAACTCAAAGTAGTGATGAAGAAGTAGCAATGATTGAAAAGCTAATAAGCATTCTTCTTCGTTCTGAATTTAAAGGTAGTAATGAGCAAAAAGGCCGGCCTATAAGTCTTGGAGATATTCTTATTGTTGCTCCGTATAATAAGCAAGTACGTAAAATCGAAAAAGTGATTCAAGGTGCAAGAGTTGGTTCAGTAGACAAGTTCCAAGGGCAAGAAGCGCCAATTGTGATTGTATCTATGTGCACAAGTAATGGAAACGATGCTCCCCGTGGCTTGGAATTTATTTTGAGTAAAAACAGACTTAATGTTGCAATTTCTCGCGCACAAGTTTTGGCTATTGTTGTTGGGAATCCTGGTTTAGCAGATACCTCGTGTAAGACCGTTGAACAAATGGAGCTTGTTAATCTATTTTCTCGAATCTTGGACCTGAGTAATGGTTAAAGTACTGCCGATCAGCCGCATTTGTTCACCGAGTTCACTCCATCTAAAAGTTCGAAGAGTGCCCAATGTCTGCCGCCATACTTCGCTCCTTCGGAGCTTGGTAGAGCGTTGCCATCTTTATCTTTAATAAAAATTAAAACCCATCGGAAAAACAAATTCCGGTGGGTTTTTTGTATAAGAACATTGAATAGAGAAATTAAAGAGAGAATCCTCTATGAACGACCTTCCAAATCAATATTTGGCGGATAAATTTTACTTATTTAGTGTTGGTTTTTTTGCCACAGTAGTAGGTTTTTTGGGAGTATGGTATTTAATTTATTCTGTTATTAAGCTGCCGATGGTTCTGGTTCTTTTTATTATTTTTTTTGTTATTGCGTTTGTACGTGTATGGTTTGATCAGCTGGTGATTTACGGGCTCAAGGTACATCAATTAAGCTTGAAAGGTAATGCTATTTTTTCTGGCGTGAGTGCCAGCGCTTTTACCATTCTCTGTTATTATCTGATTCCTTTATTAGGTGAATGGACTCCGTTTGTCACGATGATTGTGAGCATGAAGATAATGGTAGAGCTCAAAAAAATAATTCCAGGTGTTTCTGATGCTTCTTTACAGGAGGCCAATGGCCAATTAAATTTGCGTTATATAGAAAAATTTCAGCAGTTTATGAAGGGCTTTTATGGGTTCTTTCTGATTATTGTATTGATAACGCATGGGGGGGTGCAGCTTTTTGGCGTAGACTCATTTTATCACGCCTTTGCAATGGGTATCTTTTTGGCTCTGTTGTTTGAGCAGATCTATGCTTATACCAATGTGTACAACATCAGGCTGACAACTTCAGTCATTTTTCGACTTATTATCATTGCTCTTTTCTTTGCGATCTTTGGCTCTGCGACAACGTTTACGCTTATGCAATTTGTTGGAATGTCTGGTAAAACAGCGACGATTATTGGTGTGATTGCCATAAAGCTTATACAGCCGTTAGTTAGTTATCGTAAGATATGAGCGATTTTTATTTGCTCCTCCTGGGTTTGGTTGATGTTTTTATATTCTCAACTTGACAATATTTATAAAAGGTGTATTCTTATTTGTATCGTTAAATAGTAATTATAATCATTTTAAAGATACCTAAGGAATTGTATGAATAAAATGTATTTCCACTTATCACTGTTGGCAGTAATGCTCCCGTATTTTCATGAGGGAGTGGCTATGCAGAATACTACCACAACTAATACGACTAAGATGTCTAAAGAAATTGCGCCTAACAAGCGGGTGTTTTCTGACCTGGACGACGATGATAATGACTTATCAATAGTCAGTGAAGATGAGGATGAGGGTGTTGAAATTGAGGCGCCGGTTGCTACCGGGTTAGGCAATGTCAAGGTTTCCAGCAATCCCCCTTCGCTTTTACCGGGCAACCAGATTAAAAAAAGAAGAATAGATTCCAGTGTTGGGCTCAATTCCACGGTTTCTCCTGTGGTGCAACCGGCTAAAACGTGTTCGTCAAAATTACCAACGCCGCCTGTATCTTCGGTACCTCAAACTTCCCGTATTCAAATAATAAAAACAGGTTCTAGCGTTGGGCTCAATTCTACGGTTTCTCCTGTGGTGCAACCGGCTAAAACGTGTCCGTCAAAATTACCAATGCCGCCTGTATCTTCGGTACCTCAAGCGACTATTTCATCAGTCAGTACTAACACCGTGAGTGGAATATCATTGTTTCATAAAGCTGTTCTAGAAGATAAAATTGGAGTGATAGATTTTTTGGGTAAAAACCAACAATCTTTGCTTGAGGTCACAGATATCGGTGGTGAAACACCACTTCTTTTTGCGGCACGGCTCGGAAAATGGGAGGCTGTAAAAAAACTTATCGAATTGGGAGCAAATGTGCTTGCAGTCGATAAAAATAAGAATACTGTTTTACATCTGGCAACCATCGCAAAAAAGTATGATGTCATTAGCCTTCTATCCCCGGCCTTGACTCTAACAACTCCCATGCTCCAAATTGTAAAAATAGCGATGCTTCATTGCCTTATTAATAACCAGGGAGAAACAGCGCTTCAAATCGCCGTTAAAAACAATATCGACTTGGACAAGAAAAACACTCTGTCAATCAAACAATTAACAGGGGACAAGACAAGCAAAAAGTAGCTATATCTATCGTTAATATAAAGGAAAAGCCCATCGGAAAAACAAATTCCGGTGGGCTTTTCCTTTATATCTTTTTTGATCGTATGGAGGAGTATGCGTGTGAAGAGAAGGGAGAAATCGAGAAAATCGGTGAGATGAAGCATCGTGAGGCGATTTTCGAGCGAGACGTTTTCTAGTGCTTTGTGAAATTCCCTAATTTTATGCCTGAATTTCAAATAATTTGAGTGTATTGAGCATGGTTTTTACGTCATCAATGTCTGGAGTGCAGAGATACGCGCGGTTTTCTGATTGCATCCCCTGTGCGATGTATTTAAGACGCAGGGCGAGGGCTTCTGTGTAAAAGATGTTTTCGTTTGCCGGGTTTAATTCTGAGAGAGTCTCTGGTTTTAGATTTTCTATAACCAATGATGACTTCTGTTCTATCATATGAGCCCATGTGGTAACGATACGTCTCCAACTTTCGCGTAGAGATTCTTTCACCTCGTAAGATGGTTCTGCGAGCGCAGTTTCCATTGTTTTGCCGAACAGTTTGAGAACAGTATAAAAGCGTTGGGTCGAGTCAAATATCTTTTTTAACGTAGAGTTTTTAATACTGCTTTTGGTTTTTAAAGAGTTTTCTTTGAGCGAGTTTTGTAAAAAAGTAGTGGCGTTTTTGAGCTCAATAAAGCTCTTGCTATCGCATTTATTATTGGTATCTAAGATGGCATTTATTCGCTGTACGTAATGTTTGACAGAGGTAAGCAGCAGGTGAAAATATGCAAGATCGGGAGCAAAGAATAGATTTTCGACTTTATTGAGATTTTTTTTGAAGTAAAACGGGGGGCGTGTAATGAGAAGGTTACTGATTAAAATGTCCAGGGGAGAGAGCTGAGCTGCAAGCAGGTTTTTTTTGGTGAAGCCTATCGTCTCTGTTGGGATTACTGGGGTGCACTTTTCCCAGGAGTTTTCTAATTTTGTAAACTGATTAGCTATGTCTGCAATGTGGCTGGAAAAAACCTTTTTGCTGATCTTATTAAAACAATAGCATGCAGTACAATTATTGAAAGAGAAGTTCAATGCTACAAAGAGGCAGAGAGTGAATAAGCTTTTGCCCGGATTAAACCCTTGGTTGAATCTGTCCATGCGTTTCTCCTTTTCTCGTTAATGATGGATTAATCTGTTTGCAAGATTAAATTTTGTTTTGAGAAGCATAGCACTAAAGTTTCGAAAATTATATAGGGCCTATTTGAAACAACTTTAAATAAAACTGAAGCATAAATTCAAACTCTGTCGTGAAGTTTTTTTTTTGCGACTACGCATATTTTTTTGAGTCAAAACTTATTTGCTAAAAAGAAAAACCCATCGGAAAAATAAATTCCGGTGGGTTTTTCGCTGGAGTGCTACAAAATTAGAATAGGTAATTTAAACCTTTAACCCAAGTTCACCAAGATATTGGATCATATGTTCTTGCCCATTTCTCCGAGCAACATCAATGAGCTTATCAAGCTGGGTTTTAGGATCCATTTTTAGCTCTTCTACAAGCCATTTGGCAACAGGAAGCGATCCAGAGCCGAAGGCATAATAAAGAAGAGACTCGGGGACTGCAGATCCCTGTTCTTTTAAAAATTGAGCGATTTCAAGTTTATTGCCAGCCCATTCAATGGGTAATATTCCCTCTCTATCTTTGTTTAAAACCAATTCTTTGTTTGCCAGAACAATCTTTTTGACTTTGGCGAGATCGTTGTTTTTTACCGCACGGGATAAGCGTTCAAGGTCTGTTGTAGAGACAGGAATAGTTAGGCCAGCTTCGCGTGCATATTTAGCAAGATCAACAGTACAGCTCTTCTGTATAGGTTTTGCTCCTATTGCTTGAGGTATGGTATAGAATGCTATTGGAAGGTATCCATCCCCAGGTAATAAACCGTATTTTGTTTGTCGAGGTGTTTCGTCAAGAGCACCCTCATTTATGAGATATTGAGCTACGTCTTTGTGCCCGTAAGCAAGAGCCAATAAAAGAGCACCCCCATGTACATAGGTGAGATGCGCGGCAGTTTTATGTTGTTTAATTGTAGGGACTGCTATACCAGGAACACCTGTTTGTATCGCATTTGTAATAGATGGGGTTTCTACTGTAGTTACTGCCAGTGCAAGAATTTTACCATTATTTACTGACCCTACAAATCCAGAATGGAAAAATGAACTTGGCACGGGGAGCCCGCGTTCTTTATAGTATTTTTTAACAAATTCAACGATGGTTTTAACAACCTTTAATTTCCCTTCTGCTGCAGCTACGGCAAGAGGATTTTTGGCTGAAGTTAACCATTTTGTATCAAGCAAGCAAGATGGGACTTGTGTATTGTCGGTTTCGCTGTTTTTCACACAGCTTTCAATAAGAGAATATATAGGCATAGGAATATTTTGACGTTTGAGAAATTTTTGAAGTACATTTTCAATGAATTCAGGAGATCCAAATTCCGCAGCTATATCAAGAATATGTCGCTCCATTAGTCCTTTTGAATTTAGAAATGCGCTCAATTTTCCTTCATTAGAATTTTCTTTTTCAGACAATGTTCGATAGGTTATAATAATTGGATAGAGAGATCCTACTTGAATGGTGTTATCGAGAATTTCTGGATTTTGATCAATTATTTCGGCAGCTTTTGCAAAGTCTTTTGCCTGCATAGCTTTTGCGGTACTCAGGAGTGTTTCAATAGTATCTTTTGAAATAAACGGAGGATCTTTGGGGGTTGGTTGAGAAGAGTTTAGCGCGCTAAACGTTAGCATCGTGATTAAAAAAATATAGTTTTTCATGAATTCTTACCTGTTTTAAAATTATTTACAAATACAATATAATTATAGCGCATGGCGACGTCAGATATCAAGAATTTTCAGCTGAAATGCAAGTTTTTTGTTTGCAATCTGTCACATTCGCTTTGCTATTGGCCTTTAATAGAGGTTTTTATAAATTACTGTAAACTGTGTGTTAGAGATAAATATAATTTTTTGATTGAAATAGGGACCACTGTGCACAAAGATGAAAATGGCAAAATAATCTATTCACCCTCTGATCTTAAGAATTTTATAGAGTCCCGTTTTATAACGTGGATGGATAGGTATTATTTAGAATTTCCAAATCAAGTAAAGCCAGATGATTATGATGAATTGCTTAAAATTCGTTTTCGCAAGGGGTATGAACACGAGGGAGATTATCTTGATAAATTAAAATCAGAGGGTAGAGATGTTGTTGAGATTTCTCAAGGTGATAGAAGCCCTGAGGCGAGAAAAAATAGTTCTGACTCTACGAAAAAAGCAATTTCTGAAGGCAGGGAGATAATCTATCAAGCGTATTTATCGAGTGAAGATGCGGAGGGTAATCAGCTTGCTGGATATGCAGATTTTTTATTCAGGGTAAATGGTGATTCTAGGTTGGGTAATTACCATTATGAACCATGGGATACAAAACTAGCCTCGAAAGTAGATCTATATTTTATTGTACAGCTTTGCGCGTATGCTGAAATGCTTGAGGCAATCCAAAGTGTTTTGCCAAAATGTGCTCATGTCATATTGGGAAATGGTGAAGTCAAATCTTTTAAGATAGTTCAGTACTTTGATTTGTATAAACAGTTAAAAGATGCATTTTTGCGTTGGCAAATTTCTTTTAATCCTCAAATGCCTTCTGATGTTCCAGCGAAAACTGAATATGGTAGATGGACTAGTTATGCAAAAAAAAAATTAGTTGATGAAGACCATTTGCGTTTAGTTTACAGGATAAAGAAAGAGCAAATTAAGAAGCTAAAGAAAAGTGGTGTGTTTACCTTAACTCAATTAGTTGACCCTGCCTTAATCAATGTACCAAATCTTGAGCCGAGTACTCTGAAAAACTTAAAACAACAGGCTTCCTTGCAATTACAATCTCGTGGGAAGATAAAACCCGTTTATCAGGCTAAATATACATCTGAAGATCAACAAAAAGAAAAGATTGCCTTATTGCCACCCGCATCTACTAACGATGTTTGGTTTGATATGGAAGGCTATCCCCTTGTGAAGGGTGGCTTAGAATATCTATTTGGTGTTGTTGAAATTGATCCTGCACATAAAGATGAATTGATATACAAAGATTGGTGGGCCCATGATGCTCATCAGGAAGAGCAGTCTTTTCAAGATTTTGTAACCTGGGTTTACGATTGTTGGAAAAATGATCCGACTATGCACATTTATCATTATGATCACTACGAGGTTACAGCGCTAAAAAGGCTTATGGGTCGTTATGGAAAATGTGAAGGACTTATCGATAATCTATTGAGGGAGAATGTATTTATCGATTTACGCAAGGTTGTGGATAATGGTTTATGGGTGGGTGTATCAGATTATTCTCTCAAAACCATTGAACATCTTTATAGGCCTGCACGAACTACGGCAGTTGCCAAAGGAGGTGATTCGATTGTTCAGTATGATAAATGGCGTCAAAACAACGATGGTTTTGATTGGCAAACGTCAAAGACTTTAGAAGAGATTCGTGCATATAATCGCGATGATTGTGAATCAACAAAATTGCTCTGTGATTGGTTGAGAAAAGAAGACGTGTTTTACGTTATAAAATCGAAGCAAAAGCAGAAAACGCCAGAAAGCTCTTTAGAGAAGCAATTTACAAAATTATTGAAAGATTTAATTGAAGAAAGTAATGAGGCTGTTTGATGTTCTCAATTTTTGATTTAGGTGATATGTGTAGTTTGATTGATCAGCCGCATTTGTTCACCGAGTTCACTCCATCTAAAAGTTCGAAGAGTGCCCAATGTCTGCCGCCATGCTTTACTCTTTCAGCGGAGTTTCGTATGGCACGGTCAGTCCTTCTTGGCTAAGATCAGCTACAAAGCTGTTCGAATGCAAGTGCTGTTATCTTTAATAAAAATTAAAAGCCCATTGGAAGAACAAATTCCGGTGAGGTTTTGCTGGGGAAAAATTGAAGCGGGATTTTGAGCAGGGGACGCGTTATTATGGTTGAAAAAAGTAGAGTTGTGGTAAAGCAAGAAAAATTTTGGGTCAGATGTCGAATAACTGGGAAGATGTGTGAAGTCTGCGTTGGTGACTCTAGTCATGAGCGTTCTTGTGCTTATTTTGATCCACAAGTTTTGTTAAGATATACAGGGCAGCCAGATAAATATTTAGTGGAAGATTCTTATATTAAAAGCAAGGAGGAAGGGTGGATACTCCAATCGCTTTGTTATTCTTCTTGTGGCGAAGTTTATTGTTATTTATATGATTTATCGCTTTTACCTGAAAAAGAGCAAGCTCATTGGAGACCAGATAATCTTGAGGATCCGGAGGGAACAGAATCATCATTGGCTCGTGAGAGAGATTTTTTTTGTAGCTTTGATAATTCTACAAAACAAGAGTTAGTTTGTGTGTTGAAAAATTTAGGGGAAATGCGTTTCCAAGTAGGAGACACGAATCTAGTAATTTGGTCTCCTCGAGAAGATTTTGATCAGATGGTCAACGAAGTAGTTTTGCCACTAACAGAGGAAAATAAACAGTATCGCGATGGCTTTTTATTGCCCTTGGCAAGGCTTGTAATTGAAGGTTTCGAAGAAAAGAAATTGAAAAAAATTGCTGTGAGCCTGGGAGTATCTATTGAGAAGCCGGGATCACTCAATGCGTTGGAATTGTTTCTAGCGCGCTTGTGTGGCGATAAAAAAATTGCCGTAGAGGTGCTAAAGCCATTGCGAGATCTTCAGAACGAAAAAAGTGCTCGAGCTTCCCATGGGGGTAAAGAGCGTGAAAAAACGATGGTGACTAAGGCAAATAGTACTTTAGCAGCAGCGACCGAGTCAATTGCAGCAATTCTTCAAATTATCAAAAATAGGTAGCGAAATATTTCGTGAGCCCTACAGTCTTCTGATAAAGACCCATCCCTAGATTATTTTTTGAGTTTGGTACAGGATAGTCTTTTGAAAAACGGATATGCATTGTTATAAAATCTGTTGGAGTTTCATGAAAAAAACCTCTACTATCGCTCTTCTTGCAAGTGTCTGTTTTTTTGGAATGCAGGCTGTTGAACTCCTCTTTGAACAAGAGACGTATGAGAAATTAAAAGCAAAAATTGTGACGCAATTTGAAGGTAAAGTACCATATGAATGGAGCGAAACAGCAACGGGAGTGGTAAGCACTTTGGGTACAAGCGACAAAGTTATTGCACTGACCTGTGATGCGTGTGGGTCAAAGACTGATGGATATGATAAAGAGTTAATAGATTTTTTAATCAAAGAAAATGTTCCTGCGACCTTATTCATAAACGCGAGATGGATTGATAAAAATCCTACAATATTTAAGGAATTGGCGGCAAACCCATTGTTTGAGATAGAAAGTCATGGGATGGAGCACAAGCCTTGTTCAGTCAATGGAAACAGCATCTATGGTTTGCAGGGAACGAAAAGTCCAGCAGAAGTCGTTGATGAGGTAGAAAAAAATGGGTTGAAAATTGCGTTACTGACGGGACGAAAACCAAAATATTATCGGAGCGGAACAGCATTTTATGATGAAGTTGCCGTGCAGATAGTGAGTGAACTTGGTTACAAGGTTATAGGCTTTAGTGTTCTTGGTGACAAAGGGGCAACTCTTAATGCAAATGAGGTAGAAAAGGCGTTTTTGACGAGCGAAAATGGTTCGATTATCATTTGTCATTTCAATCGCCCAGAGAAAGAAACAGGTGCAGGATTACGCCGTGCTATTCCAAAATTGAAAGAAAAAGGTTTTACATTTGTGAAACTGGAAGAATACCTGTCCCCGACGTCTTTAGCTACTTAGTCAAACAGGCTTGCGTGTCTGGTTTGCAGCCAACCATCGGGGAAGTCAATGTGCTGATGAATGCTCCTTGCGTAAGTCTATCATTCCATGGATTGTTTTGGGTTTTTTACAAACGCAGATTCAACTCTGACAAGAATAAAGACGAAGTTTTTTTGTAAATCTTGAGTGCGCAATGACCTTTGGCAAAAGAGATAATCTTCAGAGGTTGTGAAAAAGCTTTGGTGGATGTCTAAGAAGACAGTGCCTCAAAAGCCTAAGCCGACTCGAGTCCAGATGCCCCATTGATTTGCCGCACACACTTTGCAATTCCTGTTGCTGTCAAATTCTACTTCACCGCCAATTCCCATGAATGGCCTTCTGTCACCTTCTTCATGCTTAATCAAACAGGCTCCAAGAATCTTGTTTTTAAAGATGGTTTTTTGGTTTTTCAACTTGTCTTATATTGCTTGTATTTGGATTTAAATAGAGATTTTTGTAATTTTAGATAAACTGTTTATTAGTTATAAATTTGTTTAAATAAGGATGTTTATTGTGAATTTTCTAAAGCTTTTGGTGATGTACTTGTTTTTTACAAACACCTTCATTACGGCTGTAGATGAGGATGTTTTCTTTCGCCATTTGCTTACTAAAACTGAATCTGCATTGACAAACGAGCTAGATAAAAAAATAAATCTTCATCCTAACATCGATATTATTTTGATTACTGCGCGAAACGAGTGTGAAAAAAAGTTTTATGAAGAAGTCCTTGATAAGCAGTATGCTCACTTGTTTCGTGATGATGTACAAATTAAAGTGATTGCTGATGCCGAAGGGAAAGGTGGATTTATTGGTTCGACTGGCGGACTTTTATGCGCTTTAGCAGAAATCCAAAATTCCTATCAGTGGACTAGTGTAAATGGAAAAGACTTTAAAGATTTACGAATTGCAGTTATTAAAGCAGGTGGTATGGCAAGGCGAATGATAGCGGCATATGCCTATGCTAACAAATGCCAAATGCCTATACCTTTGAATCGCTCAGATGATATCTTGGCTAGTACACTCTATTTTGCAATTTTAAATAGTTACTTTTTTGGTCAAAAAATGGCGACCATGGGCTTTTCAGGCCTTATCATACTTTGTTCGGATCAATTATTTCTATCAGATTGTGAAATCAAAGAAGGTATTAATTATTTTGTTGATCCAGTTTCTGCTGTAGAAGCCAAACGATCAGAGCTTATTGTTGAAGATTCAACTTCGCGTGAAATTGTAGATTTTAAGAGAAAACCTTCTCCTGAGGTGCGCGAGCAATTAATGCATAAAGAGATACTACAGGACAAAAGAGTTTGGTCTGAGCTTACCAATAATTATATTATTGCTGGCAAATCAGCTGAATTTTTGGCAATGTACGCTAATTATTTAGAAGGCGCTAGTCAAATTAATGACCTTATAAAACTTGCTGATAGGGGGTATGAGATATTTACTAGCGATTGCATATTGCCATTTTTTATGAATAAAGATGACTATATTGCTCTAAGGTTAGCTGAATACCAAACTCCTCATGCACAGCTTAGCGATACGCCTGAAAAAAGGATGCTTTTTTATACTAAGCTATATGAGATAGTTAGAAAATCATTGAATAAATCGATTTACCTTTGTGGCAACGAAGAAGACACTTATTGCGAAGAATTGGTTGATACAATTCGTTTTTATAAGAACGGGTTATCCGCTTATTCAAAAGTTGCGCAAATTTATAATTTGCAAAATCGTTTTCAAAGTAAGATTGGTATCGAATCAAATATTGGAGCAGATTGCTGTATCTATCAAAGCTTTGTGGCTGATGGCGCCATAATTTCTGATAAATGCGTAATATTAGATTCAAAGATTGGTGCTAGTTCTTATATCGGTGAAGATTCAATTATAATTAATGTTACAGGAAATGTTACATTAGGCTCAAAAAGGGTTTTAGCCCGTGTTCCCATTATTTTGGAAGACAAACAAGCCTATGTTTTAATTTTAGTCGGTATAGATGACAACCCTAAACATGAAAATAAGTCAGCTACTATTTTTGGAAAATCACTTCAAGCCTGGTTAAATAACAAAAATATAGAGATTAATGGCGACACCCTTAGCCTATTTACAGTCCCTATATTCCCAGTGGTTTTTGAGGATGATATTAATATGGATTATGTAGCATGGATGATTACAAAAGACGAATTACCTAGTGAAATTTACAAAAATACAAAACACTTCTCCTTACAAGAAATTATCAAATTAATAAACTATGCTGCGATAGCAAAATAACATCAAAAGGTTCATTATGACTAAATATAATTCATTAATTACTGCCATCCTACTGCTCTGTAATTTACTTTCTATAACTAATGCTGCTGAGGTCACGTTAAGTGAACAGATGGTACGTGCTATTGATAACGGCAATCTAACAGAGGTTGCTGATTTAGTTAAAAAAGTAGACGTGAATTTTAAACAAGATGGCGTCTCACTGGTAGAAAGAGCTTGTTTTAAAGGGCATAAAGCAATAGCCGATATATTAGTTAAGAATGGAGCGATAGTTGCAAATTACTGCATGGTACCTGGTGCTCAAAAGCAAATAATGAGAGAGAAGTTATTGGCATGTGGATTAGAAGTTACACCAGTAGGTAATTTGGCATACGTGAGTGGGTTTACCACTAGAGTATTGAAAAGCTCGGAATTGTTTTTCTTAAGGCATGGAAATACACTCGCAACTGAAAATAAGATATTTACGGATACAGATAATAAAGTAGCTTTTTTGACCGACAAAGGTAAAAGTGAAATTGAACAGATTGCAGCAGATATAATTAGCATCAAACCAGATGTCATCATTACTAGCTCTTTAACTCGTTGCAGAGAAAGCCTGGAGATTGTTTTAAAAAAATTAGAGTCAGATGAGTATTTGGTTAAGAATGTAGAGCTAGTAGAGTCAAAGGCAGTGCGTGGTATTTGCCATGGTGCATGGGAAGGTAAAAACAAGGAAGAGCTGATTGGTGAGGACTTACTTACATGGTTTGCTAAATGGAATTCGTATGTTTTTGCCAAATCACCGGGCGGTGAAAGTCTTGCTGAGGTAATCATCAGAGCGAGTGAATTTTTAGACTTTATTGATAAAAACTATCCATCTAAAAGGGTTTTGTTAATTGGACATGGTAGCTTTTCATGGGCCCTAACTGTTCTATTAAGGGTTTATCCTGATCCATCTAACAACGATTACAATATAAAATATGGTGCATTAAAAAAACTTTATTAAAAAATTAGGAAGTAGATTATGCAAGATAAAAAAGTGACCAGTATACGAGCAGGAGCAATTGTTATATATAATGATTGTTTGCTTCTAATGCACCGCATTAAAGGTGTAAAGGAATATTATGTTTTGCCTGGTGGCATAGTGGAAGCGGGCGAAGATATACAATCTGCAGCAGTTCGTGAAGTCCAAGAAGAAACCTCAATAGGAGTGAAACCTGGAAATCTTGTATACCATTTGCAGGTAACTAGCGATGAGATGCTGTCCCTCTGTAAAGAGGAATATTATTTTTTATGTGATTATGTGCAAGGCACCCCTCAATTGGAATTTGATGCTATCGAACAGCAACGAATTAACCAAAATAACTCGTATCAACCTATGTGGGTATCATTAAATCAAGTAAAGGATTTATTAATCTATCCACTAGAAGTAAGAGATCTGCTTGCCGATGCAATTGAAAAAAATAAGACGTTGAATTTAGATACTAAAAAAATAGAAGTTATGCGTTCAGAGTTGCGTGATATTTGATGATTAATATTAATAAATGTTTTCTTTGGCTCATTTTCAGTTTATATTTTGCACCAGTCCAGACAGAATATTCTTTGCAGATGCTCAAAGACTGTCCAGCAGATCTTAAGACAGTAGTAACAGCCCTGTTAGAAAGTCAGGGTTATCAAGTACTTAATGATAAGATAGAAATCTACAATAAGCCTAATTTAATTATTGTTATTGTGGATACTTCTGTTGGAAAAAAGTTTTTAAAATTGCATGAAAATGGTGGCGGTAAGCGCGAATACAGCGGGGCACAACTTATTTCTAAGTATCTGCCTACAATTATTCCAGAATGCCTTATTTGTAAAGACAATCTCGAATTGCTAGTGCAACCATATGTGCACGACGCTCAGCAGCATATGTTATTTAATGCTGTGGAATGCTATGAGCGGGCAGCATTGCCGCTAGTTAGATCTATTATTGATGAAATTGCTGTTATTTCTCAAGAAACTTTAGAGTATGCCGTTACACCATCTCTAAACGACAACCTTTATATTAACAGACTTAAAACCAAGTCTAATGATGGGATATCTGGTCGAATTGAAGTTTTTTATGTTGGCAGAAAGCTAAACTTAGCTGGTGTAGAAGTAGAATGGGAAGACCTTATTTCTAAACGATTCATTATTGATGGCGTTGAGTATAAAGAGACATTACATGAACTGCTAGAGCGCGCCCGTGAGGCTCTCAACCCTGCTAATATTCGTTTAACTGCTATATGCCATGGCGATTTCCATGAAATGAACGTTTATTCAAAATCAGCTGCTGCTAATAAAGATTTTCAATTTTTAGACTGCGAATATTCTGGCCGAAATGATGTAATTGGTGATGCCATTGTAACCATAATCTATCAATCTGTTCTTACTTCTTATTTGGGGCCCAAATATCATTCTGCACAATTTGTTGGTATGCCGGGGTTACCTTGCACACAAAACAAATTTGTAAACATGGTTCGTGATATTAGTGTGTTGAATACTGAGAAATCAATAACGTTGGATGGCATTGGTAATTTTGGTACAAGTGACGTAAGAAAAGAAATGGTACGCTATTTTATAAACTCTTATCTTGACCCGATTATGCATATTGCCCAAGAACGATTCAAAATACACACAAATGAATTGGAAGAAAAAATTAAAGCTTGCTTGCTGTTAAGGCTTATTGGCGTTTATAACGTTTCTGTAATGGAACCTATGGATCAAGCAAAAATTTTGGGGCTGCTTTTTAAAATAGTAGCAACCCCAATTAAAAATACTAAATATATAGCGGCTCTAGATAAACTAGATAAAGAACTTTAACTTATCGGGCAAGCTGCCAACTATAGGGCGAATAAGTTAAATTGCGTAAGTCGCATTCTTTCTCTGAGCTCACTCCATCTAAAAGTTCGAAGAGTGTCTAATATCTGCCGCCATACTTCGCTCCTTCGGAGCTTGGTAGAGCGTTGCCATCTTTATCTTTCGCAGATTCAACTCTGAAGTGCATCACCGGTGAGGGGCGGATTCAACTCTGAAGAGACTAAAGACGAAGTTTTTTTGTAAATCTTGAGTGCGCAAAGACCTTGGCAAAAGAGATAATCTTTAGATTAAAAGCCTAAGCCGACTCGAGTCCAGATGCCCCATTGATTTGCCGCACACACTTTGCAATTCCTGTTGCTGCCAAATTCTACTTCGCCGCCAATTCCCATGAATGGCCTTCTGTCGCCGTCTTTATGCTGATAATCAATTGCACCGAATAATTTATAAGTTACCATACGTGGTACGCCGTGCATTTTGCAGATTGTGGCAAGATTGAGATACGTTGGAGTCGCTTGTAAAGCCGGGTCTCCGGTATACCAGTCTGTCGAATTGACCACTGGCGTGGGGGTGCCGTCAATAGGTGTATTGGCGTTGTTTGAATCCGTTATACAATATGTACTGCTGGTTGAGGCGATGTACAAGCCTACTTGAGCCGGTATCTGGGCAAAGACCGGCGTGCGACCTTTAATGCCGAAGACTCGCTTATCAAGATCCACGGTCGGGCGAACGTCTTCTAGTTTTTCGCGGCTGCGTCCAAATATATTTAATCCCGTGTTGAATGCCCAATCACAGTTGCGATACACAAATCCAAGTGTCGCGTCTCCTTGGAGGGCAAAGGACGATTTGACCTGGCGCGCAGCAACGTCTGTGCCGCGAACAATGCCCGGAATAAGTAAGCCATTTTTGTCATATTCTTTAAGGAGCGAGTATTGGCTCAGGCAGCAGCCCTGAACCAACGGAATAATACGTGTTTGCCCGTCTCTGAATAGGTGTGTTAAGTTGCCGGTTAGGTAAGCAGTGAGACTGGCATTGTCGCACTGCCACAGGTCACCGCGTGCGTCGATACCGCCACCAAGCTCCCAATGATGGCCGTTGCCAATGATTGGTTCTAAAATTGTTTTAGAATAAATCTGTGTTCCCGTAGGAGCTGATGTGCGTAGGAATACGCTAAAATGAGAGCAATCGCATCGGGAAAAATCATAGCCGACTATCGCATCAACGTTTGCTAATGCGGTTGCTTTGGCAGGACGATCTAAGATGAAGCGGCCATATCTCATCGGCCCAAGAATGCCATAGGTTGAAAAGCCATCCCCGCCAAATCCTCGTTCTGCTTGCAACGCCTCGGGAATTGATTTGAAGCCATCAAAGTTTCTGTACTCGGACATTTCACCAAGTGGAAACATGATGTCGATGGCGAGGGTGAGTAGGTTAGGTGCGAGAACAAGGTTTGAGGGAGCCGTTTTGTAGCACTCGTGCCTCCACTCCCAGCAGGTGTGTGTTAACGTGGCATTGACGCCGACAAAGAAGTGCTCGAGGCAGTCGTCTAGGCTGCCAAGTTCCCACCGTCCTGAAAAGTCGACATTGTAGTTTCTGATCCGAGGGTTGAAGGTGATTGTTCCTTTATAGAAAGGGCTGAGCCCAAAATCATCGGCACGAATGAATTGAGAACCTCTTGGAACCGATTGATCGACCGAGTACTGATAATCGCCGAACCCAACAAAGGTTAATGCATTGCTGCCAAGCACACAATTGGCTATATTCTTGCCGTTAAATGTTTGGTTAAACCGGAAGCCGATCGTATAGTTCGAATCTACCTCTGCACAACAGCGGTTTCTGTCGTAGGAATACGAGTTGAAGTACGCACTATTTGATCCTTGAGGTCGCGGCAGGTAGAACGTTGACCCGCAGCACGCGCAATCATTTTCTGCCGGACAATCTTGAGAACTGTACGTGGTCAAAGTCGTTATCGTCGTAACAAATAGCGCTGTCGATAAAAATCGAATTAAAAGCTTCATCTTCTACTGCCCTCTATGAAAAACTGTAGCAATGGAGTTTAGGCTAGTAAGATTGCTTGCATAAGGCAACCCCTTGTCGCCTGTCTAAATATCGCTCATACTAGATAAGCCTAGTTTATGTGCGGGCTTTTTGGTTTACAGGCGAAAATAGTCCGTAGCTTTGCAAACCTTTCTGAATAAATAAAACTAATCATAAATCAACCAATAATTGTAACATGAATGGAATTTCTATAATGAACTTTATTGTAGATGCTCAAGGCCTTGGTAGGTCTTTTAAGAGCGGAAAGACAGAAGTTGAAGCTGTCAAAAATGTTACTCTGCAACTTGAACCGGGGATAATTTTTGGGTTTCTTGGCCCCAATGGTGCCGGAAAAACAACCACCTTGCGTATGCTCACCACACTGTTGACTCCAACAAAGGGCTCTGCTTTTATAGCCGGCTATGACCTTGCTAAAAACCCAGAAGAGATTCGTAAAAACATAGGCTATGTGAGTCAAAAGGGTGGATGCTATAGATCGTCCACAGCGCGTGAAAACATTGTGTTGCAAGGGCGTCTGTATGGCATGAGTAAGCAGGCTGCATCTGAGCGTGCTGCAGAGCTTATTAAGCTTCTGGATTTGGAATCTTTTTGCGACCGTGCAGTTGAGACGTATTCAGGCGGCCAAGTTCGACGCGTTGATATTGCGATGGGTATGATCCACTCTCCATCACTTTTGTTTCTTGATGAGCCAACAACGGGCTTGGATCCGCAATCACGGGTCTATCTTTGGAAATTGCTCAAAAATCTTAAAGAGCACGACAATATGACCATATTTCTCACGACGCACTACCTTGATGAAGCTGATGCATTGTGTGATCGTATTGCTATTATTGATCATGGCGCTTTTGTGCGTGACGGCTCTCCGGTAGCGCTCAAACGGGAAATTGCTGGTGATATTATCACCATTGGGTTTGATGATACAACGATTCAAGAGAATGCCGTTCAGTTGCTTGGCAAGACAGCTTGTGTTAAAGATCTCTCTAAGAAAGATAATACGCTTATCTTGTATGTTGATTCGGGTGAAGATGCGCTTGCGCACATTGTTGCAGAGTTGCATACGCAGAACTTACGTTTTAAAACAGTTGCGCTTTCGCGGCCGACGCTTGACGACGTCTTTTTGCAGGCGACTGGTCATTCATTGCGTGAAGCTTAATAGTTTTTCTACTTACTAATCAAGGTTTTAAAATGGCACTTATTCGTGATACTTCTATTCTTTTTAAGCATTGTTGTAAAGAAACATTGCGGCAGCCGGTTTGGATTTTTGTTATGCTTTTCCAACCACTCTGCTATCTCTTTTTATATGCGCCGCTGTTGAAAAACATGGCAGACAATAACCCGCATGCTCAGAGTTTTGCTATCGATGCATTTCTCCCGGGTCTTATTGCTATGTTGGCTTTTTTTGGCACGGCATACGTAGGCTTTAGCATGGTTGATGAGCTTCGTTCTGGAATCATTGAGCGATTGCGGGTGACGCCGATGAGCCGTGTAGCTCTCCTTCTTGCAAAAACATTGCGTGATACGCTCGTTTTAGTCATCCAGTCTATAGTACTTATTTTGGTGGCTATTCCCTTTGGATTCCATGCGAACGTAGTGCACATGGCGCTTGCTATGGTTGTGGTTATGCTCGTCTGTTTAGGGGTGGCGCCATTTTCTTACACCATAGCCCTGAAGCTGAAATCGGAAGATGCGCTTGCTCCGTTACTTAACTTTGTTTCACAACCGATGCTTTTGCTTTCTGGTGTGTTGCTGCCGCTTATTTTTGCCCCTTCATGGCTCAAGACGATGAGTAAGTTTAATCCGCTTACCTATGCGGTGGACGCGTTGCGGGCTATTTTTGCGGGGAATACTGCTGACCCGGTGGTGTGGCAGGGCGCTCTTATTCTTGCATTTATTGCGTGCGTTACCTTTTGGTGGGGACAAAGGACCTTTAATAAGTCTATTTCTTGATGCGCGAATGTTTGACAAGATAGGTGCGAGTTGTTAAATCATATGATGTTTATTAGTACATTCTTTTTTATGGAGATTCTCTGATGCAGCTAAAGATGCCAAAAGACCTCAATACGCTTTCAAAAGAAGAATTGATTGAGCTTGTTCGTGAATTAATTGCAAAAATGGACAACCTTGTCTCAGAAAATGCACGTACTCAGGAAACAAAGCCGAAATGCTCTCCTTGTAAATCAAGGTGTTGTAAATAAGCTACGAGTATTGATTTGCTTGAAATAACAAAAGACCTATCGGTTTCTGCCGGTAGGTCTTTTGTTGTTTCCCTGAAGATTTATCTCTCATATTTTCCCGTGGTTTATTGTTTTTAATTAACTTACTGAAAATAAAACTTGATAAGGCGTAGATTTAATGTTATTATGAATACTAAGCTAATTCAAAAAACATTAAATTTAAAAGGACTCTCTCTTGAAAATTTTATTACGCGCCCTAATTTCTAAAATTGCACAGCTCTTACTTTTCTGTGGATCTCCAATTGCTGCAATGGATACTTTTAGCCTTGAAGAACTTCTTAAATTTGAAGGAACACAAAACAACTTGAACAACCCTCAATTCTCTCTTCTCCCTATCCCTGAACCTATTACTGAAAAGCCTTTGCCTTTGAGCTTGTTTAAACTAAAAATTGAAGATTCCATCTCACAAGAAAATGTGAAATTTGTACCAAAGAAAAAAGCAACTCCACCCGCTTCTTGTAAATTTCTAGCAAAAAAAGTAACTCTGGAAGAACAAGCGTTTTTGAATGAGAGAATAGTCGTCGCAACAGACCCTGTTCACGTCTTAAATTTAATTAACAGGGGGGCGAATGTTAATGCGTGTAATAAAAATTTTCATAATGAAACTCCACTACACAATGCTGCTCATGAACAAAAATCTGAAACCGTCAAACTACTTCTTGAACGTGGCTCAGACGTCAATGCAACAAATGAGTATGGTAAAACCGCTTTGCACTACGGTTGCAAAAACAATAACTTTGAAATAGCTGAATTACTCATTGCATATGGAGCAAACGTCAACTTACTCTGTACAAACGGCAAAACTGCTTTGCACTACAGTTGCAAAAACAAGAACTTAAAACTCGCTGGATTACTCATTGAGCACGGTGCAAACGTCAACTTAAAAGATATCAATGGCAATACCGCTTTGCACTACAGTTGCAAAAACAACAACTTTGAACTAGCTCAATTACTTATACATAATGGCGCAAACGTCAACTTAAAAGATAAAAACGGCAAGACTGCCTTGAAGCTTCTTAGTTACAAAGATAGTAACTTTAATTATGGGTCTTCTCCAGAAATCAACAAGACTGCCGAGCAACAAAAATGTGAAACGGTCAAACTACTTATTAAACATGGTGCAACAGCCAATACAAATGATGATGAGAACCAAACCTCCTTGATCCTCTATTGTAAAAACAATAATTTTGAACAAGTTGAGCTCTTCATTAAACGCGGCGTAAACATGAACGTAATGGATAATAAGAACCAAACCGCTTTGCACTGCTGTTGCAACAACAATAACTTTGAACTAGCTCAATTACTGGTAAATAATGGTGCAAACGCCAACTTGAAAGATATAGATGGCAAAACTGCTTTGCACTACAGTTGCAACAACAATAACTTAAAACTAGCTGAATTACTCGTTGAACATGGTGCAGACGTCAATTTAAAAGATATGGATGGCTTTACCGTATTGCTTCGCAGTCTCGAAAAAAGTGATTTTGAAATGATTAAATTAATCATGAATCATGGCGCGCGAATTGACATAACAGACACGGCCGGAAAAATAGCATTCGACATGCTAAAAAACCAGTCATTAAAAACACTAGACGACCTCTGCAAAAACCTCGTACCGGCCAAAAAACAAAAAAAACCAACTTTCTCGCAGGAAAAAACAAGTCTTTTCATTGCCTCTTGCACTTCAGCTTTCGCAGAGCAATTACAGCAAGGTATACTTCCGCTTACCATTCAACTACCCGATACGGTAATCAAAGAGATCTTAAGAGCAGTTCCAGATGCAGTACCCCTTATTAGGCTGTTAGAACTAGCTATGAATTATTGTTTCCTCACAGCCGACCAACAATCACGTGTTAACAACAGGACATATTGGTGGCTTTCAGAAAAACAGAACCGACTTGCCCGTGACTTGTTAGATTGTAATGCCTCACACGTGCTTAAAAAACTTACAGATTCTAAAAAACTTCGCGCTTTCTTTAACGGCCTTCTCAAATTCACTCAAAAGAAAGCACAACTTAAAACAAAAAAACACTGTTTCAGCGATTTAAAAATCTATTTCAAAGATCCACGGTATATTTAAAAACCGAATTGGTTTTTGATTTCTCTATGAGCGTTGTAATATTGTATAATCAAACAGGCTCATAAAGCCGTGTGTTTAGACGGCTCAGACAAGTATACCTATAGGATTTTTGTGTTAATTAAAGATTTTATGCAGTTAGAGACAAGAGAGATATATACAGAACGAATGCACGCAGATGGTGGACCTAATTACAATGAACAGCTAACGGAAAAGTCTTTTTGGTTTAATGTTGAATTTTTTGTGGCATTCGGCAGCGCCTTGGTGCTGCTCTATTTACAGATCTCTGTGATGGGACTTAATCTTTTGTGGTCTCTTTTTGTGGTGTACGGCACGATGCTGGCTGTACGCTCTTTGTGGAGGCAGTATTTTGTTGGCAGTCGGTTGTTGGAGGCAAGTCTTGATGCTCGGCCACAGGTTGATTTTGTCAGATATTCAAGGATGTTTTTTAGTTTTTTTCTTGTAGTGATGGCATATTATTCTGACCCTTATAATAGTTCTCTCGTGGTTTGGGCTATGCTTTTGGCGATATTGTGGGTGAGGGAATTGGTTGTCTCTGCTGCGCATAAAGTGTACGGACAAAATCTTTTATTCTGCTTATATGGATTCTTTTTTGCAGTTTATTTGATTTCGAGCAAGATTCTTGAGTTGGTCGGTGTGCCGTATTTCTACCTAGCATTTGCGGCAGCGATTTGTGTAACGTTGATTTGTGAATACATTTTTGAGCTGGTAACGGTCTATAAGGTTGAGCTAACAGCAAAAAGAGGGTGGTTGCTAACGCTTCTCTCCCTGTTTTTTTCGGTACTTTGCTTAGGCCTTGTTTTCTTACTGGTGAATGTGTGTGAGGTGCCTGTGCTCACGGCAGGAATCGTCAATGTAATTGTAATAAAACTTTTGCAACCCAGGACTTTGCGATTGCTTTTTAGGTAGGCGGAGTTTTGGCAGCGTTATAAGAGCGATTAAATGCTTTAAATTAGGTGAATTAAAAATAGAGGGGCTGGTCTTACGTTGTGTTAAGACCAGCCCCTCTATTTGTTATTAGAGTTTGGTTAGTTGCCGTACCTATTCAAATCTAACAATGTTTCTGTTGAGCTTGGTTTGTGACACTTGATTATGATATCGCAGAGTTTGCTGTATTGTTTGGCTTTTGATGATGTTTTGTTTGAGCTGTTTGTAATTGCTTTTGGTTGAACGATTGCCGTGCGGGCCATTTTTTGCAGCATGAGCAGGAAGGCGTATTGATTAGGATTTATTCCGAAGTTGATTTTAATTCTGCATGTGGACGGTGAGTATTGAAAATCATGAGGGCAAATGATTTTGAATTTATTTAAGTTGGTATCCTCATCTAGCCACGTGTATTGCTTTTTGCGAGGTTCAAATAAAAAGATCTTTGTAAATTCTTCAATGCATGCAATTTTTTGCCCAGGATTTTCAACAACAGGTGATCGAAAAAGGCCGTCGTTTTGTGGAACCTTGGGTGCAATGGTAGAGCTTTCTTGTATTTGATCTGCGAGAGTTGAAATAACTAGCTCTATAAAAGTTTTAGTGTTTTGCGGTAGATTTTTTGCTGAGGGAATGAGCATCATGAGAAGCTCCTTGCGTTCTTTTATTCTCCATGTGCAGATTGTACTCAGTGGTGATTCGCCGTTGTTTGACGTGAGGGTTGCGTCCGCGCCATTTTTAAGGAGAAGCTCAATCATTGGTAAACTCTCATAGCTACATGCTATATAGAGTGGAGTCTTTCCGAGAGTATTAGGGGTGTTTGGATTGGCGCTATATTTAAGTAAAATTTCTATAATTGGTAAATTCTCGTACATACACGCTTTGTGGAGTGGAGTCCCTCCAGCGCTAGGGGTATTTGGATTGGCGCCATTTTCAAGAAGTGCTTTTACGATGTCTAATACGATTCCTAAAGCGTTGTTGTTACACACTCTATAGAGCGGAGTCTCTCCAGTGCTATTAGGGGTATTTGGATTGGCGCCATATTTAAGTAAAATTTCTATAATTGGTAAATTCTCGTAGCAACATGCTCTAAAGAGTGGAGTCTGCCCACCGTTACTAAGGGTATTTGGATTGGCGCCATTTTTAAGAAGTATTTCTACGATACCTAAATTGTTGAAGTTACATGCTAGATAGAGCGGAGTCCATTGCGGCGCCCAGTTATTGGTAATTGGTGTATTTATTTCTTGTTTTCCACCATTTTCGAGAAATTCTTCGACTTGTTTGCTGTCGCCTTTGGCAATAAGGTCAAACAGTTCTCCCGCGGAGGCGGAGAGGGAAGGCGCGTAGGCGCAGAATAGAGCGAGTGCGATTGAGAGTTTTTGTATATATTTCATTAGATTTATTCCTTGATATGATATTAAAAACAATATTTCTTTAAAAATTCATACATCAAGTATTACATATAATTAACAATCTGTCAATATTTTTCTTTATTTTTCCACTGTAGCGATTAAATGCTTTAAATTAGGTGGATTACAATTATAGTTTGGTTAGTTACCGTACTCCTTTGTCACAACTTCAAATCTAACAGATGATTCTGTTGAACTTGGTTTGTGACACTTGATTATGATATCGCAGAGTTTGCTGTATTGTTTGGCTTTTGATGATGTTTTGTTTGAGTTGTATACAATTGCTGATTGGGCCATTTTCTGCAGCGTGCGCAGGAAGGCGTATTGATTCTTATTTATTCCGAAGTTAATTTTAATGCTACATGTGGACGGTGAGTATTGAAAATCATGATGGCAAATGATTTTGAATTTATTTAAGTTGGTATCCTCATCTAGCCACGTGTATTGCTTTTTGCGAGGTTCAAATAAAATCTTTGTAAACTCTTCAATACATGCAATTTTTTGCCCAGGATTTTCAACAACAGGTGATCGAAAAAGGCCATCATTTTGTGGAACCTTAGGTGCGATGGTAGAGCTTTGTTGTATTTGATCTGCGAGAGTTGAAATAACTCGTTCTATAAAAGTTTTAGTGTTTTGCGGTAGATTATTTGCTGTGGGAATGAGTGTGTTGAGAAGTTTTTTGCGTTCTTTTATGCTCCATGTGCAGATTGTACTCAGTGGTGATTCGCCGTTGTTTGACGTGAGGGTTGCGTCCGCGCCATTTTCAATAAGTAGCTTTATGATGTCTATATTTTCCACGAGACATGCTATATGGAGTGGAGTCTTCCTATTACTATCAGGGATGTTTGGATTGGCGTTATATTTAAGAAGAAGCTTCACCACCGGTAAAATCTCGTAGACACATGCTATATGGAGCGGAGTCGATCCATTGTTATTTGGTGCATTTATTTCGTTATTTTTATTGTTTTTGAGAAATTCCTCAACTTGTTTGCTGTCTTCTTTTCGAACAAGGGTATGCAGTTTTCCTGCGGAGAGTGAAGGCGCGTAGGCGCACAGTAGAGCGAGCATGAGTGAGAGCTTTTGTACACATTCCATTGGATTTATCCCTGAACTGGTGGCCTGGTGCCGATTTGGTGCAGCATCAAAAAATGTCGAGAAAAACTTAGAATTATTTTACTTTTTCTGCGAATCCGATGAGATAGCCATTATTATCGCGAATGTAAAATTCTTGCATCCCGTACCACGTTATATTAAGAGGCTTAACAATTTCCACCTTGTCTTTGAGCGATGCAAAGAACGCTTCGATTCCAGCAACTTCGCAAAATAGGTTTATGGATGATGTAAGAGAAAGATTTTTTAAGAAAGGAAGATCTTCCATTACACTCTCTTTGCTCTGCAACATAATTTCAAGGTCGCCAATCGTTACCTGTGCATAAATATAGTGGGAGGCTGCATCTAATGCCTGATGAAGTTCTTTTTTGTCTGTGATCGCTATGCGGAGTGAAAAGCCGAGCTGTGTGTAAAATTCGATGCTTTCTCGAACATTTTTAACGGCTAAATTAGGGGTTACATTGGTGATGGCAGATGACATAGTCTGTTTCCTTTAGGTAAAAATAATTTTGAACTCTTTACAAGATCAAGCACACGAAACAAATTATCATCAATATGGCTTTGATTGCAAGTGTAATCTATACGTGCAAAGAGCTTAAGGCAGGAGCAGAAATCGATCATCTCTCATGGTTTGATGTCGGCCAGTTACCCCTTGAACAGATGCTTTTATGTGACAAAGAATTTGCTCTGTTTTTAGAGTGTAAAGTATTGTCTTTAGGGTTTTATTGATGCTACATTTCTTCACGTATATTTGATTTGATTAGGCATGCAAGGGAGTTTTTATAATGTACAAAAAAATGATTGATCGGTGGGTGCGTCAAGGTCTTATTGCACCAGACCAGGCGAAAAAAATAGAAGAAGACGTTCGTTTGCAGCGGGTGCATCATGTTTCAAAACTTCTTACTATTCTGTTTTCAGTCTTAGGCCTTTTATTTCTTATTTTTGGCTTTTCTTATTTTTTGATGGACTACTGGATGCTTTTGGACAAAGCATTTAAGGTTGGTGCCGTTGCAGTCTTGACCCTTGTTGCTGCAGGCGTTGGCGAAAACCTGCGCTTTAAAAACAAAAATAAGCTGTTGAGTAATACTTTTTTTGTTGCCGCAATGCTTCTTTTTGCTGCGACACTGACATTGAGCGTTCGTCTTTATAACCTAGATATTTACGATAAAAATCTTTTTATGATCTGGTTGATTGGAATAACACCTCTTGTATATGTTATGCAGATTGCATTGATGAGCATTTTGTACTACGCTGGCTGGCTTTTCCGTGCATTGACGGGTCTTATACCTTTTTTTTCTCCGCAAGACGCCCTCGAGGTGCCGTACATCCTCGTTTTGTGGGGGATGATTTTCTTTTTTATCGGTGTTTTGCACACTTATTTTGTGCGCTACCAAAAAACGGGCCGTTATTATATGGGTATAGCACTCGCTCCTTTTTTATTGGGGCTTGTGATTGGTGCCAACGATTGGTTTCTTGTAAAGGCTGCGATGCGATCATCGCAAATTGTTCTTTCTGCAGAAAATAGACTCTATTTCTTAGAAATTGCTGGAGCTGCGATTCTCCTCTCTTTAGCTCCGTTGCTTTTCAATACCTTTAGGACCCGTGTGATGGGGCTAACGGTAACCCTCTCTCTTTCGATTATTGCGTTTGTTATGACTTTTTCCTTCTATCCAACGCTCTTGGGGGAAGGGCCTGTAAATTACTGGTTCTATTTTATTCTTTTACAACTCCTTTTTGCCCTCACCTGCTTGCTTATGCTTTTTGCTGGATTACGAATACGCAATTTTATGCTTTTTACCTATGGCATAATTGCGAGCGCTCTTTTTGTACAGACCGTTTTTATGTGGCTTTTACGAGAACTTTTCCCCGCGTTACCCTTCTTTGCGCGAATGCTATTGAATGGAGGTATTTTGATCGCTCTAGCGGTTGTTGTTTTTAAAGTGCGTAAACGTCTTGAACAAGAATTTTAAAAAAAAGGACCGATGCAATTAAACATCGGTCCTTTTCATTCTTAGTTCTTATTTAGTTCTTACTTTTGTAATGTTTCGAGTGCACTATTCAAACCAGCTTCAACGGCCTTTAAATTATTATGTTTTTGCATTCTGTATTGCTTGTTATCTAAAGTACCAGTTTCTGTTTCGCAGGCACCGCGTTTCTCAGCAAGTTTTGCAATTGCATATGTTAGATTGTTATAGTCTTGTTTACTTCCAAGCTCGATAGCTTGTGTTTTTTTTGTCTGAAGCTCTTCTTGTGAGTTTTTTGCGAGTTTCATACATGTTTTATAGAAACCTTTAACAGCATTCTGTTTTTCTTTGAAAGTGTTGAGAGATTCATTTGTTTTGCTAGCTTTCTGAAGCAATTCATAATATTCGGCAACTACTGACCCCTTCAAGACGCTTCCGAAAAGGGAACTTTTCATTTGACGATTGAGCATATTGGCACTTTGTTCTTCTAGTGTTGTCTTACCAGGGAAAACAGGTGTTTTTGAACAGGTGTTGCTTTTATTCTTAAGTTTGTTCTTAACTATTTCTTGGTTTTCTTGTGAAAGCGGCGTAATGAGATTTTTTTCAATTTCTTGTAGGGTTTTTTTGATCACCTGGGTGCCAGCAAGTTTTTTGACCTGCTTACAAATTTCTTTACAATTTTTGGTAGCTTCGTCGCTAACGCTTAATGCATTGCTAAAGCTCAAAAGGGCTACGATACTCAATGCGCTAAAAGTCGCTAAAATACGTTTGTTCATAGGATTATCTCCATCTATTTTATTATTGTACGTAGTGTTCTTAGGTAATTTAAGAACTCAGGAGATTAGTATAGACCGATAAAATAAAACAGTCAAGTAGAAAAAAAATAAAAATATTATCAGCTTTGTCAATTCTTTCCAACAGAGCTGATAAAGCATATCTGTATTGTTAAAAACCACCCATTGCGTTGTAAATAAAGTCAGGGGTATGATGCAAGAGCCACCCGATAAGAGCCCAGCGTTTAGTGATATAGGCCCGTTTTGCTTGCCGTTTGATGGCATCTACAATCTGGACGGCAGCGTCTTTTGTTGAAGAGACCCAATAAGTTCCTGGCATGGCACTAAATTTTGAATGTTCTGTGTCGACCCAGCCGGGGATGATATCGGTAACCGCGATAGGAATATGATGTTGAATATAGCGGTTGCGCATGCCTTCGAGATACTTGGAGATAAACGCTTTGGCGCCACTGTAAACAGGGCATCCGGCCGATCCCCTCAGTCCATCTACTGATGAAATGCCGACCATGTGTCCTGATTGTTGTTTTTCAAAAAAGGTGAAGCCAAAGCTTGCCATCTGGTAAAAACCAAGAAGATCAACTGCTAAGGTCTTTTTATTACATTCAGATTCTGGTGTTGAGCTATTAAACTCGTTGTATGCCGAAATGCTAATAATCATGATGTCCATACCGCCAAGTTCTTCGATGAGTTTTGAAAGCTTTTTTTGTGCGTTTGGTTTGGTGACATCGAGCGTTGCAATGCACGAGCCTGGTATTTGAGCCTGAAGCTCTTTTAAAAGTTCTTCTCTTCTCCCTGCAAGCCCGAGTTTGTAGCCAGCGCGGGCGTACTCAAGAGCGACAGCCTTGCCAATTCCCGATGTTGCGCCAATAATAACGATCTTTTTCTCTTTTATTGCTGCAGGTGCAGACGTATCAGCGTTTGCAAAAGCAAAAGAACACAATAAGCCCATAAAGCTGATAAAAATAGTTTTTTTGTTCATAACTCCTCCATTCCCTCCATTCCCTCCATTTGCCATTCGCCCTGGTGCTCAATTAAAACAGTAGCAGGTAATAAGGGGCCGCTGTCAAGATTCGAGAGCTTTTTTGTGCCGACACATTTGGTGTATGCTAAAGCTAGTTGTTGTTTTTTTACGGAGGGTGTGGTGATGATTAAAAAAGTTGTTTTTGGCTTGTTCATGGCTGGATTAGTCCCCTTGGCTTGTTGGGCGAGTCTGCCGAGCGCAGAGAACAATGGGCCGAAAATGGAGGGGATGGAGGGAATGGAGGGGATGGAGGTAATGGAGGTGTTTGCCCGGGCTCTTGAAAAAGTTGTTCAAGTTCCTGCAAAGCCCAAACCCCAAGTTTCTACAAGGCCTCAAATTACGCCAAAGCAAGAGAAGCCAAAAAATGTTCCGAGCAGTTACCCTAAACCCCCGATTTCTCACAAACCAGAGAAACCACAAAATGCGCCTCAAATTGCTCCAAAGCCGACACTGCGGGAAGCGCGATTAGAAGCGTTAGTCCATGCAAAAATTAATGAAGTACGTACAAAATACAAGCTTGGAGTGTTGCAGTGGAACGATACGCTTGCATCAATTGCTCGATTGCATAGCCAAGACATGGCTAATCGCCACTACTTTAGCCATGATACTTTGCCCGATCTTACGAGCGCAAACCCGCTTAAAAGAAATCCGCCGGTGGGATTTGCATGGCGCTATAAAGCTGGTGGTTTCCATGAAAAAATAGAGATAAACAAGACGATTGAAAAATTTCCCGATGGAGGAAGTCAGACAAAAATAGAATATGGGACCGGTGCTGAAAATATTTTTGAACTGCAGTTTTGGAGTGGGAGTCCTAATTTAGATGAGATTGCTGAGGAGGTTGTGGTTGGATGGATGAACAGCGAAGGGCATAAAGAAAACATCCTGACGCCCTATTGGATACGGGAGGGTATTGGTGTTGCTAGTAGGCAAGGGGAAAATTTTGAAGAGATTTATGTGACGCAGGATTTTTGCTAAGCCATCTCTTTTTTTCGGCTTGCCCGCCGCTTTACAAGTAACTACTTTTATCCGATACTTAAAGGGATGGGTATCATGCGAGATACCAGTATATAATAACAAGACTATAAAGCTCGTAGGGACGTTACGATGAAAAAAGAAAAACATCCAAAGATGTTTGAAATAGAGGCCGTTTGCACAGGGTGTAGCGCTATTTTCCCAACGATTTCAACGCTTCCTCAATTGCGTGTTTCGCTCTGCTCAAAATGTCATCCTATTTACACGGGACATCATAAGTTTGTTGATACGGCAGGTCGTATTGAACGCTTCCAGAAAAAATATAGCAAAAAATGATCTATCCGGAGATCGAATGGGCTGGCCTTCGTGCACGGCACGAAGCGCTTATTCGTCAGCTTTCTCAATCTTTGGTTGATGCAGCGACGCGACAAAAGGCACAAAAAGAGGCAGCTCATTTATCTGAGTTGCTGAGTGCCTATGACGAGGCGCTTCATCTTGAAAAAGAGCTTGAAGGGGTAAGAATACAGCTCGCGCTGTCGCAAGACCATGAACTTAAGCAGCTTTTTGAAGAAGAGGCGCATGACCTTGAGAGTCGCTTAAAAGCGGCTTTGGGGAGTCTTGACGTGGTACTCTATCCGCCTGATGAAGAGGATAATCGATCGGTTTTTCTAGAAATCCGTGCAGGAACGGGTGGTCAAGAAGCTGCGCTTTTTGCGGCTGATTTAGCCCGTATGTATATGCTCTATGCTCAACAAAAAGGGTGGCATCCCTCTATTTTGAGTGAGAGTTCGACGGATTTAAAAGGATACCGTGAGGTGGTGCTTAACATTGAAGGAAAGCAGGTGTATGGGCATCTTAAGCATGAGATTGGGGTGCATCGAGTACAGCGTGTTCCTCGAACTGAGTCTTCGGGGCGTATACACACGTCAACGGTGACGGTGGCAGTCTTTCCTGAAGCAGACGAATCTGCAATCAATTTTGACCCAACAGAAGTTTCGATCGATGTCTTTCGAGCGGGGGGGGCCGGCGGTCAGCATGTCAACAAGACAGAGTCTGCTGTCCGTGTGACTCATATTCCAACGGGTATTGTGGTTATCTGTCAGGATGACCGTTCTCAGCACAAAAACAAAGCAAAAGCGCTTAAAGTGTTACAAGCGCGTCTTTCTGCTTTTCATAAAGAAAAAGCAGTTTCTGAGCAGAGTCAGCTCCGTCGTGAGATGGTTGGATCGGGTGAGCGCGCTGAAAAAGTGCGTACGTACAACTATCCACAAAACCGTGTGACGGACCATCAGGTTGAGCTTACGTTGAATAAATTGGACCGAGTAATGGAGGGTGATTTTGACGAAATTGCAGAAGCATTAATGCGCAAGGAGCGCGAGTCGCGTAAGCAGCGCCATATCTGACGTATAAAGCGTCTTAAAAAGCACAAGTACATGATGATGAGTGAGAGTGGTAATAACAAGAGGGTTTTTTATGATTTTTTTTGACTATTTAGTTGAGCATAATCGCTATCTTAACCTTGTAGGGATAGTGGGTGTTTTGGCCTGTGCATTCTTTCTTTCTTCGCATAAGAAGAAGATTAATGTTCGTTTGACGGTCAGCGCTCTTTTGATGCATCTGGTGTTAGCCTGGTGTATTTTAAAAACAATGGTGGGAACCTGGCTTCTTATGCAATTATCGCAGGTTATTGAAAAATTATATCAAGCGGCTGATTCGGGAATCTGTTTTCTTTTTGGAAACTTGGCTCATGCAGATGGATCGTGGGGCCATATTTTTGCGGTTAAAGTTTTGCCAGTGATTATCTTCTTTGCGGCTCTTACCTCGCTGCTTTTCCATTTTGGTATCATTCAGTGGGTCTCGAGTATGATGGCGCGCTTAGTAAGGCCGTTGTTGGGTACATCGGGAGCAGAAACGCTCTGCGCCGTTGCAAATAGCTTTTTGGGCCAAACAGAAGCACCACTTTTGATTAAAAACTATCTAGCAAAAATGACGCGATCAGAGATGTTTTTGGTTATGGTAAGTGGCATGGGTACTTTGAGTGCGGCACTGCTTGCGGTGTATGCAGCAAAGGGTGTGCCGGTACAGCATCTACTTTGTGCAAGTGTTATTGCGGTCCCTGCAACTATTTTTATTGCCAAGATGCTTGAGCCAGAGACGGAAGAACCTGAAACAGCGAGTGCGGCAAAAGTAGTGATGGAGGTTCCTTCGCGTAACATGCTTGATGCTATTGCAATTGGAACTTCTGATGGATTGCAGTTAGTGCTTAATATTGGCGCTATGCTCATAGCTTTTATAGCCCTTATTGGTGCGCTCAATACTCTATTGGCCTGGGGATGTGGCTGGGGTAATGAGTTCTTAGTGTGGCTTGGAAGTAATTGGCAGCTTCCGATCCTTTCTTTACAGTATATTTTTGGCTATCTTTTCTTGCCGGTTGGCTGGCTCTTAGGCTTTACAGGAAGTGAAATGATGCAAGTTTCTGAGCTTATTGGGACGAAGTTTTCAATTAATGAAATGGTGGCGTATATGCATATGCTTGAGATGCCGCTTTCACCTCGTGCGATTATATTGTCTACATACGCGCTTTGCGGGTTTGCAAACTTTTCTTCGATTGGGATTCAATTGGGGGGGATTGGTGTTCTGGCACCGTCAAAACGGCATCTTTTAAGTTCGCTGGGATTTAAGGCGTTGTTGGGTGGTACGCTTGCAAATCTCTTTTCAGCTTTTGTTGTTGGTCTCTTGATCTAACGTAAAGGGATTATATCTTTTATTAAAAAAGCGAGGTGTTGGATTTTCAACACCTCGCTTTTTTAATGTGCGTTTGAGAAGCGTTTTTTTATTTTTGAGTTGAGCTTTGGTTGAATTCTTTTTCCAGGAAATCCTTGAGCTTGTTTTTATTTGTTTTTTTTAGGGCGGATATTGCGTGTTGAATAAATGGAGCAGTGTTTTTTGTGGCAGAAGGGAGAACATGGGCGAGCTCTTCTTTGAGGTCTAATATCTCTTCTTTATCAACTTCTTTTTTTCGATTAGCAAAAAGGACAAAAACTTGTTTTAGTGCCGATTTTACGTACGAGAGATCTTTGAGGACTGCCGTTTCTAAGACCGAGATTTTTTTATTTTTTTTGTTAATGAGAAGTGCAACAAGGTTTGGAACCAGGCGCGAGTTGTTAATGTATCTATCAAAATCGGATTTTTTACCCTCTGATATAAGTTTTTTAAGTACTGCTGTTTTACAAGCAGTATTGCCAGATCTCCATTTGGAGTCGAGCGGATCTAACGGTAAGGCTTTTGGCGCCGGTGCTGGGCTATTTCCTAACTCTTCTGATAATAAAGATAGAGCTCCGGTTTGTTCATTATTGAGAGCGTTAATGATTTTGCTGAGGTATGAGGCTACGGGCTCCTGAGCTGTTGGTTGTACTTCGGTGAGAGCGCTTCGTATCGAATTTATGTTTTTGGTCTTGCAGTTTTTGTTTTCTCTTGACAACGGTTTTTGTTTGGAGAGAAGAAAAACCGCGTTTTTAAAGAGAGCCTTTGTATAAGGAAGAGAGTTTTGTTGTACGGATAACTCAAGGGCAGCCGCTGAGGAGGACTTTTGTTTAAGGGTTAATATTTTAATAATTGTCGATGTCTTTTTGTATTGTTGAAGCAGTAAGGCGATTTGCTGCTCTGAATCAGACTTTACTAAGAGTTCTCGCAAATTACAAGCTTTTTTTAAGAGCGCTGTGTTGCGCCTTTTTTTTGTATTTGTAATGGCTGTGTTAGTTGTACTGGTTTGCTGAGTATTCTTATCTTCTACCTGAATAAAAGGAGCCTCGGTACTGGTAGAGCTTGCTGAAGAGCTATAGATTTTGGGCTCTTCAAAAAAGTATGGATTATTAAGTTTTCTTTTTTTAACAGCAGGTTGCTCGTCAGATGATTTATTAAATGCGTTATTTGCGCATTCAATTGGTGCAGAAATAAGAAGCGATAGCAATGAAAAGATCGACGCTAGTTTTATATTATTCATGAAAAAATCCTTTTATTAAGGGTGTTTTATAAGTGTGTCTTATTATACAAAATAGTTTTTATGGTTTGAATACTATTGTTTTTTCTGGGAGCTTTTTGTGGAAGCAACTGTGGAATACAAAAGGGGCCTGTGTTTTTTGGTCTTTTCTAATTCCGCAGATTCCAGCTCCAGTATGTTTGCCATGGGCATGGGTTAAATTGTTTATAAAGGAGGTAATTTCACTATCTTTGGCAGTGTTATTTTTCTTTAAACCTATGTTTTTTAAGGCAAGAAAATGTTCTTTTGCTTCTCTTCCCGTGAACATGAAGCCAGAATAGTAAAGGATAAGGTCGCCATTTTTAAGCTTCTGAGGCTTTATCCCATATTTGTTTACGGTTTTCTTTGGATAATTGCTTGAGTCAAAGGTAAATGATCGTCCGTATTGCTGCAGCCATGTTTTATTTATAACTGAGCTGATAACTTTGTGGAACATGTCTTGTTTTTGTGGTGATTGTGCTTTGTTCACAGAAAAGTTACCCAATGAAAGAGCTTTCTTTGGCTTGCGTATGACTAAGGTTGCTTGCCCATGAGGATCAGATGACCATGAGCGGAACAGAATTAAAAATTGATCGGTCTCTACGTGAGTGGTCTGGTTGAATTCTATCATCTCGCGAATTTCGTTTTTTGAGTAGATATTTGGCTCATTGGTGTCTTCCATGAGGTCTTCCGATGACTCTTTTTCTTTGTTTTTTTCGCTGATTTTTTCTTCTGCAAGAGGCTCTTGAGTGATTATCTCTTGATTGCTAACAAGTTTGTTGGGTTGCTTGTTATTGTTCTTTTTTAGCGTTTTTTTGAAACGGTTTTTGCTTTCGAGCTTTATCATGTGGTTTTCAAGAGTAGAGAGAATTTTAAGATAAAGTGGCGCAAAGAAAATGCCGTTCCAGGAAAGGGCTGTTTGACTGTTTTTGTTGTCCTTTTTCGAGAGGATCTGTTTTGCAATGAGAAGGTGAAGCGCAGGAATTTCTTTTTCTATGGTTAAATCGTCTAAGTTCGGGAGCTCTAGTGTTTCGATTGAAATCATGCCGCCCGTGTTCTTTAAAAATGTGAGCAAAGAATGAAGTTGATTGGATATCGTTGATTTTTTCAATTTTTTAAGGAGAGGCGCCGCTTGTTTTATTTTTTTCTCGAGGGAGCTTTTGCTTTGTGGATCGATCTGAGGGAAGTCTTTTACCGAGGGGAGTTTTAAAATATTCGCTACCTTGTGAGCAAAGGAGTTGAGGTAGTTAATTGCTTTATTCAGAGTAGTGGGTGAATTGCTCTTGAGAAGGGTTTGTAATGACTGAAGAAAGTTTATGAAATCTGCGACTTCTTCGCGCATTTCTTTATTTTTTTGTCTGTTGATGTTTTCTGAATCCTGCATTTTATCCGAAATGGCGCACAATGCGAGATGGAATTCATTAAGGAGTTTGAGTGAGGATCTGTTTGTTAAGAACTGTTCTTTTGCTTCTGTTAACCACTCGCTTATTTTTTCTATATTGTCTATATTCTTTTTCAGCTTGTTGCAGGTATTAATGATTTCATTGAGATTCTTAATATCGTCGAGAGTAAAGTTTGTTTTTTCTATTGTAAGAGCCTTGGTTTTTATAGCAAGTTTATAAACTAGTTGTAAGCCGTCCGATAGATTTTTGGGCCTCTCATAGAGTATGTTTTTGTTATAATCAAAAGTTTTTCCTTTATATTTTTGTAAGAATTCTTCCTTTTCTTGATTTGTTCGCTCAGAGGTTTCATTGTTAAAAAGTATTTGCTTGATATAAAGATCTGTTGATTTTATTCCTGCAGCAATGATTTTGTTCATTGAATAGTGTCGTTGGTTCAGGTAAAGACTGATTAAGCTATAATTAAACTGGGTAGTTTTTTCGCATTTTTTATCGAAGTAATTTAAGAAGTCTAGAGCCGGAATAGAAGATTCAACCGCTTGAAGGCTGGAGTTAATAGATGCTCTTATGGAAGCAAATCGATTACTGTATTGTTCAGAACTATCAATCCCAAAAGCTTTTCCTGTTTGTTCTGCTGCGGCGAGAAAGGTCATAAGAATACGATCAATAATCAATTCGGCAAGAAAGGGTAGTTGCGATGAATCGATCTTATTAAGTAAATGAGCGTAGGGGTTGTTTTTTTTTGATAAAGCGAGTGATTTGTTAGGTTTTTCTTGAATCTCTTTTTTTTCTGAAAATTCCATGGGTTTTAGGTTGCAAAAACTTGCTGAAATTACCAGCATTATACATAACAGTTTTTTCATAAAAGAATCCTTTTTTTTACCATAGATTTATATTTTAAGAGCTAAAATTTACGGTTTTGTGGACGAGTCGCGACAAGCTTTAATTTGTAAGTTTTAGTCTACTGTTTTTTTTACAAATGTAAATGTTTTTTTAAAAAAAGGCGGATGGAAGGGAAGTGATAAAAGCTTAGTTCTTGTTTAAGAAATGCCTGAGGAAGTGGGCAAAGTCTTGCGATAAAGAAATGTTTTTAAGGAGTAAAGAGAATGGGGCCAGGAGAACAACTATGTTCTCCTGGCCCCATTCTCTTTACTCTTGCTAGACTCTATTTTTGTATAAGGCCCTGTGGAAGGGTTTGTTGTGTAAGAATGAAGGGCTTTCCTGCGTTCTTAAGGCAAAAACAGAACCCTGCTTTTCCGCTTGCGCCAGCCTTCCATTGTTGTGTCCATGTACCGCCTCGACTCTGACAGAGGAGAGGACAGATTATTTTAGCTGTATTTTCGTTAGGAAGCGGACCTGCATTAACGGCGAATAACGCTGTTAACGGGGTCTTAAGTGCAGCGAAAACACCGTACGAAATCCCAACGCCAAGTGCAATAAAATAACATGCAAGTAAAATATGTTTTATGTTCATAGAAATAGTCTCCTTTTGAAAGTGTTTTATTTCAATTATAAATTTAACACAAGAGAGAAAGTAATTGCAAGAGTTTAGTGTTACATCGTATGCTAGGGTATGTGCGTGATCTTTTTACAAAAAGAAGAAGAGAAAGAAAAAACGGGAGAATCTCATGAAGAATGAAGTGAAAAAAGAATTAAACCAAAAGAGTCCAGAATCGTTGACGGCACTCAAGGGAATTGCCGAAATTTTAAATAAAAAAGGCCTTTTAAAGCAACAAGAAGCTGACGCCCTTATTGTGAGCTTTCAGAATCACGAAGCCTCTTATGCGGAAGATTTTTTGATAGAGGAGGGGATTGTTGAAAAAGAAGATCTTTTAATTGTCCTTCAAGAGTACTATAAAGTACCGGCTATTGATGTGTTGGGGGCAATTTTTGACCATGATTTAGTGCGTCTGTTTCCCAAAGATGTCTTGTTGCGGAACTGTTGTATTCCCTACCAACGAGAAGATGACACGCTTTTTGTGATTACCAATGATCCGAGCGATGATGAAAAAGAAGCGATTTTACGTGAATTTGTCTCGTATGATGTTGAGTTTTTTGTTGGGCTTCCTTCTGATATCGACATGATGATCAAGGATTTTTATCAAGATCCGCTCTATGAAGTGAATTACGAAGAGACGATTGCGCAAGCTCAGTATGAAGACGAGAAAGAGCGCTACGACGATGAACATGTCCGTGAAATGGAAGAGGGGCTTATAGACATTCGCGATTTGCATCACGATGAGGAAGAGGATAATCGCGAAGAAGAGGAGAAATAGGTGAAATACATCGCTTTTTTTGAAGAGATCTCGCTTTCAGAAGTCCCTGTTTTTGGAGGTAAAAACGCTTCTTTAGGACAGATGGTTCGCGATCTTTCGTCCCAAGGGATTACGGTGCCTGGTGGTTTTGCAACAACAGCAAATGCCTATCGGGAGCACTTAGAAAAGAATGGCCTTTTGCCGGAAATACGGCGGCAGCTTGAACTTTTGGAAGATGTTTCAAATCTTGATGCGCTTAACCAGGCTTCAATGCAGATACAAGCAGTTATCATGAGTAAGCGGCTTCCCGGGCCAATTGAGGAAGAGATTAAACAGGCTTACCAGCTGCTTTCTCAGCGTTATACAGCAACCGAACCGTGTGATGTTGCGGTGCGATCTTCTGCAACAGCGGAAGATCTCCCCAAGGCATCGTTTGCCGGTCAACAGGAGACGTTCTTGCATATACAAGGTGAGGATAATGTTTTGGAAGCGGTCCTGCGCTGTATGGCATCTCTTTTTACTGAACGGGCTATTGTCTATCGGTTCCAGCAGGGTATAGACGACCTTGATGTTGCTATTTCAGTAGGCATTCAGAAAATGGTTCGTTCGGATTTAGCATCTGCTGGCGTTATGTTTACCATCGACCCAGAATCGGGCCATCGTGATGTAGTTTCTATTACGGCTACCTATGGACTTGGTGAATTATTGGTTCAGGGTGCTGTTGATCCTGATGAATATGTGGTCCATAAACCGACGCTTGAAAAGGGGTTTTCGTCACTTATTCGTAAATTTATTGGAGCAAAACAGGAAAAACTAGTTTATCAGGAGCCATCTGAATCGCCTTTGAAAAAGTTTACTGATTTTTTTGGTGCAGGGACGGGAGCGCTCCGGATTGGTTCCATTGTTGAAACAGCCTATAATTTGGCCAATCCACTGCTAGGGCTGAAGCGGAAAGTGTGTAGCGATAGTGAAAAAACGTCGCTTGTTTTGAGCGACCAAGAAATTCTTGAGCTTGCGCGTATGGGGGTAAAGATAGAGCATTTTTATTCTGAGCGGGCTGGCCACTGGATGCCGATGGATATTGAATGGGCAAAAGACGGCATTGATGGCAAAATCTACATAGTGCAGGCGCGTCCTGAGACCGTTCATTCTCAAAAAATACATGAACAAAAGGTGGTTGCGTATCATTTTAGCACACAGCCAGACCAGGCGTCGCAGCTGGTTGAAGGACAAGCCGTTGGGAATGCGATCGTCTCTGGTCGTGCACGGGTGATAAACTCACTGTTTGAGGCCCGAGATTTTATTAATGGTGATATTCTCGTGACTGATATGACCGATCCTGATTGGATGCCTCTCTTAAAACGCGCGGCGGCGGTTGTAACCAATCGGGGAGGACGGACCTGCCATGCAGCGATTGTGAGCAGAGAAATGGGAATTCCTGCCGTGATTGGTTCTGAGTATGCTACGACAAAAATTCTTGATGGAGAGATGATTACCCTCGATTGCTCCAAGGGTTCACATGGGGTTGTGTATCGAGGTGCATGGGGTTTTGAGACGCAGGAAATTATTGTTTCTTCGCTCAAGACACCAACACTCAAAGTACTTATCAATATCGGTGACCCTGATCAGGCATTGCGTCTTTCTCTTTTACCCGTGCAGGGCGTTGGGCTCGCTCGGCTGGAGTTTATTATTTCATCAATTATTGGTGTGCATCCGATGGCTTGTGCAACGCCTGAAAAAGTTACGGACCAGAAAATACGAGAACAAATTAGTCAGCGATTAGGGGTACAAGACCCGGCACAATGGGCCGATCTGTTTGTTGATTTGCTTGCAGAATCGATAGGGACCATTGCGGCAGCATTTTATCCACGGCCAGTTGTTGTGCGAAGTACCGATTTTAAGAGCAACGAATATCGCAATTTATTGGGCGGAAGTTATTTTGAACCGTCAGAAGAAAATCCAATGCTTGGGTTTAGGGGTGCTGCGCGCTATGTAAAAGCTGAATATGCACCCGCGTTTGCACTTGAATGTCGCGCGCTGAAGCGGGCCAGAGAAGTTTTTGGAATGGAGAATATTAAGATTCTCGTTCCGTTTGTTCGGTCGGTACAAGAAGCTCAAGCGGTAATTGAACTTTTTGAAGAAAAAGGGCTTGTCCGCGGTGCTGGTGGCCTTGAAATTTTAATGATGATCGAAATTCCAGCAAATATTTTTGAGCTTGAGCGATACGCACCATCTTTTGATGGTTTTTCTATTGGATCAAATGATTTGACGCAGCTTGCTTTGGGTGTTGATCGTGATTCACCACTGATAAGTCATTTATACGATGAGCAGAATGATGCGGTGATAGCATTGCTTGATATGGCAATACAAAAGGCGGGTTCTCTTAAAAAACCGATTGGAATTTGCGGGCAGGCGCCATCTGATTACCCAGAGCTTACGCGACATCTTATTGCTGCGGGTATTACTTCGATTTCACTTACTGCAGATGCGGTAATCCCCTTTGTTGCTGGGCTGAACGAGAAAAGTTAAACCCGTTTTTCTACAGGTCGTGCTGGCGTAAAGGCGGGAGACGGAATACTATCTTTTTCTAAGGCAAGAAGGTCCCGTATCTGTGGAGCTAAAACTGGATCTTTAAGCCCTAACATGACTGTTGCCTTGATAAGATCGAGCGGTGTTGAGATAACAAAGACAGGGCCATGAATTTTGTACGTAAGGACCCGCTCGCCTTCATGAATCATATGGGTGATTGCATCGTTAATTGAAATTTCATCTTTTTCACTATGGGTGTTGAGATATTCAATTGCAGCAAAAATTCGTGAAGAAAGAATATAGCGACCGGCGAGTGCAAGTGTTGAATTTATATCTCTGGTCCGTGGATTGTCTGTGATTGAGACGAGCTGAGATGACAAAGGAGTGATTGCTTTTTTTACCTTTGCAATACTATACAGTGGAACCTCGTTTCCTTGCACTTCAAAAACAGCTACAGTGCTGGCTTTTTCTTGGCGTGTAAGGCGCATGAGTTGTTTAAGTACTGGTTCGGGTTCGTCAATGATATAGTTGGGCAAAGCAATACAAAAAAATTCTTTTTCTATGCAATGTTTTGCTTGTAGAACGGCATGTCCCGTTCCCTGCGGCTCTGCTTGCCGAATAAACGTATAGCTTGCTTGCCTTACGAGGCGTTTAATGTTTTCTAAAAGCGCACCCTGATTATGGTCTGCGAGGTGGTTTGTAAGGTCAGTGTTGGTGTCAAAATAGTCTGAAATGAGGCTTTTCTGTTGATTTTCGATGAAAAACATATGCTTGAGCTCAGAGCGAATAGCTTCCTCAACAATGTAGTGAATGAGGGGTTTGTTGAGTAGGGGAAGCATTTCTTTAGGAACTGATTTTGTGAATGGTAAGAAGCGTGATCCAACGCCTGATGCAGGGATGATACACTTGTTTATTTCCATGACCTCTCTCCTTCTTCTGGATGCCTATGCAATATTTAAAATTGCTTGAGAAACTCAAGCTTATTGCTGTGTAGATATCGGATATCGTTAATGCCATATTTCATCATTATAAGGCGAGTAAGACCAAACCCAAATGCAAAGCCACTGTATTCTTCTGGATTGATTCCTCCTGCACGCAGGACGTGTGGATGGACCATGCCAGCACCACAAATTTCAATCCAATTGCTTTTTTTACAGACTGAGCAGCCTTTTGCACAAAAAGGGCAGCTCATGTCGATTTCAATTCCAGGTTCTACAAAGGGAAAGTAACTTGGGCGAATGCGAATCTCTATCTGCTCTTTTTTAAAAATTCCTTGCAAAAATAATTTAGTCGTTGCAAAGAGATGGGAGAGCGAAACTTTTTTATCTATTAAAAGCCCTTCACATTGCATGAACACAAAATCATGACATGCGTCAGTTGCTTCGTGACGATACGTTCTTCCTGCGGATGCAATTGCAAACGGTGGTTGCCGTGAGCGCATTGCATGGATCTCTACTGATGAGGTATGCGTACGTAATAGAAGTTGTGGAAGCGTAAGCCAAAAAGTATCTTGCATATCACGCGCAGGATGGTTTTTGGGGATGTTGAGCGCTTCAAAATTAATTTCTTCAGTCTCGATTTCAGGACCGTCCAAAATTTCAAATCCCATCGACATAAGAACATCTTCAATTTCCTGAACAACATGCGTTGCTGGGTGGAGACTGCCAAAAAGTTCGCCTGGTTGGTAGGCCGTAACATCAAAAAGTTTTTGACGCTCAGCGTGTGCGGCGGCTTCTTGTTGGGTGAGTGCGGATTTTTTTTCTAAAAGGGAGGCTTGAAGATCCTTTTTGAGAAGATTGATTTCAGGGCCCAGTGTTCTTTTTTCTTCGAGAGAGAGTGTTTTGAGCTCTTCCATAAGCTTTGCTATGATGCCATGCCTGCCTAAAAATTCAATATCGAGCGCTTCTAATGATTTGTTGTCGGAGCAGGTTTTGAGCCGCGTGAGAAATTGCTCTGCGATTATTCTCAGTTTTTCGTTTGTGTATGGATAGGTCATTGATATAAAAGCTTCTTTTGTGAGTTTATAATGCCATCAATTTTCATTCTAGCAGAGCAGGAACTATTAGCAAATAGGATTGCCCTTAACTTACAAATGTGCGATATTATTATTACATATCTGGGTTTATTAGAGCAAGCCATGTTTTTTAATGGGGAAGAGAGATTTTTTATCCAAAGCCCATTTCTCCGCTGAGCAAAAGCAATCGGTTGTTTGGAGCTAAAATATTCGAATTTTAATGCTTGACCTCAGGGGAAAGAGTAGGTAAGATATTCTCTGTATGCGCTTGTATACTGGGGGTAAATAAATGTGGTGTGCCGGGGTAGCTCAGTGGTAGAGCAGAAGCCTGAAGAGCTTCGTGTCGGTGGTTCGATTCCATTTCCCGGCACCATTTTTATATTTTAAAAGTGCTTTATTCATTATAAAGTACTCTAAATATGTCGATTCTTGTCGATTCTATGGAGGAATCATGGAAACAGATTGTGGTAAAAAAGCATCGGTGTGCCGCTTGGCCCTGGTTGTTTTGTGTGCGATAAGTATTTCTGCGGTGACGCAGTGCATGGATGATAAACCAAAAGAAGTTCTAAAGAAAAAAGAATACACGATTCCGCTCTGGCGAAAATGTGCAGCTGGATTGGTAACAACGGGCGTTATCGGTGGTCTTTCGTATGGTGCGTATCTTCTTGGTAAAAAAGGGTGTCCTGTTGCACAACAATATGGATTGGATGCGTGGAGCCGGCGTACTGAAATTATGCAGCTTGCACTCGCATTGGTTCTCAAGACAAAAACCGCTCTATTAAATCATCCATGTGGAATTATCTGTGGGGTTGGCTCTGTTATAGCACTTCCCATGGTGGCTCCGTATGGCATGATCGGTGCCCAGGGAGTCTACTCAGTGGTAGCGGGGAAGTCGTACCTTGAAGAAAAGCATTTGATAGTGCAAAAGCGTATAGATTTTGCCCGAGGTCTTTTAAAAGACCTTCAGAAAAAATATGATTCGGTGGTTAAAATAGCAAAAATTACCGAAGGATCTTGTTTGCCAACAAATACTTCGCTTAAAGTGCGGGAACAGGCTGATTTAGTAAAAGAAGGCTCTCTGCTTACAAAACTTGGCAATACAAAGCACTTCTGTCTCTATCGGTGGTTAAGACCGCTTCCTGAATACTGGTGGAATTTTGAAGAATGTGACGAAGAAGGCTCTTTCTTTACCGACCGGTGCTCTGGAATAAAAGGGGCAATTAATCGCCTTTTGGCAGCAAAGAAAGAATCAGGAAATTGGGCTGGTGTTAATAAAAAGTCGCAAAAAAAATCTATAGAAATCAAAGGCAATAATAACGAGCTTAAAAATGTTAATCAAAATAATATTGCAACCGGTCCACTAAAAGCCATAAAACTCACTCCAGAAGCTCGCAAAAACGTGCAAAACAATATTGCATTATTTGCAAAAGAATATGAACATATTGCCCATCCGCTGCTTTCGATGATTCGTCGTGATAGCTGGAAGCATTCTTGGTGCAAAACGCTTCAGTCTTTTGGTCTTTAAGAAATACTTGTGTCAACAAGCATTCTTGGACTATGCTCCTTGCCGAAGGATAGTTCTCGCGTTTTTTTGAAAGCAGGGGTTTTGCATGCGTATCAAATTGAGACAGTTGTTGGCGATAGGTCTTTTATTCCCATCTTTTTTTTATGCTGGAATAGGCGATTATCCAAGTGATTCGACCGATAAAATAGGAAGATTTGGCGCATGGAGTTCTGTTTTAGCGCTCTTTGCAACCGAAGCTGTAGTAATTGAAAAATTGGTTGAGACGGGCTGCGATCGTTTTTTTTCTCATATTCCGGGGCTTTCTGAACTTAAAGGAAGTGGTGTATCATCTCTTCTTGGTTCTGCCATTGCATTGCCGGCAACCTGTGTCTCCTTTGCTCGATCCCGTGAAATTCTCTGGTATTTCTTTTTTGTTTTTTATACAGGTCGGCGTGCATCGCCACAACTTGCGCGGGAAGCACTTGCGGGATTGTCTAACTATATTGATCATCTGAACATGCTAAAAGAGGTCTATCGCGAACTCGAGCAGCTTCTACGCTCCGCAGAACAGGCCGCTGAACAACCAACAATAGGTCGTGATTCTCAGGCCATTGCAAAAAAATTAATTTTACTTGTTCAGGACGCTGTTGCATCAGGTGAAGCCTATATTATTCAGGCTAAAACGAAATTTGAAGTGTTGGGTATTTATGAATTAGCACAATATGCAGAAGTGCCGCCACGTGAATTTATTGATGAACGCGGATTAAGAGCTGTTCTAAATATTCGCTCAGCTCGTGAAGAGATGCGTCCTGCGCAGCTTGCAATCGATCTTTCCGCACTCGATCGTCTTGTGAGAGATCTTTTAAATTATTGGAATGCTTATCTTGCAGGGCTTGTTAATACTATTGATCATCAAGTAGCGCTCTGTCAAAATGTATACGCGGTTGAACAGTTTATTATAACGGTTTTGCGGAGAAACTTAGTACCCGTTTCAATTTCTTCGAATCAAAAACCAGGGGTAGCATCGCCATCAATTGGCACATTTTCTTCTCAAGGTACACAAAAACCGTCGATTGGAAATGGAAGTTTTAATAACAACATTTTTGGTCAAAAAGGGCTTGCTTTAAACATTTGTATGTATCTTGGCTGTGCTGGAAAGAGCCCTCGGGTGAAGTTGTTTTGAAGAATACCCGAAAAAGCTTGTTGCCTGATCATTAAATTCGTGATTAGGTATAAAGAGGCCGAGTTGTGCTTATGCAGCGCGGCTGAAGGCAGTGCGATATCAGTTGAAGGTAAGTGAAGGTAATAATATGAAGCAGGTTGCTTTGGGGAAAACGAGTCTTGCATGGTTTAAGTTGGCTGAATTTGTTACGCGTGGAGAGAAAGAGCGCGCATTAAGTATTTCCCGTCTCCTTGCTCACTCAATTCGGCATGATGCTCTTGTAGTGCAGCTCGAGGGAGATATTTTACACGCATTTGATGATGCTCGCGCTCTTGATTCATATCGTCGAGCGGCTCGTCTTTTTAAAAAAGAGGGAGATCTGGTACAGGCTCTGTTTCTTTATAAAGCACTCTGTGCTCTGAGTAACAATGCGCCCGATGTGCTTGTTGCACTTATCGAGTTGTATGAATTACAAGGAGATGAAGAGAAAGCTCTTGAAGTTTCAGAAAAACTTATCGCTGGACTTGTTAAGCAGAATCTATTTGCCGATGCAAATGACGCTATCCTCAAGATTACACTTCCATCTGATAAAAAAGCACGACTTCACGAACAGGTAGTTATCGGCTTGCTTTCGTCAGAATTGGGCTACCATGAACGTAGTCTTATTGAAAAACATCTTTCTGCAGCGCTTGACGGCTATCTTTTTGATGCCGATGAGCCGCGAAGCCGAGCGTCTATCGCTCGATTTTTGCCTCTGGTTGCAGCTCTTGACAGTGTAACTCACGAAAAAGCTTCTTCTTACATTAAAGCTATTCGTGTGGACGACGCCCAAATGGATGGCATGAGAGAACTCGACGCGTAATATTCTTAATTGCTTTATACAGTGGTTCGGTTTGTAATTGCTGAAGAGCATATTCTGTGCAGGTGACTTCGAACCTACAACCTCCGTCTTGCCCCAATAGAGGCCTTAAGACAGCGATGAGGGCTGAGAGGATGATGGCGAGAGCTGAAGAAAGCCAGCGCATACAAGATTTTGCATAGCGGCAAAAGTACATAAATGTACATCGCGTTTTGCAAAAAGAATCCAGTCGAAGCCAGTTTCGGCTAAATTTTTTTCTCTGAAAAGAGCACGTGCCCGTCGCTTGAACAGGTTGCGGACAATCGCATTTCCCGCTCTGCGAGGAGCGACAGCAATGAGCCGCCCCTTGCGTCCAACGGCAGGTGTCGTCCGGATGTCTATCCATTGATTGTTTACCAGGCGTTTCGAGCGTTTTATAATCTCTGGAATTGAGATGCGTGTATCGCTAATACGCGTTCCTTTTAACCAGCTGTTACTGCAAGACGTTTTCTTCCACTTGCGCGACGACGATTGATAATCTGACGTCCTGCGTGGGTAGCCATGCGTGCAAGGAAGCCATGCTTGCGTTTACGTTTAAGATTCTTTGGCTGATAGGTAATTGACATAGAAATATCCTCTTTTGGGTTTTTTTATATTCTCTAGTTTAGAGGAAGTGTAGAATTTTTCAAATAATTGTATGAATCAAGTGCTGCTTTACAACCTTCGGCTGCTGCGGTGATGGCTTGTCGGTAGCGAAAGTCTACGACGTCTCCGGCTGCAAAAATGCCTGGGATAGATGTATTGGTGCCCTGAGAAACAACAATATGCTTTGAGTCAGAAAGGGTAACAATACCTTGCAAAAAGTCGGTATTGGGAACGTGCCCAATCGCAAGAAAAAGGCCATCAAGTTGGTGAGTGCTGGTTGACTGGTCTTTAAGATTGGTGAGAATGACGCTGGTTACTCTTTCACCGTCGCCTTTTATGGCGGAAACAGCCGTTTTGTAGTGAACGACGATCTGCGGGTGGCCTAAAACTTTTTTGAGAAGATTTTCATCGGTTGCAGAAAGTGTGTCGCGAGCATGGATAATACTAACTTGAGGGGTGAACTGTGTGAGGAATAGTGCATTTTCGAGTGCTGAGTCGCCACCACCCACGACATATACTTTTTTGTTGGTAAAAAAAGTTCCATCGCAGGTTGAGCAGGTTGAAACGCCTTTCCCCCAGTAAATATCTTCTCCTGGGCAATTGAGTCGGCGAGGAATAGCTCCGGTTGCAATAATAACTGATTGGCTTATAAACTCTTTGCGAGATGTTAAGGTGAGCTGGAAAGCGTTTTCTAATGGTTTGATTGTAGCGACTGTTCCTGAAATAATTCGTGCGCCACGGGCTTCTGCATGGAGACGTATTTGTTGCATAAGATCAGGGCCTGGAATTCTTGTTTCTCCTGGCCAGTTTTCGACAAAAGAGGTTCCCATAAGTTGTCCACCGGGAATTGATCCTTCGATAACAAGTGGGCCAAGCCCAGAACGTGCAGCATAAATGGCGGCAGTAAGTCCTGCGGGGCCAGAGCCGAGGATAATGAGTTTTTCTTTTGTCATACTTACATACCTTATTGAATTCTATATTGAATTCTATGTGAAATCAGGCGCGGGCGTATTTCCGAGCAGCTCGATGGCCACCACCTTTTTGTGAAAATAACTGGGTAAGTTTATTGAGGGTTCTTTCACGGCGACAGAGCTGTTTGATGATATTTGAAGGGAGTGGCTGTTCTTGACCATTTTTTTGCGTTATGGGGAGGTCGAAATGAATAAACTCTTTTGTGCGAGGTCTTTGGAGAAGGGCCATAAGTGAAATCTCATCCTCTTCAACAATGTGTGTTGCTTCGGCCTGTGAAATATGATCAACAATAAGTGCTTCGCGCAGCTGCTTTTCCGCCAAAAGATTGATTTTTGAGCGAAAATCTTTTTGCAGTCGATAGACAGGGTAGTCGGGTGTTCTTTGTACTTCTCTCAGAATATACATTTCTTGTTGGTGTACGATTTGGCGGGGAAGCGAAATAGGAAATTGCTTGGTAAGTATTTTGAGCGTTGCTTCAACGGTTTCTCGTCTAAGTGATATATCGTGCCGATGAGAAAAAATCTCGATAAGAATGCGTTTTACATCCTGTTCGGTGGAGATACCAAAGTGATTTTTTAATCGATCTATAGAAAAGTGGCTATGTGGAACAACGGCGAGAATTTCTACAGAGAAAAGATAGTCAGTATCTAAGTTTTTGCAAAAATACCCCTGTAAAAGGCTGCTGCTACTGGTGAATATGTCTCCGGCTTTTTTCCCTAAAAAGAGTAGTTGCGCTTCGCGGTCAATCTCTTCGCGCCCTATTTTAAGCCAGAGTTGCTCATGGTATCCAAGGAGTTCTTCGTGAGATTCATGGTCAATGATCGAAACAGAAAACAATATCCAATCATGATAATTGATGGCGTTTTCTTTGGCGAAATTAAGCGTTTTTTTTGTTTCTTCTTCAAGAAAAAGTTCAACTTGTTTGTCGAGGTCTTTGTAGTTGCGACGGTCGGGGGCTTTTATGGAGAGTTCTTTCCAGTGGGTTCGTGCTGCGAGGGGAAGTTGTGTCCAGGTGAACATAAATTTTGCATCCCGTCCTGGATCAAGATCGATGGACGAAAGTTGTGGTTCTCCAGCGACAACAATGCGTTGTAGGTCAATCTCATGATAAAGAGTATTTGCGACGCAGTGATTAAAAAGAAATTCTTTAAGATGTTCAATGAGATTGACGCGGTATGTTTTTTCAAAATAAGATGCAGGCACCTCGCCGCGAGGAAACCCTCGGGCCTGAACTGAGCGACGTTGTCGGTTGAGTGCTTGTTCATACAGCGCATGCACTGATGACTGTTTAACTACTACTTGTGCCTTGCCTTGTTGTCCCTCTGGTTGCTCAATAGTACAATGTAAGCTACACTCGCGAACCACCATCACTCAGCTCCTTCCTTTTTGGTGCAAGAGAAGGGACTCGAACCCCCACCCCTTTCGGGACTGGATCCTAAGTCCAGCGCGTCTACCGATTCCGCCACTCCTGCACACTTTTTTTGATGGTGTCTTTTTGGCTGCTTAGCAACCAAACACGATACAAAGTATCATGTTAGAACCACCCGAAGTAGATGATACCATAACCCAATGCGAAGATGAAGTATTTATGTGCTTTTTATCTCTTTTTCTTTCTTAGAGCCAATATCCTCAGCCTTTGAAGTAAGGTCGTCGGTTACTTTCTGTAAAACCGTCTGGAGTCGTTTTGCAATATCTTCAGAGAGTGTTTTGTTTTTTTCTAAATCTCTGACTAAGTTGTTGAAATCGCGTCTGACATTGCGAATACCGACTTTGCATTCTTCAAGCTTTTTTCCGAGCAATTTTGCAAGTTCTTCCCGGCGGGCAGTGCTCATCGGAGGGAGTTGTAGCCTGATTACAGTGCCATCATTGACAGGATTAAGGCGGAGTTCAGATTGGGAGATAGCTTTTTCGATTGGCTCGATATTATTGGTATCCCAAGGTTGGATGACCAGCATTTGAGCTTCCGGTGCAGTAACAGAGGCAATATCCTTGATGCGCATAACGCTTCCGTAACAGGAGGCGTGAAGATCTTCAACCAGGGCTGGATGTGCTCGTCCAGTTCTGATTTTTGCAAGTTCTTTTTCGAAATGTTCAATCTGTTTGAGCATTTCACCTTTAAGTGTCTGTTCAAATTTTTGTGGAGAGTCATTTGCTGAAAATTGAATACTCATAGAGACCTTTCTTTTAATGGAGGTAATGGAGGTTATGGAGGTAATGGAGGTTTATACGCCTACTTCGAATCTCACAAAACGACGAACGGTGATTTTTTCACCCATTTTTGCAATAAGATCTTTTAAGAGATCGTCAATGGTGAGCTTATCGTTCTTAATAAACGTCTGTTGCATGAGGCAGACTTCGGTGTAAAGCTTTTCAAGCTTGCCTGCAAGAATCTTTTCGAGCATAGCGGCAGGTTTTCCTGAAGCTTTGAGTTGCTCGGAAAGAATATCTTTCTCGCGTTCTACAAAAGCAGCATCGAGTTCTGATGGGTTGACGCAGCGTGGGTTGACGGCAGCAATTTGCATGGCAACGTCGCGTGCGAACTTTTCAAGGTCTGGAGTGCGGGCGACGAAATCTGTTTCGCAACTAATTTCGACGAGAACGCCGATTTGGGATCCTGCATGGATATAAGAGACGACCAGTCCTTGTTTTGTTGCATTTCCAGCGCGTTTTTCAGCGACTGCAGCGCCTTTTTTGCGAAGAAGCTCTACGGCTCTGTCGATGTCTCCGCCTGTTTCGACGAGTGCTTTTTTGCAATCCATCATTCCAACGCCTGTGCGTTCACGAAGTGTTTGAATGAGTCCTAAGTCAAATTTTTCTGACATAATGATATCCTTTTGGTGACCATGTCTGATTTTGTGATATTCTTTGGTTTCTTCACGGATCTAGTTTGCCAAAAAGTGTACATTTGGTAAACTTTAAACAGTATTACGTAAAGTCAGGTGATAGCGTCGCATTTATTTAGACGTAAGGATTATCGATCAATGGAAAATAAGAAACAAGAAAAGCGCGAACTTACCTTTGACCGGTACGCGATTTTTCAGACCGGTGGAAAACAGTACCAGGCTCTTGAAGGCAAAACAGTAGCGATTGAAAAGCTTGATGTCCTCGCGGGTAGTGAAGTTGAGTTTAAAGAAGTTCTCTTCCGTCGCGCGAATGCAGAGACGCTTGAAGTCGGTGCACCGTATTTGGCAAAAGCAGTTAAGGCGGTTGTGGTCAAACATGATCTCGGCCCAAAATTGATTGCATTCAAGATGAAACGGCGTAAAAAGTATCGTCGTAAAATTGGACATCGTCAGCCTTTGACGGTTGTTCGGATTGTCTCGATCTAAAAGTATCTGAAAAGACCTTTTTAGGTTTATAGATTAGTAAAAACGCTCTCTGGGAAAGATCTCGAGAGCGTTTTTCTTTGTGCGGTTTTTGATTTTTTAGTCTTGATCAAGTATCTCGATATCCGCATCTTTGAGTAAGCGGTAGGGAGCTTGGTATTTGGCTATTTTCTTGAGCATCTCGATTCTTTCCTCAAATTTTTCCTGCCATTGAACTGCGCTTTCTTTATCGAGTGCTTCTGTTTTGTCGAGTGCTGAGAGCTTGTTTGTTTTGGTGATGAAATAGAGAGGTTCACTTGTATTGGGTGATACTTCTTTGGCACAAAGAAGTATTTCAATACTGTGGTTTTGGTTTGTGTGAAGGGGATCAAAGCTGATCCAAAGCTCGTACAATTCTTTTTTGCTTGATTGATTGATGAGTCCGGAAATTTTTTGTATGTGAAACAATTTTGGCTCAGAGCGATTGTCAGCGGTATCGATGTCAGGGAAAAGTGCTTCGACAAACTCGGGATATTCACGGCGGAATCGATAATTCCATAATGAATCTTTATATGGTTTGATTTCTTTGATGAGGTGAAATGTCGCGCCAGGTATCGCGGATGTGAGAGAAATTTGTCGTCCATAAAAATCAGGCCTTATGATAAGATCACGCAAGTCATAAGGGCTTGCGTTTTCGAGATCAATGCTGAGGGGAATGGTGTTTGCATAAAGCAAAATGACCGTGGGAACGGGGGTGTCTTTTTTTGGCGATGGGTTGACTCCTACGCTCTTCTTTTGATCGAGGTACTTTTTGATTGTTTCTTGATCTAAGCGTATAAGGTGTGGGTATGCAGGATCGATAAAATAAGTAGCTTCAAATGGCTTAATTGCAGAAGTTTTTGATGCGATAGAACTGTGTTGTGGATTCATTTTTGCAAGCGCTTGAGGGAGTAGAGTGTTTATTGTTTTTTGTGTTGCATTTTTGAGAATAGAGAAAAAATCTTTCGGAGAGGCTGCTGTTTCTATGGCATAGGGTTGGAGTGTTTCTTTGTTTTTTGCAATCATGGTATTGGGAAGAACGCATGTCTCTCCGGTGAGAGAGCTTGTGGTAATAAAAAATGGGCAAAATGAAAGAATATCTTTGAAGAGATCGCCAATGTTGATTCCGCCGCCAAAGCAGGTTGTAATGCGGAGAAGGGAGATGGTAATTTTTTTTGCTAATTCTTTGAGAAGATTGGTAAAAACGTTTACGGGAAAATTAGCAATAATGCCCTGATCTTTAATAAATGATTTCAAATTGACGATATTCTGGTCACAGTAGGGAGTATAGGGTCCGCCATGGCCATCAAAATAAAGCACCCAGCGTGGTGGAGTTTCGCTTTTTTCGTAAAGATCATTGGGTATAAAAAGAAATAAAAGAAATTGATGTAACTGGCTTAATGATAGATCTTTTCCAAAGCAGTTGCTCCATAAAAGGCCTTCGGCATAATCTTTTTCGGTGAGATGTTCGACAAAGAGTCCGAGTTTTTTCTCAAGTAGAGAGGCTAATTTTGGTTTTTCGTGCTCATCAAAAGCCTTACTAGCGGTGTAGGTTGGCGTTATGAATTGAGCCGTAGTAATGTTTTCTTTTGGAATACAGAGAATAAAAGGGAAGGTAGACTCAAGGCTGGGGGGCTTAAGAAAGACATAAGCTTTTGGAGCAGGATAATTTTTTTTGTCTTGGTCATCGTATTTTGATAGAAGTGATTCTGAGGTAATGAAGGTCATTCGGTCTCTGAATAGTGTGTTTATAGCGTTCTGGAGGGATGCATTTGATTCATCTAGCCCATTTACGATGGCTAAGAAATGTGTAGCAAATGTCTGTACACTTGTAATTTTATCAAGTGCGGAGGCAAAGTCGTTAAATAGATCGTTGTTTTTTGCAACTGTTATTGAGAAGAATGCACTGCAAAGATAGCAGAGCACTGCGCAAATAGCCTGTTTTTGTGTCATGCCCAAAACTCCTTTTTTCCCGATACCGTTTGTGCTACAGAGTGATGTACAAAAGTCTAAGATGTTTGTTTAGCCAAAGTAAATAACAAGGTCGTTTTTACTGTTTTTAGTCTGTTTATTTACTGCTTTTTTTGCAAGAGTTTGAAGATTTTTGAAGTAGTAAAATGCCTGCGTTGCACGAATACCTTCATCTTCCCAAATGCTCTGGTTCCAGAGAAGTTCTTGCTCACATTTTTGCTGCAATTGTTTTGCTGGTGAATCTAAAGGGGAAAGCGTAAGGCGGTGAGGCAGCCAATTCATGAGCGCCCAAATCTCTTCTGGCATTTTTATACACTGTTTTTTCAAAAGTTTCTGCACTTCTTTATCAAGGACAGAAAACACAGGAGTAGAATATTCGTTTTTGAGTGCGTGTAAAAAAGGTGCTGAAGGTTTTAGTTTTGAAAGCTCTTTCCATTCTTTAAGTGTGTCTTTAACGGGATTTTCTTTCAGAACTTTCTTCGTAAAGGGAATAAGAGCGGGGAGTAAAATTTCGCTCGTAAGGCTACCTGAATAATTTTTAAGAGAGCGTTTAATGCCATACTTAGAGGTCTTGATTGTAGGGTCTTTTTGAATAAGATAACGAATGAGCGCTCGAGATAGAGGTGTTTCATTCCTGTAGCAATAATTTGGATGGTTAAGCATTGTTGTTAAGGGATGCCCCCCAAAAGAGTAATAATTAATACCCCCTTGATCGATGAGATATTTGCAAAAATCAACAAGATTTCTACACTCTGCAGCTTCGCAAAGAATGGCCTGGTTTTTGGTGATAAAGGCACCTTTGGTAGTGATCAAGTAAAAAATAAAGCGTGATGCTTGTGCTCTCTTATCATTTTTGTGATTGCTGCAACCGATAGTGTGGATAGCAGCAAGAAGTGCATAGTCGATACAAATAGGGTCCTGTGAGGTCATGTTCTGCTTTTCAACCAGGTATTGGATGCATTCCAATGCAAAGCAGTTTGCCGCATCGTTATAAAGGCTTTCTATGGTTTGTTTGTTTCTTAGCTCCTTTTTGTCGATAAAGGTATGGTTAAAAAGATAATGTACAAGATCAATGTTGTTCCCAGAAACAGCTCTCGAGAGACACCATAAGCCAGGCTTTGTTACTCCTTTTTGAAGAAAAAGATTAAAAATAGAAGGGGAGCAATATTTGCAGGCATAATAAAGTGGTTGAACGCCTAGCTCAGCTTGGATAGTGGGATTTGCCTTTTTTTTGAGTAAATAACGAATAATAGTTTCGTTTTTGTTTTTGCAGGCGATGTGAAGGGCCCCGTTTTTTTCATAATTATCATCTTTGCTATCAATAGGAATGCCGTTTTTAATACACCGTTTGATCTCTTGAAGGTTCTCTTCGCGCGCGGCGTCCATATATTTTTCTACTGTGCATTCTTCTTCATTCGTTTTATAAAGAGTTTCCAGGGGAGAATCATTTTTAAAGAAAATAGCCAGGTCGCATTGTTTGCGCTTGAGCAGTGTGTTTGAGGGAAAGGTAAAGTTTCCCTTGTCTTCATGGTAGCCTGATTTTTTTGCAAGATTTTGCAGTTTTTTAAAGTAGAAAAGCGCTTGTGTGGCTCGAAGGTATGGATCTTCCCAGATTCTTTGATTATAGAGAAGTTTCTGTTTACATTTTTGTTGCGATTGTTCTTCGATGGAATCTGACGATAGGGTTTTGAAGGGGATGGGTAGCCAATTGGTGAGTGCCCAGATGTCCTCAGCGGGCTTTGTGTACCGTTTCTTCCATGTTGATTCAGGTATGTTGAATACGTGTTGAGGGCATCGGTGCTCATCGCAGAGTGCAGGCAAATAGGCTCCGAAGCTAGAGCATGTTTCTTGTGGTGTTTTGTCAAAGGGCGTGATTGCCTTGATAAGCATTGCCTCGTTTTTATCATAGAAAAAGGAAGATATCGTTATGTTTTTAAATTTTTTTTGTATAAGCATGCGTATTAGGGGGAAAGATTGTCGAGAATCGTTTTGTTTTTCAAGAAGCGCAGCCTGCTCTAAAGCTGCTGAGAGTAATTTTTTTGTGCTCTGTTTTGACTGATAATTTTTTTGTATGAGGTCGAGAGCATGTGGCCACTGTCGGAGGTTGATTGCGGAGAAGAGCAAATCAATCTCTTCCTCCTCTATTACGGGCGCTATAAATTTTTTAATTTTTTTGACGGGAGTGATTTTTTTGGAAATGGTAGTTTTTATACTCGAAGAGGGGGGTACTATTTTTTGAAAATTGGCGCCTTTGTCGGTAAAAAGCCGAGTAATGCTTTGCGAGCAGTTATATTTTTTGACGTAATAAAGAGCGGTTTCTGATTTTTTGTTGGGAATGTCGAACTTTGCTTTGCATGCAAGAAGGTAGCGAATAGTCTCTTTATCCTCTTTTTGGCAGGCGTAGTGAAGCGCCGTATTTCCTGTCTTTGGGCATTGACTGTTGACAGAAACTTTCTTTGTTTTCACCAGGTCTTTTATAGTTGCAAGATCGCCGGTCAATGCTGCGTTCAAAAGCATTGACGAGTTACTTCCCCATGTTTTTTGACTTGAAAAAAGATTTAAAAATATGAGCTAACCTAAAAAAAAAGAAGCATGTTTTCTTATTGACTCCATTCCGATTCCCTCTGATTTATTGTTTAGTCAAAGTAAATAACAAGGTCGTTTTTACTGTTTTTAGTCTGTTTATTTACTGCTTTTTTTGCAAGAGTTTGAAGATTTTTGAAGTAGTAAAATGCCTGCGTTGCATGGAGGCGTTCATCTTTCCACATATTGTTATACCAACTGAGCTCTTTTGTGCACCTCTGTTCTATTTTGCGTTCGTGAGAAAGCAAGGACGATACTTTTATGGTGTGAGGCAGCCAATTGGTAAGTACCCAGATCTCTTCCGGGGTCTTAGTGTAGTTCTCTGCCAAGGGCGAAAGGTCATTGATTTTTATGGGGAATGTATATTTATTGCACAGTGCGGACAAAAAACAAGAAAGATCGCTCAGAAAGAGTTTCGGAGTTTGTTGGGCTTTTTTAGTGAGAGGCATGAGGGCTAAAACAAGTTTTTTCCGATGGTGAATTTTGAAGATGTTAATTGTCTTTGTTGCATATTGAATGAGGGCGCGGATGAGAGGAAATGCTTGATCAAACACGCTTTCTTGCGGGTTTTCTTGTTCGAGTTTTTTAGATTGCTCCAATGCATCTGAAATGAGGTTTTCTGTAGGATATCTTGAAGGATATTTTTTCTTAATGAGATAGAGTGCAAGGGGCCACTGTCGGTTGTAGATTGCTAAGGAGAGATAATCGGTATCTTCTTGTTTAAATGGCTTGCCCTTTATGAGAAGATAAAAAAAGAGAGAGGTGTATTTGGTTGCTGCACTGAGTTTAGTTGTAAAAAGAGTATTTTTATTTATCTGCCGTTCTTCGATGAAATATTTTACAATTTTGAGCGCGCCTGTGTTGATTGCATAGCAATAAAAGCTTGGCAGATAATCACTCTCAATTTCATAGTTTTGAAAAAGATGAAGTAGAATTTCAAGATTATCCCCTTGAATTGCTGCATAAAAATAAGGATCAATGTGCGAAAAGTCTATTGTTTTTGAGCTAGTAAAACGGTTGAATGTAGCCAATGAGCCGTAACGGCAGACGTTATAGAGTGCTTGATTCCCATTGAATCCTGGAATATTAAGAGTGGCTTTTTTGTTAATGAGGTAGTGAATAATGAGCTCATGGTTTTTTTCGCAGGCATAGTGAAGCACTGTGTTTCGATAGCTGTCTTGGCTGTTACTATTAACGCCCTGATTTTCGATGTAATATTTGAGTTTGTTAAGATCACCTGTTTTGGCAGCATCGAAGAATTCTTGGGGTACCGTTTTTTTTAGTATCGGGGTGCTTGGCTCAGTATTACTTGGTGGTTTTTTATCAAAAGAGGCGCCTTTTTTGATAAAAAGTTCAGTGATGTCTTTTGAGCAGTTATACTTTTTTATGTAAGAAAGAGCGGTTTCTGATTTTTTGTTTGGGATATTAAATTGAGCATTGCATGCAAGAAGGTAACGAATCGTCTCTTTGTCTTCTTTTTGGCAGGCATAGTGAAGCGCCGTATTTCCTGTTTCTAGATCTTTGCTATTGATATCAACTTTCTTTGCTTTCACCAGTTCATTTATGGTTACAAGATCGCCTTCTTGTGAAGCTTCTAATAATTGTTGAGCGGTCGTTAAATTACTTCCTTGCACAAGAGAGCTTGCGAGTAGCAAAAGATAAAAAATGGATTGGTTAAAGTGATGAGGCATAGTTCCTCCCGACCTGCTTAGGGGTGACTTTACGAGAGGCAGTATAGGAAGTTTTTTTGGTTAAGAGAAGTTTGAGTGAGTGAAAAACCCTTAACGTGGCTGTGTTTTCTAGATTTATAGGCACTGAAAAGAGTAAGTTGTAAAAAATCATTTTATGAGATGGTTTCTATGTCGGCATCTTTAAGTAAGTGATAGGGTGCTTGAAAGGGCGCAATTTTTTTAAGCGTCTCAATTTTTTGTTCAAATCTTTCAATCCATTTTTTTGCATCTTGTGAGTCGATCGGTTTTAATTGAGTTGTTAGGATATCTTTGTTCGATTGGGTAATGAAATATTGTATTAAGGGCTTATTGGCACTAGGAATAGTTGGTATTTCTGTAGCACAGAGTAGAATTTCAATAGCAAATTCTTGCGCAGTGTTTGATTTTGTAGGATCGAAACTAATCCAAAGTTCATACATTTCTTCGTTATAATTTTTGGCGTTTTGCATGCCAGAAATTTTTTGTAGATGAAAAAGTTTTGCCTCAAAGCGATTGTCTTTTGTAGTAATGTCAGGAAAAAGTGCTCTAACGAATGAAGCATGACATTTAATAAAAACATGATTAAAATAATTACTGTCTGTTTTTATTTCTTGAATGGTATGAAATGTTGAACCAGGGATTGCTGATGTTATAGAAATGGGGTATCCAAAAAATTCCTTGGTTTGGATTTGATCAGATAAATTAGCCTTACTTAGATCGATACAGAGTGGGATGGTATTTGCATAGAGTAAAATGACCGTTGTTTTGGGTAATGCATTGATGATTACATTATTTTTTTTATCCTGGTAATTTTTTATTGTTTTTTTATCTAACCTTAGAAGATGAGGGTATGCGGGTTCCATGAAATATTTTTCATTAAATGGTTTAATTGCTTGAATTTGTGAGGCAAGATTGCGGTTTTGAGGTTGCATTTTTAAAAGAGCTTCTGGTAGAAGAGTATCTATTGTGTCTAAGGTTGCATTTTTGAGGATGGAAAAGAATTTTTTAGGTGAAATATCTTTTTTTTCGAATAAATGTTTCTTTGTTTTTTCATCATAGAGAATGACGCTTGAAATTGTACATGTTTCCCCGGTAATCGAATCAGTTGTAATAAAAAATGTGCATTTTGAAAGAATATCTTTGAGCAGGTCGCCAATGTTGATTCCGCCACCAAAGCAGGTTTCAATGTGCAACAGGGCGATGGTGTTCTTTTTTATTAATTCTGTGAGGATGGTTTTGAAATTATTTACTGACAGCCCTGCAATGGTTCCATGGTCTTTAATAAGGGACTTGTAAGAGATAATAGTATTGTCCATGTAAGGGGTATATGGCTTTCCATGGCCAGTAAAATAAAATACCCAGCGTGGTTCTTCTCCTTCTTGGTAATAGGTATTTGGCACCAGCAGGAATGAGAGGAATTGAATTAAATCTTCTCCTATTTTTTCTTTTTTAAAAACGCCTGCAACAGACAGCATATCCTCATACTGTGTTTGCGAGAGGTGCTTTACAAAAAGTCCGCGTTGTTTTTCAATGGGTGAGGCTAAGGATGGAATTTCTTTTTTATCAAAGGCTTTTTTAGGATCGTAGGCTAGTTTTATAAGGTGAGCTTTCGAGACTTCTTCTTTGGGGATACAAAGTACAAAAGGGAATAAATTGTTACTTCTGAGTGGTTTCAAGAAAACATAGTCTTTGGGGGCAGGAAATTTTTGTAAGCGATATTGCCCTAAAAGTGGTTCTGTTGTGATAAAAGTCATTTGGTCTCTGAAAAGAATTTGTATCGTATCTTTCATAGCTTCGCTTGATTCATCTAATTCGCATACTATGGCTAAAAAATGGGTGGCAAAGGGTTTTTTGTTTTTGATAATTGTTTTAGTGGTTGGTGAATTAGTAATTTTGTCGAGTGCATGTGCAAAATTTGCAAAAGAAGCACTCTCTTTACAGGTAATGGTTCCGCACAAAAGCGATAGGTAAAAAACGGTTATTCTTCTAAAACTATACAATTTTGTGGCCATACACTGTTCCTCTTGTTTAAAAATCGATTCCCCAAGAAAAAGTGTAGGTAACTTGCTTACGTGAAGTAAATAAAAATGTCGCAGTATTTTGTATTATCATGAGCAAGTACGTTAAGTTTTTGAAGTAACAAAATACCCGATGGTGTGGAAAATATTGTTAAAAGGCAAGGGGCTGTAATGAATGTAATAAAACAGCCCCTGCGTACTATTTTTCGATGCGTTCAAGCTGCTTGTTAGTTCCTGTGAAAACAAAAATGTCGTGTGCTTCAACTTGATAAGAAGCGTCGAGAGGTACGATTTCTTCCTCGCTTTTTTTGCCAAGTAAGAGTGCGCCCGTGCGGTGAGTGAAGTTGAGTTCTTCTACTGTTTTACCAACAAAATAGTCAGGGACATGAACAAAACTGACCGAGTACTGTTCAGTAATGCGTACAAAATTGCTTTGTTTGAGCCCAATCTGGTCGGCTAAACGAACGCCCATTTCTTGTTCAGGAAGAACGACGTGATCAGCGCCTACAAGAACAAGGATGTCGCGATGAATGGTGCTAATTGATCGAACAATGACATGGGGAATATGGAGCCGTTGCTTGAGCAGTGCTGTAATTAAAATTGATTGTGCAAAGTTTTCACCAATACCAACAATGACAGTATCGACATCATCGATTCCTATATGCCGCAGGGCTTCTTCATCAGAAACACGAACGCAAACTGCCTGCGTGACGAGGTCGCGAATTGAATTAATAATTGCTTCGTTGCTATCAACAGCAAGAACATCGGCACCATGCTCGGCGAGTTTGGTGGCAACGCTAAATCCAAATCGGCCTAAGCCTATAACACAACATTTCATAGATAGATCCTTTATACCAGTAAGATTCGTTCTTCAGGGTAGCGAATATCGCTCTTTTCTTTGTGCTTCTTGAGTGCCAAAATGAGAGTGAGGGAGCTGATTCTTCCAAAAATCATCCCAACAGAGAAGAAATATTTTCCAATACCGGTCATTGATGGAGCGAGGCCGAGGGTAACACCATGGTTTGCAAATGCAGAAACAGCTTCAAAAAGGAAGTGCATGAAGGGGTGAGGTGACCCGCTTTCAGTGATCATAAGGATGAGGGTTGAGAAAATACACCACGAGAGGCTGACGACAATAATGGCAAATGCTCGGAAGATCTGTTCAACCGGAATTCTGCGTCCAAACAACTCAACCTGTTCTTTGCCGAGGATTGCCGTTCTGATTGAAGCGAGTGCTAAGACGAATGAGGTTACCTTGATACCCGTACCACCACCGACAGAGCCTGGAGATGAACCGATAAAAGCAAAGACAAGAATTAAAAGCAGCGTGATGTCTGTCATGGTCGAAAGATCGAGTGTGCAAAAGCCGCAACTTCGAAGTGAAATAGCATTGAAAAGTGTCATATTAATGGTTTGCCAGAACGTCATTCCTGCAAATTGAATATGCTCAGAAATCCAGATAAGTGGTGCAAAAATAAGGGTGAGTGCAGGGGTGAAGTAGATAATAATCTTGCTTTGTAAGGTGAGATGCCGTGAGTGGTTTGGGATGCCGCGGAATTTGTTCCACAATCGTATTGATATTTCATACAAGGGCACGAACCCAAACCCACCAATAACCATTAAAACGCTGGTGAGCGCTATGAGAGGTCCATTGCTTTGTACTGAGGCCATATCGCCAGGAAAAATAGCGATACCTGAGTTGCAAAACGATGAAATACCATGGAAGAGCGCTGCAAACCATCGAGGGTCAGAGAGCGGCTCGTTTCCAATAAGAAAGTAGGTTGTGACACTCCCTATTGCTTCGATCATGAGCGAAAAGCAGACGATAAAAGTGATTACATGCCGACTGTAGATCCAGTTGTGGCTCCAATTCTCGAGTTCAAATTGATGGCCGGTAATTAGGTGTGTGCGCATTCGTACGTTAAAGAAGAGTGAAACAAGCGGTATGATCAGGGTCAGAAGCCCAAGCCCCCCAACCTGAATCAAAAACAAGATAATGATCTTGCCCAAAAAGGAAAAGGAATCAAGGGGGACCGTTAAAATTCCCGTAACACAGACAGCTGAAGAGGAGGTAAAAAAGAGATCAACAAAGGAATGTGGTGTTTTTTGTGCTGCGGGAAGTGCAAGGAGGAGTGAGCCCATTATCGTTATAAAAATAATCGAAAATATAATCACCCGCCAGGGCGAAATGGTAAAAGGACGATGAAAAGTCATAAAATAGTCCTTTTAACAGAGTTTATCTAAAAATGGGGAGGTGTTTTTGATGAACGATTCAATTGCATCAATTGCAATACGTTCTTGCTTCATACTGTCTCGGTATCTTACGGTGACAGTGTTGTCTTTTTCGCTGTCATAATCATAGGTAAAGCAGAAAGGCGTTCCGATTTCGTCGTGCCGACGATAACGTTTACCGATTGAGCCAGAGCTGTCAAATTGAACTGAGTGGCCGCAGGCGCGTAATTTTCTATAGGCCTGAAGAAGTGGCTCTGAAAGCTTGTCAACAAGTGGTAAAAACGCCGCTTTAATTGGAGCAATTGTAGGATGGAGTTTTAAAACAACACGAGGCCCACTTTCAGTTTCTTCTTCAGCATAGGCATCAAAAAGAAGTGTTAAAAAGAGTCGGTCAACACCGACTGAGCATTCAACGACATGAGGCATAAACGAAGCAGCCTTTTTTTCATCAAAGACTGAGAGATCTTTCCCTGAACAGGTACTGTGTTGTGTAAGATCGTAGTTACCTCGATACGCGATCCCTTCAAGCTCTTTGAATCCAAAGGGAAACTCGTATTCAACATCGCATGTGGCTGATGAATAATGAGAAAGCTCTTCTTGCGTATGATCGCGAAGATGAACTTTTTCGTTTGTAACACCGAGCGCGGTATAGAAGTTTTTGCGTTCTTCTCGCCAGAAGGCGAAGGCAGAGAGGGCTTCTTCTTCTGTGCAAAACCACTCAATTTCCATCTGTTCAAATTCACGCATTCTAAAAAGAAACTGTTTTGGCGTTACTTCATTACGAAAAGATTTTCCAATTTGCGCGATACCAAAAGGAATTTTGACACGATTACTTGAAAGAACGTTTTTGAAGTTAACAAAAATGCTTTGTGCTGTTTCAGGGCGAAGGTAGGCCGTTGAGGATTGTTCTACTGAAGCACCCAATTGTGTTTTGAACATCAGGTGAAACTCGCGGACTTCGGACCAATCTTTCTTACCACAACGAGAACAGTTGCCATTAAGATCGATATCGTCTGCTCTAAAACGTGCATTGCAGGCCTTACATTCAACGAGTGGGTCATGGAAGTTTTCAAGATGTCCTGATGCTTTCCACATACTTTCGGTGCCAAGAAGGGCTCCATCGATAAAAAGGATATCTTTATCAAGATGGCGTAAGAGTGATTGTTTCCATGCGGATTTGATATTTTCTTTCATGAGGGTGCCAAGTGGGCCAGAGTCATAGACGCCGTTTAACCCTCCATAGATGTCTGCTGCTTGAAAAACAAATCCGCGACGTTTGCAAAGTGCGACCAATTTTTCAAGTGTTGCGGCGGTTTGGGCCATAATAAAGCTCCTTAGGCTAAGCGCATGTGTTAAACTTTATCATCCTTTTTAGATTCTCGTATAATCGACTAGTATAATCGAAACCGTTCTTTCGACAAATCCCCCTGATTTAGCTACACTTATTTTCTGATTTTTATTTCTAAAGGGAGCCGTTATATGGTGAAATACATGATGAAATTTGTACTAGGACGCGTGAGCCTTGCATTGTGTCTGCTGATTTCGCAGACTTCGGTTCTTGCTTCAGCTGAAAGTGTGCCATTTGAGAATTTTCCAGTGGGGGATGCTGTACCGCAGATAGGGCAAATGGATTGGGACTGGGTGCATAGTAAAGTACGCAATATGGTAGTTCAGGTTTTTGTATTTCGTACCGAATTTAACTGGGTTGAGCCCTATAAGACTCCTCATCAAGGTATGGCATCGGGCAGTGCCTTTTTTATTGATCAAGCGGGTCTTTTAATGACCAATGCGCATGTAGTAAATGCAGAACATGGAATCTATATTCAAATCCCCTGTTTTGGTAAACGACGCTTTGATGTTGAGGTCGTGGGAATTTGTCCCGATCGTGATTTAGCTCTTCTTAAGGTTGTGGCGGAAGACCTTGTTGTTATTAAAGATGAGCTTGGGGCGTTGCCGGTGCTTGAGTTTGGTGATTCCGATAAAATTAAGCGGGCGGAAGAGTTATTGACCCTTGGATATCCGCTTGGTCAGCAATCACTTAAAAGTACTATGGGTGTAGTAAGTGGTCGCCAGGCGATTGAAGGAAGTTTTATGATTCAGATCGATGCGCCGATTAGCCCCGGGAACTCTGGCGGGCCTGCGCTTGACAAGACCGGCAAGGTAATTGGTATTAATACAGGATCGATGGATGCTGAACGTGCTCAGAATGTAAACTATATTATTCCAAGCAACGAAGTGAGGCTTTTCCTTAAGCAATTGGATCAAGCGCCCGTTTGTCGCGGAGTACGGTTATTACGAAAGCCCTTTTTAGGTCTTTTGGTAAGTGATGGTTCTGAAGATATGGCACGTTTTTTGAAAAATCCTTTGACAGGTGGTGTGTATATTCCAGGGGTTATTCCCGGCAGCCCCTTGGACAAAGCTGGAGTAAAAGAAGGTGATATGCTTTATGCAATTGATGGGCATGAGATTGACTACTATGGCGAAATTAAGGTTGATTGGAACGAAGAGCGTGTTGCGGCAATTGATTATGTTTCACGGCTCGACCCCGGAGAGACGGTACATTTAACGACCTATCGAAACGGTGCAAAGCGCGAAGTCTCAGTCCAGACCGTGTTTGCCGACATGTTGCCAATTCGCATATTCTACCCAGAATATGAGGCGATTGATTATGAGGTTATTGGGGGCATGGTCGTGATGGAGCTTGCTATTAATCACATGCCTATTTTGATAAAAATGAACCCGCGTTTGAGCCGCTATCTTGAGCTTGAAAATCAGTTTGCATCAAAGCTTGTTGTTACGCATTTGTTACCTAATTCTGAAGCAGTTAAGTGTCGTGTTTTGAGACCTGGTATGTTGATTGATGAGATAAATGGACGCAAAGTAACGACTTTAAAAGAATTTCGTAATGCCGTAAAGGCGGGTCAGCCTTCAGGGTACCTCACCATGCGGCTTGATATTGAGTCTTTGGGCGGGATTTTGGCGGTGCTTCCGCTGGCGCGTGTTCTTGAAGATGAACCTCGACTTGCAGCAACTTATTTTTATAGAGTAACACCTTTTGTTGAAAGTCTGAGTTCGCATACGCGGGCCTCTTCAAGGCCCGGAGCTCGGCTTCTTCCCGCATTTGCTGGAGCATTGGGAGGTTCTGGGAATGGGCATTAAAATAATAAATAAAGAGTAAATTATGAGTAAAAAACGATTGGATGCGCAGCTTGCAGAGCTTTTTCCCCAATATAGTAGGACGCAGCTACAGGGGTGGATTGTTCAGGGAAAGGTCCTTGTGAAGGGGCATCCTGAGACAAAGGCAGGAACGATGGTCGCTGACGATATGCCTATTGAATTGCTTGCAGTTCCGCCTAAGTATGTGAGCCGTGGAGGTTTAAAGTTGGAGCGGGCGCTTGAATTTTTTAAGATAGATGTTTCAGGGCTTGTGGCGCTTGATGCGGGGATTTCGACGGGTGGATTTACCGATTGCCTTTTGCAGCATGGAGTGCGGAGGGTCTATGGTATTGATGTTGGCTATGGACAGGTGCACGAAAAACTGCGGACCGACCCTCGAGTGTCTATTATTGAGCGTACCAACTTTCGCCAGTATGTGCATGAGGGCGAGCCGATCGATCTTATTACGCTTGATTTGTCGTTTATCTCTCTTTTAAAAGTGGTGCCTACTATTTGGAACTTATTACGCCCTGGAGGCCAGCTTATTACGTTGATAAAGCCTCAATTTGAGGTGGGGAAGGGGTTGGTTCCTGACGGTGGTGTTTTAAAAGATGTCGTTGTGCGTGATGAGTCGGTAAAGCGGGTGGTTGAAGGGATTCAAGAGGCAGGATTTGTAAGTTCTGGAGTGATTCCGTCGCCGATTACTGGTGCTGATGGAAATGTTGAATTTTTAGCCCATTTTGTGAAAAAAGAATAATACCGCTCGCCTTGAGGAGGCCTATCAGCCTCCCCGCTCATCCCGAGTAACCTCCCTCGACAAGCTCGGGATAAACTCCGGAGTTGTATCGAGGGAGAAGTATGCCCTGAGTTTGTCGAATGGGTGTTTTTACGGGCGAAAAGCGAAGAGCAGGGCGCTGTTAAGTTGGTATTAGACAAAACGCGATGGATTCGATATTCTTACAGTGGTCGCTTTTTCTAAAGCGCTATGCGCCTGTAGCTCAGCTGGATAGAGTGTTGGATTCCGAATCCAAAGGTCGCAGGTTCGACCCCTGCCAGGCGCACCAAATTCTTATATTTTAAAGTGAAATTCCTATATCTAAACAGATATAAGCGCTATCAGAAAGTATCCCTATGTCTCTTGAAAAATAGGGATTGAAGATATTGTCGAGCTGGTTGAGGCCTATAAAACTAAGTATGTTTATAGGGTTTAGTGCCGAGCGGAATGCAGTAGTGAATGCTTGGCGATAATTGTTTTTCAATAAAGATCTTTGTGCAACGAGCGATAGAAGCCCATTGAATGCTATACTTGCAAAATAGCCTGCAATTGCTCCTGCTGCATCGACGCATGCTCGTGAACTTGCTTGTATGGGTCGATTAATCGGAGCAAAAAAGCCGCAAGGTAATAATGGGTTGCCTAGACGTATTCTGCCATTTAAAAGCTTAATAGAACAGTCTTTTCCGTTTAACCCTCCTAAATAGACAGTAAACGGTTTTTTTGTGAAATATTCATTAACAATTCCATGCCCAAGTTCATGTGCAAGAATCGAGAGGGGGAGTGAGATAAATTGTGCAAGTATGGGGAGTGTATAGGTTTTTAAAAAAATTTTTCCAGTTGTTTTGATATCTGGACAGAGTACGGTATTAATAGCCTGTGTGACGCCGGCGAGCATAAGCGTTTCTTTAACAAGTGGCCAGAGGGCTATAGTGCTTCGCATTGAAAGCTTTAGTGCTGGATGAATAGGGTCTTTTCTCTTGTAGGAGGGGAACGGAATTCTTTTTTCTGTATACAAGGGTGCAGTCATATAATAAATGATACTATGATACCATCCTCGGTATGCTGCTGCGACAAGGCTTCCAGCGATACATTCTTTCCATGATCTTTGTGCGCAGAGTTTAAGTGCAGCACCAATGGTAATTCCCTCAAGAATAGATGATATGCAGAGGTAAGGAAGTGGGTAGTTCCAATAAAAGTGAGAGCTGTGATTATGCAACGCTTTAGCATAGCTTTTTAAAAACGAAGAAGTTTTTCTATACCATGGTCTCTGCTCGACAATCCGTTTCCTGAGGGCATCAATTTTTTTGCAGCGTATAAGTGCAATTTTAAAATCGTTTTTAAGTCGATTGATTTCGGCTTCTGATGTCTCGCTAGAAAAGCTTTTTTTGCACTTAGCATATCTGTCTTGTGCATATTTCTCCCACATAGATGGGCAAGCTTTCTGACATTCATCATCAGGTCGAAAGCCTAATGATGACAATGAGTCTCTGTAGTTTTGAAGACGATTTTTAAGCTGGGAATAAGACAAACCATTTGGAGGAGGAATAATGCCGTCCGAGTCTTCTTGGGCAATCCTATTGATTGTTTGTGTATAATAGGTAGAGGATTCATCTTGATCTGCTGCGCTGCAGAACGCTGAATAGACAATAAGTAATATGAGTATGATTTTTTTCATAGCAATAACAATCTTAATTTATAACGTTTTCCAAAATTCTAATTCTACTGGAAATAATAGATTTGTCAAGAATGGTTTGGTTGGAAAAAGTTTTTTGGGGTCGAGGACACTTCTTGGGTTGTGGGTGTCTTTTTTGTCTGGTATAACTAGAATTATATCTTTATTATGCGCCTGTAGCTCAGCAGGATAGAGCGACAGATTCCTAATCTGTAGGTCGAGGGTTCGAATCCCGCCAGGCGCACCACAAGGGCAGAACCATACTATTTATATTGATATGCTTTTAATCAAAAAAACATTTTATTTATATAAAAAAATTCTACAGTAGGAATTTTTTTAAATTCATGGTAGTATGGATAGGTGAAAATAAATCCTAGCCTTAAATAATATTTATGGAATACCTATGAATACAAATAAAAAGAAAACTAATAAAAAACTTTTATACACGCTTGCCGTGGTCTTTTTTGCAATGCCATCTCTGAGAGCTATGCAAGATTTTGGAAACTGCCCAACCTCAAACCCGGTTGAACTTTTCATGTCGCTCTGCGCGCTCCATTCCTTGCAACAAAACAGCCTCATTAACCCACAGCCTGTTTTAGCACCACAGACAACTCAGCCTCAACAGAACAACCTCAATAACGTGCAGCCTGCACCGACAAATCCATTGCAACAAAATAACGTTTCGTTTGCTTTCAACGGTCTTACAAATATTGTATTTAACCAGGTGCCACTTTCAACAATAAGCCAACCGGAATTCTCTAGATTTTCAACAACAAATACACTACAAGCATACAATACTCAAAATTCTCAACCTCAGAAAAATAGTGAGAAGTCTCATTTTCTCAAGTGTGATTACAGCAAAATCTGGCCGGATCAGCCAATTATCTCAAACCAGATTATTGATATTCCTAAGAAACGAATCTTCTCGCAATTTTCTACGACTGAGTCAACTGATGTGATAGAGAATTCACCATACAAAGGTAGGAGATTGAACGTACAGCCAAATGGAGCCATCGGGTCTCAGTTGTTTCGAGTTCCCAGCAATCAAAATACAAAAGAAATCATTGACCTGACAGAAGAAAACAGCAGTACGCAACAAAGTGCCCTTGAGTCTACTCCTTTGGAGAAAGAAGAGTTTGAAAAAGCATCTTCGAATTTTATTCTCTACATCGGTGCTTCCTATCGATATTCTATTCTCAAGCCTTATTTTACTTCAGATACAGAACGCCCAGAATACATAATAAAATTGCTCACTCTTTGTAAAAAACCTGCAATGGCGATGAAATTTTTAAGCAACACAAAATTCGACCCTGAGTATTCATTATTTGATTATGCTGCTACCCATAGATCTATCGATTTTTTAGAAAAAATAATCAATTATATAGCGGGTCGTGTAAAGAGGAGTCAATCGCAGTCATGTATGACCAAAAATATTTATAAACCCTTCATTGAGCTTATAGAAAAGGGGGCGGTGTTGGCGACTAAGAAAAACAGAACTGACGTGGCTACATTTCTCAATGAAAAAGCCAACGAACTTAAAAAAAAGGCTCCCTCCGCAAATTACCTTACGCAAACGTATGATACGAGATCTGTTTTGATACCTCAAAAAACTGGTTATAAGAGTGTCCCCGATGCTATAAAAAGATGGGTTTTAAGCAAACCAACAAGTCCCTTGATCTTCTGTGACCCATTAAACACAGGCAACACGTTAAGTGCATCAAAAACTATAGAAGAATTAATAAAAACAGCATTCCAGTTGGGCCATTTGACTGCATTTGAATTTGCGATAGTAAAGGGAACTGTAGAGACTCTTACTTTACTATTGAAAATGGTGAAAGACCTTCTTGTTAGTCCAGATCTTACCAATAGATTATCTTACTATTCAATGGTTATAGATGCGCTTAATAAAAGCATGTTTTCTGTGCAAGATGAAGCAAGAAGAAAGGTGTTGTCTGATACGATTTTGCAACTTAAAATAGCTTCAGGGGTTTTAACACAATCTGAATCTATTGAGAAATAATGCCTGACACTATGGATCTATAAAAAACAAATTATAATCTTAAATAATATTTATGAGATACCTATGAATACAAATAAAAAGAAAACGAATAGAAAACTTTTATACACGCTTGCCATGGTCTTTTTTGCAATGCCATCTCTGAGAGCTATGCAAGATTTTGGAGACAATACTGGAGCCAATTCTGTTGATATTGGAACATTACTTTATGTGCTCTCTTTATTGCAACAAAATAACCTTATTAACACTCCGCAGTCTGCACTGACAAATCCACTGCAACCAAGCAACCTTAATGACATCACGCAACCTCTTCTAGCGCCACAGATAAATCTATTGCAACCAAGCAATCTTGATAACACCATGCAGCCTTTTCTAGTTTCATTGATAAATCTATGGCAACAAAATAACCTTATTGATACTATGCAGCCTGCACCGACAAATCTACCGCAACAAAATAACGTTTCGTTTGCTTTCAACGGTCCCACAAATATTGTATTGAACCAAGCACCGCTCCCAACAAGTCAACCGGAATTCTCTAGATTCTCAACAACAAATACACCACAAGCATACAATACTCAAAACTCTCAATCTCCATTTTCCAACCCTGATTACAACAGCGACTTCTGCGCTCCACAGTTGGATCAGCAAATTATCTCAAACCAGATTATTGATATTCCTAAGAAACGAATCTTCTCGCAATTTTCTACGACTGAGCCAACTGGTGTGATAGAGAATCCACAATACAAAATCAGGAGATTGAACGTACAGCAAAATGGAGCCATCGGGTCTCAGTTGTTTCGAGTTCCCAGCAATCAAAATACAAAAGAAACCATCGACTTGACCATACCTGCAGAAGAAAACAACAGTACGCAACAAAGTGCCCTTGAGTCTACTCCTTTGGAGAAAGAAGAGTTTGACAAAGCACTTTCGAATTTCTTGCTCCACATTGGTGCTGCCGCTCGACATTCCATCCTCAAGCCTTACTTTACTTCAAATAGAGAACGTCCAGAATACATAATAGAATTGCTCGATCTTTGCGCAAAACCTGCAATGAAGATAAGCTTTTTAAGCGACATAGAATTCGGCTCCGAGTATTCATTATTCGATTATGCTGTTATCCATAGATCTATCAATTTTTTAGAAAAAATAATCAAGTATATAACGGGTCGTGTATATAAAAGCCTAAGTAAGGTCTCCAACCCAGCTTTGATGAGCGATTGTATTGGGCTCATCGAAAAAGGAGCGGTGTTGGCGACCCAGAAAAATAGGACTGACGTGGCTCTATTTCTCAATAAAAAAGCCAACGAATTCAAGCAAAAGGCTTCTGGTATAAATTGGCCTGTGCAAATTTCAGATGCTATAAAAAAATGGGTTTTAAGCAAACCAACACATCCATTGGTCCTTCGTGACCCATTAAGCCCAAGCAACACGTTAAGTGTGTCAAAAACTATAGAAGAATTAATAAAACCAGCATCCCGGCTTGGCTATATGAATGCATTTGAATTTGCAATAGAAAAGGGAACTTTAGAGACTCTTAATTCACTATTAAAAACGGTAACAGAGCTCCTTGGTGATCCAGATCTTACAAATAGAGAAGATTATTATTCAAGGGTCGTAGCGGCGCTCAATAGATGCAAATTCTTTGCATGTGACCCGAAAAAACTAGAGGTGTTGTCTGATACAATTACAATTTTGCAACTTGAAATCGCTTGTAAAGGCTAAAAAAGCGATTTTAGTTGCAGACGAATTTTGAGGTCGGTGCGGTCATTTTATGTCTAGAAAGCACACATAGTAGGTCCAAGAAGCAAAAAATTAAGATTCTTGGACCAAATCAAATCATTTCAGCCAACTGAACAAAGAATAAAGATTACGAGAGTGCAATAATAACAAATAGACTATCATTATTGGTGTTAAAAAATATTTCAAATTTGACTTTTGACTCAAAAGTGTTATTATTAAAACAAATAATAAAAACAGAACTTTTTTAATTTAAAAATTGAGAGGCTTCAATGAAGACCTATTTACCATTTATTGCTACTGTAATCTTTTCTCTGTCTCAACCCCAGTTATATGGGATGGGCAACGAACCTTTTTTCGAGAGTTTTTTTAGTGAAGAAAATAACTCTACATGTACACCTGGCCTTATAGATTCAACTGATTTATATGCCACATCTATTAATACAACTAGTGACACAATTGGTAGCACTTCTAGTAGTACTTCTGGCGCGAGCGATTCTGTGAGCGATTTTGGAGCCCAGGGTAATGTTTTATTAGAGCAAGCATTTGATTCATTTGATTTTTATGCTACAGAAGGTAAAGAGACTCAGAATAATGTACCTTCAGTAGCGACAGAATTGGAAAAGCAAAATATCAATGTGTTACTTTCAGATTTTCTTAACAACGAGCAAAATAGCACTACAAATACGGTTCCTCAACAAATTCTCAAAAATATACCAGAGCTTCAAAAAAAACGGTCTCGAAAAGATGATGAAAAATCTTTTGAAAATCAGAAAAACGAGCAAAACAGTACTACGAACATAGTACCTGCACAAAAAACGATAGCTTCTATGAAGAAGCGTTTGCGAGAAGACGAGAAAAAGTCTTTAAAAAATCAGAGTGAGCAGAAAAAAACATGTTTTAATAAGAATGGGGCAACAAGTTCAAGATCCCGTTCAGCAAAAATTAAAGATACAATAATGGATTTTCCTATTGGTGAGTGGACTCAAAATGACTGGTCTCGGCTTGCTCCTGAGTCGAAACAACGAGTTATTGCTACTCTTTTAAAGCAAGCGGGGACCTCAACGGTTGCTTTGACTGAAATACAGGAAATGTTCGAGAAGTTTATAGCCAAAGCTGCTAGCTTATTATATTGGCTTTTCGACCCCATAATAAAGAATCAAACCTCTCCTATGCTGCAAATTGTGACCAATTCAAATGTTAAACAGAGTCTTGTGCATTTCAAGTTTATTATGAATAGAGTGAACAAAAAAATTTATGATTCACAAGATAGGCAAGGCGCGACCCAACGCATACACTATAATTTGCTTGCCGATAAACTAGAAAAGTGCATTTCTAAAAACACAAATCCTGAATGCTTAAGCCTTATAACTAAGAGCATAGATGTTATAAGAAACGCCCTTAGTGGGGAGCGGGAGATTGAAGATATTTTTAACGAATTAAATATGCAGCTTGGGCTACAGGGTACACAATCTCAACAGGCTAATTTGTTAAATATATCGTTATTGCCACAAAATCAAAAAGTTGCTATTCCACAAGTACCAAACGTTATACAGCCGCAAAACACTATAATGACTATCGCGAAAAATACAGAAAACAACTCAAGTCTAGTTGTTAAAACACAAGCGCCACAAAAAGCTGTTTATACAAATTTTCGTTTTGTAAATGGTAAAATGGTAGAAGAAAAAGCAGAAGATTTTCCAATTTCCCACTGGGATCAAAGCAATTGGAGCCGCATCTCGACGCTCAAGTTGCGACAAAAGGTTATTGTTGCTCTCTTTAAGAAAGCAGGAAACTCGGTAGAGCAGCTTGCTGAAGTAAAAAAAGTGATTGAGCAAAACTTAAAATCGGCAAGTATTTTGCTAGGCTGGTTTTTTACAGAAAAAGAAAATCCACCATCGCCTCTGATTCGTCTGTCAAATCAAGATAATCAATACAGTCTTACCCATCTTGTGAGTATTTTCAATATCTTTAATGTTAATATTTATAAAAAAAAAGGCTCTAATGGTGCAACAGGAAAAGCAAACTATAAAAAGTTTTTCAATGGGTTGAAGAAATGCACTTCGAATAACATAAATCCTGAATGCTCAAATCTTATAAAGAAAGTCATGCAGGTTAGAGATGGTGCGCCTAGGCTTCATTCTACTTTATTCATCTTTGAAGAATTAAAAAAACTTCTTAATCCACAAAATCAACAATCTAACATCTTACCAACGCAAGTTGCGCTAAACAAAATAGCCCAGAAGTAAAGCGTTAAACCACAATCTAGGAGCATCGAATGATTAAAAAATATTCACTCTTTATAATGACCGTAATCTTTTCTCTGTCTCAACCCCAGTTATATGGGATGGAAAATGAACTTTTTTTCGAGAGTTTTGGTTTTAATCCGGAAGAAAGCAACCCTACTCAACCTGACTTTTTAGATCAAACTACATCTACGAGTGGTTCTAGTGATTTTGGAGGTCAGGATACATTTTTTTCTGATATTGATAATAAAGATTTGATTCTACCCTCTTTTGATGATGACAAAGAAATAAAAGAACAGAACAATGGTTTTAATTTGTTTTCAGATTTTCTTAAAAACGAGCAAAACAGAACCATGAACAACAGTACTACGAACACAGTACCTGTTCAAAAAGCAACAGTTTTTTTGAGAAAACGGTCTCGAGAAGATGAGAAAGAGTCGTTAGAAAATCAGGGTGAGCAGAAAAAAATATGTTTTAATAAGAAGGGGGCTGTAGGTTCTAAAGCAGTAACAAACAAGAAGAATCCTGTATTACAACTCACTTCCTATTGGATTCAAAATCCGAAACGATGGCTTAAGCTTGCAATTGAGTTAAAACCACAAGTAATTATTAAGCTTTTACAGAAAGCAGGAAGTTCGACAGAAAAGCTCGCTGAGATAGAAAACATGTTTGACAAGAACATTATGAGAGTCGCCGATTTATTATACTGGCTTTTTGACTCCATCTCAGAGAAGCACACTCCGCCTTTCTTGCAAATTATAACTAACCAAGATACCAATCAGAGTTTTGTGCATTTAAAATTTATTCTCAATCTATTGAATAAAAAGATTTATGATTCACAAGATCAGAGAGGTACCACTCAAAGTATGCACTACAATGCGCTTGCCGATAAACTAGAAAAGTGCATTTCTAAAAACACAAATCCTGAATGCTTGTCACTTATACAGATGAGCATAAATGTTATAAAAATTGCTCCTAAAGATAGTCGCAGAATTTATTATATTTTTGATGGGATTTCAAAACTTCTTAATCTACAAGTTTCACAAGTACAACAACAAAATTTTACCAAGCAACCTATTGCTATACAGAATATTACGAATAAACAAAAGAGCGATTCAGGTACAATTGTTAAAAATTATCAAGAAAACCGCTCCGTTGCTTACTGGACTCCAGCTCGATGGATACGCCTTTCACTCGATTCACGGCAACAAGCCATTGTTTCTATGTTTAAAAAAGCGGGAAAATTAGAAGATCAGCTTAGTGCAATACAACGATTGTTCGAGAAAAAATCAACAAAGCCAAGCACTTTGTTAGGGTGGTTGATTAGAAAAAAAAATAACGAAAAAACACCTCTTCTGCATATTATATCCAATCAAGATAACCAATGTAGTTTTTTACATTTCGTAAGGATTCTTAATATCTTGAATGCCAAAATTTATAAAAATAAAGGTGCTAATGGTTCAGCAGCAAATAAAAACTATGAAAAACTTGCACTTGAGCTGGATACCTACACATCGGATATGACATGTCCTGAGTGTTTTGGTCTTATAAAAAAAGTCATAACGGTTGTAGCCGGTGCTCCCTTAAAGCGTCGAGCGTGGCATATTTGTGAGGGGTTGAAAGAACTTATTAATCCACCCGTGCAACAGACTCAGGGGCTTAATAAAGTATTGTCTTTGAAAGAAACCCAACTTATTGCACTCCAGCCGCACATCCAGTTACAACAACAAAATTTTACAACTCAAACCAAATAAATTGTACATAAACAGAAGGTAATAAAATGATTAAAAAATATTCACTTTTTATAACCGTTATTTTTTCTCTGTCTCAGACCCATTTGCATGGGATGGAAAATGAAAATTTTGATTTTAATAGTTTTGATTTTAATAGTGAAAACCAAGTTAATAGTGAAGATCAAAGCAATTCTTTAAACTTTGATTTTTTTGATGATCTGGCGCTTACGTCGATTGATTTGAGCGAAAAAGAGACTCAAAAAAATATGGGCGCCCTTGAATTTGAAAAGCAAAATATCAAAACGTTGTTTTCAGATTTTCTTGACAATGAATCAAACAGTACTACGAATACAGTACCTGCTCAAAAAAAACCTGCTCAAAAAAATAAGCGTTTGCGAGAAGAAGAGAAAGTAGAAAATCAGAGTGAACAGAAAAAAACATGTTTTAATACGAATGGGGCAACAAGTTCGAGTTCTGGAGTAGCTTTTAAACAGACCAGTTATCTGCCAAAAAAGTGGGAACAATATGCTCCGAAAGACTGGACTTTCGAAAAGTGGAATAAGCTTTTGCATGTCGATAAAGTGATGGCAATTTCTAAATTATTACAAAAAGTACAAGATGATCATGAAAAATTAAGTGCGATTGGGAAAGTATTGCTTTATATAAAATGGCTTTCTACTTTGATTGATCTTGTTTTTGAACCGCAGGATAGTAACTGTCAAATGCCATTGATTCCACAAACTTTAATGAGTCAACAAGGGAGTGTCCAGTTGAAGTTTTTGTTTAATTTTGTCGTTTCTCAGATTAAAAATGAAACAAAGAAGCAAGCAAGAGCTCGGGAGTATTCTCACCTGTTAAGAAATCTAAAAACATATACTCTTCCGGATGAGTTTTCTGCTAATAAGGCTTTAGTCGGTGGGGTTATGTGGATTTTAGGAAACACAGAAGAAGCGAACGTTGCAACATCGCTAGAAAAATTTTTCAATCAACAGTCGATTCCTCTGGCAATATCTCCTTCTGCGCAAAATCAATTACTATCCACGCCTGTCTCAAAAAATACGGTACAACCAACGATGAGAAGCTGTCTTCCTCAAGACTGGGAACTTCAGCCGCTGTCTTATTGGAATGCAAAAAGATGGAAGTTTCTCTGTTCTTTTGATAAAAAGCAAGTTGTCCAGAGGTTTTTAAAAGTTGCAACTACTGGCTCTCAAATACTCGATGATCTTGAAAAAATGCTTAAAGAGAATATTACAACACCGAAAGATGCATTCAATTGTTTTACCGACCCTATGCAAAATAAAAAAGATTCAATTTTGCAAAGTGTCGTTAATCAAAATAATAGTCAGTCTATTGGTCATATGCGACTGATTCTAAGCCTATTCAATAGTAAGATAGTCGAATCAAGAGACACATATACTAGGATGGGTAACTATGACTTACTTAGCAAAAAATTAAGTACATATGGTTGTGGAAGCACCGATTCTCAGAGTTTAAATCTTATAAACAACGCTATAAATGCTATTGATAAAGCTCCTCATTCTTTAACAATAATCAAGAGAGTAGGTTGCATTTTTGATCGGTTGCAGTCAGCTATTAATCCGCAAACTACTCTTTCACTAGATACTCTACCCTCTTCTTCTCTGCAAAAAACCTCCATTTTTACCCCCATTTTTACACCCCTTGTGCCACAAGATAAAAAATAGGCGTTGATGTATCTATTAAAATCGATAAATTGAAAATATATTAAAAAATAACCAAATAAAACAAGGAATTTATGATGAAAAAATATTTTTTACTTTTACTGCCGGTGGTATTTTTGCTTGCTGAAGTAGATGTCTATGGTATGCAAAACAGTAACAAGATTGTTGTACCAAATAGCTTAGAGGGGGATACGGTACCTTCTTTTGCTGAGTTGCAACAACGTCTGAGTGAGCCATGGTTTTTGAAACAAAATGGGTCGTTGCTTCTCTTTGAAATTAAACAGGCTGAAAAGGAAAATCGTAAACGATATAATGAACTGTCTGAGAAGAAGGGTGAGAAGCCTCAACTGCCTACGAATATAAGTGAGCAGCCTACACAAAAAAAGCGGAATATTAACAAGGTAACCGCCACAACGACGACAACGACGAATACCCCTTTTGTTGAGGAGCAGGGTGGTGCATCAAGTTCTAGTTCGAGTTCGATCCAATCAAATACGAGTGATTCAAGCCCTTGTTCTACGCTAATGTCTGATAGCGAGTTTTTATCGCTGATTGAAATATTGCAAAGTGGTAGAAAGATGAGCATTGAAGAAAAACAGCAAACTCTTAAAAAACTCTTTGATGGTGCGAGAGATTCGATGCAACGGCTTAATGCAATAATAAATGTATTCGCAGGGAAAAAGAAGCTGTGTTATGTGCTTGACTCATTTACTCATCATAAGAATGAATCAGAAGACTTTGTTTTAAAACATATAACCAATAAAAAGAACAAATTTGGATACGTTCAATTACGAGTTGTTTTAAATCTTTTGTTTACTAAAATCGGTTTGCTTTCTGCAGGATGTCTGAATGATAAAATTAAGTACTACGCAATGCTTTATGAAAGCTTTCAAAAGTGCTTTGAAAGCGCTGGGCCCTTGTGTTTAGAATTTATACAGAATGTAGCAAAAATTATCAAGAATGGTTCTAGTGCTTGTTATAAAAGTGGTCAAGTATTGCAGATTGAAAAAGGGTTGAAAGATTTGTTTGAGAAACAAACAGATCTTTTGCTGCCACAAAATCAACAATTATTAGTTCCAGTGCTTACACGGCAGGTTCAGGCAATTACGAGTATGTCGGCAAGCGCTTCATCGAATTTATCAAAAGAAATAAGTCATTGGTGGGCGAATGACCGCAAGAGTTTAAATTGGGATCAGAATGAATGGGATATGCGAGGGAAACATGGGTTTAGACAAAAATTAATTGCAGAATTTTTGATTAATGCAGGAGATTCAGCAGAAAAGCTTAATGCAATCAAAGAAATGCTTAACACACACATACCACTCCCAAAACCTTTGCTTGAGCTGATCTTTAATCCTATTGCAAACTCACAAGATTCTGTCTTTCAAGAGGTACTCAATAAAGATAATAAAACAGGTTTACTTCAATTAAAGCTTCTTTTAGAAATTTTAAATAATAAGGTGCATTTTTCGGTAGATCCTTTATTTCAAGAAAAACATTATGAATCGTTGCTTGAGTTATTAGGAAATTACATTAATAACTCAATAAAACCTGAATTTTTAGATCTCATAGCTAAGTTTAGAGATGTTATAAGTGAAAATATAAACAAAGGGCCTAGAAAAGCGTGTCCTGATCACATGGTCACCATATTTAACAATTTACAGAACATTCTTAAAGAACAACCAAATGCACAGTCTTCACAAAATCAGTTATTATCAGCGCCCGTATCTACCGTACAACCACTGATAACCACATCTACAACGATTATAAGCTCGACACCTCTGAAGCCTTTAATTATAAATACCGCAATTCATAGTCTTCAAAAAAAGCAGCAATAAAATTAAATAAATTAATCTAAGCCAAATAAAAACAGGGAATTTACGATGAAAAAATATTTTTTACTTTTACTGCCATCGGTGCTATTGCTTGCTGAAGTAGATATCTATGGTATGCAAAACAGCAACAATAGTGTTGTACCAAATGGCTTAGAGGGAAACACATTGCCTTCTTTTGCTGAGTTGTTACAGAGTCTGAATAATAACAATGCAACTGCAACGACGAATACCCATTTTGTTGGGAAGCAGGGTGAGCAGCCTCTGCAACAAAACAATCAAGTGTCCTCTCAAGGAAATAATAAGAACTTACAGCAGCGTGCGAAAAATCCGGGTGAATTTATCCCGCCAATAAATAATCAACTGCCTACGAATATAAGTGAGCAGCCTCTACAAAAAAAGCGGAATATTACTTTTCCTAAAAATAATAACAATGTACCCATAATCCCCACAACCACAACCACAACGACGAATACCCCTTTTGTTGAGGAGCAGGGTGGTGCATCAAGTTCTAGTTCTACGTCCATGCCAAATGGGTTGCTCTCAATATTAGACAGTGATAGCAGCGTTTGTCTTAAGTTGAAACAGCAGGCTCTTAAAAAGCTTTTTGATGGTGCAGGCGATTCAGCCAACAAGCTTAATGAAATAGCGACTGTATTTAATAAAAGAAAGAAGGCGTCCTATTTGCTTAACTTATTTATCAATCCTGTAAGTGAGTCAGAAGACTCTGTGTTAAAACATATAATCACTAAAGAGGATAGAGTGGGATCTGTTCAATTAAGATTTATTTTAAATTTTTTGATTGCCGGGATTAATCGACTTGCCTCGGCTGATCGTGATAAAATTAAATATTTTAAAGAGCTTGCTGAATATTTGGAAGAAAGCCCTGAAAATATTACGCCTTTAAGTTTAAAACTCATACATAATGTGAAAAAAATTATGAATGATGGTTTTAGCGCTGGTTTCCAAGCGGAGCAAGTATCGAGCATTATAAATGGATGGGAAATTTTTTTTGAGACACAAACCGACTTTTTGTTACCACAAAATCAGCAATTATTAGTTCCGTCGCTTACAACGCAGTCTCAACCAACTACGAGTACGTCGGCAAGCGCTTCATCGAATTCATCAAAAAAAATAAGCGATTGGTGGGCGAAAGACGGTAAAAGCTTAATCTGGGATCAGAAGGAATGGGCACAGTTGTCGAAAAACGGGGCAAGAAAACATTTTTTTTCAGAGCTTTTAGCTGATGCAGGAAAGTCAACAGAAATGCTTGATGCAATCAAAGAAGTGTTTGGCCAGCATGTACCACATCCAAAAGTTTTATTTAAATTGATCTTTGAGCCTAAAGAAAAATCAAATTTTTCTGTTTTTCAGGATATTCTTAATAAGAATATCGAAACAGGGGTGCTTCACCTAAAGTTTATTCTAGGATTTTTAAATACACGGATTCATTCCTCACAAAAATGGCAACAACAAATAAAAAACTATGACATATTGTCTGGTCAGTTAGAGTACTATGCGAAGAATCTAATAGCCTCTGACTCTTTAAACCTTATAACAAAAATTAAAAACGGTATAAATGCAATCCGTGGTTTAAGTAGTGATGAAGAAGATCAATCGGAAGATATCTTTAAAAAATTGCAAGCATTGACGACCATAACGGTTGTGAGGCCTTTAATTATAAATACCGCAATTCATAGTCTTAAAAAAAAGCGGAATATTACTCCTCAAAATAATAACAATGTAACTACCACCACGACTACAACGACGAATACTCCTTTTATTGAAGAGCAGGGTGGTGCATCAAGTTCTCATTATATTCTGAATAAGCCATTGCCTCTGCAACAAAACAATACAGTGCCCCCTCAAGAAAATAATAAGGTGATGTCTTCCCTGCAATATTCTCTGGTTGAGAGCATACAGCAGAGTGCGAGAACGCAGGGTGAAAAGCGTAAACGATTTATCCCGCCGATAAATAATAAAAATAAGATTCGAGAAAAGTGGAATATTATTTCTTCTAAAGATAATAATAATGTAACCACACCCAACGCAACCACAACGACGAATACCCCTTTTGTTGAGGAGCAGGGTGGTGCATCAAGTTCTAGTTTGAGTTTTATGTCAGATGAGGATCTCTTAGCATTAGAAAATGATAACAATGTTTGTCTTAAGTTGAAACAGCAGGCTCTTAAAAAGCTTTTCGATGGTGCAGGCGATTCAGCCAACAAGCTTAATGACATAGTGGCTGAGCTTGATAAAAGAATAAGGGTGCCCTGTTTGCTTAACTTATTTATCAAGCCTATAAGTGAGTCAGAAGACTCTGTGTTAAGAAATATAATCAATAAGAAGAATAGAGTTGGATCTGTTCAATTAAGATTTGTTTTAAGATTTTTGCTTACTAAAATTGATACGCTTTCCTTTGTTAACAGTCATAAAATTAAGTATTTTAAAGAGCTTTCTAAATATTTGGAAGAAAGCACTGAAAATATTACGCCTTTAAATTTAAACCTCATACATAATGTGAAAAAAATTATAAATGATGGTTTTAGCGCTCGTTATAAAACGAGTCAAGTATTGAATATTGTAAAAGGGTTGGAAAATTTTTTTGAGAAACAAACCAACTCTTTATTACCTACCGTACAACCACGGATCTTCACATCTCCAACGATTATGAGCTCGAAATCTCTTATAACCGCGACCTCTTCTTTGAATATACCGCCTCAGTTGCCAGCGCCTGTGATACAATCTCAAATAACGACAACGGTGGGAAGAGTGATGCCTTTGCGGCCTTTGTTTATAAATACCGCAATCCGTAGTTTTCAAAAAAAGCCGAAGCCTCAGAATTAGACGAGTCTGTTTAAATCAATAAAAATAGTCGAAAAATAGGTCCTGATACGAATATCACTTTAGATATTCGTATCAGGACCATTCTGTTTATGCCCAGACTTGCGAGCATAGGAGCTGGAATTTTCATTGCCCTTATTTTTTTATTGACAAATAGTAAGTATAATTGCAAGAATGGGAGTGGAGAGAGGGCATCAACAAAACAAGTAAAAATAAAGGGAGATGCTATGGAGGGCTCGAAAATTTTTTTTGCCGAACTATCGCGAGGTATGACCTCTATTTTGCGGCAACGGAGACTCTTTTTTTGCGTGCTTTTAAGCGGGCTTCTGTGTTGTCAGTACGGCGTGCTTGGCAATGGAGGGAATGGGGGGAATGGAGGGAATGGGGGGAATGGGGGGAATGGAGGTGATGGAGGTGATACATTGTTGTGTGAACGGCGTTTTACTACTTATTTTCAGGATGCGCGCGAGTCGCTGATGCGTGCGTGGAATGTATTAGATTTATTGCGTTCTATAACGATTGCGCCGCGGTATCGTATTCAGTTTATTGAGCGGTTAGTGGGAGATGTCTTATCAATGCTTTTGAGTGTATCATCGCTTCATTGTTGTTGTGATTGGTGTTCGAGTTGTTGTCATCGCTTTACGGTTGATTTTGTTGATCTTGAAGAGCGAGTTCTTGCAATGCGTGATGCCTTTGAAGCGGTGTGCGCGGAACAACGATGTGGCGAGGAATCGATTATTGCAGCACTTATTCAAAAAACAGAAGGTCTTTTGATAGAATGTGACCGTGTAGTAAAAAATGCGCAACCGCAATAGAGCGTTATTGTATCGAAAATTTTTGTGTAAGCGCTGAGCCTTTTTTCAAGTAATTGTGAAGTGCTACGAGTGGCGAATCTTTTTCGACCGTCAGCGTTGATGGTAGCTCTGATTTTTTTTGTAGTTTCTTTTCAAATGTTTTTTGCGCAAGTTCAGAATAATAGGCGAGCATTGCATTGAGGTCATAGAGTACGACGCCTCCTTTTGAAAAAGAAGCAAGCAAAGATCCCTTTGTGTCATCAATTGCAAGCGATGAGATGTTGCCTTTGTAGTTGAGCCAACCCATTAACGCTCCTGTCTCTGTATTAAATAGGCTTATAGATTTTCCCTTTGATGCGACAATAATCATTTGTTGAGTGAATAAGATAGAAATGAGGGGGCTTTCTAAGGCTATTTCAAATTTTTTAAACACTTTATTGGGATTTGAAAAATTCCATAGGGTAACGACATTCTTTGTTGTAGCGATGAGGAGTTCATTTTTATCGATAGGATTAAATTGCATGGTAAAGATGGGGTCAGGGCTGGTGAGTGTTATTTGTTTTTCAGCAGAAGCATCAGTACTTACTATTACGGTGCCATCTTCTGATGCAGTTGCATAGATTTCGCCAGAGATGTTTTGTGTCGTTATAGTTGTCACAGCTGAGTTATGTTTATGCGGCAAAGTTTTTTTATGCACATGAGGAGCTCCCGATCTCGTTATGTTTTCTACAGAGCCATTGCTAAAGCCTGCAATAAATGATATTTCAAATATATTAAGCGGTTGCAAGGGAGATATAGTAGGTTCTAGGCTTGTTATCGAAGGATCAGAATTTTTCTTGATAACGTCACTGGTTCCCCCAGTGGTAATACTTATTGATTCTAGTGCGCCATCGTCGTAAAGCACAAGAACAAAATACTCTCTCGGTACAGAAAAGATGTTTTTAAAAGGGGCGTGTTGAGAGATGGGAAGTTTGGTGATTCTATTTGGGGATTTGATCGAATATGATGCAAAGTTCTTCTCTTTATCTTTTACTATTAAAAACAGATCATTTTTGAAAAAAATTTGTTCGGCAGGACCGTTGTAGTTCTTTAAAGAATGCTTTGAGTGAACCAGCTGTGTCTGTATTTCGTTTTTTTCAAGATTTTCAAATGCATAGTTTTTACCTGATCGAGCAAATGCTATTGCAGGTCCTTTTTTGTATTCTTTTGTGCCTGATTCAATAAGAATGGTAGAAAAATGATTAAGGGTTTGCAAAAAGTCTGTGAACTCTGGTTTGTCTATGAGGGGGTCTTTATCTGCGAGTTTTGTTGCCATGCTATCGATAAATTGTGGTAAACAAATATGTTTGGCAATGGTATTTGTGATAAAGCGCGGTAATAAAAAATAGTTGCTGGCGTAGAAAAGATTAAGACAATCTTCGAGCGTTGTGCCCGATAGGTCGTCTTTGACCTGCGTTTCTGTGTCAGCTTTAAGGATGTTTTCAAAGAGTTCTAATGTTTTTTTTGAAAAACTTTTATCGGCGTCCTTTAGATAGGTCTCTACTTCCCCCTGAACTACTTGTGCGAGGGTGGTCTGTTCTTCTTCGCTTAAAGCTTGTAAGTTGTTACCATCGAATTTTTCCAAAATTTCTTCACTACAGGCTTCGCGAATGCGCTTACTTTTTACAAGGTATCGTTTGGCAATCTCTTTTTGTTCTATTGAAAACGGTTGTACAAGTTTTTCAAACGCAATGGCAACATCTGTAAATTCGTCAGGCTTAAGATTAAAAAGAGCGAGGAGTGAACAAAGAACTGCAAGTGCGTTTACCCATTGTTTTGTCATCACGACCCCTTTTTTTTGTAGTTTTTGTAGAACGGTACTTGCTTTTTCTTAGCTTCTCCTGTTTTATCATCAGAGCCACTAAAAAGTCCAGAAGCAACTCAATAAAATGTTTAAAATGTCGTGCCTATTGCTATACCGACCAGTGAATTGCCCGTAACATTAGTTCCATTCAAGAGGCGGTTGTAGAAGAATTCAAGGTGAGGGAGTCCTGGATATTTTTCGCGTGCGAGATCATAGGAAATGGAGAGGTGAAGTGTGCTCATGTCCCACCGGTCTAAGACGATATTATGCCAAATGTAGTACATTGGTTCTTGTCGGCTGTATGAGTAGCCAAGTAAAAAAGAAAATCCGCGTATCAGGTGGTCTGCTTCCAAAAACCAGCCGATATTGTATTGCGTGCCTCCGTAGATATCAAAAAAAGTGGCGGCATCGGCTTCGAGTCCGATAGTAAGCCAATCAAAGATTCCTGTTGAAGCGGCAACTTTTGAAAGAATGCCACATCCTGTTTTGCGATGTGCACTTGGCGGGAGAAGGATGCCTGTTTCAACGGCGACATCAATAAAGTCGAGGTCGGGATTTTTATCAAAACAGAAGGTAAGCCCTGTCGTTAATGCTGAAATGCCGAGTTCTTTGGCGCTATAATCATAGATATATTTTTTTTCAAGTTCTGGCGGAATAATTGCCTCGTTATGAATATGGTAAAAAGGGAGTGTAAATGAGACAAAACAATATTTATTTGGGTTGTGAGTACATGACAAAATAATGGCGTGTGAGGAGGTCGCCAAAAGTTCTTGGGGCTTACAACAGCGATGTTGCGCCTCTGTGGTCCCGGCGACTCGAAGATCAAACGACGTTATGTGCTTCTTTGCAATTCGTGGCTCTCCGGGGAAAAAGCGGGCATGATAAGGGATTGAAACATCATAAAAGCAATGGCAGGGCGCTGCAAATGTAAAAAAAAACGAGAAAAGCCACGTCGTTTTTGATGGTGCGGAGTACGAGATTTTGATATCTGTTTTTTTCATAACACTCTTTTTTTGGTTGAGGTGAGCATAGGTTGATTCTTCCCTCATCTCCGGTCATACTAGAAGGTGAAAAGGGTAGCAAAAGAATACTAAAAATAATAATCAAATGGAATGCCTTGAGAGCACATTTTTCAGGGATTTATAAGTAGGGACCTATGATGGAAGAAAATAAAAAAAATGAATCGATTGAAACACCAGTAACGGTAGAAGAAACAGAGCCAGCTGGTAACAAAAACAGGCTTGAAGAGCAGTTGCTCTATCTCCGTTCTGATTTTGAAAACTACCGTCGCAATGTTGCCAAAGAACGTGCGTCATGGGGCGTGTCTGCCCAGTCGAGCCTTTTATTGGATCTTTTACCGATTGTTGATAACTTTGAGCGTGCGCTTAAAGATCTTTCGAGCTATCGGGCTGCTGATGTGGCAGAGTCTGCTCGTTTTCAGGGCATCGAACTTATTTATCGTGATCTTCTCGCTTTTCTTTTGCGTAACCAGGTAAGGGCGATGGAAGAGACGGCGGTGTTTGATCCTGCTCGTCACGAGGCCATTGCTCGGATTCCCGCTCCCGACAAAACAAGTGGAACTGTTGTTGAAGTGGTCGAAAAAGGGTATCTCTTTAAAGATACGGTTCTTCGGTATGCTAAAGTAGTGGTCGCCCAGTAGCAAAATTACAAAACAAGAAGTGTGCCGGTAGTATATCAAATATACTACCGGCACACTTCTTGTTTATATCGAAAATACAAAACTTATCTGTTGTGGCAAAGTGCACGTATTGCTGCAGGTATTTGTGTATTTACTAGTGGTGTAGTGGTGTTAGGAGTACTTACCTTGAAGATAAATTCGCCGGTTCCTTCTTTAGTGAACATGGCGTGATCAAAGGGTGTTTGGGTTTCGATGGTGCAGGTTCCAGAACATCTGATTATACCGGTAAACGCAAACGTTTTGGTTGAAATGTTGATGACGGGCGCTTCGAGGAGACCATTGCCACTTAGTTCTTCGCGTGCTAAGAGGGTCAACGATTCTTCGGCGATTATTTCACCTGTATTATTCGTGGTGTTAGTGTCGAAGTTGAGGGTGACGCCCTTCCACGAGCCAGAGTTGTTAAAGGTGCCGATATGCAGAGCATCTGCCTGTGTTGAACAAAAAAGTGCTGCAAAAAGGTAAGAGGCAAGCGTAAAATGTCTGTTTTTAGAAATGATCATAAAAGATTCTCTTTCTCAGTAAGATTATAATAAGATTATACGATACAAACGATAATAAAATAGTGCTCAAATTTTAGCATAAACGTTCTCAAAAAAACAATTATAAAGCCGCTTATACTCGCCAGAAGTTAATAATGGCAATAACAAGTTCGATAAAAATAAGGATGATAATGAGAATGCTGAAAAAGTCTTCTCGGACCGTATTTGCGCGGCTTTCATAAAGCGAGCTAATGTCACGAACAATTTCTAATTTACGCTCAATCGAGACCTTCCAGTTTTCAAGATCGAGTGCAGTAGAAAGTGCTTTATAAAGCTCTGAATAATAGGGCTCACCTGTGAGTTTGATGCTGTTTTCAAGCCGTTCTGTAATAACCGAGATTTCTACTTTTATAGCATCGAGATTGTCGATGCCGGTAATCTTAAAACTTCCCCATATTGGCAAGTATTCTTTGATAGTGATAGGGAGCGTGCCTTTGTTATACGCCTGTGTCAAATGCTTGTCGAGGACGCGGTCAAAGTACTGGAGCTCGAGGTGTTGAATATTGACAAACTCAAAGAGATCGAGGGTATCTTCATATTCATCGTCGTAGACAAATGCAGCTTCAGTGTCGGTGATGATAAGATCGCCTCGATAATAGCCGAATGCTCGTTTGAGAATCTCATTTTTTTTATGTTCAGCAAGTTGTTCGTCTTCAAACCGTAAGATAGAGGCAATTGTTCCGCCAAACTGTTCTGCAAGTAACGTGCCCGGTAAGTCTTCGCTGGTTTTAATCTGAACAACATTGTAAGACTTGCTGATGTGAAAAAAGGTCGGTTTTTTGATCGACTTTTCAATCACGCGGTAAATAACTGATGCATCGCTTACGCTCTGTTCGCGGAACTCATTATCGAGCTCAACAATGTCGTGACGAAGCTTTTCGAATGTCGACTCAAAAGGGATCTTGTAGTGAAGCGCAATTACCCCAAATGGATAAATTTTAACACACTCACAAAAAGAGGTTGAGTGAGGGTGTGGAAGCTCTATAGAAAGAGGCTTATGATAGTTTTTGAAATATTTTGAAGGAGCAAGCGGTCTTCTTACAATACTTGGCGTCTGCTTGATCTGTTCTAAATCGACATCTTCTCCGACGTCAAAGGCATGGAAAATATGGATATTGCCTGAAAATATGCGAGACATGTTCTCAACTTTCGTCATTTTTTAAAATAGCAAGGAATGCTTCTTGTGGTACTTCAACGTTGCCTACCTGCTTCATTCGTTTTTTACCCTCTTTCTGCTTTTCCCAGAGCTTACGTTTACGGGTAATATCACCACCATAGCATTTTGCAGTAACGTCTTTGCGAAGCGGCTTAACTGACTCTCGTGCGATGATTTTTGAGCCAATAGCTGCTTGAATAATAACTTCAAAAAGTTGTCGTGGAATAGTTTTTCTTAGTTTTTCGGCAAGAGAACGTCCTAGTGAATAGGCGTTGTCTTCATGAACAATGTGGGAGAGCGTATCAACGGCTTTACCACTTAAAAGAATGTCCATTTTAACGAGCTTTGCTGACTCATAGCCGGCGCGTTCGTAGTCCAAACTTGCATAGCCTGAAGAGAGCGATTTAAGTCTGTCATAAAAATTTGAGGCAATTTCATTGAGGGGGAGTTTGTAGACAAGAATAACGCGATCTTCGCTCAAGTATGAAAATTGCTTTTGTACCCCACGACGCTCTTGGCACAGAGACATAATTGGACCAATATACTCTTTAGGAAGAATAATGGTTGCGTCAATCATTGGTTCGCGAATCTCTTTGATGCGTGCAGTATCGGGGAATTCTGATGGTTTATCGACCTTTATAATTTCGTCATTAGTAAGAACGATTTCGTAGAGCACGCTTGGTGCAGTGGCGATAACCTCAAGCCCATACTCTTGTTCGATCCGTTGCTTGAACACATCCATGTGTAAAAGCCCCAAAAATCCGCACTGAAATCCCATGCCGAGTGCAGCTGAGCTTGTTTTTTCTATTGAGAGACTTGCATCATTCAGTGTTAATTTTTCGATGGCGTCACGTAAGTTGTCAAATTCAGCGCTATCGATTGGGTAGATGCCTGCAAAAACCATCTGTTGTGCAGGTTTAAACCCAGGAAAAGGTGTGACAGGACGAGTTGCGTGATGGATGGTGTCACCAACGCGTGCTTCACGTACTGACTTCATCCCTGCAATCAGGTATCCGACTTGGCCGGCATACAGAGTTTTGGTAGGAACACGGTCGGGAAAGCGAAGCCCAATTTCGAGTACTTCATAGCGTTTGCCCGTTTGCGAAAGCATGATTTCATCACCCAGCGAAATCGAACCATTTTTGATTGCAATCAGGACAATTACTCCTTGGTATTCATCGTACCACGAGTCAAACAGGAGGGCTTTAAGGTTTTCTTCGACAGAGCCGATAGGTGAAGGAATGCGCTCGACAATAGCACTTAAAATATCAGGGATCCCAAGGCCTGTTTTTGCAGAGGCGCGGATCGTGTCCTGTGGGTCAAAATCAAAGAGTGTTTTAAGTTCTTTCTCTACAATATCAGGATGGGCGCTTGCAACGTCAATCTTGTTGATGATAGGAATAATCGCGAGATCTTGATTAAAGGCGAGATAGAAGTTGGCGACGGTCTGCGCTTGAGCACCTTGTGTCGCATCAACAAGTAAAAGAGCGCCTTGGCACGCATAAAGCGACCGTGAGACTTCATAGCTAAAGTCAACGTGGCCAGGAGTATCAATGAGATTGAGAAGATAAGGGACGCCTTTGTGCGTGTAGATCATCGAAGCGGTCTGTGCTTTGACGGTAATGCCCCGTTCCCGCTCGACCTGTAATTGATCAAGAAACTGTTCGTTTTTAACGCGATTGGAGATCGTCCCTGTAACCTCTAAAAGGCGGTCACAGAGGGTCGATTTGCCATGGTCGATATGGGCAATAACAGAAAAATTTCGCACTCTATCGGGAGTGAAATTTTTTAAGTCGAGATTTTTAATATCCATGAAAACTTTGCACCAATGGTGAAATAATGATTTTTTTGTACTCTTTATTCTATTATACCACAGAAACAGCCTTTTTGAAATGATTGATCCGGGTGAGAAAATGTGTTGTTTTTCTTGACTTATTGTCAGTTTTTTGTACATTAGAAAATAAGAGATCGCGATGGGCGTGTCTATCCAGTTTTTAAAAAACTGAAAATCTGGATGGATTCACTAATGAGGGGTACGGCATTGGTTGGATTTGAAGATCGTCATGAATGCGTCTGGTTGCATAACTCTCGGTTTGCAAAGCAGTGTGAATCTGAGGGGGAGAGAGCAATCGACGTGATTGAAGCTGAAATATTTGCATCGCAGTTTGAGTTTTCGGCTGAGCTTGAGAGTGAGCTTGTACAGTTTGAATTTCTTGAGCTTAGAAAATAAAAATTAGGTCTAAGTGGGGGTAGGAGATGTATTTTAGTAATCGGAGGCACTCGCCTCTAACTCTTTTTTTAACTTTTTTTCTCTTTGCCTTGTGTAGTGTGCCAAGCGCTTTTTCTGTGTCTATGCTGCAGCAAGGAGCTGTGAGGAGCAGGGCTCTGTCTGAGTTTAGAGCGTCGAAGAGCACTCCAGAGTCACGTTCGTTCTTTTCTCTGAATAAAACTTTTGTTAATCCCGTTTTGAGTTGGAGCCGACGGCATCCTGTTCTATTGTTTGGTGGTTTAGGCGTTGGGGTTGGTCTTTTCTTCTGCTATCGCTTTAGTCTGTTTTCTCGTGGTTATACTGTTTTGCAAAAGTTTTTTGCTCCAACGGCGAACAAGAAGAAGCTGGTTGAAGATAAGAAGATAGACCAAAAAACACCAGTTAAAAACAACTCTTTGAGCATACGGGAACTACCAGAACCATTGGGAGCCATTGAGCTTTGTGGAGTTCAAAATAAACCTGAATTTAAAAAAATATTTACGGGGAAAGCGGCGAAATTTCTGAATCTTGTCAAACAAAGTTCTCTTGTAGTAAGGTCTGAAAAAGAGCGAGAAGAGCTTTTTAAAGAGTACCTAAAAGAGAGTGGCTACCAAGAGGGGATAGATGGCATGATCAAGAAAAATGTACTGTTAATTGCAGGCTATTTGTTATCACCACATACTTTGACTGCGGATACTTTTAGCGATTTTGCACAAGCGTGTGATTTCGTTGCAAAGGGCGCTCAGACTGAAAGTAATGTTGAAAGCAAATTTGAACAGTTGATTAATGAATATGCCGAAAACTTGTGGGCGCCTTTTGAAAAAAGCAAAATGGAGAAATTGTTGCGTATTGTGCAGCTTCCTGACACAACAGATCTACTGAAGCGGTCCTATGAGTATCAGCAATTGGAAACGGAACAAAAAAAGCAAGAATGGCTTAAGGATAAAACAACTTATATAGAAGAATTTTTAAAAACATGTATAAAAGACGAAAATAAAATTGATTCATTGAACAAAATGTATAATAACAAAGAGGTGTTGGTAGGGAATCCATGGGGCTTCAATTGGTGGAGCTGGCTTATGACAAGGTCTTTTTTAGTGACTCTGACGGGTTCTTTTTTAGATGTTTCATATAGTTTTTCAGAAGGATTTTTTAATGATCCATGGATGCGTGTGCATCTTGAGAACAAAGAAGATTTGCCCTTGCGCATGGGGAGTGAAAAATTAGCAACAGAACTTTATAAGTTGCAATCTAAAGAAAATATTAATGATGTTATTGCGCCCTATTTGGACAATCTTCAAGAACACATTTGGAATAGTGTAAAAGGTGAATGGAAAAAATGGCCTTCTAGAAAATTTGTGGCCCATTTTTATAAAATTCATTTGATGCCAAAGCCGGAATATATCAAAGATGTGTTGTTAGCGCTTTTAAAATTGTCTAAAGACAATGATTTTAAGACATGCATAGAAGGATTTAAGATTTCATGGGGCTTTGTGTCTTTGAAACAAGAGAAAATCTATGTTCCCTTAATTGTTATCTATGTGAATGCCTCAAACACACTTGAAGATTATAAAGGTAATGCTCAAAAAGCAGTTGATATGCTATTGAAGGTCACTAAACCTGAGTGGGGAAGTGGAAACCACCCTCGTTTTAATGAAAAGATAAGTGATCTTATCTTTTATGCACAAGGCGAAGGGGCATATAAAAATGCGCTTGGAACTCAGTTAGCAAGTATTTTTCAGGCTCCACACTTTGCGTTATATATTCCAGATTGGGTTTGCCCGACAGATAAAAAGCTTGATTTTACCTTAAAAGTTTCTGCATAAAATAAATATTAGATAAAATAGAGGTAGCTGTAGATGAAAATAATAAAAATACTAGTGAGTTGTTGTTTGATGTGCAGTGCATCGAGCGTACTTTCTGCGTCTGTGCTGCAGCAAGGAGCTGTGAGAAGCGGGGCTCTGTCTGAGTTTAGAGCGTCGAAGAGCACTCCAGAGTCACGTTCGTTCTTTTCTCTGAATAAAACTTTTGTTAATCCCGTTTTGAGCTGGAGCCGACGGCATCCTGTTCTATTGCTTGGTGGTTTAGGCGTTGGGGTTGGTCTTTTTGCCTGCTATCGCTTTAGTCTGTTTTCTCGTGGTTATACTGTTTTGCAAAAGTTTTTTGCTCCAAGTGTGGTGAACCCGGTGAAAAAGAAGAAGCCGGTTGAATCCCAGCAGCAAAGCAAATTCAACATACATGAACTACCAGAACCATTGGGAGCCATTGAGCTTTGTGGAGTTCAAAATAAACCTGAATTTAAAAAAATATTTACGGGGAAAGCGGCGAAATTTCTGAATCTTGTCAAACAAAGTTCTCTTGTGGTAGGGTCTGAAAAAGAGCGAGAAGAGCTTTTTAAAGAGTACCTAAAAGAGAGTGGCTACGACCGGGAGAAAGAAGATATGGTTTATAAAAATTTATGGTTGATTTTTTGTGCTTTGGCAGCTCCGCAGCTTTTAGCAACCGAGAAGACGTTTGAAGAATTTGCACGCGCATGCGATGTGGTTGTGGAGAGCGAGCAGATTGAATTAAAAATCGAGAAAAAGATTGAGAAAAAGATTGAGAAAAAAGAGCTTTCGGTTGGAAAAGAATTTGAACTTCTTTTTGAATACTGTCCTGCTCAATTTCACAAAGATCTTGAAGAAGCAATTGAATATCTCAAGACACAAAAGAAAGTTGTTCTAAGCGAAGAACATATTAAGGCCCGCGGTGACTCGCCGCCAGCAATTAATAATATTCTCGATAAATTTGAAAAGTATAAAGAACTTCAAAAGAGTGAAAAAGCTTTAGTTTTTAAAAAAGAAATAAATCCAGCTACAACAGCAATGGAGTTTGAAGAAAATTATAAAGAAAATTTCGGGTTGATATACACGGTTCCGCAAGCACTTTACATTGCAATAAATACTTTAATAATATTTGCTCTTGCGCGGAAACAAGGCTTTGTAGCGGATTTTGTTAATTGGTGGCTTTGGTCCAGTGAGTGGATATCTATGTCACCAGAAGTAAATAAAATTGATCAGGCGCAGGGTTTGTTTAAGAAGCTTATATTGCCAGACAGTTTTGGCTATATAACACAAAAAGAAAAGATGACTGTTGCTTCTGTGTATAAAATCCATCTTATGCCAAAATCTCGAGAAGATGCGCTGGTGATTGTTGATAAACTTTTTGGCCTTTTAAAGGACAATAAAGCTTTTGCAAAAGCAGTTCCATTCTTTAAAATACGGCCATCGCTTTTTGCTGAACAAGAGGCTGTTAAGGATATTTATGACGGATGGAAGGGTGAGAAAATAAGCGTTGATTTTAAAACGCATATGCCTGTTATAGTGCTCTATGTAAATATAGGGAAAGCATATGCAGAAGATGCTTTAAAAATTCTTCTTGATACCCTTTCAGCTGATCGGGGCTCTGGTATTGGTCCTCGCTTTAATTTCAAGGTTAATAATCTTGTTTTTTATGCACAAGGTGGGGGAAGTGATAAGAAAAATCCTCGCAGTAAAGAATTCTTAGATGAAAGTACAAATTGGGGGCTTTTCAAACCAACGTTTGTTGATGGAATAACTGAGGTGGATTATCATTTAAAAATAAGTTAATCAGAGAAATAGTGCTTAATAAATATTAGATAAAATAGAGGTAGCTGTAGATGAAAATAATAAAAATACTAGTGATTTGTTGTTTGATGTGCAGTGCATCGAGCATACTTTCTGCGTCTGTGCTGCAGCAAGGAGCTGTGAGAAGCGGGGCTCTGTCTGAGTTTAGAGCGTCGAAGAGCACTCCAGAGTCACGTTCGTTCTTTTCTCTGAATAAAACTTTTGTTAATCCTGTTTTGAGCTGGAGCCGACGGCATCCCGTTCTATTGCTTGGTGGTTTAGGCTTTGGGGTTGGTCTTTTGGTCTGCTATCGCTTTGCCTTGTTTTCTCGTGGTTATACTGCTTTGCAAAAGTTTTTTGCTCCAAGCGTAGAGGAGAAGAAGCTGGTTGAATCCCAGCAGCAAAGCAAATTCAACATACGGGAACTACCAGAACCATTGGGAGCCATTGAGCTTTGTGGAGTTCAAAATAAACCTGAATTTAAAAAAATATTTACGGGGAAAGCGGCGAAATTTCTAAAACTTGTCAGTAAGAGTTTGCCTGTGGTAGGGTCTGAAAAAGAGCGAGAAGAGCTTTTTAAAGAGTACCTAAAAGAGAGTGGCTACGACCGGGAGAAAGAAGATATGGTTTATAAAAATTTATGGTTGATTTTTTGTGCTTTGGCAGCT